>WNFM01090673.1_pt3 | contig 18803 bp, 18 predicted proteins | sample 5400271 | NCBI WGS metagenome assembly WNFM01 (sample SAMN13153352, study PRJNA577476) | soil metagenome | isolation source: 60 cm saprolite on Douglas fir-dominated hillslope | place: USA:California | collected 2013-09-17 | reverse complement strand
TGAGCTTTGGGCTTGGCCGCTTCAGTAAGCACAGCAGTTGATTGAGCTTGCGCATCGGGTGGCAGCGTCGCGCCCGACCCTATGGAATCGAGCGCGCGTAATCCTGCGGCGCCGACGGCCGAGAGATCGCGAGAAGTGACGACTACGTCGTTGGCGAGCGAGGATTTTCGCGCCAGCGAAGCGAAGGCTGCGTCATTTTGGCTCCAGAACGTCAGCTGAACGCGCAGTTTGTTTGAGAGCCCTGCATTGCGGCACGAGTTCGAGAGGAAGTCGTCCACCAATTCCGAGAAATGGCGGCCGGCATCGCTTTCAGGGGGCACCGCGTCAACCAAGCGATTCAAAGGCGTGGTGGTGATCGCGGTGTAGGGCGTCGTTTCGCCGCGAGTGTAATCCTTCACCGGCTCCAATACATCCGCCAGCGTGGTCAGAGATGCGAACTCTTCCGACGTCGCCGGTCCAGCAATTCGCTGCAGCATTTTGCGCAAGCCGGTGCGGTGGGTCAATCCGAGCCACTCCAGCCTTTGGTTGATGATATCCAAGCGTGCATACATCGAGTTCACGTCGGTCACGGATTGGGGCGACCAATACCGCTCGGCAATTGCTGCGGACCTCGGCCAGATGCGCGAGTCGATATTTTCCCAGCTGACGTATTCCGACCACATGGTCGCTTCCCCGCCCAACACCAACTGCTTTTGCTCCGCAGTTAGATCCGCAGCCGGCCCTCCCAGCGGGTCCACGGCATAGTGTCGCGCCGCGCTCCACATCAAGTCGATGTAATAGCCGTTTGAAAGGATCCCGCGATATCCCTGCTGGGCGGCCGCGGCTAGCGACTGAGGGCCGCGCCAGGAGTGAATTACAATGTCTTTCGGTGCACCTGGGACGAAAATCTCGTCCCAGCCAACGGCGGCCTTCCCACGTTTGTTTACGATTTTCTGCACGCGTTGACTGAAATACGCTTGCAATTCCTCATTCGACTTGTAATCGTGCGCTTTCTTGAACTCCTGAATCTTCGGATTCGCGTCCCAAGCTTTCCCGTTTACCTCATCTCCGCCAATGTGGAAATAGTGATCCGGAAAAAGTTTGGCCATCTCTTCGATAAACGTGTCGAGAAATTTGTAAGTTTTTGCATTGGTTGGATCCATGGCCGGATCCAGCACGCCCCATTCCGCGTCGATTTTGAAGGGCCCCGGTGTACTGGCGATTTCCGGATAACCAACAAACCAGGCCGAGCTGTGTCCCGGCATATCGAATTCCGGGACGACGCGAATTCCCCGATCGCGCGCGTATGCGATGACATCGCGAATCTCATCCTGCGTGTAGTACTCACCGCCGGAACCCAAGGCATGCAGCTTCGGCAGTTTTTTGCTCTCAGCACGAAATCCTTGATTGTCCGAGATATGCCAGTGGAAGACGTTCAATTTCACTGCTTCCATTCCATCGAGGTTTCGCTTCAGCACGTCGAGTGGAGTAAAGTGCCGGCTCGAATCAATCAGCAAGCCACGCCAGCTGAAACGCGGCTGGTCTTGAATGGTTACGGCGGGGGCGGCAAAACCGTCAGGCGAGATCGTGACGAGTTGCAGGAATGCAGGCCGCGGAGTACGCCCAGGGGATTTGCGGCGTCGAGTTTTGCCCCGGTGGGCATGACTTCGAGCCTGTAGGACTCGTCTTCACCCAGCTCCTGGATTTCTTTGCTGGCGTGGCCGGTGTGGACCGTGAGCATCGCTCGCGATGAGCTGTTAGCGGTTTTGCCAAACGGAATGGCGGTCTGCCAGTGAAGTTGAGTAAAGAAACGTTCGCGCGCTCGGTCCAGGCGGGGTTCGGTGTACCCGGTGAACGCCAGCGCGAAGTTGGAATCGATGTGGAGAGCACCCGAGCCGGGCGTTACATTGGCGGGTTGCGGCATGAGGTTTGCCGGGGTGATTGTTTGCGCTGTCGCGGGTCGCGTGCTTAGAGTAATGGCGAGGAGCGCGACCGAGACTTGCAGGAGGTGCAGGGCGAACGCGAGTGGAGCAGAACGCATGACGAGCAGTGCCTCCGGAAATCTGGTTTAGCAAGTCCGCAAAAGTGCTATGTAGCAGCGGAATGTGATACTGGCACAGTTGCGCAGGAATGCGAAGCGTAAAATCGTGTCGTAGGCCAAAACGGCTGGTTGGCAGAGCCAGTCGCGTGGCGTTTTGTGAGCCGGGAGGACTCGGGCTGCGATACACTAGGAAAGAATTTCACCACTGATGAAAACGTCCATCGCCATCTATCCGGGTTCATTTGACCCGGTGACCAACGGCCACCTCGATTTGATCGAGCGTGGCGAGAAGATGTTTGACCTGCTGATTGTCTCGGTGCTGCAAAACGCCGAAAAGACGCCGCTGTTTTCTGTGAAAGAGCGCGTTGAGATGCTACGCGAAGTCACGAAGAAGTGGAATGACGTGGAAATCGACGTGTTTGACGGTTTGCTGGTGGATTACGCGAGGCGGCGTGGCGCCGGAGTGATCCTGCGCGGGATCCGCGCGGTAAGCGACTACGAATATGAATTACAGATGGCGCTGATGAACCGCAAACTGGAACCCCGGCTGGAAACGGTTTTTATGCTACCCGGAGTTACCTACAGTTACTTGAGTTCGAAACTGGTGCGCGAAATCGCCCAGCTGGGCGCGCCACTGAATGGTTTGGTGCCGCCCATCGTGGAAGAACGGCTGAAGGCAAAGATTTCGTAAGCGAAAGAGTGAAGTAAGGAAATAACGTAAAAAAGAGGAGAAGCAGTGAAGCTCACAGACCGCATTAACCGCATACAAATCTCGCCGACGGCAGCCGTTATCACGGCTGCCGATCAATTGAAATCGAAGGGCGTGGACATCGCGGACTTTGGTCCGGGCGAGCCGGATTTTGCAACTCCAGATCACATCAAGCAGGCGGCCATCAAAGCCATCAACGAAAACAAGACCAAGTACACCGCCACACCGGGAATCATGCCATTACGCGAAGCAATCTGCGGATGGCACAAGCGCGAATTGAAATCGAGTTACGAACCCAAGGAATGTATCGTCAACGTCGGCGGCAAGCACGCGATTTTCAACGTGGCCAGCGTACTGCTGCAGGCGGGAGATGAAGTGCTGATTCCTGCGCCGTACTGGGTGAGTTTTCCGGACATCATCAAGTACACCGGCGCGACACCAGTTTATGTGCAGACCAGCGTGGAAGATGGATTCGCAGTGCGCGCAGCCGCAATCGAGAAGGCGATCACTCCGAAAACGCGTTTGCTGATCCTGAACTCTCCAAGTAACCCGTCGGGTGGAGTTACGCCACCGGACGAATACGAAAAAATTTTGGCGGTCTGCAAAAAACACAACGTCTGGCTGATGGGCGACGAGTGCTACTCGCACTTCACATACGAGCCACACCAGCCATATTCGATCGCGAGCGCCGCGGGCTCCAAAGACAATGTGATCATCATCGGCTCGGTTTCCAAGACGTTTGCGATGACCGGCTGGCGCATCGGCTACACACTCGGACCGGCGGAACTGATCCAGGCACTGGTGAAATTGCAGAGCCAGTCGACGTCCAATCCGACTTCGATCTCGCAATACGCAGCGCTGGCCGCGATGACCGGTACCATGGACACCGTTCCGGTGATGCTCGCGGAGTATGCAAAGCGCCGCAAACGAATCGTCGAAGGCTTGAATGCAATTCCTGGAGTGACCTGCCAGCAGCCGGGCGGAGCTTTTTATGCTTTCCCTGATGTCTCCGCGCATTTGAGCGGGGCGCACGCCATTGCGAAAAACACCACCGAACTCGCGACGCTGCTACTAGAGAAAGCACGCGTGGCACTCGTCGGGGGAGACGCTTTCGGCGCGCCGGGATATTTGCGCCTTTCCTACGCAACTTCACTCGAACGAATCGATGAAGGATTGCGCCGGTTGAATAAATTCTTCTCGAGAGCAGAGGCGGCGGCTTAGTTTTGTGAAACCTGCGCCTTTTCGAATCGTACCAACCTTCAGTCCGCGTATTTGGGGCACGCGTTCGCTTGCGCCAATTTTTCCGGACAAGACAAATCTTGCGGAAAAAATTGGTGAAGCATGGCTAACCGATGTGCGCTGCATGGTCGCCAATGGCCCGTACGCGACAAAAACGTTGGGAGATGTTTGGCCCGAGCTTTCCGAGGAATGGCGTGGCTCGCGCTGCGCGGCAATGAATGACTTTCCGCTGCTGGTAAAATTCATTTTTCCGACCGACAAACTTTCCATCCAGGTGCATCCCGACGACGATTACGCCAGCGCGCATGAGATTGCAGCGGGTGGCCGCGGAAAAACCGAAATGTGGCACGTAGTTTCGGCGGTTCCTGGCGCGCAACTCCTGCTGGGATTGAAACCCGGCGTCACTAAACAGCAGTTTTCCGCGGCGATTGGGGCAGCATCGCTGGAAGACTTGTTGCAGACCCATCAAGTCGAAGAAAAGGACACCTTTTTTGTTCCGGCAGATACACCACATTCGATTGGCGCCGGAATTGTCGTTTGCGAAGTGCAGGAATATAGCGACTTGACCTACCGCGTGTATGACTACGCACGCGTGGATGCGCAAGGGAGACCGCGCGAACTGCACATCGAAAGGGCCTTGGACGTCATAAACTTTGGAGGGCCGCAAACGACTCCAGTTCGGACCTTGCAATGGGGCTCGAAGAATATGGTGATCTCGCTGCTCGCCGCTTGCCGATATTTCGCAACGGAGCGATGGCACATTGCGGAAAAGTTTACGGCACGCCCGAAGACCGATGCGTTTAACCTGCTGGTGATTCTGTCCGGCCGCGGGATGATGCAGTGGGACACTGACAAGGCACATTTTCAGCAGGGTGAGTGTTGGTTCATGCCAGCTTCGCTGCGCGATTATGAACTTATCCCGAAGAACGAATGTTCGTTGATTCGGACGTACGTGCCGGACCTGCAGGCCCTGCGCGGAAATCTGCGCCGCCTCGGCATCAGTGACGCCAAGATTTCCGACGTCGTTTTTGAGTAACACCAATGTCACGCGAAAAACTTCCAGTCCATGCAGTAATTCTTGCCGGCGGGCGAGGCACGCGATTTTGGCCGCGCAGCCGCACCAAGACTCCTAAACAACTTCTTCACATTTTTGGCGAAGGCACGATGTTGGAGCAAACAGTGGCGCGCCTGCGCCCGCTGGTTCCAGCGGACCGCATCTGGACGGTAACCAACGCGGAGCAGGTTTCAGCACTGCGAAAGCAACTGCCTGCGGCGTCGCGAAAACGCGCGCTGGTCGAGCCGGTCGGACGCAACACCGCTGCGGCCATTGCGCTGGCCGCATTTCACATTCGCCAGACTGATAAGAGTGACGCGCTGATGGCCGTGCTTCCAGCGGACCACTACATTCGCGATACCCCTGCTTACCAGAAAATTGTCACCGCAGCCCTAAACGTGGCACACGAGCCGCGCCGCATGGTTGTGCTGGGTATTCCGCCGACCCGCCCGGACACTGGCTTCGGTTACATTGAGCGAATGGAAGCGACCATCGGCGCGCAAGGGATTCCGGTGTATCCGGTGCGCCGATTCACGGAAAAGCCGGCGCTGCAAACCGCGAAAGAATATCTCGCCTCGCGAAATTATCAGTGGAACGCTGGAATGTTTTTCTGGCGAGTGTCCACGTTCCTCGACGAATTGCAAACGAATTTGCCTGAGACTTTCAACTTATTAGAGAAGTTGGCCGCGCAGATTGGCACTCGGAAATACGCTTCGCAGCTTCGAAAGATCTATCCAAAGCTGGAAAATATCTCGGTGGATTACGCCATCCTGGAACGGTCCACACGGAGCGGCGGCGCCCCGAAGGTTTTTGTGATCCCGGCTGAAGTCGGCTGGAGCGACATCGGATCATGGGCGGCCGTATACGAACTACTGGCGAAACAATCATCGGACAATGTTTTTTCGGGCGCAGGTCACGCGATCGATGCCAGTGGAAATTTCATTTCCAGTGATAGGAAATTTGTCGCGGCGATCGGCGTCCATGACCTGGTAGTCGTGGAAACCGCGGACGCGCTGCTGATTTGCCCCCGCCACAGGGCCCAGGATGTCGGCAAGCTGGTGAAATGGCTGGAAGACCAGAAAATGAAGAAATTGCTGTAGCTGCCGCAGTCTAAATCACTTCGGTATTCCCGAATCAATTGATAGGCCAATCCGGCTGTTTCCTCTCCTCGGCCCTCGCGTATACTTACCCAAATGGCGGCGATCAAATTTGGAACTGACGGATGGCGCGGCATTGTTGCCGAGGATTTTACGTTCGCGAACGCTCGCACCGTTGCCGAAGCAATCGCGCGTTACGTGGTGCGCGGCGAAGATGCTCGAAAAGGCGTGATCGTTGGCTACGATCATCGCTATGCTTCCGATACCGTGGCACGCCACGTCGCGGAAGTATTTTCCTCTAGCGGTACGCCAGTGTGGCTCACAGACCGGCCTTGCCCTACACCAGCAGTCTCCCTTCTGGTGCGAGACCGCAAAGCTGCGGGCGGCGTGGTAGTGACCGCAAGCCACAATCCTTATCAGTGGAACGGCATCAAATACAAAGCAAGCTATGGCAGCAGCGCGCTGCCCTCCATCGTCGCGCAAATCGAAAACGAACTGCAGTGTGTCGAGTCCGCGCGGGTTCCGCCATTGCCGCCGCGTGGGGAACTAATTCACTCGCTTGATCCCCGCAAACCATACCTCGATGCTCTCGAGAAGCTTGTCGATTGGGAGCGCATCCGCAAATCGAAATTCCGGTTTATATCCGATGCGATGCACGGCTCCGCGGCCGGACTTTTGCCGGAACTCTTCCGGCGTCACGACATTATTTGCGACGAAATCCGCGGTACTCGCGACCCGCGATTTGGCGGCGCGTACCCCGAGCCGATCGAGCCGCACATCGCGCCATTGCAAAAAGCTGTGACCGCAGGAAAATACGACGCTGGATTCGCGGCGGACGGCGACGGTGACCGCATCGGAGCTGTCGACCGCTCCGGCACATTCGTAAACCCGCATCAGATTTTCGCTCTGCTAGTATGGCATCTTGCCGGAATGCGCAATTTGCCCGGCGAAATTGCCAAAACGTTTTCCGTCACTAAATTAATCGACAAACTCGCTGCCAAGCTTGGCCGCAAGCTTCATGAAGTTCCCATTGGATTCAAGTACATCTGCGAGCTGATGCTCGAACAAAATATATTGATTGGCGGCGAAGAAAGCGGTGGTATCGGCACCAGCCTGTATCTGCCGGAACGCGACGCCACGGTTTCCGCGCTCTTTCTCGCGGAATTGATGTCGTGGCACGGCAAAAGCCTCGGAGAATTGCTGGACGGGCTTCACCGCGAATTCGGCGAATTCCACTACGGCCGGGTTGACCTGGACGTCACACCAAAACAAAAAGAAAAGGCGGTTGCCTGGTTTTCCAACGGAGACGCCAAGAAGATCCTCGGGTGGCCGGTTGTTCGCCGGGAAGCCATGGACGGGATCAAGCTGTATCTCGCCGAAATTGGCTGGGTCATGGTGCGTGCTTCCGGAACCGAAAACCTTCTGCGCGTTTATTCCGAGACTTCCGCGCAACAGACTACGCGCCAAGTTTTAGCTGCGGTTACCAAACGGATTCACCAGTTCTAAGCAGGGGCGGCCTAAATATGCACACCATTAATATCGCAACAAAGTTCTCTCAATTTAATGAGATGTGGAGCCCCAAGATTTTGGGCGAAGTGAATGACAGTTACATTAAGGCCGTCAAGTTTCGTGGGGAATTTGTGTGGCATCATCACGATAACGAAGACGAAATGTTCCTGGTGGTGGCCGGTAGGTTGCGCATGAAATTTCGCGATCATGAAGAATTGGTCGGCCCGGGCGAATTTATCATCGTACCACGCGGCGTCGAACATCTGCCGATTGCCGAAGAAGATGCCCAAGTGCTGCTATTCGAACCCAAATCGACTTTGAATACCGGCAATGTAATCAATGAAAGGACGCTGCCAGAACTGGAAAAGCTGTAATCCATTTTTGCGGCACATGCCATGAGCCACCGCTTCTACACTCTCGATGTCTTTACCACGACGCGGTTCGAAGGGAATCCTCTGGCGGTTTTCACTGACGGTGACGGCTTATCCGACAACGCCATGCAGGCAATTGCTCGCGAGATGAACCTTTCGGAGACTGTCTTTGTGCAAAAGCCGACCGACGACAGCGCGCTTGCCCGGCTGCGCATTTTCACCACCCGCGAGGAGTTGAAACTCGCCGGCCATCCGGTCATCGGCACCTGGTTCCTGCTCGCCGAACTTGGCGTCGTGCCCGCTCGCGAAGGCGGCGTGCACGTCCTCCAGCAAACTGGAGCGGGAATCCTTCCGGTCGAGATTCGATTCAAGGACGGCCGGCCCCAGCGTGTCACCATGACCCAGAAGGAGGCGCGGTTCAGACCGCTAAAAATAAAGAAAGCGGCGCTGGCAAAGGCGCTTGGACTTTCACTGAAAGATTTTGATCCAACATTGGAGCCGGCCTGCGTCTCCACCGGCGTTTTCAACTTGATGGTACCGCTCAAGAATCGCGCCGCCCTTTCGAAAATCGAAATGAACATGTTGGAATTGCGGAAACTGATCGGGAAGAACGCCACCATGGCCTACTGTTTCGCGCTCGCGGGAAACGGAAAAGTCTTCACGCGCGGGATGCTGCCGTGGGAAATGTATGAAGACGCCGCGACAGGTTCGGCTGCGGGTTCGCTGGGCGCGTACCTTGTAAAAAACGGGGAGCTGGGCACCGGCCACACCCTCAGTATCGAACAAGGCGTGGAAATGGGGCGTCCGAGTCAAATTGAAGTCGAAGTGACGCAGTCGGGCAAGAAGTTGATTCCGCGCGTCAGCGGCGCCGCGGTGCGGGTGTTCGAAGGAACAATCTAGCTCGGCTGCGAATCCGTTGCGCCTTATTGTGCGGTGTGCGATGCGGTGAATTTTTTGGCCGCGCCTTTACCGCCGCGTCGAGAATTCCATTTACAAAGGAAGCGGAGTCATCGCTCGAATATTTTTTCGCAAGCTTGACCGCTTCGTTGATGACGCTCCGGGCGGGAGTCTTCCCTAAAGCAATTTCGTGCAACGCTAGTCTCAAAATCGCGCGGTCAATCGCGGCGATTCGGTCGGCTCGCCAGTTCTGGCAATGCCGTTCGATGACCTCGTCGAGTTCTTTCACCGTTCGAACCGTGGCGTGGAAAAGCTGATCCGCGAAAATTTCCGTGTCCTCGGAGGCCACCGCGCCTCTCCAGAATGTCGCCGCAAGTTTCTTTGAATCCTGTGGACTCATCTCCCATTGGAAAAGCATCTGCATGGCAAATTCGCGGGCCTTGCTACGCAGAGAGTAGCTCATTTGCGCGCCGCTTTCTTGGCCTTGTTGCCCGGGGCGGCAGCGGGCTGCAGTTTGCGCGAGAGTTGCGCCATTTCGATGGCGCCAAGGCCCGCTTCGAACCCTTTGTTGCCGCCTTTGAGCCCGGCGCGGTCGATTGCCTGCTCCAGGGTGTCACAGGTCAGCACGCAGAAAATCACCGGCACTCCCGTATCCATCTGCGCCAGTTGCAAACCGCGCGAAGTTTCCGAGCAAACATAATCATAATGTGTGGTCTCGCCACGCAGCACGCAGCCGACCGCAATCAGCGCGTCATACTTCCCGGTCTGCGCCATTTTTTTTGTGGCGAGCGGCAACTCGAAAGCGCCGGGAACGTGTAGCACGTCCACATCACGGCTCTCCGCTCCAGATCGCTCCAGCGCATCCACTGCCGCACCGAGCAACCGGTCGGTAATGAAACTGTTGAAGCGGCTGACTGCAATTCCAAATCGCAATCCCCGTGCGCTGAGTTCGCCGTGAATCTTGCCGGGTTGAAGTTTCTCCGTCATCAATAAATTCCGCTCACTTCCTTTTCTAACGTGCCCATCCGATATTCTTGCTACTTGCCTTTGAACGCCGCAGGCCGCTTCTCCAAAAATGCCTTGGTGCCTTCGTGCATATCTTCCGTTGCGCAGGCTACTCCAAAAAGTGTTGCCTCCAAAAACAATCCTTCTTCCAGCGGCATCTCAACCCCGCGTTCAATGGCCTCCATCGTGAACTTCACGGCCAATGGCCCGTTGGCGATTATTTTCTTGGCCATCGCTTCAGCGGCGGGAAGCAGCTCCGCCGATTCATAAACATGATTCACCAGGCCGATGCGCATCGCTTCTTCGGCGGTGATCATCTCACCGGTCAAGCACAGCTCGTGCGCTACGCCTTTGCCACACAACCGTGTCATCCGCTGCGAGCCGCCGTAGCCCGGCAAAATCCCGAGCTTTACTTCAGGCTGCCCAAGCTTTGCGTTTTTGCTGGCAATTCGAATCGAGCAGGTCAACGCCAATTCACATCCTCCGCCCAACGCGAAACCATTAATCGCGCAGATCGATGGCTTGCCAATCGTCTCCAACAAATGAAACACGCTCTGCCCAAACAGCGAAAAATCTTTTCCGTTCACCGGAGTCTGCTGCGAAAGCTCACCAATATCCGCGCCGGCAACGAACGCCTTTTCGCCTGCTCCAGTCAAAATCAATACCCGAACCTTTAGATCATCGCGCGCATCCAGCAGCACGCTCTGCAATTCCTCTGAGCACCTTCGGCCGGTTAAAGGTAATCTTCGCGATGCCGTCACACTTCTCGTAAAGAATGTTCTCGTAGCTCATCAGGTTCTTCCAATCGAATAGGTCAGCACCATTTTTTACAGTTTCATCGCCACCGGCTGTTTCGGGTCGCTGTAATCATAAAATCCGCGCCCCGCTTTGCGTCCGTTCCAACCCGCCAGGACCATGCGCTTCAACAACGGCGGCGACGCGAAACGCCGCTCCTTAAATTCGTCAAACATGATCTGCGAAATGTAGTACGTGGTGTCCAGACCGACAAAATCAAGCAGCGTCAGCGGGCCCATGGGGTGACCGCAGCCCAATTTCATCGAATTGTCGATGTCTTCGATGGAGCCAACACCTTCCTCCAATGCCCGAATGGCATCCAGCAGATAAGGCACCAAAAGGCGGTTCACTATAAAACCGGTGGAATCATTCGCGCGCACCGCGGTTTTACCTAGTTTCTCCCCGAAAGCCACCATCTCTTCGTACACCGCAGAGTCCGTCGCGATCGTCCGTACCACTTCCACTAGTTTCATCACCGGAACGGGGTTGAAAAAATGCAGCCCGACGAACCGTTGTGGACGCTTGGTGGCACTGGCGATTTCGGTGATCGTCAGCGACGAGGTATTGCTGGCAAAAATGGTTCGCTCGCCGCAGAGCTTGTCTAATGAAGCGAATAGTTCCCGCTTGGCCGGCAGTTGCTCGATGATCGCTTCGATCACCAGGTCACAATCTTTCAGATCCTCGATCGCTGTAGTTCCCCGCAAACGCCCACGAATTTCGCTCTTTGCCGCTTCGGTAAGCGCTCCCTTTTCCACCAGCCGCGACAGATTTTTCTCAATTCCTTTGATTCCCTTCTCCAGCAATTCCGCAGTGACTTCCCGCACCAGTGTCGAAAATCCCGCCGCCGCGCTGACCTGGGCGATTCCCGAACCCATCAGCCCACACCCCACGACTCCCACTTTTTCAATCGCCATGCGTTTCCTCAATTAATTCTTTGCGTGGAATTCCCGTCACTCTTCCCTCAGGGCACCCAACACACCCAAGGGCCGGAACACAGAGTGTACCAAAATCCCGCTGTTTCGCCGTTATACGTCGAGGTTTGCAGCGCCCTCGCGATTCATTACGCGATGCTTTCCACGACCATCGCAATCCCCTGCCCACCGCCAATGCACGCCGTCGCCAACCCATAGCGCAGGCCATTGCGCCGCAATTCGTTCAGCAAAGTAATCACCAACCGCGTTCCAGAAGCACCCAACGGATGTCCCAACGCAATCGCTCCACCGTTCACGTTCGTCTTGTCGCGGTCCAATCCCAATTTTTTTTCAACAGCCAGATATTGCGCCGCGAACGCTTCGTTCACTTCCACACGATCCATTTGCTGGACCGTCAAGCCCGCACTCTTCAGCGCTTTTTGTGAACTCGGCACCGGCCCGATCCCCATGATGCTGGGATCCACGCCAACCGCGGCCCACGATACAATCCGCCCCAGCGGCTTCAGACCGCGTTCTTTCGCCGCTTTTTCCCGCGTCACCACCACCGCCGCAGCGCCATCCACAATTCCGCTGGCATTTCCCGCGGTTACGATTCCGTCCTTCTTGAACGATGGCTGCAGCTTTTCCAAAATTTCCATGGTGGTCTCGGGACGCCGGTGATCGTCTTCACTCACTACAATTGTTTTCTTTCCTTGCTTCACTTCCACCGGCACCAATTCTTCCTTGATCCGGCACGCTTTATACGCCGCATCGGCAGCTTGCTGGCTGCGCAGCGCGTAAGCGTCCGCGTCCTTGCGGGTAATTCCGAATTGCTCGGCGAGCTTCTCAGCGGTCATCGCCATCGGCAACCCGCAATAGGTGTCGGTCAATCCCACCATCAACGAATCTTCCAGCGCGCCGCCACCCAGCTTCAGACCATTTCGCAATCCGCGAATTACGAACGGCGCTTGCGTCATATTTTCCATGCCGCCGGCAAGAATCATTTCGCTTTCGCCCAACAACAACCGCTGTGCCGCCTGCGCAATCGCCTCGATTCCCGATCCGCACAGCCGATTCACGGTCACCGCCGGTGTCTCGGTTTTAAGCCCAGCCTTCAACGCAACGTGCCGCGCCCCATACAGCGCGTCGGCGCTGGTCTGCATCACGTTTCCAAAAACCGCGTGATCGAATTCCGCGGGATCCGCGTTGGAACGCCGGATCGCTTCCTTTGCAGCAACCGCCGCCAAATCGATCGCCGAAACTTCTGAAAACGCGCCCGTATAACGCGACATCGGCGTGCGCGCTCCTGCCACAATCACCACATCAGTTGGAAACATTTCTGTCCTCAGTTTGAAATTAATTCAACCAGGATCCCACACCCATCATTCCGAACGAAGTGAGGAATCTCTCTTCGATTTATGCCGTTGACAGGGAAAGTCCAAAAACCGTCGCCCTATCTAAACTTTCGGCACTTCCACCGTAACCACTGTGTCCCCGCCGCGTTTTCTCGCCTCTTCCACAGAATTTTCCGCGCGGTTCATCAAGTCGGTCACAATATCTTCACTGTCGTAATCCGCCTTTGCCGCCGCTTCCACGATTCCCGCGCTCAAGGTAATGGCAGTCGAATCCCACGGCGGACGAATTCCAGATGCGGCGCGCCGCAGTTTATCAGCCAGATTCTGCGCGCCAGCGAGCGTCGTATCGGGGAGAATGAACGCCAGCGACCAAGACGTGTACTTCACCGCCACGTCGTTCTGCCGCACAATCGGCTGCAACGATCGCGCAAGCTGCTCCAGAAATCGCTCCATCGGCGATTCGCCCTGTTGACGCAGCAGTTCTCCGCCGCGATCGATCTGCAATATCGTCAGCGCCAACGGAGTACCTTGTGACCGCGCGCGATCCGCCTCCGTCAGCAAACAACTTTGATACGAACTTCGGCTTAGCAATCCGCTGCGCTCGTCGGAAACTCCCATGCGCCGCACCAGCGATCGCAGCCGCGTGTGGCTCACGCTCATCAGCATCTGGTCGCCAATCGCCTGCAAAAAATAAGTCTCGTTTGACTTCCACCTGCGCGCTTCGGCCTGCCCAACAATCAACATCCCGGCCGGCTGTTGCGTTTCCCGGTCCGTGATCTTCACTCCCAGCGCGGTTCGCAGGCCCAAATCGCCCAGCACCGACCCGGGCGTGTTTTCCACCACCAATCCGCCCAGCTCGTCGCCATCCGCCTTCTCCACCTGCGCCAGCAGGAAAACCACCTGTGCGCCGGGCGCCGGCTTAATATTCGGCCCGCAATACTCCGCGGCCAGGTCCGGAGGCCGGCCCGGAGCGCCAATCACCGCCAGCGCGCGGCTCACTCGCAGATATTCTCCGATCTCGTTGACCGCGGTATTCAGCATCGCCCGCGGCGTCTGCTGCCGGAAAATCTTCTGATTGATCTCGGAGATTTTCGCCAGATCGCGCAGCGTGTCCGCATTATACGTCCCGGTCTTCGCCGGATTTGGTTGCACCAATTCCGGCGCTGCCGGAGCCGCCTGCCGCGCGGGCGCTTCCATCTTTTTTGGCGGTACTCCCTTCGGCCACCAGTTCGCCGTCTGGTACAAGTTCTTCAGCCGTGCGTTTTTCTCTTCTTCCCCGGGAAACATCTCGGCGATTTTCTGCAGCCGGTCCACCGCCTTATTCTGCAGCGAGTACTGCAAGAAAATTTCGGTCTGCACGATCAAGTCTTCCAGCGTCTGCGTCCGTCGGGTTTCGTCGGTCATTGGTTGCGCCGACTCTTGATTGCTGCGAGGCCCGGCTTGCGGCTCGGTTTCTGACGTCGAAATACTAGTTCCAGAACGAGTCAGCCGGCTTGCCACTCTCTGAATAAATGCCGCGTCGGCCTTGCCCCTCAGCTTTTCCAGCCGCTCCTGGTTCCGGTAATCGTAAGCATCAATATCAACTAGCCGTTCCAGCGAATCGCAAGCCTTGCGAACCTCCCCGCGCTCCAGATACGCGTCGAACAGCCGGATAGTAATTTCAAAATATTTTGATTCCCGGTTGAGCTCGTTATACAGTGCGGCCCAGTATTCCAGAATCTCGCACGACTGCAGATGACGCCCGGCAACATCATCCAGTTGCGCGGCAAATTCATTGTGCCGCTTGTCCGCAAACATTTTCCGTTTAAGTACCGCCAACACTTCCACTGCCTTGCCGCTGTTTCCGGCCGTTGCGTACTGCTCCGCTAGTTGGAACAGCTTGCCCAGTCCCGCATTCTTCTCCCCCAGCAGCCTCTCCAGAATCTCTCGCGCTCGATCCAGTCGTCCGGAGCGCATCAGCGCTTCGGAAAATGTTTCCAGAAAGGAGGCGTCCGATTCCGCAGCCGCAAAAGGCTCCATCAACTGAGCAGCTTCGGCCGCAGCACCCTTGCGCAACTTGGCCGCGCCATAAAGTAACGCCACGCTGCGCTCCTGCGGCGCAAGCGAATGCGCACGCGATAGAAACTGCAGCGCTTCGTCGGCTGCCCCGGTCGCGGTCGCTAGTTGCCCCGCTCGCAGTAATGCCCGCGCCGCCAGCGCGATACGTCCGCCCTTCTCTGCCGCTTCCGCCAGCTTCACCTGCCGCGACAAATTTTCCGGTTCCAGTTGCGCTATCCGCTCCCAGCAAAACAGCGCATCTTCGTCTCGGCCTGCCAGTGTAAACAGCTCCGCCGCCTTGCCATACTGCTCGCTCGCTTCCACTGTTCGATTTTGCTTTTGCAACAAGAACGCGTAGCGCGCAATGCGCTCCGGCGGCTGGTTGGCTGACAGATTCTTTAGGAACCGGTTGTAGATCGCGAGAGCTTTGGATTCTTCTTTCGGGTCAATCAGCAGGTCGAAAAACATCCCGTAGTAGACCGCGGCACGCTCGGGTTGCTCTTGCCGCGCGTACAGATCACCCAGCGCCTGCGTCGCCTCGGGATGCGACGGCGCCTCTTCCAATACCGCCAGATACGCGTCAATCGCATCCTCGGTACGATTCTTTTCGAGGAATTTCTTGGCGCGTTCCAGTTGCTTGTTGACGTCAGCCATTCCTGCGGTTTGCCTTTGCGGAGCCTGAAAAGCGCCCGGTGAGGACGTGGCGCGGCGGCGGGTTGCGAGCTGCGCTGTTAAACTATATACCCTCCCCAAAACGCGGGCAAAAGTTCAGTTCCCTGTCATGCGGAATCGTGCACCTTTTCCTACTCTAACCGCGCCCAAATCTCCGCAGCACCATTAGCTTTTCCGCCGTCGCACCTGACGCAATCGCCTTCTCGGCCCTTTCCGTTCCTTCGAGAAAATCCTTCGCTACTCCCGCCGCTACCAGTGCCGCAGCAGCGTTCACCACCACAATATCTCGTCGCGCGCGATCCTCTTCGCTCTCGACGACGCCGGCCAAGATCCTCTCGATCAGCGCCGCGTTCTCCGCCGGTGATCCTCCGCGAATCGCCTCCAGCGGTGCCGGTTTCTTGCCAAACGTTTCCGGAGTAACTTCAAACTTTCGCACCTTCCCATTCCGTACTTCCGCCACGACGGTCGGCCCAGCCAGCGAAATCTCATCCAGCTTCCCCGCTCCGTGCACCACAAAGGCATGTTCCGTGCCCAACTCCGCCAGCGTTTCCGCCATCACTTGCAAAGCGTCGGCGGAAAATACTCCCAGTACCTGTGCTTGCGCTGTTGCCGGGTTCGTTAGCGGACCAAGCAAATTGAACACGGTTCGAACACCAAGTTGCTTCCGCGCGGGCATCGCGTGTCGGGCTGCGGTATGTGCCGCCTGCGCAAACAGGAACCCAATCCCGATTTCGCGTATTCCTTTTCCGCTACGCTCGAACGGCAGGTCGATTCGAACCCCAAGCGCCTCCAGCACGTCCGCGCTTCCACTCCTCGAACTCGCCGCGCGGTTTCCGTGCTTCGCCACACGCGCACCTGCTGCGGCTGCCACAATCGCCGCCGCCGTGGAAATATTAAATGTGCCGGAATCGTCTCCGCCGGTTCCGCAGGTATCCACCATCCGCTCCGGCAAAGGCTCGCCATCCGCAAAAACGCGTGCCGCGTGCCGCCTCATCGCTCGCGCAAATCCCGCTAACTCATCCGCGCGGAATGGCCGTTCATTCAACGCGCCAAGAAGTTGCACAATCTCGGGCGTCCCCAGCCGCCCGCCCAGCAATTCCTCCATAATCTCTTCCGCATCCGCCCCGCGTAGCACATGCCCGCCAATCGCGTGGTCCAACAAAGGGTGTCTCATGCAATCTCCGCCGCTCCCGCAAAGCCGCCGCCTTCTGCCGACCGAAGTTGCGAAGTTTCAACCATTTCCCGCGTTCTTGCTCCCCTGTCGCGTTCCGAGTAAACTTCTATGTTTCGCGAATGGCAAATTCTAACACCGGCTGGCAGTTCCTCAGCTCACACGAACGGATCATTGATGAAGATTCACGAATACCAAGCTAAAGCTATCCTCGCACGCTACGGCGTCACCACCCCTCGCGGCGAAGTCGCCTTCAGCAAGGAAGAAGCCCGCGAAGGCGCGCACCGCCTCAAGTCCAATATTGTCGTTGTGAAGTCCCAGATTCATGCTGGCGGACGCGGCAAAGCCGGAGGCGTAAAGCTGGCCCACTCGCCAGACGAAGCCGCCGAAATCGCCTCCCGCATGCTCGGCATGAACCTGGTTACCATCCAGACCGGCCCCGCGGGCCGCATCGTGAAGCGCTTGCTCATCGAAGAGGGCCTGGACATCAAGCGCGAGCTCTACCTCAGCCTGCTGGTTGACCGCGAGACCGCTCACGTCATCTTCATGGCCAGCGGCGCTGGCGGCATGGAAATCGAGGAAGTCGCCAAGAAAGACCCCACGGCCATCCTGAAAGAAACCATTCACCCTGCAGTAGGTCTCCAGCCTTATCAGGCGCGCAAGCTGGCCTTCGGCCTCGGTCTTTCCGGCGAAGCGGCAAATCACGCCGCGCCGTTCTTCCAGGCGCTCTATCGCGCATTCGTGGACACCGACGCCTCGATGCTCGAAATCAATCCTTGCGTACTCACCGGCGACGGCAGGCTCGTCGCTCTCGACGCCAAAATGACCTTCGACGACAACGGCCTGTTCCGCCACACCGATTTGCGCGGCCTGCGCGATCTCGATGAAGAGGATCCCCTCGAAGTCGAAGCCTCCAAATACGGCCTCAACTACATCAAGCTCGACGGCACCGTCGCCTGCATGGTCAACGGCGCCGGCCTCGCCATGGCCACCATGGACATCATCAAATATTCCGGCGGCTCGCCCGCAAACTTCCTCGATGTCGGCGGTGGCGCTTCCGCCGAGCAGGTCAAAAACGCATTCCGCATCTTGCTCAGCGACGCTGGCGTCAAAGCCGTCTTTATCAACATCTTCGGCGGCATTCTCCGCTGCGACGTGCTCGCCACCGGCGTCGTCGCCGCCGCAAAGGATCTGCAAGTGAAAATCCCAGTAGTCGTTCGAATGGAAGGCACCAACGTCGAACTCGGCCAGCAAATCCTCCGCGACTCCGGCCTCAACTTCACCATCGCCAACGCCATGAAGGACGGCGCGGAAAAGGTTGTGGCTCTGGCCGGAGGTGCGCGATGAGCGTGCTCGTAAACGAGAAGACCAAGCTCATCGTGCAAGGCTTCACTGGCCGCGAAGGAACCTTCCATGCCCAGCAAATGATCGAATACGGCACGCAGGTGGTCGGTGGCGTCACTCCTGGCAAGGGTGGTACCAAACACCTGGAGCGTCCCGTGTTCAACACTGTTTTGGAAGCGGTAAAAGGCACCGGTGCGAACGCATCAGTCATTTTCGTTCCGCCGCCGTACGCTGCAGACGCCATCCTCGAAGCCGCCGACGCCCAAGTTCCGCTCGTCATCTGCATCACCGAGGGCATTCCGGTCATCGACATGGTGCGCGTCACCACCGTAGTCGATCGCGACAAAACGCGGCTGATCGGCCCCAACTGCCCTGGCGTCATCTCTCCCGGGAAATGCAAAATCGGCATCATGCCCGGCCGCATCCACAAGCAAGGCAACGTCGGCGTAGTCAGCCGCAGCGGCACTCTCACTTACGAAGCCGTCGATCAACTCACCCGCCTCGGCATCGGCCAATCCACTTGTATCGGTATCGGCGGCGATCCGATCATCGGCACATCGTTCCTCGAAGCCATCAAGCTCTTTAACAACGATCCCGAAACTCACGCGGTCATCCTC
>WNFM01229928.1_pt2 | contig 18813 bp, 17 predicted proteins | sample 5400271 | NCBI WGS metagenome assembly WNFM01 (sample SAMN13153352, study PRJNA577476) | soil metagenome | isolation source: 60 cm saprolite on Douglas fir-dominated hillslope | place: USA:California | collected 2013-09-17 | reverse complement strand
TATGAACGATGTTCTCTTTTATGGTAATGGAGCACTAGATGACACAAATGGTTGATCAAACAAAACACAATATGGTTGGCAAATCCACGCGTCGCCAGGATGGTCAGGATAAAGTACTTGGACGTACGCGTTACGCAGGTGACATGCCTGTAGCGGGTTTACTACATGCCCGCCTGGTCCTCAGCCCGTATGCACATGCGCGCATCGTAAATATAGATATTTCGGCAGCGCAGGCAGTCCCAGGAGTCAAGGCAGTCTACACAAGTGAAACGCTGGGCATGGCCAAGCGCGATAGCAGTGACCGTTCACAGGCGCCGCTGGCGCAGGATGAAGTATTGTGGTGTGGACATCCGGTGGCTATTGTGCTGGCTGAGACAGCGGAGGCAGCAGCAGACGGTGTCGCCGCTGTAGACGTCGATTATGAGCCTTTACCCGCGGTAGTAGATCCAGTCGCAGGCATGCAGCCGGGATCACCACCGGCACGCAATCGCAAGGAGAACGAAGCTTCCGTGATTGCCGGAGGAGATGCACACGCTGCAGTTGCCAAAGACGCCGAGGAAGAGCCTGATACCGAAGAACTATCTCAAAATGTGAGCGACAAGGCCCACTTGCACAGCGGTAATATGGCAGAGGGTTGGCGCGAGGCCGAAGTAGTTGTAGAGCATACCTACAATACAAGTTTTGTTCACCAATCGTACATAGAACCCCAGTCCATCCTGGTTGTACCAAGCCCATCAGGTCAACAGGTCACTATCTGGGCAAGTAGCCAGGGCATGTTTTCTGTGCGTTCATCAGTATCAGAGGCCCTTGATCTTCCCCCGCGACAGGTACGAGTAGAGTCTGTACCCATAGGGGGAGCATTTGGCGGTAAATTTGGCCTGACTGAACCGTTGGCCGCAGCTGCTGCTTATGCTTCGCGCAGGCCTGTACGCCTTGTCTACACACGCCAGGAAGATCTACTGGCAGGCAATCCCGCACCGAGATCGATAATCACTATAAAGGTGGGTGCCAAGAAGGACGGCACACTGGTAGCTATAGAAGCGAAAGTCATCTTTGATTCAGGAGCCTATCCAGGCTCAGCCGTCTTCCTGGGCGGGCTATTGCTAGGCAGCACGTATCGTTGTGCTAATGTTGATTTCCGCTGCTATGAAGTCTTGACCAACAAAGTTAGTGTTGGTGCCTATCGCGCCCCTGGTGCTCCTCAAGCCTGCTTCGCCCTGGAATCAACAATTGATGAACTGTGCCGCAAGCTGGAGATGGATCCTATAGCCTTGCGCCTAAAGAATGGCCTGAGGGAAGGCGATCCTACGCTAGATCACCGCAAATGGCCACGCATTGGGCTATTGGAGTGCCTGGAGAAGGCCCAGCAGCAGCCACTGTGGGCAAAACGACGCGAACAGCAGGATCTACCCGCTGAACTGAAGGGTTGGAAAATCGGTATAGGGCTGGCAGCTGGTGGCTGGCCGGGTGGTACCGAGCCAGCCGCGGCGGCATGTCGGCTGGAAAAAGACGGCAGCATCACAGTTGTGGTTGGCACGGTTGATCTGACCGGCTCAGATACCACGCTCTCACTTATCGCTGCTGAGGGTCTGGGCCTATCTGTCGATGCGGTGAATGTCGCACACGACAACACGGATACGATGCCTTACAGCGGCGGTACAGGTGGTAGTAAAACGACCTATTCGATGGGACCCGCTGTGCTGGCAGCGGCAAGAGATGCCCGTAGCCAGATACTCTCGGTGGCCGCTGAGATGCTAGAAGCAGCAGTTGAAGATCTTGACATTGAAGGAGACAAGGTGGTGGTACGGGGTATGCCGAGCAAGCACGTTGCACTAACGCAGATTGCTGACGCGACAATGCGCTTCGCAGGCAGATACGAGCCTGTCTATGGACGCGGTCGTGCAGCCATAGGCAACAGTTCGCCAATGTACGCCACGCATATAGCGAAAGTAGCAGTTGATCCTGAGACAGGTGAGGTACATGTGCTTGATTACGTGGCCGTACAGGATGTCGGCTTCGCCATCAACCCGGCCGAAGTCGAGGGACAAATCTGCGGAGGTGTCACGCAAGGACTGGGTTGGGCACTCTATGAGGGACTCGTTTACGACGAGAACGGCCAGGCGCTGACAAGCACGCTGATGGATTATGCCGTACCGTATAGCGTAGATGTGCCAAACATCACACCTGTCCTGGTTGAAATTCCCTCTGCGCTGGGTCCTTTTGGAGCAAAGGGAGTGGGAGAACCTCCGGTTGTACCTGTCGCCGCGACAATCGCCAACGCCATTTTTGATGCAGTGGGAGTGCGCGTTACCCAGCTGCCTATTACGCCTGAGCGCGTATTCGAGGCACTACAACAGTAAGACACGCCCGGCATAAGTTGAATATGAGATCAGGGGAATGGACAGTCAATGAAGCTGTCCATTCCCCTGATCTCATTACTTGATCGCCAATCCATACATCTCCTTGTGATATACTTTAAGTAGTTTTCTGCAACATCTCAAAATTTAGCTATTGTGTCGCGTGCTTCTCTGAAGGAGTATGAGTTATGACACCTGATGATACTTCAAATCAAACACATATAGCGACAAACACTGATTCAATGCCTCCTGGGCAGACAGCTGCTGATGTCACCCCTCCCATAGGTATCACTCCGCCGCAGGTCCTGGCGCAAGCAGCTGCTGATGGCCGACGTGGCGCTGCATGGCGACTCTTGTATTGGATTATGGAAAATGACCCAAGAGCAGTAATCGCAGTTTCTTCACTGGAAGATGATCGCTTAGGCCAGCACTTGCTAGAATTTATCGCTATAGGCACATGGGCCGGTAAGCCATTTGTAATACCTAAACCTCTGCGTTCTGCCCATGCCAGAACAAGACTTCGAACGTTGTTTCTGCCAGGAGCGGGTATGGAGCCAGCACGCGCAGAGCGTATCTTATTCTCAGCCCTGAATGATCAACGTTCTACAATGCGGGCAACTGCAATCCATATCCTTGGTATATTCGGCAGTCCTGTGGCTACACCTAAACTGATTGAGGCATTACACGACCCCCTACCCGCGGTGAGGTTGCAGGCAGTCAAAGCCCTGGGGCGTGTTGGCGATGCCGCAGCAGTGCCTGCATTGCTTGATGCCCTACACACTGACGATGAGCAACTAGGCAGCCAAATCTTCGTTTCCTTAGTGCAGTTGGGACGTGTAACGGTACCAGCGCTCATTGAGGCTGGCAAAAGTAATTCTGCCTGGATGCGCTGGCATTGCCTGCGCGCATTGGGCGAAATAGGAGATACACGAGCGTTGCCGATATTGGTACTTTCACTCTGTGATAGAGATCACTCGGTTGCCTGGGTGGGAGCAAAGGCACTGGCGTACTTTGGCAAACAAAGCGTGATACCTGTTCTACATTTATTATCGTCAACCGAAACGACGCCATGGCTAGTAGAGACATCTGCTTACGTGTTGTCTAACCAGTATCGCAGTAACCCTAAGCTCAAACCTTACCTGGAACCCGTCATCCAGCATATGCGAGGAGTTGCGTATCAGATTGCTACCCCGCAAAGTGCTAGCAAGGCTGTAGCTGAAATTCTTGCGGATGGAGTTCTGAAAGAATAATTTACATATCTGTGTGACGGCTATGGCCGTCACACAGATATGTAAATTAAGCCATGGAGGGGATTATTGCCCCATGTGCTTCAAACAAGTCATCCACTAACGAGTGAATCTCATCCAAGGTGAGTTCGGCAGAGGTATGTGGATCAAGCATGGCGGCATGATAGACATGTTCTTTTTTGCCAGTCAGCACAGCTTCAACAACCAGGCTTTGTACATTAATATTGGTCATTTGTAAAGCCGCGAGCTGGGGAGGCATCCTCCCAATCACTGTCGGCTGGATGCCATTGCTGTCAACCAGGCATGGAACCTCAACACAGCATTCCTGGGGAAGATTGCTAATCAGACTCTTGTTCAGCACATTACCATAGATCACACGCGGCGTATGCGTCTCTTGCGCATGAATAATGAGCGCCGCATATTCATGGCTGAGTTCGGGTGTAAATTCCGCTGTTCCATCCAGCAATTGCGCACGCACCTGTTCCCACCAGGCTGATTGCGCTGCGTAGCGCTGGAGCAGCTCATCAATGGGAACACCAAAACGTTCAATGAGGTCCGGACGATCACGGCGGATAAAATAGGGGTTATATTCCGCATTGTGTTCGCTCGACTCGGTGACAAAATAGCCCAGATGCTTGAATAGCTCAAAGCGCACGGGATCTTTACAGCAGATTTCTGGTTCCTGGGCAGCTTCACGCAACAGGGGATAGACATCTTTGCCTTTATGCTGTAGCTCCAGGTAGAAGGCCATATGGTTGATACCAGCACAACGATAGGTAAGTTCGCCCAGTGGCAGCCCCATATAGTAGGCCAACTGCAAAGCAGTTCCTTGCACGCTATGGCATAAGCCAACAGTTTTAATGCTCGTCGCCTGTGAAACAGCCCAGGTATTCATAGCCATAGGGTTGACGTAATTTAAGAAAGTAGCATCGGGGCAAACCTCTTCCATATCACGACACATAGCAAGCATAACAGGAAAGGAGAAGATATCTCCCAATAAATTGAGCGTAAAAACCACACTACCTGCGCCAATCATAGCTATTTTTGGTTTTGGCATACGAGTTCTCCCCTAAAGAGATGTTTTCTAAAAGGAGTTCGAGTTTTGTGTGTGTCTTCTTGCAGTTTCAAGGAACCATGGCAAAACCCGAACCACTTATTGTGTGACAATGTTTTTTCGGTTTTCCTGATTGATGACCAGGCAGCGATCACCAATCAGCATAAAACACCTTCTTTCAACCCAGCACACCTGATGGATAGCGTGGCTGTATCTCTTGTCCCTGTTCAAAACGGTTATAGGCGAAGGGCTGCATATCGTTAGCTTTCGTTCCACTTAAGATCAGCCGGGCCATCCACTCTCCGATTACCGGTGATAACTTGAAGCCATGACCACTGAAACCAACAGCACAGTATAAGCCCTCACAAGCATGCATGTGATCAAGGATAGGATGATAATCAGGTGTATCGTCGTAGATACCAGCCCAGCCTCCACGTGGCACAGCGCGGGCAAGAGCAGGAATGCTTCCCCCAGCCATAGTACGGAGATGGGCGATTTCCTCTGGGGAGAGTCCTTCCGCGTAATGATCGGGGTCACTGGCAGCCAGCACATCTTCTGTAGAGCCAATGAGGGTTATACCACCAATATCCGGTCGCAAATAAATCTTGCGCGTAAGGTCGAGTCCGACAGGATGCAAGCCCTGGCGACCACCAAAATCATTGGGGCGGCGCAGAGCCAGCATAGGATGGCGTGTCGGCGTAACTGGCAAGTTGATGCCAACAGCCTGCGCAAGGCGTCGGCTCCATACATTGGCGGCTAAGACAACAACAGGAGCATAAATGTCACCTTCGACTGTGCGTACTCCCCGCACGCGATCCTGTTGTTTTAAGATATGGGTTACCGTAACACCTTCGCGAATGGTCGCACCATGTTCGCGAGCGCGTTGGGCAAAACAATACGTAGTTGCCATGGGATCGGCAACCCCGGCATCGCGTTCGTAGCAGGCAACCGCAATATCCTCATTACTATATCCCGATGCGACTTCAGACACTGTCTTGCCATCTATCAACTGTACATTGACGCCCTGCTCTTGCTGTAATTGTACGTTGACACGCAAAGCTTCTCTGCCAGTTTCGTCCGCTAACACAACCATACCGGTTGCGACAAAGCCGCAGTCACCGCCGACGAGATCAGCAAAATGTTGGAAAACGGCGAGGCTTTCCCGCGCCATGCGAATCGTAAAATCGTTGGAATAGTGCTGCCTGACAATGGCTCCTGAACGGCCAGTTGTCCCATTACCGATGGCTTGCCGCTCCAATAACACAATGCGTCCTGCGCCCTGTTTGGCCAGGTTATAGGCAATGCTGGCTCCCATCACACCACCGCCAATGATGAGGATATCGGCTGATTCGGTCATAGATCGGGTCTCCTGCAAATATGTGTCTTCTCGCATCCGCGAGGAGGCAAGTACATTTCTGTTCTCAAGATTAGCAGCAGGTAACGAGATTTGCAAGAGAAGCAGGCAGCTTTGGAGTGCTTCATAAATGCGTGAGTAGCTTACTAAGCAGAAATGTAGTGTATCAAAGGCGCGGAATAATTTTGCGCCTTCTTGTGTTCTGATATTTTGAAAAGCTAATAAAATGATAGCAGCAAAGGTAAACATGGCGGGAAACAATCTGCTGTGGCTAGTTTGCTGCATTTGTAGGTATATTTACTGCGGTCAGTTCTTATCAGTTAAATGGATATCTCTAGTCAACAACATCGAAAGGTAAGCGAAGATGGGTGATGCATCCCGCGAGATTATGCGGAGAGCACGGAAACAAGTGCCAGAATGGTCTCCGTCACAAGTACAGGAAGCGCTGGCGAATCAGCATGAAGCTGGACGGGACCACCAGGACATCGTTCTTGTAGATGTACGTGAGAAGCACGAATGGAACGAAGGTCACATCCCAGGGGCAATTCACGTGCCACGTGGTTATCTTGAATTACAGATTGAAGAAGCAGTTCCCGATAAGTCAAAAACAGTTGTGCTTTACTGTGCCGGTGGAGTGCGCTCGCTGATGTCTGGCAGCACATTGCAACAGATGGGTTATGACAAGGCCATTTCTATGTCTGGTGGCTTTGGTCAGTGGAAGGGCAATGGATATGCATTTGTGCAGCCGCGCACTTTAAGCGAGGCACAAAACAAACGTTATAGCCGCCACCTGCTGGTACCCGAGGTAGGTGAGCAGGGCCAGTTCAAGTTGCTCGACTCACGTGTGTTGCTGATTGGCGCGGGCGGATTAGGTTCGCCTGCCGCGTACTACCTGGCAGCCGCAGGAGTGGGGACGCTGGGCATTATCGATGCGGATGTGGTGGAAGAGAGTAACCTCCAGCGCCAGATTCTACATAATACTCAGCGTGTTGGGCAATACAAGGCTGAGTCAGCGCGTGAAACGATTGAGGCGCTCAACCCGGATGTCAAAGTTGTTACGTATATCGAACGCCTGGATGAGACCAACGTTGGACGCATTATTGCTGACTACGATGTTATTATTGATGGTACCGACAATTTCCCCACGCGCTATCTACTTAACGATGCGGCGTTGCTGGCGCGCAAACCAGTCGTGCACGGAAGTGTGTTCCGTTTTGAAGGGCAGTTAACCGTTTTCAAACCCTACGAAGGCCCTTGCTATCGCTGCCTCTATCCAGAACCACCTCCCATGGCCCTGGCGCCGAGTTGTGCTGAGGCGGGCGTACTGGGAGTGCTGCCTGGCGTGATTGGCCTGCTACAGGCGACTGAGACGATCAAGCTTCTGCTGGGTATTGGTGAGCCGGTGGTTGGTCGCCTGATGACTTATGATGCCCTGGCTGGCGAATTCAGTGAATTGCGCCTCTACCGCGATCCTAATTGCCCGGCCTGTGGTGAACATGGTCATCCAGAGGATCTGCCCACCTACGCCGAGGTCTGTGCGATGCCGGTTCGATCATAATACTCATCGTACAATAGTTGGCTTAAAGAAATGCGTATAGAGGGGCGCGATAGCGATATATCGTGCCCCTGTAATAAGGAGATAGATTATGGCAACCGTTCGTCTCGCACCTGTTTTAAGAGCATCCGTCGGTGGATCAAAGCAAGTGAGCGCCCAGGGAGGAAATCTTTCCGAGATCCTGGCTGATCTGTATAAGCAATTTCCTTCTTTGAAAGAGCAGATCCAGCCAGAGGAGAAGCTGAGCCGCTATATCAATGTCTACGTCAACGACCAGGACGTGCGCTACCTGCAGGGATTAGAGACCAGCATAGGTCCCAATGACACCATCATCCTCTTACCCGCAATGGCAGGTGGACGCTAGGAGAAAAGTTAGCCGATGCGCTATAACAGCATATTGGATACTATTGGAAATACGCCACTTGTGGAGCTAAAAAGCTTTAGCCCACGACCTGGTGTGCAGATTTTTGCCAAGTTGGAGGGAGCCAATCCTTCTGGCAGTATCAAAGATCGTATAGCCAAGAAAATGATCGAAGAGGCTGAGGCAAGTGGCAAGCTCACGGCTGATTCTATCTTGCTGGAGCCTACCAGTGGCAATACAGGTATTGCCCTTGCCATGATTGCTCGCGTCAAAGGATATCGCTTCACAGCGGTCATGCCAGACAACGTGACGCAGGAACGCCGTCAAATGCTTGAGCTCTATGGCGCAGACATCATTTTTTCTGATGGAGCAATGGGAAGTAATGGGGCGGTGAAGCTAGCCAGGGAACTGGCCGCGAGCGACGAACGCTACGTTATGCTCTACCAGTATGGGAATCAGGCTAATCCACGCGCCCATTATGACGGAACAGCCCTGGAAATCATCGAGGACCTACCCGATCTGGATGTGTTTGTCGCAGGTCTGGGTACCGGGGGCACACTTACAGGTTGTGCACGCCGTCTCAAAGAATACAATCCAGCGATTAAAATCGTTGCAGCCGAACCACTGCAAGGCGAAGGAGTACAAGGATTGCGCAGTCTTGAGGATGGTTTTGTGCCACCTGTGTTTGACCAGACGTTAGTTGATGCCAAGATACTGGTGATGAGCATTGATGCGATCCGGCGGACGCGCCAGCTCAAGGACCAGGAAGGCATCTTTGCTGGTCCCTCATGTGGTGCGGCACTGCACGCGGCTTTAAGAGTGGCAGCGAACCTGGAACATGGGAAAATCGTTGTTATTCTGGCTGACGGCGGTTGGAAATACCTCAGTGAAGACCTGTGGACACGCGAGCTGGATGAGCTCGAAGAAGACCTAGAGGCAAAGATTTTATGGTAGCCAGTAATGAAGCGTTTGTCGTGCGTATCCCTGCAGCCATGTATGAAGAGATGGTAGCGCACGTGGTGGCAGGTTATCCCAATGAAACGTGTGGAATGCTGGCAAGCAAGGATGGCCGGGTTGTCAAGAATTACCCGACCGCCAATGCTGCCGAACATCCAGATGATTTCTCGGAGATCAGCCCCAAAGATCAGTTGGACATCTACAACGATATGGAGAAGTATGGTGGAGAGGAGTATGCTTATTACCACTCTCACCCTAAATCAGAGGCATATCCTTCGCGCCGTGATATTGAATGGGCCAGATATAATGGAGTAATCTATATTATTTTTTCGCACCAGCACTACCCTGAACCACCATATGCCAGGGCTTTTTTGATAGCTGAAGATGCAACGATAACCGAGGGGAAAATCGAGGTAGTCTGACACTCCCCGGCATAAATGCGCGGGGGTTCCTCTTTCATCCAGTGGGCCTGCCGTGCTCTCATTTCTGAGAGGCAGTAGTGGTCTTCTGTCCAGAGGCTTTGCGCGGGGCGCGGCCCGCCTGTTTCCGTGTGCCCCACGGTACAGCCTTAAGGTATGCGAGAGCGAGAACCAGGATATTACGAGCAGCATTGTGATCGCGGTCCATGACCAGACCACAAGACCAACAGATATGTGTTCGTGTGCTCAGGGACTTCTTGACCTTGGTTCCGCACCCACTACAATCCTGGCTCGTGAAATGCGGTGCAACCGTCACCACCGGGACGGTGTGGATCACGCCATAGTACTGGACCCACGAGAGAAACCGTCCCCATGCCGCATCACTGATGGACTTTGCCAACTTGTGGTTGCGAACCATATTGGCAATCTTCAGGTCTTCAAAAGCAATCAAGTCGTGAGACGTGACGAGCGCGTTTGCCGTTTTTCTGGCAAAATCTTCACGCTGCCTTTGAACCTTGAGATACGCCTTGCCCAATTTTTGCCGGGCCTTTATCCGATTGGCTGACTTTTTCTGAGTACGAGAGAGTTGACGATGCAAGCGCTTGAGCTTATTTTCCGCTTTGCGCAAGAAACGCGGATTGGCGATGGTGTTGCCATTGGAGTCCGTGTAGAACTCTTTCAGTCCGACATCAATCCCGACCTGAGCGCCCGTGGTGACATGCTCTACTGTGCGCTCTGCCTGTACTGAGAATTGCGCGTAGTAGCCGTCAGCGCGTTTGACGATGCGCACCCGCTTGATCTGCTTGATGGGGAAAGCTGCAACCTTCTGTTTTTTGTTGCCAACGAGCCGCAGTCTTCCAATGCCACAACCATCAGTGAAAAACAGATGCTTTCCATCGGGGTCGATCTTCCAGCCCGTTTGCTTGTACTCTACTGAGCGATTGTCGTGTTGGAATTGTGGATAGCCCTTCTTGCCGGGCGTATGGTTTTTACAGTGGTCATAGAAGCGAGATATGGCAGACCATGCACGATCAGCAGCCACTTGACGGGCCTGAGAGTTGAGAGACGAGGCAAACGAGTACTCGCGGGCCAGGACTGCACAATAGCACTGCAAATCATTGGCAGAGACACCGCGTTCATCCATCCACTTTCTCAGGCATTTATTCCTGATAAATTGAGTGATCTTGATGGCCTCGTCAATGGCTGCGTATTGTTTCTGTGCTCCAGCTACCTTGTACTCGTAGATCAACATTAGCTTCTGCTTTGCCTCTCAATGTACTTTTGAATGGTTTCACTACTGACATTGCCTGCCGTTGAATAGAATGTCGAACGCGTCCACAGGGAGGGCAAGCGTTTCAACACAGGAAACTCTTCTCGCAGCAGGTGTGAAGAACGTCCTTTTATCAAACGTGCAATATCTGTCGGAAGTGTGCGCGGATTGCTCCGGAGAAAGAGATGGACATGATCTGGTTGAATAGCTAACTCAACAACGCTCCACTTGTTTTCCGTTGCCACTTCCTGAATGATTTGCTGCAATCGATCACGGATTGGACCGTTTAATATTTTCCGTCTCCTTTTCGGACAGAAAATAATATGATAGACAATCAAATGAACATTATGGCTATCATGTTCGTATTCCATGTTGATACTATACCATACAACAACAGAATAGGCAAGGGAACTGCGCCTGCGGGCGCCGGCTTTTCATGTAATAATGTACCTCTACAATTAAGAAGCAGGGGCCGCTAGTTTTGCTAGCGGCCCCTGCTTCGTTACGTGCTGTAATCAAGTGATGCAATAAGGAACGGTGAACGTGACCGAAACGGTCTGCGGGTTACCTACTGATGGTGTAACAGTAACATTTGCCGAATACGTCTGCCCGTTTACCATATTGGAAAGTCTGCCATTGACGGAGAACGTGAGCGTGGCGTTACCGCTGCCCTGTCCTGAAGGCGACACACTCAACCAGCCACCCGGGTCCCCACTATCAGTATAGACGGGGCTGGCCACATTCCAGGATAGTGTACCGCCGCCAGTATTGGTGAGCGAGACAGTACTTGAAGCAGTGTAAACACAGTTTCCCGGTGTAAAAGTCAGACTGGTAGGACTGAGCTGCATCGAGGGCTGAGCCGTGATGGTAATTGAGACTGTAATGGTTGCAGGGCTCCCCTTCACATAATTGCCAGTAAGCGGATCAACGCCGTATATAAGCACCGTGGCTGAATAGTTGTTTGCCTGCACATTAGCAGGGTTGACATTGACGGTATCGCTCACACTTTTGCCCGCAGCCAGGCCATTACCAGAGCTTGAGCCAACGGTGACAAAGCTTGGCGCATCCAACTTAATCGACCAGTTCAGGCTAGAACCACCTGTATTCGAGATGTGGAATGATTTAGATGCTGGATTATCTCCATTGGAGAGATTAAAGCTCATGGAGGTAGTATCCACGGCAAGTACAGGTGGCACCTCAGAGGTTGTCAGGGCCACGCTCAGCGATTGGGGGCTGCTACTGATGGCGCTCCCTCCACTGACAGCGTCTAGCGAGATTGAACCAGAGTATGAGCCCGAACCTAATGAGGACGAAGCCACATGGACAGTAAACGTCGTGCTTCCGCTCGTGAGCGTGGCTGAAGCAGGCGAGACCACCAACCAGTTTGCGTTTGTGGTGGTTGTAGCTGTTGGCGTGATGGTAACACCATTCGCGCAGTTGCCCGCGACAGCAGCGGTGAAGGTCTGATCAGCAGGATTCGAGCCCGTATTTGCGCTAAAGACCAGGCTTGACGGGGAAGGAGGCTGTAAAGAACAGGGCTGCGTTGTTGATGACTGGTTAACATTTACAGTAATTGCCACCTGCTGGGTTCCACCATTCGAATTGATTGTGAGCGTGGCAGATTGATTACCTGCTGAAAGGTTGGTAGTGTCCACTTTGACGTTGACTGTAGCAGGATTAGCGCCGGGTTGGATGGTATTTGAGGTAGTATCCAGGGTAACCCAACTGGCATTGCCGGTATCAGCCTGCCATTGTAGAGGAAGGTTGCCTGCATTCGCAATAGTAATCGACTTCGTCAGTTGATTTCCCGTGTTCAATGTGCCAAAGTCAAGCGAAGTGGGGGTTACTTTGAGTTGAGCCTGCTGCTTTTGACTCTGGGGAACAACCTGCAACTTGACGGCAACCTGTGATGTTGCGCCATCATTCGAAGTAATCGCGAGCGTAGCAGAATAGTTGCCTACACTGAGTTGAGTCGCATCGGCGGTTACATAGATGAATTGCGCCGAAGCGGCAGGCTGGATTGTACCCTGCGTGGGCGAAAGCGTTAACCAGGCCGTGTCTCCGGTATTTGCTTGCCAGCTTAAGGACTTGCTACCAGTGTTATTGATGAGCCGACTGCTAATGTGCCATAATCAAGCGTGGAGGGCGAGGCCACTAACTTCGCAGCTGGTTCTGTAACAGTAAAATTCAAGACCGCACTGCGAGAGCTTATAGCTTCCCTGGCACGCAAGGTGTGGTGACCTACATGCCAACTTGCACTGACCGGAATGGTGATATCAAAGGAACCGCCGACATTTGCCTTGAGCCCTGTTGCTACCGGGCTAAGTAGTCCGGCTGCGTTCATTTGAAGGGTATCCCTACTCCGGGCTTCTCCAGCAGCATGGGTAGGAGCAAAGATTTGCAGACTATTATCTAAGGTGAAGGTTATGCTACTACCAGGGAAAAAGTGACTACCTTGCACATGCAAGCCTGCACCAATAGCCACAGTAGTACTACCATTAAGGCTGATAGCCGGTGGTAGTCCAAAAAACAGGCCACCAAGCGTGCCAAGGATAACCAGGGCGACAATAACTATAATCAAACTCGTGAGAGCACAGGAGCCACCGCCACTTGTACCCGGGTTTCCACTGCTCGTGGGACCCGATGACGGAGATGAACCCGTTCCTGATGTTGGTCCGGGTGGTGTAGGCCACGAACCATGAGGCGGCGGAAAAGTATGAGGTAGTGGAGTATTTCCAGGGAGGGTAGGACCAAACGGTGACGAGGCAGGCGTACCTGCACCTTGCATGGGCGGCGCAGAAAAGGGTCCACCTGGATTGCCCTGCACCATGGGCACACTGCCAACTTGTGGTGTCCCTTGCACCATAGGGACGCCACCCGGAGGTTGAAGCTCAGCCAACCCACCGATTAGCGGTATACCAAGTAAGAGTGCACGACGACGGCGTTTTTCCTCCTCATCTACTTTCATCGCGCTAGCTAGAGCATCTTGAGGAGTAATCGACCCCTGGAGTGGCGTATTTCTGACAGCAAGAACATCTTGCTCTCCACTATTTAAACCAGGATGTGACGGCTTACTGATTGCCGTTACAGCGGGATCGAAAAGTGATGGCCCGGTAATTACTGTTGCAGCCTTATCAATAAGAACATTCCCATCAGGGAAGCCACTTATACTTGTTGGCATTTCCCTGATGGTAGCGTTCACATGTCCACAGTTACCACAAAATTGTGCTTGCATGGGTAATTCCAACCCACAAAATGTACAACGGTCCATATCCAACCTCCAGGTAAGGGGTCTACCTGCCAGTATTTTTCTATGAAAATGACTGTTTTAAAGTCAAGAGTATTTCCTCACGCTGGTAGCATACCTAGTTCGTGAGAATTTTGCAGTCGATGCTTTCACTCTTCAAAAGTGATCCAGGCCACAGCTACATGATAAACGCTGATGTCGCACACAATTAGAGTTTTAAGCTGTGCCAACGTTAGGATAGATTTGACGAACAAAGTCATAAGCTGTTAGAAACCAATTTATTATATAGCACAGCAGTATAACAAATATAGAGGAAAAACGAGTGATTTCCGGGGAATCTCGAATAGCTGACAGAAGACATCAAGTATAAGCAGCTATATTGGCGAAGGTTTCATGTTTCTTGCGCTAGTATTAGCAGATGCGCTTTTGTCCTTGACATGCGGCGCATTTATTTCGTATACTTTCCGTTAGCGCTTCCGCAACCGCTTCCGTAAGTGACTTCATTTGATATGAAGAAGCGTGCCTACCACCTGATTAAAATGAAGTGGGAAGTCTATGACGAAAAAGTGCACAATCGATGACATTGCACGGTTAGCTAACGTTTCCAGAACTACCGTCTCGCGTGTCTTGAATGCCAAGGACGATGTGGATCCTCAGACGCGCGAACGTATTTTGCGCATTATCGATGAGCAAAATTTCGTCCCCAGTATTACCGCCTCCGGGCTAGCGGCAGGGCGCAGTCGCTTGATTGGTATGCTCATCCCTTCCTGGGCGTGGCCGCTTATTCCTGACCTCATGCGGGGCATCATTGAGAGCGTCAAGCAGACATCCTATGATCTGATCCTCTATACTATTAACGACGATGATCTGGCCCGGGACCGCAACGAGGTCATTAATCGCATGCTGGCAACACAACTGACGGCGGGACTGCTGGCAATTTACCCAGAACAGGTATCGCAGCACCTCACGCGCCTGTATGAACAAGGCTTCCCAGTCGTGATCATCGATGACCAGAGAACACAAACCACGCCATGGGTTGGTGCTGACAATACGACCGGGGCATATACTGCTGTACGTCACTTGCTTAGCCTCGGCCACCGGCGGATCGCACATATCCAGGGGCCACCCGAGTACCTGGTCTCACACGATCGCTATGAAGGCTACTGCCGCGCCTTGCTCGAAGCGGGTATTACTCCTGACCCTACACTCGTACTAGCAGGTGATTTCCTGCCACCCTCTGGACGTGCCTGTGCAAGCACATTTTTTGAACTTCCCATTGAACAACGTCCTACCGCTATTTTCGCCGCCAGTGACCAGATGGCTTACGGCGTACTGGCTGCTGCCGAGGAGTACGGGCTGGCTGTGCCACGCGATATTGCGCTGGTAGGCTTTGACGACGATGCTCCTTCTGTACATGCACATCCCTCCCTGACAACTGTCAGGCAACCATATTTCGAGATGGGCCAGCACGGGATCGATCTACTCCTGTCTCTGGTCGATACACCGAAGATTCCTTCATGGAGGAGAGGAATCTCGCCAACACCGGAGAACTCTACTCAGAGGGGAAACGAGCACCCCTTCTCCACTCTTACCCAGCCTACGCGGATTCACCTTCAAACCAGTCTTATAGTACGTGCCTCATGTGGAGCTGACTATCATCGCTCAATTTTACCATCGTCGGGAAAGGTTGTCTTCTGACACTCTGGCACGAGAACGCTCGCCGTTTTTATTAGCTTCCGTAAACTAAGAAGGTTCTGGCAGCGCTGCTGCTGCCAGAGAAATTTGAGCGAGTCATCGTCGTACGAAGAACAGTACAACGCAAAGTAGTCTCTTGGTTTTATAGAGTCACTGAAGTTGGAGTATACTATTCCATATCGCAGTATACTTTAAGCACGCCTTCAAAGATGAAGCAAGCAAGACGATGCAAGTGACATGAACCTCGTTGTTGGAACAGGGAAATTATCGCTTCTCGGAGCTTTTTACGAACTCTACCCTCTTTGTGCCAGCCATTCACGGATAGAGGGCATATGATCATGGTAGTGCTTAAAAGTGTTGCCCGCGTAGAGTTGCCAGGGCATCCACTCCTCCGGCATCTGCTTGTAGCGATGGGAGTCGTTCAAGTCTTCGTCACTGAGCGTCCGTGCAGTAGCAAGCAAATCAGCGTAGGCTTGCTGCTCTTCATACATGATCTCATGCAAAGAGCGGTCCCGGTTCTGCTGGTACATGATCTCGTTGCGCTCATCATCAGACAGGTTCCAGAGTTCAGAACCAGCAAGCACATGGGTACGCATGACCGGTGCGATTTCGCGCTCGCCCCATGTCACATGCGCGATAACGTCTTTTACTGACCACTTGCCTGCTGCACCGGGCTGGAGCATCTGCTCCTCGCCGACCTGTGCCAGCAGGGCCTCCCATTCCTCCCGAGCCTTCTTAAGTGTGCTGATAAACAGTGTCTTGTCCATCATATCATCCTTTCGTCCTGAGGAAGTATGCGAACCACATACCTATCTGAATATAGCACGAAAAGAGGGCAATTTCAGCCCGTTTTTTGAGAAGTAATCCCCTTCTGTTTCTTATAATCCAACTTCGTACCACTTTTTAACAGCTCCAAAAACATGAGATTTCGTTCCTTTGTAGTCATAGTTTGTCCGAAAGTACAGATTGGACGTTAACGATGTCCAAAAGTATTGTCTCCCGGTTCAGAGCCAACCCATCAAAGAGTCCCCGGAACTCCGTGATTTTGCCAGAAGCGACATGGTAGAAGACGAAACCGGGTACGGTTCCCTGTCTTCCGGTTGGGGCAATCCCCTGAAAATCGCCCTGGTGAGTGCCCCGACCTGTCCACCGCTCGGCAATCCTCGCCCCTGCGGCCATCAGCTCATCGGTAGTGGAGTACCAGTCGGGAAACGTGCCTCGCAGGCTGGCGGCAAAGGCTTTCAAGTCGTTGAGGCCAACCTGCTCCATTCCAGGCAGAACTATCGTCGCCCCGGCAGCGAGCAGTTCGTCCACTGCTGCCAAGTTCCCTTTGTTCCAGAACTCCTCTCTCTATGGGATCTGAAAGGGGATCGTGGCCTGGCTGGTTGCGCCAGGAGTGTGCCCTGGCAGCAGGATGAAGGTAGCCGTTGTGGTCTCCTGCGGCACCAGGAAGGAAACCAGCCCCTGAGTATTTGTGGTACCAGCAGCAGCATCGCCAATGACCGCTTGCTCAAGCGCAATGGTTGTTCCGCCATATTGCAAGCGAATGAAATCAGGCGGGAAGGCGTTGAGACCTTCAGTGCCAGGATTATCAATTGAGAAGGTGAGGACCAGGAAGCGCATGCCTTTATCGACCTGCGTCCCGCTGTCACTGAGTTTGAACGTGACCGTTTTCAGGGTCCAAAACAGGCTCCCAAACTGCACGCGCAGATTAGGCGTACTCTGTTTCGGCTGATACTGGCTCAGGTCGGCATGACCAGTTAACGGAACCTGGATTTGCTCTTCGGTCTCTTTGCCAATTTGCAGGATCATCTGGTCCACTTTCAAGCCTGCGGAGGCGGGAAAATCGATCCAGGTCATCTGATCTCCCTTACGGGCAGGTCCGGTGAGATCTTTATACCCCCCAGGAGCCATGGAAACTTTGTTTCCTCCCGGTAAGAGCAGGGTAAAACACTCAGGGTAGGCAAAAACGGGAGCGTCCGCAAAGTAGACATTATTCACATCCGATTGAACCGAGTGCAGATTGAGACGTACCACCCCATGCGCGGGTGTACTCGTATCATCCGCAAAGCTCGTGGCCCGCTGCGCATTGATAATCGTGATATTGACGCTCGCATAGGTGAACGTTGTATTGATCGGCGTCGTTGTCAGCGGAGCCTGGGTCGGTGTAATCTCACTATTGACGCCTGTATTCGCTGTGTTGCCGCCTCTGCTGGTAACATAGCGAAAGGCAAAGAACCCACCTGCACCAAGCAAGAGAAGCAGGAGCAGGAGGATCACCCCCACCTTCAGTACCCCTCCCGCAGATTTTTTCTGTGGCCGCGCATATGCCGGCGGCGGTTGAGAACTTTGGAAAGGCGGTTGATATCCCTGCTGACCAGACGCTGGTTGGTAGACTGGCTGTGTCTGTTGTTGCTGCGGATACGTCGTTGGAGGCGGCGGCGCTACCTGTCTTGGAGGGTAGCTGGCAGCTTCTGTGCTCGTAGGCGCTCCGCAGTTTGGACAAAAACGCATGCTTGTCGGGACAGGAGTGCTGCACTTGGTGCAAGCATGGGTGGTGGATTGTGCCATCATATGTTTCCTTTCAATACTCTCAACGGATGCTCGCCGATTCAATCTGGTTCAACTCACCTACGCGAACGTGAATGACTGCAACATCGGTTGGAAGAGGTTAGCGTTCATTTGAGCAAAGTCGTTGGTGTACGTTATATACTGAATTTGCCAACTTCTGGCTGTGGGTGATGTTGCTGGATGGTTGTCAGCCATCACTACTTTCTCAGTGTTCACTGACTGAGTCTGGCCTGAGGCCTGTTCATCGCCAGTGGCGGCAATCTGATCCCAGGAATCTCCCCCAACCATCGCCATTGGCGCGATATCGACCTTCTGGTAATTGGGTTGTGCCATGAACGCTTGCTGCCAAAAATTGAGTGTCGTGGAAGTTGGATGGACCAATCCCTGTTTCCCAAGCGTAATGGCTAAGTGGCTCCCTTTTGTCGCGCCAGCGTGTTCATCAATGAAGGTCACAGAACCATTGCTCCCTTTCTGCACGGTCCATCCCTGCGGATAGCTGATGGTAAAGCCATCGCCTGTATAGGTTGCCAGACCGGCGGCAGATGCAGAGGTGGGCGGGGCAGGAACAGAGGTAGGCTGAGTAGTCGCAGACGTATTGCCGCTGGTCGTGGTTGGCGCTGTTCCGGTACTTCCACCTCCCAAACTGCAAGCACTCAGCAAAAATGCGAAAAGAAGGCTACAAACGCTCAGTGAGATTCTAAAACGTGAAAAAAAGGATGGTGAGCC
>WNFM01342933.1_pt1 | contig 18815 bp, 14 predicted proteins | sample 5400271 | NCBI WGS metagenome assembly WNFM01 (sample SAMN13153352, study PRJNA577476) | soil metagenome | isolation source: 60 cm saprolite on Douglas fir-dominated hillslope | place: USA:California | collected 2013-09-17 | reverse complement strand
TGGATCAATTTCTTCCGCGCTCCTTTGGAAAACTGCACCCGCGCTGGGGTACTCCCTACGTGTCACTGATCGTGCAGATGTTGGCGGGAATTGTGTTTGTCTTTCTCGGCCAGGCGGGAACCAACGTGAAGGGCGCGTACGACGTGCTGGTAAGCATCGGAATCATCACCTACTTCATTCCGTATTTGTACGTCTTCGCTTCCATGTACAAGTTGCAACGAGAACAAGCTGGCCCAGAAGTGATTCACGTGCCGGGCGGAAAGATGCTGGCAAGATTCATTGCTTGCGTGGGATTTGCGGCCACGTCATTCACCATCGTGCTGTCGTTGCTGCCGTCGCCGGAGGAGGCAAACAAAGTGCTCGCGGTCATCAAGATTGTGGGAATTACCAGCGTGACGGTTGGCACCGGCTGGCTGATCTACTTTCTGGGAAACCGAAAACGGCAGGCGCTTGCTCAAACGTCCAGCGATTGAACCGGGCCGAGGCGTTCGATGACGTAGTTGCGAATGTCCAGGCTGGGATCCTCCATCGGAGCGTAAAAACCAAACTTGTGGACGCGGGAACTGATTCCTTTTTGCACGCGCTCGCAGATGGCCCAGTCCTGGCGATTGACCAAGTCCCACAATTCCACGGCATCGCACGGACTAAAATCAGGCTTGACCATTTCCTCCGGGTAAAACAAAAAGCGGCAGTCGACGCGTGTGAGATTCGGTGCCACCGGCCACAACAGAAACGCCGCGACGTGGTCCGAAGCCAGGCTGAGCATGAGATTCGGGAAGCTAAGCTCACCCTTGTGGCGAACTTTTTCTTCATCGCTCAGGCCGGGGAAAGGCGCGCGATTTGTAGTGCCCGTTTTTGTAAAGGTGTAAGCACCTTGGCGATGCGGAATTCCCTTTTCCCAATCCAGATTCGAACCACCGGCCTGCTTGAACTCTGGAACGATCTCGCAGAGTTCGGGGTGTACGCCGCCACAGTGGTAGCACTCGTTGTAATTCTCCATCAGGACTTTCCAATTGGCAGCGACCGCATAGCTGATACTGTGGCCGGTTCGCAGCGCATCGAGTGGATAGCGCGCAGTTCGTTCAAAGGCCGGACCAAGTTGCGCGCGAACCGTGCTTCTTTTTTCTGACGCGGTTGCTGGATTTAGATTCAGGAAGAAGAAACCGCCCCAAGCGTCCAAGCCAACCGGATACAGAGAAAAATCCTCTCGGCAAAAACCTTCAGCAGCGTTTAAGAACGGCGCAGCAATGAGTTCACCGTCCAGATTGTAGGTCCACTGGTGATAGGGACATCGGATCACGCCGGAAGACATTACTCCGCCAGTGAGGTTGACGTTCCAATCCGAATCCGACGGCGTGGCACAGAGGCGCGCGCCTCGATGACGGCAGACATTATAGTAAGCGCGCAGCACGCCGCTAGCGGTTCGAACGGCCAGAATGCTTTCTCCAGCCACTTCCAACACGATGTGATTCCCTGGAGCCGGAAGTTCTTCTTCGCGACCGGCGCAAAACCATTCCCGGGAGAAAATGAGTTTTCTCTCTCGCTCAAATATTTCGGACGAGGTGTAAAAGAAGCTAGGAAGAGATTTTTGCAATGTGCTCTGTCCGTTCCTCGCGTGCGCGGTCATGATGAGAGTAAAACTGAAGTCAGGCTTTCAGTGCAAGAGAGACCTAATTTAGGAGTTCTTTTGCGTAGCGGACGGGCACGGCCAGGTTGGAACCGCCGAATCCATTGAGGATGGCGAAATTCACGCCAATCACTTTGCCATTGCGGTTGAAGAGCGGGCCGCCGGAACCTCCGGAAGTGGTGGCAGCGTCGTACACGATTTTGTCCTGCAGGATGTCGCCGATATGTCCCTGAGTAGTGGTTGGCCGGATGAGATTTTTGTCGGCCAGATGCAGCATGATCTGGTGGACGTCCGAGGTGCCTCCGGTGATTTCCTTGGCTGCTTCCGAGCCGGCACGCGCCAGAATTCCTTCGATGCCGGTGGGATATCCGATGAGCACCACCGCGTCGCCGGCGACGCTGGCATCGGAGCGATCATCGATTTCAAGCAAGGTGCTGCGTTGCGGTGCGCCGCCATCGAGGCGCAGGGTTGCGACGTCGGCATGAGTGGAAATTTTGTCGAGCTTCGCGGAGATTCCCTTGTGATCGCCGGGAAAATACGCGGTATAGGAAAGCGCGTAAGCGGAAGCGCCGTTATCAAGCAGCGATTTCAATTCATCGTTGCCCCACCAGGGTTCGGCGACGTGATGGTTGGTCAGCAGACGGCCGTCTTTGCGCACCAGAAAACCGGTTCCGAAAACATCCAGCTGCAGATGCGGACCGCCGCCTTCGGTATCCAATTGCACCATGCCTTTATCGTCGAGGCGCGGCTTGCCAAGAGCGTCCACCGCGATGAGGATGGGCTTGCCGCTGCCGCGATCCAGAAATTCAACGACCACGTGCAGCAGGCAAACACTGGTGCCGTAAGTTCGCACAATGGTTTCCGCGAACTTGCCTTCGCTCTCCAGGCGATTCAGGCGGCCCTGGGTATCCTGCAACTGCTTGCGCAGATCGACATCGGCGCCGCCTCCTGCCGAGGCCATTTTCTTCTTCAGTTCTTCGGATTGAGCCACCAGCGATTCGCGCGTGGCGGAGTCGGTCTTGCCCTGGGCGTCGAGTGCGCGGCGTTCATTCTCGGCGCGTTGCAGAAGATCGCTTTGCTGAACCACGCCGCGGTTCAAGCGCGCCACTTCCGCTCTCAACTGCAGGGCGTCGGTGCGGCTGCGCCGGTAAGTCAGGGAGGTGACCAGCGTGGCGATCACCGCAACTACGCAAAGCACGATAAGCGTCGGAAGCACCCACAGCCGCTTGCGGGTGACCGCGCCGCCGCTCAGGGTTTCCACAGCAAGTTCCGCCAAATGCTCTTTGGCTTCGGCCTGGCGGAGCTTCGAGCGCAACGCGTCTTCCGGCTCGCGCTCGCGGAATTGGGTACGGACCCTCGCTGCGAATTCGGTGGGGTCGAACGGAGAGGAGATGACGTCGTCGACGCCGAGATCGAGGGCGCGCGCGCGTTCGAGTGCGCCACCCTGCACCACCATCAGTACGCGGATGGATTTGGTCTGCGCGCGGGACTTGATCTGGGTGATGATTCCGCAGCAGCTCAAATCCGAAGGCGTGGCTTCGGTGACGAGCAGTTCGGGCGCTAAGGTTTCGATCTGCTGGACGCCCAGCCCGGACTCGGTGGCGATTTCATAGCCAAGGCCGGCGAGCGCTTTGCTGCATTCGGCGGCGGAATTGCTGTTGAGGTTAAATAGGAGGATTCGCATCCCTAAAATTCTACCATCGTCTCGAATAACGCCGAATTTCGAGTCCACAAAGGCAAGCTGCTGTTGCGGGTCCCGTAGGCAGATGGCCTGGATTGGTCTGGCTCCGATTCCGGATCGCTGGGAATTTCGCCGACTCCCTTTACCATTCGACTGCCTGGGAATACACCAGCCTTGTCCCCGAGAATCACTTGCTCGAACATGGTTGGGGAGGACGGCGTTCCTCTCGGTATGACACCCCTTCTACAGGTGCAGGATCTTCACGTCGCGTACTATTCGCGGGACGGAAGAAAATTCCCAGCGCTTGCCGGGGTCGATTTTGAGTTAGAGCCGGGAGAGATTCTGGGTGTACTCGGCGAGTCCGGCTCTGGCAAGAGCACACTGGCGATGGCGCTGTTACGGCTTCTGCCGGGAAACGGCGAAATAAATAAGGGCGCAGTGTTGTTCGAGGGGCAGGACCTTCTTTGCATAGAACCTCGAGCACTGGAGCGCGTTCGCGGAGCGCGAATTTCGCTGATCTTTCAGGAGCCTTCGCTCGCGCTGCATCCCACGATTCGAATTGCTGAACAAATCAGCGGCGTGCTGGCAGCGCATGAGCCGGCGAGCCGCAAGGCGCTGCGGCAAAAGACGCTGCAATTGCTCGCGGAGGTTTTCGCAACGGAAGCGGCGCGAATCGCAGACTGCTATCCTCACCAATTGAGTGGCGGGCAGCAGCAGCGAGCATTGATTGCGCAAGCAATGGCTTGCGGACCGTCGCTGATCGTTGCGGACGAGCCAACGGCTTCGCTCGATCCCACCACCCAGCAAGACATCCTGGAATTGTTTCGGAAGCTGCGAGAAAAATTCAAACTCTCCTTGATTCTGATTGCACATAACCCTGCGCTACTGGCGGGGCTGGCGGAACGGATTCTAGTCTTGTACGCCGGGAGAGTCGCAGAAATCGGCCCGACAAAAGAAGTCCTTTCATGGCCACGGCATCCGTACACTCGAGCGTTACTGCAGAGCATTCCAAGAGAACTGGATCACGTTGCGAATGGCCGCAAGTCGCCGCTACCGGTTATTCCCGGAGAGGCAGCGAACTTGGCCGCGCAGGCGAATGGTTGCCGATTCGAACCCAGATGCTCGGACAGGATGGATTTGTGTACCGAGCGCGAACCGGCGGCGGTGACGGTGAACTACAAACATGCCGTGTCGTGCTTTAAGTACGGCGGATGACTCGGTCTGAGGCGCGCAATATGAATCGGCTGGTAATCGTCGAAGAGCTGGAAAAGCGCTACGTGCGCACGCAGGCGCCGGGGGCCAGCCAGGAAGTGGCGGCTTTGCAGGGCGTTTCCTTGTCCATGGTACGAGGGACAACGCTGGCTCTGGTGGGGGAATCAGGCTCCGGGAAAAGCACCTTGGCGTTGTGCCTTGCCTGCCTGGAGCGGCCGACATCCGGACGAATTATTTTTGAAGGAAACGAAATTGCCGCCCTGCAAGAGAAGCAACTTCGCGAAGTGCGCACCCAGATTCAATTGGTTTTCCAGGACCCGGCGCGATCGCTAAACCCGAGATTTTCGGCCTTAGAGATTGTGAGCGAGCCGCTGGTAGTGCAAGGCCGCCTGGACCGGCGGGAGCGAGTAGCCAGGGTGCGAGCGCTTTTTACGCAAGTAGGCATCCCCCAGACGAAGGCAGCGCAGAAGGCCGATGAGTTCAGCGGCGGACAGAGGCAGAGGCTGGCGATCGCGCGGGCCCTGGCTCTGGAACCCAAACTGCTGATTCTGGATGAAGCGCTCTCCGCGCTGGACTGCTCGGTGCAAGCGCAGATCGCAAACTTGCTGATCGAGCTGCAGCTCTCCTTGGGATTGACGTATCTCTTCATCACCCACGATTTCGCGATGGCGGGACACCTGGCTGACGAAATCGCGGTGATGGAGAACGGTAAGCTGGTGGAATTAGGCGCAGCGGACAGAGTTTTGCGGGCACCGAATCAGGAAGTCACGCGGCGATTGATTGCCGCCACGCCTTCGCTCGGCAATGCGGCTCAACTGCCGCGGGTGGTCTGATGCGCTACTTTTTGCGCCGGTTGACGCAAGCCGCGTTTCTGCTGGCCGGCGTTTCGATCCTTACCTTTTTGTTCTCGACGCTGGCGCCAGGAAATTACTTTGACGAGATGCGGCTGAATCCGCAGATTTCCCCGCAAACAGCGGCTGCGCTGAGGGCGCAGTATCAGCTGGATCGGCCACTAGCGGTTCGATACGCGCGATGGGTGAATTCACTGGCGCACGGCGAGCTGGGATTTTCGTTTGCTAACAACAGCCCGGTCGCACCGCTGCTGTGGGTGCGCGCTCGAAACACGTTGCTGCTGACGTTGACAGCGACGCTGATCAGTTGGGTATTGGCACTCATTTTAGGAACCTGGAGTGCGGCAACTCTCGAACGGTTGCCAGATCAAGCGCTTTCGTGGGCAACAGCTGCCCTGCTGGTTATTCCGGACCTGGTGCTGGCACTTGGGCTGCTGATTTTGGCGGTACGCAGCGGATGGTTTCCAGCGGGAGGAATGTCCTCGGTTGGAATAGAAAGCTTTTCGCCGACACAAAAATTTCGCGACGTGGCTTGGCATATGGCGTTGCCAGTTCTCGCGCTGGTTCTTTCCGCGTTTCCCATTCTCGTGCGACACGTACGTGCCGCGGTGGCGGAGGCGCTGGACGAGCCTTTCCTGCGCGCGGCGGCCGGTTACGGCATCCGGCGCCGAACGTTGCTTTACAAGTATGCGCTGCGGGCTGCCGCGAATCCGCTCATCTCACTGTTTGGATTTAGCGCCGGGGCGCTGTTAAGCGGGTCGTTAATAGTGGAGGTGGTGATGAGCTGGCCGGGGCTTGGGCCGCTGTTGCTGGAGGCAATTCTCGCGCGCGATCTGTACGTGGTGATCGGCGGCGTGCTTTGCTCGACAGTTTTTCTGGTCGCCGGCAACTTCCTCGCGGACGTGCTGGTGTACTGGGCGGATCCGAGAATCCGCACGGGGGCGCCTGCGAAATGATTCAGGGTCGCCGATGGGGGCGGTGGCTGTTGGCGCTTGCGGTGCTTCATGGAATCGTGGCGGGCGCCGGTTTTTTCGCGCCGTACGATCCCGCCGAACAGGACCGCGAACGGCCGTACGCGCCACCAATGAGAATTCATTGGATTGACGCAAAAGGAAGCTTTCACTTTCGCCCTTTTTTCTACGGGCAGCAACTGCGTGCTGGTTCGTTCGATCGGTATGAGGAACGAACCGACCAAGTGATCCCGATGCGTTTTTTGGGGGAAGGGGCGCAGTACCGTTTGTTTGGCCTGTTGCCCTCTGGCAGCCATCTTTTCGGCGGGGAGAAGAGCCGAATTTATTTACTGGGCAGCGATGCTTACGGCCGCGATCAGCTATCGCGAATTCTCTATGGCGGACAAATTTCGATTCTGGCGGGATTGCTGGGCGCAGGACTTACGCTGGCGATGGGCATGCTGATCGGCGCAACGGCGGGCTATTACGGTGGCTGGAGAGACGGATTGTTGATGCGGGTGGCGGAACTATTCGTCGCGCTGCCGTGGTTGTATTTGATGTTCGCGTTGCGCGCGTTTTTGCCGTTGTCGGTCAGCCCGCTGCAGGCTTTTTTCCTGGTCGTCGTGGTGATCGGAGCGGTGGGCTGGGCGCGGCCAGCGCGGCTGGTGCGCGGAGTGGTGCTCAGTGCCAAGGAGCGCGATTATGTGCGCGCGGCGCGGGGATTCGGGGCAACCGATGGCTACCTCCTGCGCCGGCACATTTTGCCGGAAACCGCGAGCGTGATTCTGACGCAAGCGGCAATCCTGGTGCCCCAGTTCGTGCTGGCAGAGATGACTCTTTCGTTCCTAGGTTTAGGTGTGCCGGAGCCCGTGCCGAGCTGGGGCAGCCTGTTGGCCAGCCTGCAGCAATACAGCGTCCTGGTGTCATACTGGTGGATGTACCTGCCAGCTTTGGCCGTCGTGCCGTTCTTTCTTGGTTACCTGGGCCTCGCAAGCGCATTGCAGGAGAACGCAGGCACAGGGAAGATAGAACGGACGACCGGCGAGGGCAGATGGTAAGCACCGCGAGACTTTCCACGTTTGGCAAATTGCTAAGCTGTGGCTTGCTGGCCGCCGCGGGCGTTGGCCCGCAGTCTGCTTACGGATTCCCGCCACAAGCCAGCAGCGCAGAACAACTCCTCACGCTTCCTGGAGATATTGGAAAACAGGGCGGACGACTGGCCGTCTCTTTGCGTGCTGAACCAAAAACTCTGAATCCCTTAACCGCCGCGGATGCGCCTTCGCGCGAAGTGATTTTGGGCGCGATGCAGGCGGACCTGGTACACATTAATCGCGCTACGCAGCTGACGGAACCAGCGCTGGCCAAATCGTGGAAGGTGTCGCCGGACGGATTGCAGTACACGCTCAAGTTGCGCAAAGGATTGCGATTTTCAGACGGCCAACCGTTTGATGTCGACGATATCCTCTTCACGATTCGCGCCTGCCTGGACGAAAAAACGAATGCCACCCAGCGGGACCAGCTCATTGTTGGCGGAAAGCCTATCGTGGTGCGCAAGGTGGACGCGGAAACAGTTGTGTTCCAATTGGCGAAACCTTACGGCGCCGGTGAGCGGCTGTTCGACGGGCTGGCAATTCTGCCGCGGCACTTGCTGGAAAAAACTTACCTGGAAGGAAAGCTTGCACAGGCCTGGACGCTGGTTACGCCCGCGAATCAGTGGGCTGGGCTCGGACCGTTTCGCTTGAAAGAATACGTCGCCGGGCAAAAGCTGGTATTGGAGCGCAATCCCTATTACTGGAAAAAAGACGCAAAGGGAAACCGCCTGCCGTATCTGGACCAGTTGGTTTTTCTTTTTGTTGCCAATGCGGATGCGCAAGTCTTGCGATTCCAATCCGGAGAGACGCAGTTGATCAGCAGGCTCAGCGCCGACAATTTCTCGGTTCTAAGCCGTCAGGCGGGCGGCGGTTATGCGATGTCCGACGCTGGGCCCGGGCTTGAATATAATTTCCTGTTCTTCAATCTGAGTGAGCCGGGGGAAAAGACTTCGCCGGATCTGGCGCGGAAAATGAAGTGGTTTCGAGATGCCAAGTTCCGGCAAGCGATCTCCGCGGCAATTGATCGCGAAGCGATTGTGCGGCTGGTTTATCAAGGGCGCGGAGCCGCGCTTTGGGGCCCGGTGACACCGGGCAATCTTCGTTGGGGAAATTCGGCGATACCCCACACCGCGCGGGCGCTTGAGAAGGCGCGGGCGCTGCTGAAGGAGGCAGGTTACTCCGCGACCTCCGGGGCCGGCGGGGAGACTGCGCTCCTGGACTCCGAGCAAAAGCCGGTCGCATTTTCCATCCTGGTCAGTTCCAGCAATGCCGACCGGACAAAGATGGCAACGCTGATCCAGGATGACCTGAAGCAACTTGGAATACGGGCGCAAATCGTGCCGATGGAATTTCGATCGTTAATCGATCGAGTCACGCAAACACGGGAATACGACGCTTGCGTCCTCGGGCTGGTCAGTTTCGACGCCGATCCGACTGCCGAAATGAACGTCTGGCTCTCGAGCGGCGGAACGCATCTATGGAATCCATCACAAACACATCCCGCCACGGCTTGGGAGACAGCGATCGACAAGTTGATGGAGCAACAACTGGCCGTACCAAATTACCAGGAGAGGAAAAAGGCGTTTGACCGCGTGCAGGAGATCCTGTCCGAAAATCAGCCGATGATCTTTCTGGCCAGCCCGAACATTCTGGTGGGAGCAAAAAACTCGGTCGGTAACTTTCATCCGGCCATTCTCGAACCGTATGTTTTATGGAATGTCGAACAGCTTTACTTTAAAGATTCCCCTGGTAATGCCCGCCAATGAGTCCGGTCGCAGTCAATGTCAAAAAAAACCTTCGAACCGGGCGGGATGACACGCGGCTGGTTAAAGAATGTCTGGCGGGAAACGAGGAAGCATGGGCGCTGCTAATTGATAAGTACAAGGCGCTGATCTACTCGATTCCCGTCAAGTACGGCTTGCCTCCTCACGAAGCGGCTGACGTTTTCCAATCCACCTGCATGGAGCTGCTGACTCATCTGGCGGAACTTCGTGAGCCAAAGGCTCTTCCGAACTGGCTGATTCAGGTGGCACATCACAAGTGCCATCGAGTCAAACTCCAGGCACAGCGGTTGGTCAGCCGAGACGCCGAGCCGGACTTACCAGAGCCGGAGACGCCAGCGATGGCCGAATCGCTGGTGCTGCAAACGCAGGAAGAGCAGATGTTGCGCGAAGCGATGAGAAGTCTTACTCCGCAATGCCGGCGGCTGGTGGAACTTCTGTTTTTCGAAACGCCGCCGCGGCCTTATGCAGCGGTTGCCGCGGAACTGGGTCTGGCACTCGGTTCGATCGGCTTCACGCGGCAAAAGTGCATCGAACGATTGCGGCGGAGTTTGCACGAGCTGGGATTCCACTGATGCCTACAGCAGTCAAGAAAGCCCCGCCGGAACAGCTCTTTTCGCAACTTGCGCAGCTCGAGACCGATGCGGAGCGGCGAAAGTTTCTCACGCGGCACCGAAATCTGATGGGCGCAGAGGTGGTCGAGCGGCTGGCGAAGTTGGTTGTCGAGCGGGTCCGAGTTAACACACGCGAAGCGGTACATCTTGCGGAAGCAGCGGTCTTGATCGGCAGGAAATTGCGGCGCAGGGAAAGCCTGGCTCTCGGGCTGCGGGCAAAGGCAAACGCGCTGTACGCATGCGGGAACAACGCCGGGGCCGTCGAACACCACCAAAAGGCTTTCCAACTTTACGAAGAACTGAACAATCAAAATGAAGCGGCGCGAACTCTCAGCAGCTCGATTCAGCCGCTGATCCTCCTTGGCGAGTATGACCGGGCGTTTCAGGCTGCCGAACGCGCGCGGGACATCTTTACGCGGCTCAACGATGCATGGCGCCTGGCGCGGCTGGAAATCAACGTTGGCAACATCTATCACCGCCAAGACCGGTTCGAAGAATCGATCGCACACTATGAGCGCGCCTACATCGGCTTGATGCCCTACAAAGACAGCGAAGCAATGGCCGCCATCTTCAGCAACCTGGCGATGTGTCTGATTAATCTGAATGATTTTGCCAGATCGCTGGATTGCTACCAGAAGGCTCGCGAGTTGTGCCAGCAAAACGGCATGCCGCTGCTGGTGGCGCAAGCCGACTACAACATCGCGTACCTCCATTATTTCCGCGGCGAATACAGCATCGCTATCGAGAAGCTCTACGCGGCGCGGCGCGCCTGCGAGGCCACCGGCGACCCCTACCATCAGGCACTTTGCTATCTGGATCTTTCGGACATTTACCTCGAATTGAATTTGAGCGAAGAAGCCGGGGAAATGGCCACGGAAGGTTTCTCGCGCTTCGAAAAGCTGGGCATGGGCTACGAAGCGGCAAAAACGCTGGCGAACCGAGCTATCGCTTACGGTCAGCAGGGGAAGACGGTGCAAGCGCTCGAGCGGTTTGGCGAGGCCCGGGAAATGTTCGCGCGGGAAAAAAATCTGGTCTGGCCCTGGTTATTGGATTTGTATCAGGGGCTGCTGCTCTTCCATGAAGGGCGCTACTTTGAGGCGCGCAGGCTCTGCGTTGGCGCGGCCGGATTTTTCGATCAAACCTTGCTGTCCGGCAAATCCGTTCTCGCACATCTTCTTCTGGCCCGCATCGCCCTGCAGGTCGGAGAACCCGCCGTGGCGGAATCGGAAACGGACGCGGCGGTCGACAGGATTCAAGGTTTGCAGGCGCCAGTGCTGGCCTACCAGGCGTACTTTCTGCGCGGGCAGTTAGCGCAAAATCGCGGCCATCGAACTGAGGCACTTTCCGCGTATAGCCAGGCGCGTAAAGCGCTCGAAGCAATGCGCAGCCGGCTGCACTCCGAAGAATTGAAGATCTCTTTTGTGAAAAATCGCCTTCAAGTGTACGAAGCGCTAGTGGACCTGCATATGAGCGGCGAGTCCACGGAAGCCGATGCTGGCGAGGCCTTTAACTGCATCGAGGCCGCCAAATCCCGCAGCATGACCGAAATGATTTTTCAGAGCGGCCAGAGCCTGCCAATGGGAGATGCCGGGCAAAGCGAACTGGTGCGGAGAATTCGCGATTTGCGGGAAGAATTGAACTGGTATTACCACCGCATCGAGTTGGAGCAACTGCGGCCCGAGGACAACTCGCCCAAACGCCTGCAGCAATTGCACGAAAAAGCGGTATCCCACGAGAATGAGCTGTTGCGAACGCTTCGGGAACTGCCGGCGAACGAACGGGAGTACGCCACACTGGAGGCTCCGGCGGATTTTTCCCTGGCCCGACTGCAGGTCGCGTTGCCCTATGGCACGACACTGGTCGAATACTATTCGACCGGAGATCGTCTGGTTGCCGCGGTGGTGACGCGGCAATCGATTAAAATCGCAGCGGTCAGCGTGGTGTCACGCGTCCTGCACTCATTGCACTTGCTGCGCTTTCAACTCTCGAAATTTCGAATGGGCACGGCGCACGCTCATCGTTTCGAGCAGGCGCTGCTTTCCTCGACGCAAGGCCACTTGGAAGCGCTTTACGCTGAACTGATCGCTCCGATCCGTGAGCATCTCAATGCCCGGCATCTGATTTTTGTGCCGCACGGGGCGCTGCATTTTCTTCCCTTTCATGCCTTGAAAAGCGGAGAAGAATACCTTTGTGACACGCACACCATTTCCTACGCGCCTAGCGCCACGGTGTTTGCCCTGTGCCAGGAAAAAACCGACAAGGACGTGCCGCATTCCCTGGTGATGGGGATCCCCGATGAGCGCGCTCCGCACATTCTGGACGAGGTACAGTCCGTTACAAAGCTATTGCCGCATCCCGAGCTTTTCCTAGGGGGGCAGGCGACCGCACAGGTCCTCCGCGAGCGGGGTTCGACGAGCAGCCTTCTGCACATCGCGACCCACGGCACCTATCGTCAGGACAACCCAATGTTCTCCGGAATCCGGCTCGGTGATGGGTACTTGAACCTATACGATCTGTACCAGATTCGGCTGCCAGCTAGACTTGTGACCCTCAGCGGATGCGCCACTGGCATGAACTTCGTGTCCGCGGGCGACGAACTGTTGGGCCTGCAGCGCGGCCTGTTCTGCGCGGGCGCTACGTCTTTGCTGCTCTCCTTGTGGGACGTTCACGACGAGAGCACCTCCGCCCTCATGCAGGAGTTCTACAAGAATTACATGCAAACCGGCGACATGGCCGGCGCTCTGCAATCCGCAATGAAGCAACTACGCCAGCAGCATCCCCACCCCTATTTCTGGGCCCCGTTCGTTCTTGTGGGCAAACTGTCTGAAACTAAAGAAGTTATCTAGTTCCATTCGGCCTATATTTTTTGCCGCCTTCGGTTCCCTTATTCCACGAGGGCGGTTTCAGACCTTTCTGCTGGGGAGCGGGAGGTTCTAGAAAGACTGGGGGACGAAGATGAAGCACTTTAAGGCTGAAGAGTGGGTTGATTTTGTGAACGGCGTGACTTCGACCAAGCAGCGGCAAGCGATGAAGAAGCATCTGGCTACGGACTGCGGGCAATGTATGGAAACAGTAGCGTTATGGGAAAAACTGCACAAAACGGCAGCATTGGAGGCCAGCTATCAACCTCCGGACACCGAGGTGCGAATAGCCAAAGCAGCCTTTGTTGCCGCGGGCGTAGTTGTGCAGCGCGAAGAAAAGCAGAGCGGCTTGGCCGAACTGATGTTCGACAGCTTTTTGCAGCCGTTGTTGGCCGGCGCGCGTTCTGGCGCCTCGGGAGTAAGGCAAATGTTGTATCGCGCTGATCCATACCAGATTGATATACAAATTGAAACGATGCCGGGGGGCAACGGTATGGTCGTGACTGGCCAACTTCTGGACGTGAGTTCGCCGGTTGTGGTCGGGCGTGACGTGGAAATCAGCCTTTCAAATCGTCGCGGAAATACCGTCCATACCGTCACCAACCAGTTTGGAGAGTTCCGCGGCGAAATCGAAAACACCGGCGATTTGGAGCTTTCCTTCTCTGGAAGGGGCGAAAAATCGGTTGTGATTTCGCTCCGCAATGCGCTGGGAAATCTGCCCGGGAGCAAGGCGTGAGTGAATCGCGCCACAACGAAATTCTCGGATTTTTGTCTGATGGTACGAGGGTACCAGCGGCAATTAGTTCGGAAGATTGTGACAAACAGCACACTCGTACCATTGGCCCAAGAGAAAGATTCCGCGAGACTTGCGGTGTTTCCAGCTCTGGCAACGGTGCGGTGAACCTAAAGCGGGAGTCCCCTGGAAGGGATCTAAACTATGAAACGTAGCATCCTCATCTTGACCGTTCTAATCGCCTTGGTAACCGCAAGTATTCAGCCTGCCGCGGCTCAGAATCGGTACATCGTCCGCACCACCGGCGGGCTGACTTCCGTCCTTCACCTCTGCCTCGCGGCGAACTGCCAGGTTCAGGGGGCGCTCGACGGAACAGTTGGCCAGACTTATCTGGTGACTTCGAGCGGGAACCTCATTTCGGCCTTGCTGAGCGGGGCATTGAACCTGGTCGAATCACTTCTAGGCATCAAGAGCGTTGAAGCTGATCAACTGCTTCCCATCCCGCAAAAGCCGGTGATCGGCATCCCCGCAGGACTCAACGATCGCACCCCTGTAAACTATTACGGCACCTTGGTTTGGCATGGCTACGCCATGCAACCCGCCGCGCAGATCATTCGCTTGTACGACGCGCAAAGCGGGTTCAATGTCAGCGGAACGGGAGTCGTCGCCGTAATTGACACCGGTGTGGATATCTCGCACCCGGTTCTTCAGTCTGTCCTCTTGCCTGGCTACGATTTCACCCGGAATCAACCGGGCGCTTCCGAATGGCTGGACGTCCCTCAGCTTAATAATGGGCTGAACGAAAACACCACGGGCGACCAGGGTCCGGTGCTAGTGCAGCAATCCAGCGTCGCGGTGCTGGACCAATCGTCGGTTGCGGTACTCGACGGCGGGCCGTACTCCGCATTTGGACACGGGACGATGACCACCGGATTGGTTCACCTGGTCGCGCCGAATTCCAGGATTCTCCCTCTCAAGGCGTTCACCTCAAACGGCACTGGTTATCTTTCCAACATCATCGCGGCCCTGTATTACGCCGTTCAACACAAGGCCAACGTGGTGAACATGAGCTTTGATGTTTCGACCCCCTCGGCGGCCTTAAGTCAGGCCGTTTCCTATGCCAACCAGAACGGAGTGGTACTGGTGGCTGCGGCCGGAAACGAAAACACCAGTGCTCCCGTATACCCTGCTGCCCTCAATAGTAACGTGATGGGTATCGCTTCGACCACGAACTGGGACGCGCGCTCCAGTTTCTCTAACTACGGAAACACCGATGTGTGGCTTGCCGCACCCGGCGAAGAAATCATCACTACATTTCCAGGCGGCACCTACGCCAGCGCTTCTGGAACTTCGTTCAGCTCGCCGATCGTCGCCGGAACTGTGTCCTTGATGTTGAACGCCAAGCCTTCGTTGAACCAGGCATCAGCGTCCAGCGCGCTGTCCCATGCAATCAAACTCACACCGGATCTTCACAATGGCCGTCTTGATATCTACCAGGCGATTTCCGCCTGGAAAAATAGCGCTTCCGGATCTAGTTCATGTGTTTTGATCTGCTGGTAGGCGGGCGTTTATGAGCGAGCGCGCGCCAATGCTCGACCTGCCCTCTACGCTTCTTCGGATGCCAGATCTGCTGCGCGTCAAACTCGTGGAGGAGCAGGTTCATGCCCTGCGTAGTTCGGTAATCTGCGCCTTCAATCAGCTTCTGGACCTGAAAGATCTCAACACCGGAGTTCACAGCACGCGGCTTGCGGAGTGGGGTATGCGCGTCGGCCAGGAGCTTGGACTGGAGGAATCAGAGCTGCAAAACCTGGAAGTTGCCGCGCTTCTCCACGACATCGGCAAAATGGGCATTCCGGACGCTATCTTAAGAAAACCTGGGCGACTCGACGCGGACGAATACTCGCTAATGAAAAAACACCCAGAGTACGGATGGGCGGTGCTTCGTAACATTCCGGGATTTGAGCGCGCGGCTTTGGACATCCTTCACCACCACGAAAACTTCGATGGAAAAGGCTATCCAGCGGGACTAAAGGAATTGGAGATTCCGGTCGTGTCTCGCATCGTCTCTGTCATCGACGCTTTCGACGCCATGGTTTCTTCGCGCCCCTACCGTGTTGGTCTTCCTCACGAAGAAGCTGTTCGCCGCCTTCTCGAGTCCAGCGGCACGCAATTCGATCCCGCAGTCGTTCACTGCTTTATTTCCTTCACGCAAGCCGAAATGGCCCTGGTTTTTGCTGCCGCGGGTACCTCTGTCTCCTCGAGACTGTAGCCGCCGTCATGCTGGCCCGGATTCAGGGCTGTGGATAGGCAAGCGGCAAATTTGAAAAATTAGACACAGGTGGCGAGGACCGGTCGCAATTTCGGAAGCTAAGTGTGCGGCAGCTCGCTAACTGATTGGAAGAATGGCTCGCCCAAGGGGACGATTTTAGAACTTTTTCTCGTAGAACTTGTGTCAAGCGTGCCACAAGTCGGGCTTGCAATTGATTTGCGCCAATGAGGTTTTGCCGTGGGGGACGATTCTATCTGCGCACCGGGGGGACTCGAACTTCCCTACTTCTGGTTGGTAGGCGGATTTCGCGGATTCAGCCGAACAGCAGCAGTCTACAAGGGCCAACAAAAACCCTTTGCCAAACGCAAACCGTTTTCGTAGCGTTTTGGCTGATTTTAGCTCCTGATTCACGGAGAAATCATGAACAACTTCAACCGAAAATGGGGGAAGAATTAATGCCCGACTTCATCACACTCAATGTGTGGTCACCTGGCCGCGCACAGAAAGCCGAAGCCCTGTTTGCCACAGACGATATTTCCGTGGTCCAACCAAACTTTTCAAGCCCAGATGGCAGCGGTTCTCTGGTGGTCTCGAAGAGCTCCGGCAAGCCTTACGACGTCGCGGAATCTGTGCAGGAAATCCGAAAGATCATGAGCAAACCATGATCGAAATAGGCCCGCCGCAAGTGTTTCATCGCACCTCGGAATCAAAGTGGTGAGCGAGGACGAAAAGAGAAGGAAGAAGGGTACGTCGGCAGCTTATTGAGCGCAAAGCGGAAGGATGTGGCTCGCCCAGGTGAACGACTTTAGAACGTTTCTTGGCCGTCTTGTGTTCGCGGAGCCACTCCCAGACAGCTTGCAACAGACGCCCGCCCTGCAACCCCGGAAATCGCCCGCACATCTTAATATGAGCGGTCCGTAGCCGCGCCTTGATAGTTTCCAGCCTTAAGGCTTCCAGCAGGGTTTTTGTTTTCCAGCCAAACGCAAAAAAGGAGCCTGTACCCAAGGACAGTACCCTGTTCGCGGCATAGTCAGTTCGGCTTTCGCCGCGGTCTGGCAGACTCAAAGAATGAGACGCCGATTCATTTTCGTAGTGCTGTGCCTCGCGATCGCGATGGCCCCGGCGGCCTTCGGCCAAAATATCCGGCCAGCCGACGAGCATCTGCTCGAACCGCTTCCCATAACCAAAACAGAGGGCCGCAAGATTCTGGCCGCCATTTCAACCGTAGACACCAACTCCGAATCCGAAACGGACTGTTCTCATTTCGTTCACGACGTTTACGAACAAGCCGGATTCCCCTACGACTATGTCAGTTCGCGCGAACTCTACATCGGCAACACAAATTTCATGCGTGTCCACAAACCCCAAGCCGGCGACCTGGTTGTTTGGCGCGGGCATGTCGGCGTCGTTATCGACCCCAAAGAACACTCCTTCTTCAGTTCTGTGCGCTCAGGTCCCGACACTCAGTTTTACGACTCACCCTACTGGCGGTCGCACGAAAAGCCGCTCCGTTCCAGCCCAACGCTCGAAGCTGCGCGGGACGCGAACCACGAACCTCTTCCCGCCGCCAGCCGCGGTTCGGAGAATCGCCCGCCTTCCAAACAACTGAAGCCTTTGCCTTCGTCGAGCTCTGCCCCGGCTGCCGAACCATTCGGTTCAGGAACACTCGAAGTTCCTCGAGAGATCGTTCTGCAAGCGGCCGGAAAAAATCCTACGCCGGACGAAGTCGCTGCCGGATTCATCGAAATGAATCAGGATTTCGCCAAATCCCTTCGCACGCGCGCTCTGAACAGCTTCAGAAAACCGATAATTATTTATCGCGACTTACGCGTCTCGGCAGTTCAGATCAAAGGCAGGCGCGGAGCTGCACTCATTTCGATCGAATCGTTGGGCACTATTCCGGATTCGCAAGCGGGTTCTCAACCACGCTGGAAAGAAGAGTCTCTGGAATTCGAGAAGAGGAAAAAAGGCTGGGTGATGAGTCCCGTCCAGGAAGTTGCTTACGTTTCGCGTGAAGTTGCGCTGCAAGTCCTGTCGGCGCGGCTCGCGGAGCTCGCTCAAAACACGAGCACCACTCCCGCACAGGAACGCGAGCAGAAACAAATCATTCGCTTCCTAAACACGCTGATACTAGACAATTCCAGAGCGGAGTCGGCGCAGAGTAATTAAGGCGCGGCGACGGAACGCGTGGATCGTGAGCCAGTTGGGTCAAGTATGGTTCGGCCCGCGATATATTTCTTCGACTCAAATAGACTCCGCGCCAGTACCTTACTTCGGCTTTCTTTGCAGTGTTGATCTGGTGGATGGACCGCCGCAGCCGGTTGACACCGTCGCAGATCGACGAGGTATTTGGTTTTTTGGTGCTCCCAACGGTACACGGTGTTCTCGGATAGGTAGTAATCGTGCGGAAACTCGAAAGCAGCGTCGCCACAACTTGAACTGGGCCTCAGAACCCGCAAGGCGCTCATCTGTCGCATGCGCGGAATCCTGCGGGTGGGATGTATTCTCTTCGTATTCGAAACTTGTTGCGGTACACTCCTTTTATGCGTTCTCGCGCTTCTCGAATTGCTGCTACGGTCGCGCTGCTAATCTGCCTTGTTTGCCCGCTCGTTGAAACGTTTGACAACTGGGATCACACCATTCAAACCGGGAACGATACCGAATACCCTTTGGTTGTTCTTGCACTGTGCGTGGGAGTGGCGTATTCGTTTGCGCGCTTTATCTTCAAATCGCCCGCGCTGCTTGATTTTGTTGCAAAGAGTGCATTCGCTTTCCGCGCCCAGAAATCTTTCTTTTCCGCGCCATGCAGTTTCACTTTACTGCTTTTTGATGCGACGAGTCCCCCTCCCCTCCCCCTGCGTATCTAGAATTCTTCGATAGCTGATCCACAAACGCGCGCAGGAATAGATCCGCCTGTGTGACCTGCGTTGGGCCATCCTTGCAATTGAACCAACACAAATTTCCTTGTTCTTTCACGATTTATTGGACTGGGTGACTCAAGATGATTCTGGCTTGCTGTTCGTTTTCCATGCGTCATGTGGCTATTGCGATTGCCGTATCGTTAGCCTTGTTGTTTTCCGTGCCTACCGCTGCCGCTCAAGCGTCGCGAGTGGGAGCAACTCTTGAGGGCATTGTGAGCGACACG
>WNFM01317798.1_pt2 | contig 18815 bp, 17 predicted proteins | sample 5400271 | NCBI WGS metagenome assembly WNFM01 (sample SAMN13153352, study PRJNA577476) | soil metagenome | isolation source: 60 cm saprolite on Douglas fir-dominated hillslope | place: USA:California | collected 2013-09-17 | reverse complement strand
TTTTCGACCTCGTGCTCGGTCCAGCGGTAAATGAAATTCGGCACCGGCCCGCCGCGCAGACCGTTGGCGCCGTCGGCAAAGTACACGCCCTGCCGCTCATAGAGCTCCGTGAGCCCGAGGCGCCCCAGCAGCCGCATCAGCGCGCTGTCCCTCGCCTCCACCGCCAGCACGCCATGCTTCGCTACACGATACAGCTCGAGCAGCGCGCGGTGCGGCGAATGGCAGTGGTGGAGCGCCTCGTGAACCACGGCAAAATCGAAGGCGCCATCCTCGATCGACAGCTTCTCGGCGTCCTGAACCATGAACTCGAACGGTGCGAAGCTCGCCGTTTCGCTGAGGTTCGAGAATACGACGTTCGTGAAGCCCGCCTCCTGAAAGACTTCCTTGTCCCGAGGACCGGCAGCTACGACCAGAACGCGCGAGCGCGCGTCGCGGATGCATTCGCGCAGCACCTGAGCGTAGAAGCGCAGGCGCTCCGCTGGAAGATCAAGCGGCTTGGCGTTGGCCACGGGATGCATACCAGCTTGCAGTTTCCGTCAGCGCGGCCTGTCGTGTGAAGGGCGGCCGCCAGCCTAGCGCGCGGCGCATCGCCGAATCGTCCACCTCGAGCGAACCTGCGAGCTTGCGCGGCAAAAGCGCGGGAGGAAAATGAAACAGGCGCGCCGGCCGTTGCAAGGCCTGGCCGAGCTCCCGGCACAGTTGCGGCGTCGATACCGCGGGTCCATCGGAAACCAGGAACGTGCCCTGTGCGTTGAGGCATCGAATAACCACATCGGCGAGGTTGCCGACGTAGATCAGGCTGCGCCGGTTGTCGATCGACCCGAGCGGCAGCGGCCAACCGCGGGCGATGGCATCCATCAGCGCAAGGAAATTCGCCTTCACGCGCGGCCCGTACACGAGCGGTGGACGCAGCACGCTCATGCTCAGGCCGGAGATGCCCCGCAGCGCCTCCTCCGCGCGCGCCTTGCTCTGCCCATACACCTCCTGCGGCGCAATCGGCGAGCGCTCGTCGAATGGCGCGGTCGATTCTTCGCCATGCACTTTCACCGAGCTCAAAAAAACGAAATGCGCGCCCGCAGCAGCTGCCTCTCTCGCTACGCGCTCGGCGAGGCGGACGTTGACCTCGTCCAGCTCGGCAGGAGTCGCGCGGCGATGCGCAATCGCGGCGAGATGCACGACCGCCTGCGCGCCCGCAACGCCTGCGGCGAGCACATGGCCGGCCCTGGTCAGCTCGCCGGCGAGGAAGCTGCCGACGAAGCCGCGCGCTCCGGTGACGTAGACCTTCATTCGCCTAGACCATGAACTCGAGCAGCTTCGCCGGGTACTTTGAAAGGATCTTGAGGTAGTTGGTGCGGATGCCGTTCTGGCGGCAGGCGCGCAGGACTTCGCGGTTGAGCGTAAGCGTGCTTCTCCACCCCCGCGTGCTGATGCCGCCCAGGCGCATTTTGACGAGGACCGCGGGCCAGTACCGATAACGCAAGTGGTGCTTGGAGAAGATTCGCGCGACGAACTCGAAATCTCCGGCAATCTTGTAGTCGGTATTGAACAGGCCGTATTGCTCGAACAGACTCCTGCGCACGAACAGTGCGGGATGCGCGGGCATCCATCCCCAGCCGATAAGCGAGGGCCGGAAGCGGCGCGAAGAATAGACGCGGATGACCCGGCTGGTGTCCTCGGCGGGAACGAACGCCACGTCGCCGTAAAGCGCGTCGAGATCTTCCGCTTCCATTTGTCGGGCGACGCCGGCGATGACCTCGGGGTCGGCGTAAAGGTCATCGGAGTGCAGGAAGCCGATCACCTGCCCCGTGCTTGCGGCGATCCCTTTGTTGAAGGCGTCGTAGGCGCCATCGTCCGGCCCATAGAGGACCTTGGCGACCGAGCGCTGATGATGCGCGATGACATCGAGAGTGCCGTCGGTCGAGCCGCCGTCGACGATCACGTGCTCGATATCGTCGTGCTTCTGCGCGGCGACGGAGCCGATCGCCTCGCCAATGGTTGCCGCGCGGTTATAGGAAGCGGTGATGATGCTGACCCGCACCGCGCGCCCTATAGCGAGGACCGTGCACGGCCCAGGCGCACTTCGAGCAAGCGCCGCAGGAACCTGATCACTGACCAGGCAAGTATCCCGCACATCAGCGGCGCGCCGATCAAGCCGGCCTTGTGCAGTCCGCGAAACGTGGCAAGCTCCGCCGCTTCCATGGCCCAGAGGTCGGCGCTCAGGCCTGATACGCCGTACAACGGCTTATAGATCGTGAGCAGCGGCAAATCGATGCGCGCAATGCGTTGCCCCGCCGCCGCAAGGTCGAGCCAAAGCTGGCGATCCTCGCCGTACCGCTTGCTCGGCACGAAACGCTGCCGCACGTCGCGGTGCATCATCACCGATGAAGTATGGAACCAGTTGCGGTAGAGCATCGAGCGAAAGCTGATCTCGGTGTAAGGCGCCTGGTCGCCATCGACCACAGGCTGGTCTGCGAACGACAGCAGATGCGCGGTCATCGGAAACTGCGGATGCGCGCGCATGAACGCGAGCTGTAGCTCGAGCTTGCGCGGATGCCAGGTATCGTCGGCGTCGAGGAAGGCGATGAACTCGCCTCGTGCGGCGTCCCAGCCCGCATTGCGGGCGGCGGACGCGCCGGCATTGCGCGCCAGGGAGATGATCCGCAATCGCTCGACGCCGTGCGAGCGGCTCAGTGTTTCCAGCACGTGGCCCGTGCCATCGGCAGATGCGTCGTCCACGACGATCACCTCGAGCGGCGGCGCCGTTTGCGCCAGCGCCGCGGCGACCGCCCGGCCGATGGTGCCGCCGCAGCGGAAGCAGGGAATGACTACGCTGACTGCGTGCATCGGCTGGCATACCACTCGTATGCCATGCGGAAACCTTCCCGCGGCGCCACGCGCGCCGACCAGCCGAGGGCGCGCAGGCGCGATACGTCCATCACCTTGCGTGGCATGCCGTCGGGCTTCGAGCGGTCGTACTCGAAGCGGCCGTGCCAGCCGGCGACTTCGGCGATCAGCTCCGCCAGCTCGCGGATGCTCATCTCCGCGCCGGTGCCGATGTTGAGGTGGCCCTCCGCCGAATACTGCTGCATCAGGAAAACCGCGGCATCGGCCAGCTCGTCGACATACAGAAATTCGCGCGTCGGGTTGCCGCTGCCCCAGATCTCGATCGTGGCTGCGCCGCGCGATTTTGCCTCGTGCACCTTCACCTGGAGCGCGGCGGCGACATGCGACGAGGCCGGGTCATAGTTGTCTCCGCGCCCATAGAGGTTGGTCGGCATGGCGCAGATGAAGTCGCAGCCGTACTGCCGCCGGTAGGCCTGGCAAAGCTTCATGCCTGCGATCTTGGCGACGGCGTACCACTCGTTGGTCGGCTCGAGCGGCCCGGTGAGCAGCGCCTCTTCGGGCATCGGCTGCGGCGCGAGGCGCGGGTAGACGCACGACGAGCTGAGGAACAGCAGCTTCTCCACGCCGGCGTCGCGCGCCGCCTTGATGACGTTCGCTTCGATCGCCAGATTGTCGTAGAGGAATTCCGCCGGGCGCGTGTGGTTCGCCATGATGCCGCCGACGGTGGCCGCAGCCAGGAACACCGCCTGCGGCCGGCGCTCGGCCATCCAGCGCTCGACGGCGGACTGCCGCCGCAGATCCACTTCCTCGCGGGTGACCGCGAGGATTTCGCAATCTTCGCTCTCCAGGCGGCGCATCAGCGCCGAGCCGGCCATGCCGCGATGGCCGGCCACCCACACGCGTTTGCCGGCAAGCGAGTAGCTCATTCGTTGTGGTCGAAGGTGCGGTAGCCGTGCTGCTTCACCAGGCTCTCGCGCTCGGCCTCGCGCAGGTCGGCCTGCGCCATCTCGGCCACCAGCTCGGCAAATCGCACGCGCGGCTGCCAGCCCAGGCGTGCGCGCGCCTTGCTGGAATCGCCGAGCAGCGTGTCGACCTCAGAGGGACGGTAGTAACGGGGGTCGATGGCGACGATGCAGCGCCCCTCTGCATCGAAGCCCTTTTCGTCGGCCGCCTTGCCCTGCCAGCGAATGCGCAAGCCGAGCTCGGCGGCGGTGGCCTCGGCGAATTCGCGCACGCTGTGCTGCTCGCCGGTGGCGATGACGTAGTCCTCCGGCGTCGGCTGCTGCAGCATCAGCCACTGCGCCTCGACGAAATCGCGGGCATGGCCCCAGTCGCGCCGCGCCTCCAGATTGCCGAGGTAGAGGCAGCTCTGCAGACCCACCTTGATGCGCGCCAGCCCGCGGGTGATTTTGCGGGTGACGAAGGTCTCGCCGCGGATCGGCGATTCGTGATTGAACAGAATGCCGTTGCAGGCGTACAAGCCGTAGGCTTCGCGATAGTTGACGGTGATCCAGTAGGCGTACAGCTTGGCCACGCCGTACGGCGAGCGCGGGTAGAACGGCGTGGTCTCGCGCTGCGGCGTCTCGCGCACCTGGCCGTACATCTCCGAGCTGGAGGCCTGGTAGAAGCGCGTTTTCTTGTCCAGCCCGAGGATGCGGATCGCCTCCAGCACGCGCAGCGTGCCGACCCCATCCGAGTCCGCCGTGTACTCGGGCTCCTCGAAAGACACGGCGACGTGGCTCTGCGCCGCGAGGTTGTAGATCTCGTCGGGCTGCGTCTGCTGGATGATGCGGACCAGGCTCGAGGAGTCCGTCATGTCCCCGTAGTGCAGCACCAGCCGCCGATCGCTGTCGTGCGGATCCTGGTACAGGTGGTCGATGCGCTGCGTGTTGAAGAGCGACGTGCGCCGCTTGATGCCGTGCACCACGTAGCCCTTCTTCAGTAGGAACTCCGCCAGATAGGCGCCGTCCTGTCCCGTGATCCCCGTGATGAGCGCGGTTTTAGCCATCAGCGCGGCATTTTAGTCACTTGGGGCAGCACCGCTTGGGCCGCCCGATAGCGCTCGGGCGTGCCGATATCGACCAGCGGGCCCTCGACGCGGTAGCCATAGCAGGCGCGCTGCTCGATCGCTCGAGGCACCACGTCGCGCTCCAGCGAGAATGCGCTCGCCGCGGGATGCACGTCGATCAGCTCCCGCTGCAGCACGTACACGCCGGCGTTCACGAGCTGCGGCGTGCCGTGCGCTTCGGCCGGCTTCTCCCGGAAGCGAAGCAGGCGCGAATCCGCGCCGAGCTCGGCAAGGCCGACATCGGCCCGCTCGCTCGGCGGGCTGAGAACCAGCGTGGCACGCGCCGCTTTGCTTTCGTGAAACGCGAAGAGCTCCGCATAAGGGACCCTGCAGAAGGAATCTCCGTTGACCACCACAAATGGGTCGCTGTGGACCAGGCCCGAGGCGTTGCGCACTGCGCCTCCGGTGCCGAGCGGGCGATCTTCCGTCGAGAACATCAACTGCACGTCGGTGCGGCCGCGGAAGTGCGCCACGATCTGGTCGGCGCCATAACCGACGCAAAAGACGACGCGCTCGAAGCCTTGATCGACCAGCTCATCTACCAAGATGTCGAGGAACGCGCGCCCCGATATGCTGGCGAGCCCCTTGGGCCGGTCCGCCACGGCGGCCTTGAGGCGCGTGCCCAGGCCGCCGCAGAGGATGACGACGTCGCGGTTCATCGCCCGGCGGACTTGGTGTTTGCCCGCTCGCGGTACCAGGCGATGGTCCGCTCCAGCCCCTCGCGCAGGTCGGTCCTGGCGCGAAAGCCGAGCAGCGCCTGGGCCTTGTGGGTGTCGATGAGACGCAGCGGAATCGTCGTGGGCTTGGTCGGGTCGAAGCGCACCTTGGCGTCCCGGTAGCCGTCCACCTCAAGGAGGCAACTGAGAATCTCCTTCACCGAGTAGCCCTTGCCGAGGCCGATGTTGATCGCGGCGTATGAGGAGAGCTTCTCCATCGCGCTGAGCATGGCGTCGACCATGTCGTCCACGTACAGCACGTCGCGCACCTCGCTGCCGTCGCCCCAGACTTCCAGCGGGTCCCAGCGCTCCACGCACTTGCGGATCAGCGCCGGGATCACGTGCGAGGTGGCGAATTCGAAATCGTCGTTCGGGCCGTACACGTTGGTCGGCCGGAGCACGATGGTGGTCATTTTCTTCGGCAGCTTTTCCCCGTACATGCTGCAGAGGATCTCGGTGAAGCGCTTGGTCCATCCGGCATAGAAATATTTTTCGTATGGCTCGCCTTCGAGCAATTGCTCCTCGCGCATCGGCTGGTCGGACACGGGGTAGGCGACGGTGCTGCCGAGCCAGAGAAATTTCTGCACGCCCGCCTCATACGCGGCCTGCAGCATCAGCGTATTGATGAGGACGTTCGGCGTCACGTGGATCATCGGCGTGGCATTGATCGCCGCGGCGCCCGAGGTGCTCGCCGCGCACAGGTAAACGTGCTCCATCCCCTGCACCGCGCGGCTGCAGTCCTCCGGCCGCGTGAGGTCGCATCGCAGGTATTCGATCCGGCGGTCGGCGACCACCGGCTCCTTGCGATGCACGGTGGCGCGAACCTTCGCGCCCGCGGCAAGGAGCCGGGCCACGAGATTGCTGCCGATCAGGCCGCTGGCGCCGGCGACAAGAACGTTCACGCCTTTGAACATCGTGTCATGCTCCAACGAAAAAGGAATGCTCGCGATACACGTCGACGATTTGCGCGATTTCGCGCTCGCCGAGAGGTCCGAGGTCGCTGGCCGCGGCATTCTCGTGCACGTGCTCCTCGCTCAGCATGCCCGGGATCGTGGTTGCCACTTCGGGAAACGACAGGCAGAAACGCAGCGCGAACTGCGCCGGCGTCTGGCCGGGCCGGCTCGCCATCGCCGCGACGAACAGCCCTAGCGCTGAGGCCCAGCGCTCGCGCTGCTCGGCCCCCCAGCGCCTGCGGTGGTCGTGCTCGTCGAACGCCGTGGCCGCGCCATAGCGCCCGGTCAGGAAGCCGAAGCACAACGGCGTGCGCGCGATCACGGCCGCCGAGCGGGATCTGCAGGCCTCGAACAGGCCGCACTCGAGCGCGCGCTGGTCGACCAGGCTGAAGTTCGCCTGGACGCATGCGTAGCCGAGCTCCGTGACCGCGACGGCCGCATCCTCCGGCGAGCGCGCCGAGACGCCATAGGCGCGAATCTTCCCCTCGGCTTGGAAACGCTCCAGCTCGCGACGCGCGCCTTCGGCGCGCAGGTGCTCGATCGAGGGGCTGTGAAGCTGATAGAGGTCGATGTAGTCGGTGCGCAGGCGCCGCAGGCTCGCTTCTAGCGCCGCGCGCAGATGCCGCGGCGAGAAATCCTGTGCGCCCGCGGCGTTCAGCATGCCGCCCTTCGACGCGATCACGACGCGCTGGCGCATCGTCGCGAATGCCGCGGCGAGGACTTCCTCGCTGTGCCCGTAGCCGTAGAGATCCGCGGTATCGAAGAACGTAATGCCGCGGTCGAAGGCGGCGCGCAGCGCGGCCATCGATTGGGCGTCGTCGGTCGGACCGTAAGCGACTGCGCCCTGCGCCGTTCCGCCGAGCCCCCAGGTGCCGAAACCGATCTCCGAGACCCGCAAACCGCTGGCGCCCAATGTCCGGTATCGCATCGGCCGCTACCTCCCGCTCGGGGCGGGACTAGAAATGCCCGGCGAGCTGGCGATCCGACGCGACCGGGTGGTTGCCTGAGCTGCGGTTGGAATAGAGGTAGGCGCCCTTCTTGTTGCCCCACCAGACGACTTCCCTGCACCAGCGGTCGAAGTCGGCATAGTGGGATTTCGCGCGCTCGACGACGATCGAGAATGACCCGGGCTGCAGCGCGACCGGCTCGCCCTGCCGGATACCGCGCCAGAACTCGAGCACGTTATAGCCCGCGCTGAGTGTGACATCGTCGGCGACGAAAGGCTGGCTGACCAGCGCGTGGTTGAGCCGGATCGCGTCCTTGACGGCGTCCAGCGGAACGATCCTGCCCGAGGCGTGCACCATCTCGATCAGGAGCTCCGACACTTCGCGGTAGAAGGCGTCGAAGCGGCCCTCGGCGGTCAGCTTGATGAACACGAACTCGTCGGCCGGCCAGTAGATCCGCTGCCACTTTTCGGAATAGACGTATTCCGGACCGCCGCCCTGGATCGAGCGCGCTTCCTCGATGAAGAAGTCGCGAATCTCGGCGAGCTGCGGGTAGCGGGCGCCGTCCACTTCCATGAACCGCTCGAACATCTCGCGATAGGCGATGCCGGTGAGCTCGTGGATCAGGATCAGCGGAATCTGCACGATCTTGTCGAAATGCAGGAACGCCGCCATCCAGGAGATGGCGCGCGTGCGGCGCCAGTCCTCCTGGTTCATCGAGTACGTCGAAATCACCAGATCCTGGATCTCGGGCACGTCGTCGTCGAGCTCTTCCTTCGAGCCGTGGATGTTGATGATCTCGCTCTTCACCGTGACCATCTCGAACTTCTTGAGGTAGTCCGGATCGCCCATCTCGGCGTTGGGCAGGATCGACAGGTTGTTGAACTGGATGCGGTTGTGCTGGCCGGCGCGGATCAGCGTGTCGATGCCCTCGACGTACGACTCGTAGGTCTCGCCGGGCAGCGCCAGGATCAGGTCCGAATAGGTCTCGACCCGGTCGCGGGTGAAGCGGCGCGAGAGTTCGAGGTAGGTCTCGAGCGAGATGTTGTCGCGCTTGATGTTCTTCAGCGTGGTCTCGTCGAGGCTCTGCATCGACAGCGCGACGCCCTTGTTCAGGCCGGCGTCCGAAAGGATCTTCTGCGTGAGATAGGCGCGCTCAGTGGCGTTCTTGGTGTTCTGCACCGAAAAGCCCTGCGGGAAGCCGCTGCGCTGGCGGATGTCGGCGACGCGCTCGGCGATTTCCACGTCGCGCTTCTGGATGCCGAAGTTCGCGTCGCAGACAAAGATGTACTCAATCTTGTTGGCGGCGAACCAGTCGAGCTCGATGTACAGGCGTTCGAGCTCGAACTTGTTGACTTTCGCCGCAGTGGCCGAGCCCCAATCGCAGAAGGTGCACTGGAACGGGCAGCCGCGGTTGGTCTCCCACAGCCCGATCCACTTCTCCTGGGGATTGGCGGCGACCAGCTCGTCGAACGAGCGATTGAGGAACGGCGAAGGCACCTCCGCCAGGTCGCGGATGCGCTCGGTCGCCGGCGCCTTCACGAACTGCCCGCGCGCGTCGATGTAGCTCACGCCGGTCAGCCCTTCCCAGTTGCGCTCGGGCAACCGTTCGAGCAGCGCGAGGAAGGTGCGCTCGCCCTCGTTGTGGATGGCGATATCGATGAACGGGTGCGCGCGCAGGAACTGCTCGGGCTTGTCCGGCACCTGCGGGCCGCCGAACGCAATGACGATTTGCGGCTGCTCGGCTTTCAAGCGCCGCGCGGCCTCGAGCGAGATATTGGCGTTCCAGACGTAGGTGCTAAAGCCGACCACATCCGCGGCGCGCATCTGCGCGACGATGTCCCGAACCGGCATGCGCTTGTACACCATCGGCAGGAACGTGTAGCGCGCCCGATCCGCGGCATGCGCCTCCGCGTAGGAGCGAAGGCAGGCGATCGAGTAAGGCAGGTAATTCTGGCCGGAGAAACTGTTGTTGATCTGGACCAGCCCGACGCTGAGCGGCCCCGCGCCCGCCACCACGCGCGCGCCGGCCTCCGCAGGGCGCAGGCGGCCCAGGCCGGACTCGGCAAGGCGCTGGTTGATGTCGTCTAAGCTGGCCATTTATATAAGCTTTTCACCTGGCCGCCATTATGCCGACGACGGTCCTCCCAGGCAAAGGCGGCCCGACCGAAGGTCAAAGCGGGTCCTCATGCGCGAAATAGATGATCTGGCTGCCGAGGAATTCGAAGCGGCAAGGCACGTGCAGCAGCTCGTTCAGCGCGTCGCGCACCGCGGGCTGCCGCTCAGGCGGCACGTAGAGCAGCAGAAAGCCGCCCCCGCCGGCGCCGAGCAGCTTCCCGCCGAGCGCGCCCGCTTTCTTGCCGACGGCGTACATGTCGTCGATCGCGGAAGTCGTGATCTTCGACGACATGCTGCGCTTGAGCTGCCATTGGTCGTCGAGCAGGCGACCGAAGTCGTCTAGCCCATTGCTCTTGTCCATGAGCGCCGTTTGCGCCTCATCCACCAGTTCCATCATGCGCTTCAGTCCGGCATGGTTCTGCCCAATGCGCGCGATCTGTTCCTTCGCAATCTCGTCCGCCGTGCGCGCAAAGCCGGTGAAGAAGAACATCAGGTGGTCCTGCAGCCTTTCCAGACGCTCAGGCGCGAGTATCAGCGGCGTCACCGCGATCTCCTGGGCGCCGCCGAAATCAATCCGGTTGATGCCGCCGAAGGCGGCCGCGGTCTGGTCCTGCGAGCCGACGTTCTCGCCGATGCGCTCCTGCTCGACGCGGATCGCATTGATCGCGAGCTGCCGTTTGCTCGGCATCTCGTGCTTGAGCGCATACAGGGCGTGCAGCAGTCCCACGGTAAAGGTCGAGCTCGATCCGAGGCCCGAGCGCGCCGGCAGGTCGGCGTGGTGCACGATGTCGACGCCGCGCGTGATGTCCATGGCGTGCAGGCATTCGCGCACCGAGGGATGCACGATGTCCTCGATGGTCTGGGTTTCCTCGCGCTTGTAGTAGCGCACCAGGAACTTGAAGTCGTGGAACGGCGGCAGGTAGCGGCAGGTGATGTAGCAGTACTTGTTGATGGTGCTGCTGATCACGGCGCCGCCGTGCTCGCGGTACCACGCGGGATAATCGGTGCCGCCGCCGAAGAACGACACCCGGAAAGGCGCTCGGCTGATGATCATCGCGCTACTCGGCGAAGCGGCCGAGCTCGTCGCGCTGCGAGACGAGCGGCTGCTTCACCGGCCACCAGATCTTGAGCTCGGCATCGTCCCATTTATAGGTGAACTGGCCCTTGGGGTTGTAGTAGCTGCTCTGCTTGTAGTGAAAGATCGCCTGGTCGCTGAGCACGACGTGGCCGTTGCCGTGCTTGGGCGGGATCAGCACCTGCAGCCGGTTCGCGTCCGAGAGCGCGAACGATTGCCATTGGCCGAAACCGGGAGATTGCCGGTCGCAGTTGACCACCACGAGATAGAACTTGCCGTACAGGCAGGAGACGAGCTTCCAGGTCTCGGCGTCGCCGTGAATGCCGCGCAGCACGTGGCGCGAGGAGACGGAGATGTCGTCCTGGACGAACTTCGCCGTGATGCCGTGCTCGGCGTACAGCTTGTCGTTGTAGGTTTCGACATACTGGCCCCGGAAATCCTCGAACACCTCGGGTTTCACCAGCAGCACGCCGTCCAGCTTGGTCTTGCTAACCTGCATCAATCCCCTCGCAATGGTCGCCACGCGACGTACGAGTATGCCTCGTGGTAAAGGCTGCCGAAAAAGAAGCGGCGTACCTCCAGGACCTCGACGCGGCCTTCGGCCTCCAGCTTGCGCAGCGCGGTGAGGAAGCCGTCGAGGTAGCCGCGCTTGCGGTGATAGCGCAGCCCGAGATAGTCGACGAGCTGCGCGCCGTCGTAGAGCTCGGCGAGCGGCTCCATGTTGACGCAGATGCCAGGCCGATTGGAGAGGAGATATTCCACGAAGCGCTCGTGGCGCGCGCCGACCTGCTCGAGCGCAGCCATGGTGAGCACGCCGCTGCCGGGCTCGAGCTTGAGGCTCGCGTCCGGCTCGAAAAAATCGAAGTGCCGGCCGGAGATCTCGGGGCCGAGCTTGCGCCCCAGGAGATCAAGCGTTTCGTTCGAGGACCTGGACCAGTCGAGACCGTACAGCTTCTTCCCGGGCAATTGCTTCGCCAACGCAAGGAGGTTGAAGCCGCTGCCGCAGCCGAATTCGTAGACCGCGGGCGCGCTGGAAAAGAAGCGATCGAACAGGAACGCCCGGCAGACCTGGAAAAATTCCAGCTCGAAGCGCGGATTGCGCGGCAGCACGTATTGCTGCTTGAGGCGGATCGGCTGGTCGGGCTTGATGAAGTTGGGCACCAGCTTCGCGGCATCGTAGCCGGCGCGCACGAACTGCTCCAGGTTGTCCGACCAGCAGCTTTCCCAGATGTCGGCGCGGTGCTCCCCGACCCTGGAAGGCTTGTCGGAGTCGATGTGGTCCAGGACCCCGCGTATGATCCGGTCGCGCGCCGCGCCCTCGGGCACTTCGTAGCTGAAGTCGGCGCCGGCGGCGAGCGCCGCGCATGCGCGCGGCAGTTCCCGCACCCCGAACAGCTCGGCGAATTGCGCCTCGGTGAACTGCATCCCTAGAAGGGTCCCTTGAACTTGTTCTCGTAGGTGTAGAAGTCCTCGCCGGCGAGATCGGTCTCGGAAAGCCCGAGCTGCCGCTCGACCGCGCGAATGATGTCGACGGCGTTCGGGTAGAACTCGTTCTCGAGGGGTCGCGTGCACGGGCAGGGCGTCGGCGCGTAGCCGATGCGTTCGATCGGCGACTTCAGCTGCTTGTAGCAAGCCTCGTAGACGGCGGTGGCGACTTCGGCGCTGAAGCCGCAGTGCAGCCAGTCGTTGTCGGCGACGATGCAGCGTCCGGTCTTCCGGACCGAGGCGACGATGGTGGCGCTGTCGAACGGCGCGATCGAACGCGCATCCACGACCTCGACGCTCACACCGCGCTTCTCGAGGATCTGGGCTGCCTTCACCGCCTCGACGTTCATCCACGAGGTGCCGACGACCGTAATATCTTTGCCCTCCCGCAACACACGCGCGCCTTCCAGGGTGATGGTGCTCGCGTCCTCCGGCACCTCGCCAACGGCGTCATAGAGCCAGCGGTGCTCGATGAAGACGACCGGATTGTCGTCGCGGATCGCCGCAATCAGCATGCCCTTCGCGTCGCGTGGCGTCGCCGGCATCACCACCTTGAGGCCCGGCACGTGCGCGAACCACGAGTGCAGCGATTTGCTGTGCTGGTAGGACTGTCCCCAGCCGCGGCCGATGATCGCGCGGATCACCATCGGCACCTTCATTGCCCCGCCCGAGCCGTAGGAATGAGTGGCGATCATGTTGACGAGCTGGTTGATGCCGAGGAGCAGGAAGTCGACGCGCATGTGCACGTGGATCGGCCGCATGCCGTTGATTGCCGCGCCGAGGCCGAAGCCGGTCATCGCGTCCTCGGCGAGCGGCGTGCTGAAGCAGCGCGTCTGCCCGAATTCCTCGCTCAAGCCCTTGGTGCTGTTGAAGATGCGCTTGTGGTCGCCGACGTCGATGCCGTAGACGAACACCGACGGGTCGCGCCGCATCTCCTCCGCGGTCGCTTCGTTGATCGCCTCGCGATAGCTCAGGGTGCGCATCATGCGAGCACGTCCGTGTAGAGTTCGTCGGCCCGCGGAAACGGCGCCTGCTCCGCGCGCTTGACGCTGGCGGCGATCTGCCGGTCGATGTCCTGCTCGAGGCGCTTGACCTCGGCTTCGCTATACCAGCTCAGGAGCTTGCGCCTTTGCAGCTCGACCGGATCGCTCGCATGCCAGCGCTCGAACTCATCGCGGTCGCGGTAGCCCTGCGCGAAGTCCTCGTTTACGCCGACGTGCTCGAGATAGCGGTAGTACTTGAGGTGCAGGAATGCGGGCCGCCTCATCTCGCGCATGCGCGCGATCGCGCCGGCCGTGAGCTGGTAGATGGCTTCCGGGTCGGTCGACTCGGACGCCTGCACGTCGCAATCGAACTTCGACACCACGTCGGTGATCGAGCGGTAGCCGTGGCGCAGCGGCTTGGGCACGTGCACGGCGAAGCCGTTGTCCTCGCAGACGAACACCAGCGGGATCTTCATCACGCAGGCGCTGTTCAGGCTCTCCCAGAACACCCCCTCGTCGATCGCGCCATCGCCGAAGAACACCGCGACCACGCGGTCGCGCTTCATCTCGCGGTTGGCGAAGGCCGCACCTACCGCGACCGGTATGGTCGTGCCGACGATCGCCGAAGTGCAGATGAGTCCCGCTTCCGGCGCCGTCAGGTGCATCGAGCCGGCCTTGCCCTTCGCCATGCCGGTCTCGCGGCCGTACATCTCGGCGAAGAAGCGGTCGGTCTCGCCGCTCTTGGCGAGATAGACGCCGTGGCTGCGGTAGGTGCCGACGACCTGGTCCGCCGGGCGCAGCGCCTGGCACACTCCGGCGCAGATCGCCTCGCCGCCGGTCGACATGTGCATCGGCGTCTTCATGGCGTCGCTCGCGTAGTGCTCGCGAATCGCCTGCTCCGCGCGGCGGATGAGATACACCTTCTGGTAGAGCGCTGTGTTGAGTTCTTTCATGGCTTCGGGCGATTTAGGAGGTAAGTGCTGATCACGGCGATCGGCACGGCGACGTACAGCGCGCCGCGCTCGATGAGCCCGGGGATGGCGTCCAGCGCCACGAGCTCGACGCATTCCACCTCTTCGTCGTGCGGCCGGCGCCGCTCGTACTCTTCCTGCGTGAGATCGATGCGGAAGACGTAAAGCAGGTAGGGGATGCGGTTCGGCGAGCCGGCGAGCGGCGGCATCGGCACCATGCGGGAGGCGTCGACGGCGATGCCGGTCTCCTCGGCGAGCTCGCGCGCCGCGCCGGCTTCCGGCGCCTCGCCATCCTCGGTGCAGCCGGCCGGGAGCTCGAGCGTGCTGTCGCCGAGCACCGGGCGCTTGGCGCGGATCATGACGGCCGCGCGGCCCTCGACCACGGGAAGCACGATCACCTGCTGCTGGTGGTACTCCGTGGTGAAGTAGCCGCCGCGGTTGCGCAGCGCGAACCATTCGTTCTCGTGCACGAGCTCGACCGGCTTCAGGTCCGGGCAGGCGACCTCGGTCAGGCGCCGGTCCCAGCGGCCGTGCGGCGGATACGAGGCGTCGTTGTAGCGTTTCACGGCTAGCGCGTGAGGAACTGGCCGCCGCGCGCGACGCGTGCGCGCCAGTACTCGAGCAAATCCTGCATCGTCTTCTCGAACGGTATCTCGGGCTTCCAGCCGGTGTGCGCCTGGAACTTGCGCGTGTCGGGCACCTGCAGGTCGGCGTCGATCGGCCGCAGACGCGCAGGGTCGACTTCCACCTTGATGTTCTTCACGCGCGCGAGCGAGAGCAGGTGATCGAGCATCTTGCCGATGGTGCAGGAAAAGCTGCCGCCGATGTTGTAGTAGCCGCCCGGCTGCGGCTTCACCGTCACCAGCATGTAGTACGCGCGCACCGCGTCGCGCACGTCGGACCACGTCCTCAGCGATTCCAGGTTGCCCACCTTGAGGACTGCCGGGATCTGACCGGCCTCGATCATCGCGATCTGCTTGGCGAAGGTCGACTCCGCGAACACATCGCCGCGCCGCGGCCCGGTATGCGTGAACATGCGCGTGGTCATCACCTTCTGGCCATACGCCTCGGCGTGAAACCGCCCGACGAGGTCGGTGCCCACTTTGGAAATCGCATACGGCGAGGCGGGGTGAAACGTGCATTCCTCGTTGATCGGCACCTTTTCCTTCGGCACCCGGCCGTAGACCTCGGAAGAGGCGCAGATGTGGATCAGCGGATCGAGGCCCTTTTCGCGCCGCAGGACCTCGAGCAGCCGCGCCGTGCCGAGCACGTTGGTCTCGTACGTATCGAGCGGTGCCGTGAAACTCGTGCTCGGATAGCTTTGCGCCGCGAGGTGGAAAACATAATCCGGCCGCGCCTGGTCGACGGCGTGCTGCAGCGATGCATAGTCATTCAAGTTGCCATCGATGAAATGCAGACGATCCTTGCGATTGGCGCGCGCCACCAGATGCTCGACATTGTCGAGCGGGCTGCGCCAGCGGCACATGCCGAAAATATCCCATGCGGTGCGATCGAGCAGGAAATCGGCAAGGTGCGAACCCACCATACCGGTTATTCCTGTGATCAGCGCCTTTGCCTTTTGCATGCATCATCCCTGCCGTGCCGCGTCACTTGGCCACATCGTGTCATCAAAAGGAAATTTCCCCTGGAGCGCCAGACGAGCGGCCGGATTTTACCATGCGGCTCAATGAGCTACGTCCTTCCGGCTATCATCTGACGTGCGGCTCCAGCGCATCTTGTGTACTTGGATCGCACCCGTCAAATAGACCTTCCGCCTCGATGAACGGGCCGTCTCCTAGCGGCGACAGCGAAGAACTTGGGATCACCTTTGCCCAGGAAGATGCAAGCCGCGGACGGTTCGAGCGCACCCGAAGAAAGCGAGCTGCTCCCCTCACGCCCGCGATCCAAGGGCGGATTCAATCCGTTTATATAATGCAGCGCTGAAACCCGCAGCGAGTCGCCCAAGTGCTAGAGACTCGGGTGCACCAAGAAAGGATCCGAATGACTGTCTTCAGGCTCGCACCGGCCCACATGGCTACCTGCACTGAACGCCGACAATGAGCGACCTGCTACCAACCCACATCTACTCAAAGCCGGCCTTTGAAGGTGTGCCCCACGACGACAAAGCCGGGCTAGCCATTCACGCCAACATTCGTGCGTTCTGCGGCGCGCATCATCATTTCGAATTCGATCCGCGCAATCCTGTCGTGCGGCTACATGAACCGACATTTGGAGCCGATGAGATTATCGCTGCAATCGACGTGCTGTTAAGCACACGCGTCACGATGGGACCAAAGGTGCGGGCGTTCGAAGAGGAATTCGCACAGCATTTCCATTTTGCGCACGGCGTGGCGTCGAATTCTGGGTCTTCGGCAAATCTTCTGGCCATCGCAGCCCTCAGCAACCCGATGGTCAAGGAACGACTCAAGCCCGGCGACGAGATCATCGTCCCCGCGCTCTGCTGGTCGACGACCGTCTGGCCGATCGTGCAACACAATCTCGTTCCCGTCATTGTCGACATCGATCCGGCGACGTTCAATATCGACCCCGCTGAAATCGAGCGCGCTATCACGCCGAGGACCCGCGGCATCATGCCCGTGCATGTCTACGGCAATCCGTGCGACATGACCGCGACCCTGGATCTATGTCGGCGCCGCAACCTCATCTTGATCGAAGATTGCTGCGAGGCTCTCGGCGCGGCATATGACGGCAAGCCGGTTGGCAGCTTCGGACGCGTCGGAACCTTCAGTTTCTATTTCTCGCATCATATGACGACGCTGGAGGGTGGCATTTCCGTGACGAATGACTTCGAACTCGCCGAAGTCATGCGCGTATTGCGCGCCCACGGCTGGGTGCGCGATATGCGCAGACCGCAGCCCTACTATGACAAGTATCCAGGTATCGACAAGCGCTTCCTATTCGTCAATCAGGGTTACAACCTCCGCTTAACCGAATTGCAGGCGGCGATCGGGTTGGTACAGCTTCCGAAACTCGCGGGTTTCGTAACGACCCGGCGATCGAACAACTCGGCCTGGCAATCGGATTTCGCTGCGTGGGGCGAATTCTTCGAATTGCAGCAGGAAACGAAGAATGCTCACACTTCCTGTTTTAGCTTCCCGGTTGTCGTGAAAGAGGATGCCCCGTTTGATGCTAGCGAAATTGCAGCATTCCTCAACAAAGCCAACATCGAAACGCGGCCCATCATCTGTGGCAACATCGCAGAACAGCCCGCAATACGGCTCTATGAGCATCGCGTGGTCGGCGACTTGCGCCATGCCAGTCGCCTAATGCGTAGCGGATTCGCTTTCGGCAACCATCAGGGTATTAATGCCGCGGCGCGCGCGTATGTGACCGCCAAGTTTTCCGAGTTCTTGAAAGTCCGCGGATTTACGGCTTAACACTTCCACACTGCCGCCGGTTAGCGACGTTCTCATGGCTGCGGTGCGCATGATCCTCTTATCAGGTTATTGAACCACGGCATGGATTCACTGCATCAACGATGGCTCGCCAGGGCGTCTGGCGACACTCCCCGCATCCTCGGCGAACCGCTCGTTTCCATAATTTGCTTTTGCAAAAATCGCGCGGCCACCATCCCGCGTTGCGTCGAGAGCGTGCTAGGCCAGAAGTACCAGAACATCGAGTTTGTCGTACAGGATGGCGCGTCGACTGACGGCACAGTCGAGATCTTGCAGGGCTACGATGACCGAAGAATCAAGTTGGTGTCGCAAGTAGACTCCGGGCCCGCCGAAGCCTGCTGGAAGGCTCTCCATCGCTGCCAGGGCGACATCATCGGCATTTGCCTGTCTGATGAAGAGCTCCTCCCGGACGCGATCGAGCGTGCCGTAGCGCACTTTCGCTCCGCGCCACACTTGGGTGCGATCACCTGTGACGGCTTCATCACTGATCCACAGGGCAAGATCACCAACGAGTTCAATGCAGGCGACTTCAATCTCGTCAACTATCTCTTTGCACGGTATTGCCCATTCTTCCCGGGAAGTTTTTTCAGGCGCCATGCCCTACTGGATGTTGGTCTGAAAAGCGAGAAGTGGAACATCGATTGCTTGGAATTCGAAATTTGGTGTCGTCTCGGCATACGGCACGAAGTGAAGTACATCCCGGAGCGGATGTCCAAATATGCCGTGCATGAAACGCAACTCAGCCAGACGAGGCAGTACTTCAACGAGCACTTCGATAACCGGGCCTTGCTCATCCGCCACATGTTCTCGAGCGAGGGGTTTTTCGGCGATAACGAAATCCTTCGTTTCGGCTGCCTCTACAACCAACTGTACCTTCTCTACAACCATGTGCGCGCGTATCGGCTCCAGGACCAAGTCGAGCTCCTTGGGCGGCGACTGCGCGACCTTGCGGAGCAAGTCGATGTCTTCGAGCTCGCCCGCTACAAGAAGTACTTCCATTTTGAGGCAGAAGACGATGGAAGAACGTCCACCACACTCGCGGTTGCTGATTACGCCCCCACAGCGAACTCGCTTTGGCCGCGTCTAGGCCGGGCAGTTCCAGGATGGCTTCGGCGGTACATCCCCCGTTCCACAAAAGATGCGATCCGGGCGGCACTGCCGTTCGCCCTCTATGTCCTGTCTGACGTCAGAAGGGGGCTAAAGTTCGTTCGTGGCCTGTGGCGGCAGAAATTCCGTGCTCCG
>WNFM01133810.1_pt5 | contig 18817 bp, 17 predicted proteins | sample 5400271 | NCBI WGS metagenome assembly WNFM01 (sample SAMN13153352, study PRJNA577476) | soil metagenome | isolation source: 60 cm saprolite on Douglas fir-dominated hillslope | place: USA:California | collected 2013-09-17 | reverse complement strand
GATGGGCTTCTACACACAACGCAACCTGTCAGAAGGGACCAATCAGCTTCTCTATGACGACACCTCGGCGGGCAGCAACACCAACACGGCGCTGACCTCGAGCTCTGCCGTGGTTCACTTTACGCAGCTGGGCACGCCCTATGTGGTGAACACGGCTAACGGGCCACGTGCCTATATCAACTCCTTCTCGGCCGAAAACCTGCAAACCTTCGACTCGATACGATCGGAGCCGACAAAGCAAAAGACCTGGGCAATTACGCCCTCCGCCGAGTTCAGGAACGACGATTGGCGGATCGAGATCAACGGAACGGTCTCGCGCGCCGAGGTGGTCGCCAATCAAATTGAGCTGGACGTGATCGAGAATCCGTACCGCAACCTCGGTCCGGCGGGCCTCAACGGTATTACAACCACGGTCTACACCGGAGGCACCGACCTCTCGAACTTCAACATCATTTTGAATACGCCGAATGCGTCCCACATTCCGAACAGCGGTTATCCGCTCCCGAGCGCCGCTAATCAGGCAACCCAGGCGGGCGCACCGATGCCGGGGCAGTCGGCAACTACACAGGGAGACCGGTTTGGCGTCACGGGGACAAACGGAACAGGAATAAATCAGCTCGACGCGGCGCAGGCCGATATCGAGCGCACCTTCAGGAACTCCCTCCTCACCGGAATCCAGGCCGGCGTTCGGTTCGAACGCGACAAATATATGTCGACTGGCTCGCGCAACACGTCGCTTGGCACGCTCGCAGGGAACATCAATCCCAGCTTTTCGTCGGTGAACCCCTACGTTTCAGACTTTTTCGGCAACACCGCCGATGGGTATACGACCAACTGGCGGGGACTGAACGTCAATCAGGTTCTGACCGCGATCACTCCGGTGAATACATCGCCGCGTTCGACCAGCAATCCCAATGGTTTGCCCGGACAGTTCGTTATCGCGCCCGGCACCGGCGTTTTTCTGACGCCCTACGGGTTGGTCAACAATTACTGGGACCCGAACTTCTGGAACAACAACTTCACCAACAAGAACGACATCTGGTCAGCCTATGGAATGGTGAAGTTCGATGGCCGCTTTTTGGGCGGTCGCATTCGAGGCAATGCTGGCCTGCGGTATGAACACACCAACAACAGCATCGACGCGCTCGACTGCCAAAATTGCTCGAGCGCCCTTGCGACTGCTGCAGGTCCGGTCAACCACTCTGTCGTCACACGGACCTACAAGAACGACTATGGCTATTGGTTACCATCGGCCATGGTCGCGGCCGACATCACCAATAAGCTGATTCTGCGTGCGGCCTACTACAAGACCTATGTTCGACCCCAGCCGCGCGACAATGTGCCGGTCACCTCGCTGCTGACGCCGGATCCGGCGGCGGCGGGAATTCCCACCTATACCGTCGCGATTGGGGCGACCCGGTTGAAGCCCTACACCGCCAATTCCTACGATCTGTCGCTCGAATGGTACAACCGGCCGGGGGGTCTGTTTGCGCTCGCGCTCTTTCAGAAGGACGTTAAAGGCTACGTCGGCCCGATCACCGATCGCAGCATACTTTGCCCGGCCGACGGGACGTATAGCGGTATCGACTTCGGGCTCGGCGCGCTGCGCGATGATGGCGTCAACTGCAACGTGGTCGGGAGCTCAACCGGCGCCAGGGTCCAGGCAAGCGGAATTACCAATCAGTCGCCTCTCCGTGTGCGCGGCATCGAGCTTTCGGCGCAGCAGAATCTGGATTTCCTTCCGGGGTTCCTGAGGAATTTCGGCGGCGCGGCGAATTACACCCGGATCTCGATCTCTGGCAGGGACACGCAGGGTAACCGCATCACCCTCCCGAGCGTATCCAAGAATAACGTCAACCTCATCGGCTATTACGAATCCAGGCTCTTTGGCATCCGCTTGGTGTACAACTGGCGTGACAAGTACGATCTGGCAGCCGGCAACACCTTTGTTGGCGACGCCCGGTCGGTCAAAGCGCGCAGCCAGCTTGATGCGTCTGCCTCGCTCAACATCACTAAAAAAATTGCGTTGTCTGTTGATGCCTTCAACCTCACCAACGCGACCCGCTCAGAATATGAATCCGATCCGAGGTTGCCGCGTCGCATCGACTATGACGGCCGCACGTATCAGGTAACACTCCGGGCATCTTTTTAGCGGCGCGAAATCACGCTCGGCCCCGCCTAGGCGATTGAGCCCGGCCAAAACGCGCCGTCACATCATTGTCACCGCGACAACCGGCGCCAGGAACTAGGCAGGACGAGGATCAACGGCGGGGATCGAAGTCGGGGTTCTGTCCGTCGACATAGGCCTGCCACTCGGCGTTGCTGTGGAAGTCGAGCCCCTTGCTCCACGCGGCGCCCTCGTAATAGACGAACGGCTTACCGGGCGTCACGCGGACAAGGACGAGATAGTTGTCGAAATCCTGCCGGAACTCCACAATCGATGCCGGATCGACCATGATCGCGACGCCCATCGCGCCGTTGAGCGGGTCGTCGGGTCCCCACCAGGTCATCTTCCCGGATTTGCGGTCGGTCGCGATCGTGCCTTCCCGATCGAGAGAGGTGGAATGTTTCGCTATCCCGATCCCGACGACGAGATCGCCTTTCTTGTCCGATGAAATCGTCGAGACCATTCGCGTGAAATTGCTTCCCGTCGGAAGCGCGAAGCGGCGCGTCTCGCGCACCGTGCGGACGACGTCGACCGGCCACGGGGCATAGTTGACCTCGAACCTGGCGACGTCCGGACCATTCTGGAGAATCCGGAAGCTGCGATAATTACGCGAGAGCCAGAGCTTGTTGTCGTACCAGATGCCGAGGCCGCCGCTCCCGCGCGTGGTCCCGACTTCGTAGAAATCGAGGCCTTCGCCATGATAACCGTGCTGGTCGCCAGTATGGAGCTGGCGCTCCATGAACGGCCAGCGCACATTCTTGCCCCAGGCGTCGATTCCCGACGAGGACGGAGGCTGCTCCGCCTCGAGCGCGTGCCCGTAGATGCGATGCGCTATGCGATCATTTTCCCAGAGCAGATCGTCGAACCGGTAAGGGGCGAGCGCCACTTTCGCCCGAGGAGCGGTCGCATCGCCGGTCGGCGGAGCCAATGGCGCCGAAACGGGGAGCATGGCCGGCGCCGCGCGGTTCTGCGAGCCCGCCGGACTCGAAACCGTCGCAAGCGCGGACGTCGCGATGGCGATTAAGATCGACTTGCCCATCGAAGTCTTTTCCGATTGCCGCCCGTCTAGTGCTGCTATGGTTGTCTGACAACTTTGCCAGACGAAGCAGGATCGTCGAGCCAGGACATCGCGGCCGCTGCCAAAAGAAACGCCCCGACACCATAATATCGCGTATCGCCCGCTTCGACCTTCTCGGGCCGGTCGCTGACCTGCTGCACCCAGCCGAGGCGCCCATCGGGCTGGATGGCGCGGACCAGCGCCGACCATCCGCGGCGCGCCACCGGCGCATATTCGCTGCGCGGCAGCAGCCCGGCCTCGACCCCCCAGGCCATGCCATAGGTGTAGAAAGCCGTGCCGCTCGTCTCCGGCGGCGAATTCTCCGGCGCCAGCAGCGAGGGGGCCCAATAGCCGTCAGCTTTTTGCAGCTGCTTCAGCCGTGCCGCCATCTCCATGAACAGCTTTTCCATGCGCTTCCGCTCAGGGCTCACCTTGGGGAGCATGGGGATCATGCGCGCAAGGCCCGCGAAAACCCAACCGTTGCCGCGGCTCCAGAACATCTTGCGGCCGTGGGCGTCTCGCCGCTCGAAAAAGCGGCTGTCCCGATAATAGAGGTGCTCGAACGGATCGTAGAGGAAGTCGGTCGTCGCCCAGAATTCCTTCAGCGCAAATTCGCGGTAGCGCCGGTCGCCTGTCTGCCGCGACAATTCGAGGAAGGCGGGCGGGGCCATGAAGAGCGCATCGCACCAGCACCAGCGTTTGAGGCACTCGGTCGCCCCATAACCTTCGGGCGGGACGTAGAAAGCGAGGGTGGTGACGGCGGGCCTGCCGATCACCTGATCGAAGGCGCGGCGCGTCGGTATGACTGCCTCGGGACCTGCTCCGTTCTTCGCGGCCCAAAGATAGGCCTGTGCAATCGCATGATCATCGGCGAAATAGGGCTTGTCCCCCGGCAGCCAGCCATTGGCGCGGCCCATCTGCAGGATGGCCTGGCGGATCCGCGGCGGCCCGCCGCCGTCCGCGAGCGCGGTCATTCCCACCCAGAACACCGCCTGCTCCCATGCCCTCCTCGCTGGATCCCCGGCCGCCTGCCGCCCAGGGGATGCGGACAGGCGGCCGAGCTGCCAGTCCGCCAGGCGAACGGCAGGAGCCAGCACAGCCGAACGGGCGGACTGCCCGGCGGAACCGCTCGCATGCGCGCCATACAAAGGCGCGGAGCCGATCGCCGCGACGGCCAGCAGTGCGCCAAGGAGGCCTTCGCGCCAGGCAGGTCGTGCCGCTCTCTGCCTCTTTTCATGTGCCATCTTCGAACCGACCTCGAATCAGAATAACGGATGCCTGAATAGCCGCCGAGATGATTTTCGAGGAAGAGGGTGCCTTGCGCCTGGATTTCAGCCGGCTAGATCTCATTCATCCCATCGCCGACGTGAGCTGACTGGCTCAAGCGCCGCCGCGGACAGTGCTCCTCTGTCTCGAAGGCGCCAATCCTCCTGATCAGGAGGCATATTTCAACCGGTCGATCATCCAGCGTCCGGCAGGTCCCGGCGGGTCGTCGTCGCGGTAGATCGCGGCAGTCCGCCAGGCGGCACGTCTTCGATCTCCAGTTCGACCAGGCGGCCCTCGGCAATATCCTTCTCGACAGTGTGAAGCGGCATTCCGCCCCAGCCCAAACCGGCGACAAGGAAGGCATGCTTGGCGAACAGATCTGCAAGCCGCCACGTCGAGGAAGAGTAGACCCCGAACTCGCGGCCTTCGGACAGATCGGAGCGGTCGGTCAGCACCAGCTGGACATACTTCGATAGCTCGTCGTGCGGGATCTTGCCGTGCCAGGAAGCGAGGGGGTGAGTCGCCGCGGCGACCATAGTGAAGACGATGTCGGTGACCCGCTCGTGGGCGAGCGACGGCGGCAGCACGGGAAGCGAGCCGACGATGCCGAGACCGACACGGCCATCAATGACCGGCTGGACCGCGCTGCCCAGCGCCTCGACGTACAGCCTGAGCGGCGTGACCGGGAACTGAAGGCGGAACTCGCGCGCGACCTCGGCCACCGATGCGATTGGGAGGAAGACATCGATGACGGCAGTAAGCTCGGGTTCGAGCCCGCCGGAGATGCCCTTGGCCCGCGCCTTCATTGCGTCGACGCCGCCAATCACGGCGCGAGCATCGGCAAGAAGCACGGCGCCTTCGGTTGTAAGCTTCGGGTAACGACCCGAACGGTCGAATAGAACCACTCCAAGCTGGGCCTCGAGATTCAGGATCGCCTCGCTGACGGCCGATTGGGTGCGCTGCACGTGCCGAGCCGCAGCAAGCTGATGCCCCAATCCGGCCTTGGTTCAGTGGGCAAGTCGCGCTCGTAAGCCGCCGTTCGTTCAGCCTTCGAGGCGAATGGCTGAAATGCGCCCTTCGCAGTCATTGCCGCGGCGATCCGCCGGACCCGTAAACGGACGTTCGTTCAGGTCGTTGCTAACGGCAGCTTTCGACCGAATCAGCAGCCCTCTCGATTGTGTGCCTCGACGCTGCGAATGTGAAAATCGCGACGCGTACGTGAAAGAAATGAGCGAGCGAGAGTTCTAGTTTCGGGGAGACACAAACTGGATTGGCTTGAGACTAAGCAGTTGCTCCTGTGGTCGAATCGAATCGCATGAACCCACGCGACAAGTGGAAAAGGCTAGGTAAATATCAGTAACGGATGGGGGGCGTATGGCCGAAGGACATCCCAAATCGTTCCTCGCAAGGCTCGGTCCCGGCTTCATCACGGGCGCCGCGGACGACGATCCAAGCGGCATCGGCACCTAAAGCCAGGTCGGAGCACAGTTCGGCTATGGCCTGTCGTGGAGCCTACTCTACAGCCTGCCTTTCATGACCGTCATCCAGGACGTGTCGGCGCAGATCGGCTCGGTTACTGGACGCGGCATCGCGGCCAACCTGCGGCGGCATTATCCGCGGTCGTTCCTGTGGTCGGCGGTTTCGCTTTTGCTTATCGCAAACGTCATAAACCTCGGCGCCGATCTCAGCGCGATGGGCGCTTCATTGCAGATGCTCGTAGGCGGCCAGACGGTCATCTACACGATCGCCTTCGGCCTTCTCTGCATCGTGCTAGAGACGTTCCTCAGCTATCGCCGGTACGCCTCGGTGCTGAAGTTCACCACGCTCAGCCTCTTTGCCTATGTCGCCGTGGTGTTCGCGGTGCACGTTCCGTGGGGCGATGCGATCCGGGGCGTTCTCATTCCGCATGTCGAGTGGAGCCCGGCCTTTGCGTCCGGCCTCGTCGCGATTCTCGGAACGACGATCAGTCCTTATCTCTTCTTCTGGCAGGCCGCGCAGGAAATCGAGGAGGAGCGGCGCAATCACTCCAAACCTCTATACGTGGCTCCCCGCGAGGCCGGCCCGGAGATAACTCGAATTCGCCAGGACACGCTGATCGGGATGGTATTCAGCAACCTTGTTGCGATCTTCATCGTCTTCGCAGCCGCGGCGACCTTGCACGTTCACGGAGTAACGACGATCGAAACTGCAACCGAGGCTGCCGAGGCGCTGAGGCCGGTTGCCGGCCGGTTTGCATTCCTTCTGTTCGCTTCCGGAATCATCGGGACTGGACTTCTCGCCGTTCCGGTCCTGGCGGGCTCGGCGGCCTATGCCGTTTCCGAGATGCTGGGCCGTTCGGCCAGCCTGGATTCCAAGCCGCGGGAGGCGAGGTTGTTCTACGGCACGATCGCCGCGACGACCCTTGCCGGCGCGATGCTGCAATATGTCGGGCTCAATCCAGTCCGTGCGCTCTACTGGAGCGCGGTGATCAATGGCTTACTGGCGGCACCTCTGATGGCGCTGATGATGCTGATCGTGACCAACCCACGCGCGATGGGACGCCTCACGCTCGACCGCCGCGCAGTCATTCTCGGATGGGGCGCCACGACGCTCATGGCCGCGACTAGCGTTCTCTTTTTCGCCTCGCTTCTTTGAAGCGCTTCGGCCTTAGCCCATGGGCAGTCGGATTGTGCGCCATACCTCGCGCCGCCCTAGCCGATCCCGCCGGCAGGGTCCCGACGCTGGAGATCGCCGGGCGCGAAACATTTGACGCATTCGAAGTCCCGCTTGGCATCGATCCTGGAACTGCGATCCTTAACAAGATCCAGATCGCGGCCACGCTTCACGGAGAAAAGCTCGGCCTCAATGGCTGGCTAATTCATGCCCAGATCGTGCGCTTCGACGGCCAGTCGTTGTCGAAGCATCTGGGCGACATCCAGACTGCCGACAATATCGAAGCCGAGCCCATGACGCGGCTCTTCGAGGCTTATCTGTCGAAAATGTGGGACAAGGGCGATCATTCCCTTGCCCTGCGATTCGGCCTCATTGACCTCAACAGTCAGTTCGATTCCATCGATGCCGCAAGCCTGATGCTCAACAGCTCCCACGGCATAGGTCCAGACCTGTCTCGGAGCGGTCGCAATGGTCCGTCCATTTATCCAATCACCGCGACGGGCTTCACGACTACATGGGTAAAGTCGAATACTTTGGCGTTTCGGACCGGCTTATTCGACGGAACTGCCGGAAGTCCAGCCAGCCCGCACGCGTTCGTCGCTGAGCGGCTGAGGTCAAGCGACGGATTGCTGGCCATCGGCCAAGTCGACTGGGAGGCAACCATGCGTAGCCGGCTCCAAGGCGGCATTTGGGCTTATACCGCAGTGCAGGTCGGGCCAAGCGGCCGCAAAGCTCATGATCGTGGTGTCTATGTTTCCTACGAGGCTCCGCTCAACCTTTTGCCTCGCCTCAGCTTCTGGCTGCGCGGAGGAATCGCGAACGGACAGGCTCAGGAAGTCGCAGGTTACCTCGGCGTTGGAGTGGTCCAGAAAGGGGCAATATTCGGCCGCCCCGACGATAGGGTCGGTTTGGCGTTCGCTCATGCGATCATCGGAGATCCAGCTGCAGACACATTGGGCTTGCACCACGCCGAGACCACTTTTGAAGCGACTTACCAGGTGAAGCTCAGCCAACGAATCGCGATGCAGCCGGACCTAGACTACATCCACCGTCCAGCCGGTCTGCCGCATGCTAAGGATAGCCTCGGGATTGGCCTGCGGTTTGCTTACGCGAGCGCCTATCCGATCCGCATGGCAGCAAGCGATCCAGGCGATCCGACGATACCGCCGGACGGCGCGCCAAGTCTATCGGACGACAGCCCCGATCGGTAATGATCCCAAAGGTCCGCAGCCGCCGGTCTCGCTTCCGCGCCGGCGAGGAAAATCCGGCGGAAAACGTCAAAATCTGCGCCGTTCCTTCAAGGACTCATTCGCTTCGGTAACTATCTGGGAAGCGCCGTTCGAAGAAGGAGGACCAGGCCATGCAACCACTGTCAGAGCAACTCGCGGAATTGTCGGCCCAGACGAAGAGAGCGGAAGACCGTGTCACGAAGGCGCAGTCCGAGACGCAGCAGCGGCTCGCAGAGCAGCGCAACGAGATTCGCCAGGAGGCGGAGGCCGCACTCAACCGGGTGAACGACAGCGTCTCGCACGCATCTGAAGGGACGAAAGCCCACTTTGCCCAGCTTAAGTCGAAAGTGGACTCCGACTTTCAGCGCATGAAAGAAAATGCGTCTGCGCGGCAGGCGAAGGTCGAGGCCTGGCAAGCGAACAATTACGCAGAAGACAAGTCTGCCGACGCCCAGGCTGCGATCAACTACGCATTCGCAGCCGTCACACTGGCCGAGGCGGCGACCCTCGACGCGATCGATGCTCGCCTACGCGCCGATGGCAAGGGCGAGCTGGCCCAGTCGAGGCAAGTCGAGGCAAGTCGAGCTTGATCAATATCGGCGGCCGCCGTGCGAAATGACTCGCCAGGCCGCCTCACGAACGGAGGCACTGATGACGGAAGCAATGGCAGCGGGTCGAACCGGGAGTAGTCGTTCGGCCAATCGGACATCGATCAAGGACTGGCCCGGCTGGGACTACGCACCGGGAATTGCCTTTCTCGCCGTTGGGGTATTGGCTCTCATATTTCCGCCATACGCCAGTGTTGGGACCAGTGTTTATGTTGGCGCGATGCTGTGCGTCGCCGGTGGGTTCATGACCGCTGGAGGTCTGGCGACGATCAATCGCGGTGTCGGCTGGCTGGCCCTCATGCTCGGGCTGCTAAGCCTCGCTACTGGACTGATGGTGCTCTACAATCCAGTACAGGGCGCGGCGTCCCTCACGTGGGTGCTCGGCGCATGGTTCATCATCGGCGGTGTCTTCGAATTCGCCACTGCCTTCAGCATTCCAGTCGGACGAGGTTGGCTGATCTTCGTCAGCATCGTCAACATCGCGCTCGGCGTGCTGGTGGTCACGATGGATCCGAAGCAAGCCTTCGCTTTCCTCGGTTATATGGTCGGCATCAGCCTCGTTTTCCGCGGGCTTTGGGCACTCGTTTTCACCGCCGATCTGCACCGGGTCGAACGAGTCGTCGGATGACGCTCTCAAAATTCCTTCTCGCGGCTGCCGCCCTATTCACGCCCACAGCGCCGGTCGCCGCGCAGGCTACCACGGTGGACAGCCTCTGGCGCAATCCACAAAACAGCGTTCATGTTCGAATCCACGACTGTGGGACAACCCGATGCGGCACCGTCATCTGGGCGAACGAAAAGGCCATTACTGACTCCGCGCGCGGCGGTACGCCCAACCTCATCGGGACCGAGCTGTTTCGCGACTTCCGGGAGGTTGGTCCGAACGTATGGAACGGGAAGGTCTTTGTGCCGGACCTCAACCATACGTTCAGTGGTACTGGAACCGTCGTCGATGCGAACACGATCATTGCGCGCGGCTGTGCCGTGGGTAACGTCGGCTGCAAGTCGCAGACCTGGACCCGGGTGACGTCTTCTGCCCGCTAGGCCGCCAGCAGGATCGAGACTCACCACCTCGGCTCAGGTGTTTACCGGTACCGCCGCCATTCTGGCGCTGCTCTTTTTCCTGCGCGAAATCCTGATCCCGCTCGTGATTGCCTTCGTGCTCGTCGTACTCGTCGAGGCGCTTGTCACTTCGATCAGGCGGCGGTGGCCGTTCGCCGCCGACTGGATTGTGTCCTGGATCGCGGGCCTGCTGGTGATTATCGCTACTGCTGGCGGAATTCTCGTCGCGGCGAAGGGCGCGGCCGAGGTGGCCCAGCAGGGCCCGGCGTTGCTCGATCGCCTCGACGGACTAGCGCGGGCGATCGGCCGTTCGCTGCACTTTGGACAGCCGTTCGATCTCAAGTCACTGGTTGGCCAGGTGAACGTTCGCCAAGTTGCGGGCGACGTGCTGATCGGCATTCAGCGCGTTGGCGGACGGACCATTCTGGTCCTCATTTATTTCGGTTTCATGCTTGCTGGGCGCGGACGGATTGGCCGAAAGCTTGATCTGATCGCCGGACCTTCGGCCGGACCAGCGTCGCCGAACCGCCTGATCGAACGTCCCGCAGCCGACATCCGGACTTATATCTGGGTTCAGACCATCACGGGACTAATGGTCGCCGCGGCGGCGGCGGCCGTGATGCTCTTGGTTGGCCTCAACAATGTCCTGTTCTGGGCGATCATGATCTTCCTGTTGCACTACATTCCCACGATTGGCGTGACGGTCGGCTCCATCGTCCCTGCGCTATTTGCATTGCTTCAGTTCCCTACGAGTTGGCAGGCGATTGCAATCTTCGTCGTCATCCAGGTGGCCGCGTTCGTGGTGGGCAACATAATCTATCCCAAAATGCAGGCCGACACGCAGGACATTGATCCGATCACCACGATTCTGGCTCTTTGCTTCTGGACGTTTCTATGGGGCATTACCGGCGCCTTTCTTGCGGTACCGCTAACGCTCATGCTGATGATGGTTTTCGCTCAGTTCGGTTCCACGAAATGGATCTCCGCCCTTCTGTCGAACGACGGCAAGCCGTATTCCGCGAACGCGAATTAGAGTCGTGGCCGATATCGTCAGACGGAGCCGATCGGCTTCGGAGCCGAGGATCGTTCAGCGACTAGTCGGTTGGGTTGGGCCGAGCATTGCATCAAATGGACAGATTGAGCTCGAGCGCGACCAGAGTCGTCGGCTTCAACGCTCCGCCTTGCTCAGCGCTGTCCGATGGTTCGAACCGCGACAGGCTGCCAAGGACGTCAAGTCCCTTGCGGAAGTGGCGTTCGATGGTGATCTCCGCCTGGTCGCCGACCAGAGAAGCGCGGCCGGCGATCGGGACCGCGCCTCCCGCTAGTGAATAAGCCGGCTCTTTCGTCGACAAGCGTCAGTACCGAATGGCGGCGAGCCCGAGCGCGGTGTCCCTGGCGATGTTGATCGTCAGCATCGGGTGGACATTGACCATGTTCGCCGGTCCGATCGGTGTCAGCTCTCATGATAAAGCTATTCCATCGCCTTTTCAGCGACTTTGAGGCTGAAAATTGGGGGACCTCGAAGGGGTGACGGGCCGGCCCTGGGGGCGGGAGCGAGGCAGGCCGGCCCGTCTGGTGTCTGACTGAGGGGGAGTCAGACCACTTTCGGCGCGGACCAACCTTGAGCTGGTCTGCGGCTGTCGAATCTCACAAAGCAAATTCGAAGCATCGTTTCGCGCATCGCCCCGTCTTGCGCGCCAATCCGCTGAGGGGTGAACGTCGGAAACGGGCGCATCTGACGACTCCTTCGTTCGTTGGTCTGGAGATGGCCAAGATCGCTCGGCAATTCTTTCATCTTTGGCGCGTTATTTTCATATTCTCGGCATCAAAAGTCGCAGGAGATTGCCGGCACTAAGAGCCGCCCGCGAAGCCCATTACAGCATTGGCACTGGTAGCCGAGGTGGGAGAAGCGCTACTGTGGCCGTTCTGGTCCCGCAGGATCAGCACCTAGGCGAATGCTTCTCGATGAGCACTTCACGTTCCGATCGCGATCGCGAGATCCTCGAAGCAATTCCCGCAGCCGTTTGTGCCCTGGATCTCAGTATGAAGATCACCTTTTGGAACGCCAGCTCCGAGAGGCTCTATGGTTGGCCGCGGGATGAAGCGATCGGGCAAAATATCATGGAGTTGCTCAAGTGCGAATATGACGAACGATTGAGCCAAGGATTGGAAGAGCTGCTGGATGCCGGCTCACTCGAGCGCCGGGTCTACCGGCACGCGAGGGACGGTTCGCTCCTTATTGTGGACGGCAACTGGGCGCTTCGGCGCGACCCCACGGGTGCTCCGGTCGAGATCATCGAGACCACGCATCGAGCCAACATTATTGAAGGGCCGGACGATAGTTCGGCCGCGCTGATGGCGGCCTACGAGGCGCTTGCGGAGAGCGAGAAGAAATACCGCGACCTGTTCAACTTCATGCCGATCGCCATCTGGCAGCTGGATTCGCGCGGGATGAGGGAAATGTTCAACGGCCTGCGCGACTCCGGCGTAGTCGATTTCGAAGCCTTCCTTGCGGAGCACCCGGAGTTCCTCGACGAGGCTCAAGGCACCCTCAGGGTCACGGAAGCCAACGAGCAGACGCTCAGCCTCTTCGGCGCAGCCGACCGCGACGAGCTGCTCGAAGCAATGCCGGGTCTGTGGGTGCCGCGCGGCGCCGATTGGGCGGCAGCCACGGACGCCCGTCAATCCGGTGCGCGCCATTTCAGCAGGGAGTCGGCGATCCGCCGCATGGACGGCTCGGTCGCCGAGGTCATGTTCAGCGTCGCGTTCGCCAACCCAGACGATCCTGAAAGCCTGAACACCGTCGGTGCGATCGACGTCACCGAGGAAAAGCGCGCCAAGCGGTTGCTGGAGCAAAGCGAGCGCAAGTACCGCACCCTTGTCCAATATATGCCGATCGCGCTCGTGCAGATCGAAGTGGGCGAGCTCCTGGCCGACTTCGCGATGCTTCGCGGAGACGGTGTCGAGGACCTCGCAGCCTATATCGACGCCCACCCTGAATTTCTCTCGCGGGCAATGCACACCATCCGCGTCGTGGAGGGCAACGACCTCACCTGCCAGCTCTTCGGAGCAAAGGACTCGGCCGATCTCAGCGGACCAGTCGACCGGTTCTTCAAAGTGAGCCCCGAAACGCTGAAGTGGTCCCTGGCCGCCCGCTACTCGGGTGCGGAGCGGTTCATCTCGGAAACGCGCCTGTCGACGCTCGACGGCCGCGCTCTCGATCTCTTGTACACGAGTGCCTTTTCGCCGGAGCTGTCCGAGATCGGTGTCGGGCTAGTCGGAATGATCGACATCGGCGACCGGCTGACTGCCGAACGCAGACTGCAGCAGATCCAGGCGGAGTTCGCTCATGCGGCGCGCGTTGCGACGCTTGGGGAACTCGCTGCGTCAATCGCCCATGAGGTGAATCAGCCGCTCACAGCGATCTCTGCAAACGGCCAGGCAAGTGTGAGATGGCTCGACCGCGAGCCGCCGGACGTCAACGAAGTGCGGACTCTCGCCGCCCGGATCGTCGCTGACGCTCAGCGCGCCGGGGCCATCATCGCGCGTGTCAGGAACATGGCTGCACACAAGGATCCGCGACGCGAACCGGTTGATCTTAGCGAGGTCGTTCAGGAGACGATGGAGTTTCTTCATCGCGAGCTCCAGCTTCACCACATCAGGCTCAATCTCCAGCTCGACCAGAATCTGCCGCCCGTGCTCGGCGATCGTACCCAGCTGCAGCAGGTGGTCCTAAATCTCGCTATGAACGCGGCGCGTGCCGTTCGCGATCAGACGCCGGACCGTCGGCAGCTTACCATTCGCGCATCGGCGGACGCCGGACAGGTGCGCGTCGAGGTGGAGGATCTGGGCCCGGGCGTTCCGGAAAAAGACCGTGTCCGGCTGTTCGATCCCTTCTTCACTACCAAGGCGGACGGACTGGGGCTCGGTCTGTCGATTTGCCGATCGATCCTTGATTATCACGGAGGCGAAATCCGTTGTGAACATCTCGATTCGGGCGCGCGCTTCGTGGTCATCCTTCCTGTAGCTAATCACCAAGACGATGCAGGCACGCCACAAGAGCTAGCTCGAGCTTAGAAGAGAGATACGAGGAAGTTTCAATCACGCCGCTTCGGGCTGCCGATTGATGCGGCGCCACGCGGCAGGCGAGCAGCCTTCATAGCTACGGAAAGTGCGCGAGAGATGCGACTGGTCGGAGAGCCCGCAAATGAAAGCGATTTGGCATAACGGTTCGGACGAATTCAGCATCAGCTTCTTTGCGCGTTCGATCCTCTGTTGAAGAATGAAGCTGTGTGGAGGGCATCCGATGCTGGCCTTGAAGGCGCGAGTGAAATGGCTGACGCTCAACTGCGCAATCACGGCGAGATCTTCGATCAAGATCCGGTCGGAAAGATGTTGATCGACGTAATTGCAGACGAGCCGCAGTTGCCAGGGCGCAAGGCCGCCCAAGGCATACTCACCTGCTCCCGGTTCCTCGACAGCAACGAGCGGCCGCAGCATCGAGGTGACCCGGTCAAGGCAACGGTGAGCACCTTCTGGGTCGTCATTCACGGCTTGCCGCAAAGTGGTCAGCAGATCGACCATTGCTTGACGGGCCTGGGGACTGAGTTGTGAGGTAACGGCATCGGCGAACTGGGTAGCCAGCATGGTTCATTCATCTCCGCCGATCTCCCGCCTGGAACGACGATCCCGAACTAGTCTCCAGGAGGGTTCCAATAATTCATCTGTAAGTATTATGAGGCGCCGGGCCGGCTCTTTGTTCGCGAGAACAAGTGCTTGACATGGAAGCCAAATTGAAGAGCCATGATGCGATGGTGGCTCGTCATACTTGAGTATAATGTTGGCGCCGCGACCCTTTGAGCAAAGTTTGAGTGTGAGAGAGTCCGCCACCATTTGGATCGTGGACGACGACGAGGACGTTAGGCTCGCCCTTCAGACCTTCCTCCGATCCGCCGGTTGTGACGTACGCGCCTTCGATGGCGCTGAGGCATTTCTTGCCTCATTACAGGATAGTGCGCCGGACTGCCTGATCACGGACCTTCACATGCCCGGACTGGACGGCGTAGCTTTGCAGGAGGAGCTCAACAGATTGGGCCGGACCTTTCCAGTCGTCGTCTTGACCGCCTTCCCCACAGTAGAAGCGGAGAAACGGTCCGCCACGCTTGGCGCGAGCGCCTTTCTGACCAAGCCCGTAGATCCCGAGCAGTTGCTGACGCTGGTGAGAACCAAGCTTGAGAGCCGCCGATGACAGGCAGCCACGTTGAAGCGCCGCTCGTTAGCGTCATCGATGACGATCCGGAGGTGCGGTGCGCGCTCGACAGCCTGCTTCGTTCCGCGGGGTTCGCCGTCCGCATTTTTGCTTCGCCTGCGCAATTCCTCGCTTGCAGTGAAGCCGCAGACGCATCGTGCCTGATCCTGGACGTAAGGCTTGGCAACGCGGACGGTCTGGAGTTCCAGGAAGAGCTCACCAATTCAGAGGTCCCGATACCCGTCATCCTGATTACCGGTCACGGGAACATCCCGATGAGTGTCAGGGCGATGAAGGGCGGCGCCGTGAACTTCCTGCCGAAGCCCTTCGACGAAAAGGATTTGCTCACTGCCGTCAAAGAGGCGGTTGAGCGCGACAAACTACGCAGGGCGCAGGAAGAGTGCCACTCGTCCGTCCGGGCTCGCTATGAATCCCTGACTCCGCGCGAGCGCGAGGTGATCGGGCTGGTCGCAGCGGGGCTGATGAATAAGCAAGTCGCCGGCCGTCTCGGACTCAGCGAGATCACCGTCAAGATTCACCGCGCCAATCTCATGCGGAAGATGAATGCCGACTCACTGGCCGATCTCGTCCGCATGGCGGAAAGCCTTGGCGCCCGAGAAGAGTCGGTGTCGCGGTATCATGCTCATGAATGAGGCAGGATTGCAGTCAGCTCAGACTTGATGCCGAGAACATGAAAATGATGCTTCAAAGTTGATCGGAAGTAGCAACGCGCAAGCGCGGAATTGCAACGTAACCATGCGCTACGGCAAGAGCGGAAAACACCAAACATCGCACTGTTCCTTCAAGAAGCGATGCGGCTCGCCCGCTACAAGAATGGCCTCGTTCGAAGAAGGAGAACAAGGCCGTGCCCGACCAACAGCTTATGGCAAAAGCAGAGAATCAGGTTCGCGACTCGCTGGACCAGGTCCGAACCGCAACGCAGCGGCTTTATGGCGACATCACTGACACGCTCAATTGGTCGATCAGGCTCGGCAGTCCGCCGAGCTGTCAAGGTCGGCAGCTCAGCAGAAATACGACGCTGCGGAGCCGGAGATCCGGCAAAAGCTGAGCGCGGCGGCGAAACGGCTCGACGACGCCGGCAACCATGCGGCGCAGAGCATGTCGAACTCCGGACAGGAGTTCCGTGCTTCGCTCAACAAGGCGCTTACCGACGCACGCGCTTCGGCCCAGCACGTCAGCGAGGCCATCGCAGCCAAGCGCTCGCACATCAACGGCAAGACCGAAGCCCCGAGGCACAAGTCGTAAGGAGAATCCGCAATGCGAAACTACATCACGGTAGCCTTCAATAATGCCTCCGAAGCCTATGACGGACAGCACGCATTATGGGAGCTCGACAGCGACGGTTCGGTCACGGTGCATGGTACGGCCGTGGTCCATCGCGATTCGACGGGCCAGATGGTTGTCGACACGCGCGATGACCTGCCCGCCGGAATTGCGACCGCGTTCGGCGTCGGCATCGGCACCCTCATCGGCGCGCTTGCCGGTCCGGCCGGAGCTGCCATCGGCGCCACCGAAGGAGCGGCTCTGGGCGCGGCGGCGGGCGGGAGCGTCGGCCTCGTCAGCGATGCCGCTCGCGACGATATCAAAGACCAGGCCGCCTTTGAAACGGGCTTCGAGTTGCGCTCGGGCCAGCATGCGGTCATCGCCGATGTCAGCGAGGACTGGACCACGCCGGTCGATACCAAGATGCAGCGCCTCGGTGGCAAGGTGTTCCGCCGCTCGCACAGGGCGATCCGCGACGACGCCTGGTCAGAGCCCATGGCGTATGACAGCTACCTCTATCCGTACGAGTACAGGCCGAACCTCGACACGGTCGGCTGACTGCGCGCTCGGCGGGCGACCTCCACCGGCCGCCCGCCGCTGAGCGCCAATCCAACAGTACCCAACACGACCCAACACCCAAAAGATCGGTGGGCCTTACATCGTGGAGAGCAATATGCAGAAGTTTCGCTGGGGGGAGAAGTTTGCGCCACTCCTTATGGTCGCCATTATCGCTGCGTGCACCGCTGCCCCCGCTGAAGCACTGCAGCGAGACGAAGAAACCCAGGTCGGCGGCGAGATTTACAACAAGCTCGCCGGTGACGCGGAGATTATCGTCAAGTCGCCTTTGTATGCGCCTCTCCACTCAGTGACTGGGCCCGTCGCCGCAGTCGCCGGCCGGCATTACAATCACCCATTCAAGTTCATCATGGTCCACGAGAAGCAGCCGAACGCCTTCTCGGTCCCCGGCGGAAATGTTTTCGTGGTCGACTCCCTCATGACCTTCGCGAGGAACAAGGAAGAACTCACGGGCGTGCTCTGTCATGAGGTGTCCCACACTCTGCATCATGATTCGATGAAGAAGATCCAGCAACAAAAGCGGCGTGCAGCCGCCGAGGCTGGGGCGCTACTGGTAGTCGGTCCGACTGTTGCGCATGCCATCGCGATCGACGTGCTCGGTGATCTGCGCTCCAACGGCTACTCGCGTGAGATGGAAAGCGCGGCCGACATCACGGGCGCCGACGTCTGCGCTGCGGCGGGGTACAACCCTTATGGTCTCGTCTGGTTGTTCCAGGATTTCCAGAACGCCGATCCAAACCAAATTCCCCAGCTTCTTTCCGACCACCCGTCGTTCGGCAACCGGATCCAGGCGCTGCTGGCGCATTTTCGCCAGAACCCCAGCGTCTTCTCCAAATACAGTCCCGATCGAAGGACGGCTCACCCGCTGAATGCGCCTGCAGGCGCCTGGGTGGTTTTCGGGCGCTAATGCTGATCGTTCCGCCGCGCCTTTGCCGTAGCGCGCCTGCCGTCATCATGCTGGAGTCCGTGAGGACCAATTCGAGTCTCGCCGGTGACTGTTGGAGGAGCCGCCTGAGCATTCCATCGCATTCTAATCCGCGTGATCTTCCCCGCACCAACCGGGCATGAAAAATGCCTTTCGCGAGCGGGCGAGCGACAGCGCGGCCGTCACCGTCTCCTCAAACTTCTTTTCGAGCGGGCCAGATTTGATCCGGCGCCGAAAATAGTCCGCCCAGATAAATTGAGAGGGGTAGTTTCCTTCGCGAAGCCCCCCGCCTCCCGGACGGATGCGGCAAGCGAGCGATGCCTGCTACGTTCGCCACCACATCCAATCGGCCGAACCCCTCGACCCCGAACTTCGCGGCTGAATAGGGCGCTCGGCCGGTTGAGCCAGGTCTTGACCATTGAAGTGTCCTGTTCCTCGACCGGTTGGTCGTCTCGAATGTTGTGGAACCGAAGTACGCGTCAGCCTGACCACGAAAAGGACAGCGCAGTCTCACCTGCCTCGCCGCCGGCCGGAGTGTAACGGCGCTCGATAATGACACCCTTGGCCTGATCGTCGACTGCCACCACCGTGCTGCATCGCGTCCCGTAGACTGGATTGCGGATGAAGATCGGGGAAAGCGGCGGCTCCTGTGGCACGTCCGATGGAACTGCGGAGTGAACCCCGACGCCGGGCAAGCTTTCCTCACGCAAATCATCAAGCAGGACCTCAGGCTGCGTTGCTGC
>WNFM01057067.1_pt1 | contig 18825 bp, 13 predicted proteins | sample 5400271 | NCBI WGS metagenome assembly WNFM01 (sample SAMN13153352, study PRJNA577476) | soil metagenome | isolation source: 60 cm saprolite on Douglas fir-dominated hillslope | place: USA:California | collected 2013-09-17 | reverse complement strand
GGGGCTTCTGGCTTTTACCCCTGTAGGTCTACCTCCTACTGAACATGTCTGCTTTTTTCTGGACACACTCGTTCGCCAAAACTCCGCAAGGCCTTGAATACGGGCCGCGTAACAATGTTACGGAGCACTCTGCATGCTATTCATTTCAAACACATTTTGAATTTTGGCGAACCACAGCCTTCGAATTCAAAAACCTCAGTTTTTTATGACGTTCGCCCCTTTTTTTCTTTACTGGAAGAACGGGCTCTTGTTTCAATTCGTACACCGATTCGCCGATTGTTCGAGCAATTCGTGCAGCATCAGCCGCCTAAAAGGCAGCCGCGACGCCCGTCTTATGCGAACGCATCCACGGCGGGATGCGCTTGCAATCCTTCTCATATACTGCACAACCGACTAAGGGTTGGTGCGGCGAATGTGACTTGTTTGTAGGAAAGCCTCGCAGTGGTTTCGGTCGCGAAACGCCTCCGTGCCGCCAGCGCGGGTAGTGGACAGACCGGCAGCTGCGTTGCCATATTCAAGGCAGTCCTGAAGGTTTGCGCCCAGGATGAATTTGTGCAGGAAGCCTGCATTGAAACTGTCGCCTGCACCGATCGTGTCTATGGGCCGAACTGACAGGGAAGCAACATGAAATCGATCTTTGCCGCGTTTCGCTATTGCGCCTTCCGGACCGCACTTGATCACGACGATGGGAACGAGCTGTGATAGCGCATCAAGCGCGTCCTGGACATCGCCTGTGCCTGCGAGTTTGCACGCCTCTCGCTCATTGGGCAAGAAGACATCAACACTCTTCAGCACAGACCTGACGTCATAGGCCCAAAGGTTTTCCGGGTCGTCGTTGGTGTCGAGTGACGTGGTGAGGCCGGACTGCTTCATTTGCAGAAAAAGCTCGGGTAACTTAGGGCGCAGCCCCCGCAGAAGAAAGAAGGATGAGAGATGAAAATGGGGAGCGCTGCGGAGATAGTCCAAGTCGAGGTGAGCAAATTGCAAGTCTAAAGTGGTGCCCAGATAGGTCAGAATTTGGCGCCGCTTGGCAAGAGGAAGGATCACAGTGATCCCGGTGGTCTTGCCCGGAAAGATTTTGACCCCCGAAACATCGACCCCACTCTCTGACAAACGATCGACACAAAATTTGCCGAGTGGATCCCCTCCGATGCAGGACGCGAAACCAACACGGCTGCCTAGCAGAGAAATATTGTGCGCGAAGATTGCTGAAGAGCTCCCCAGGGTCATCGCAAAATCGTCGGCTAAATGTTCTCGTTCAGGTTCGAGCACCTGTGGCAGACCGTACAGAATCAAGTCGATATTAAGTTCGCCAACAACGCTAATGTCAAAACGCTTCACCCCGCCTCCTTTTACCTAAAAGCGTTTGATTCGGACATTTTTCTCAATGCTTGAAACATTCTCGCGTGTGATCCGGGCGGGGAGTGTCGCAAGGCAATTGGCCGCCCCGCAGGCAACGGCAAGTGCCAGGCTTCGTTCGAAGGAAAGACCACTTGCAGTGGCGAACGCCAATCCCGCAAGGGCCGAGTCGCCACAGCCAACTGTCGATTTAGCGCGCAGTGGAGTGGTCCAGACATGAATAGCCGGTTCATCGTGCCGTCGAACACCGACGAGTCCGCGATCGCCGAGGCTGACGGCTGCGGACTTCGCGCCACAATCAAGCAGCTTTCGGGCGGCTTGAACCGCGGAGACGGGATCCTGTATTGGAATCTGGGTGATACTTTCGGCTTCTTCGCGATTGATTTTGACGAGGTCCGGGCCGGCGGCCAACGCCTTGGCCAAGGGCAAGCCGCTGGAGTCGATGAATGCAAGGCAATTCGCAGAGTGAGCCGATTTCAAAAGTGCAGCACTGGCTTCCGTTGGAACCCCCGGAGGCTGGCTGCCGGAGATAATCGCGATTTTCTTGCTGGCAATCCGTCGAAACTCGTCCGTACAAATTCGCTGGAATTGAGACCATTCGGGCTGCACAATTGTTCCTCCGGGCTCGAGGATCTCGGTCACCCGTCCCTGAGCGTCCACGATTTCCAGGTTGACGCGGGAGTGCTGGACGGTGGGCGTTGAGACCGTTTCTATTTGCAATTGGCGAAGTCCAGCAAGCAATTCGTTTCCCGTGGAGCCCCCGGACAAACCGATCCAAGTTGGATTTGCGCCCAAGGCTTGGAGGGCCATGGCGACGTGCGCGGCTTTGCCTCCTGGCGTTCGATGTACCTCGGAGACACGATTGACGCGGCCAAGACGAAATTCGTTCAACACGAGCCGGGTGTCGATGGCAGGATTCAAGCTGACACAGAAGAAAGAGTTGGTATTGCCACGCGAATTTCTGGCTCGCTTACTCATTCGCAGGATATTTTTCCGACCAGGGCGTAGCGTGTCTAAGGGTTTCGTTAATGCTTCGTATGTTCTGCACGCCGTCGCTTTCCAGCCATTCCTGAAGTGCCTCCGCCCCACCTCGGACAAAAACGCCGACGCCGTCCTTCCAAGTCGCACGCCCGCAAAGGACCCCGCAAAAATGGATACCAGCTTCGGTGGCAAGCTCAAGAGCTTCATTGAAGGCGCGATTGCTCACGCCAGCGGAAAGAAACAGAAAGGGTTTCGAGGTTGCCTCGGCGGCGACACGAAAGAGTTCCAGAACGTCGGCGCGGGTGTGTACGAAAGTTCCGTCGGAAGCCGACGAGCCCTGAACATAAGCCATGGTTACCGGCACGCCAACCTTCAAGACATCGACACAATATTGAGGCCGCGAAAATTCTTGCATTGCATTTGTCAGAATGCTGGCCTTGCAGCGCGCAAATTCAGGGCCCTTCTCATCCATTCCGGCCTGATAGGGGACAATTTCGAGGAAAAAAGGGACGTCACAAGCGGCGCATTCTGAGCCGACACGCTCGACCCAAACGCGCTTGCGATCCAGTATTTCAAGTGCATCCGACACAGCATAGTACACCAAAACTTTTATGCAATGAGCGCCGGCGTCGACCAACCTGCGCACGGACCAATTCTCCAGGAGTCGTGGAAAGCGACCGGGCACTTTGGGATCGTAACCGCTTACTTCGTAGGCCATCAGAAGGCCTGAGGATGGAGCGCGCTGGGCTGCTGCAGGCAAACCGTATTCCGGCTCAAGCAGCACGGCACTGGCGTGCGAGGAAAGGACGCGCACGACTATGGACTTGAATGCCTCAATCTTTTCGCGGGGAACGGCGTGTTTTTCGATTTTCAGCTCAGCAGAGAACAGACTCCGCAGCGCGTCACGCTGATCGATGGCAAGTGCGCCAATGACCCCACGGGAATTTGAGACTGCTTCGAGTTTCTGTCTCTTGCCTACCGACAGCTTCATTCCAAGCCCCGTTCGCGTGTCGATTGAGGTTCACCGATTGCAAGACGCCCTTTCCTGCCTGACCCAATAACCAGATCGATTTGCTCCGTTCGAGTTTTCACGCCAGACTCGATTCGATTGATCCGCGGTCTGATAGAATGTGTCTCTACCCTCACTTACACCCCGCTCCATTTTGAAGTACGTGCCCTCGGACCGTATGCGATGCTATGTGCATCGGCCAGACTCGAGGTCCTGAAAGGCGCGGTTTTCATGAAACTGGCTACAATTTTCTCATGGCATCTCTAGCAGGATGCCATGCCATACGAACAAGTGCCGCCTTCGGGCGGTTTGACCTGAGGTTGGACACCTATGCAAGACACATACGGAGAACGAGAAGGAGTATTACGCGAAATCTCTTTACGAACTTCATAAACATTGAAGAAAGAGGGTGTGGGAGAGTCTCTCCCACACCCGGTTGGCTCAACCTTAGAAATCGAACCGGAGTTTGAACGAGATCTGACGGTGCCCGGCTTTCTCAGGCTCATAATCGCCCCGCGCAGAGAGTAGTTGTCCTACATCCGACGCGTTGATGTAGGTATCCGGATCATTGAAGTGTGGGTGGTTGAAAATATCCGATATCGCGGTCGTGAACGTCATCCCGACCCGCTCGGTCAAGGGAAACGTCTTAGCTACGCTGAGGTGGTGAACGTTCAGGCGTGGACCTAGGAGGCTGGCAACTCTAGCATTCCCAAAGCGTCCAACATCAGCTGGACTCGTGTTCAGGCACAACGGGTCGGTATCGAGGCAACCCGGCACTTTGAAAGCACCGATGTGGTCATAAACAAACAATCCCGTGCTCGCATCTTGGTGATAGACCGGTGTATTGAACCACCGGCCCTGGGTACGCTGATCCGCGGGTAGATTGCCATGGGTGCCAGGGATCACATCCGGAATGAAGGAATTGAAGTCATTGTTTGCCACATCAAACCCGAAGAAATATGGCGTCAAATAGTTACCCGAGCCAAAGTAGCTGATTGTCTGGACTCCCCATCCGCCCAGTAATGCATCCACAACTCTGGGAGCACTGTTCATGTGCTGGCGACCCTTGCCAAAGGGAAGGGTCCAGACAGACGTAATGGTGAACAGGTTTCGCCGCAAACCTTTGTCCACGGCCCAGACCTTTGTGGGCTGGGAGACGTCATCGGTGTTGAACATGTTGTTTAAGCTCGACCCCCAGGTGTAATGGGCATCAAAGGTCACCCACCCTTGTTTCCGGGAGGCTTCGAGTTGGAGCGCGTCGTAGTTGGCTTGACCATCGCTCCTGTACGGGTAAACCCCAGATAAGTTCGGAAAGGGCTTCTGCACGTGGACTGTACTCAGATGTGCCGGTGGAACGTTCACGTTCATCCACGTTCCAGTGTTGGGGCTCGAAATGAAGTTCAGCCCTCGGCTGCGCGAGCCAATGTAGGAGGCGCGCAACCCCATCTTCGCGATTTCCTTCTCGACGCTGATGTTGAACTGATGGATCACTCCGTTGTCCCACTTCCGCGGCAGCACCACCATCTGTTGACCCTGACTCGAAACTGGCTTGGCAGCGCTCGCACTCGGAAACGGGTTTGGGAAAGACAATGGTGGGTTGGAGGTATTTGTAAAGGTCTCGGCAAGGTGAGCGAAGGGGCCTGGGCCCTGGTTTTCCGCCAAATCGGAATACCAGCGGCTGTAGCGCTCGGTGAACTGTCCATAGCCGCCACGGACGACAAAGCCTTTGCCCAATAGATAAGCAGCCGCGATCCGTGGACGGAAATTCCGTAGGCTGGCGTCGGGAGTGACCTGCCCGCCAGCAACCGGAATACACGAGTTTGGACTAGAGCAGGCTGGACTACCAACAGCCGGATAAAGAGGATTGACTTGTGAGAGCTTATTCTGAGGAACGAGGACGGTGCCCGACGCAAGATCAAAGTTGTACATCAATCCGTCTGTGTACGTCGGCAGGGCATAGTAGTCCCACCGTAGCCCATAGTCCAAGGTCAGCCGCGGCGTCACCTTGAAGGTGTCCATGATATAGAGTCCGAGTTCTTTGTTGGTCAGCGTACGGTTCACGAAAGGATCGGATCTCTTCATGGTCTGCGGCAGTCCCAGCAAGAAGTCAGCAAAGCCGCTAGCCGACCCGCCGCCGGTGAACACGCCGGTGAAGTTGAAGGTGCCATAGTCGGGAATTACGCCTTTGTGGAACTTGAAAGTGCTAACATCGCCCCCGAACTTCCAAACGTGGCGTCCCCTCTGCCAAGTCAAGCTGTCTTCATAAGTGAAGGTCCGGTCGTCGTTCTTCACGCCGCCGTTAACTCCCCACCACGTGATGCCACCACTGATGTTGAACGCCGGTACTCCCGCCACATTGTAGCCGCTGGGATTGACCCCCTGGAGACCAATCGCGGCGATCAGGTCACCGCCAGTGAGGGGCTTTTGACCAGCCTCCTCTGCGCCGTCCTCGATAAAGTCGGTGCTATAACCAAAGCGAAAAGTGTTAATCACCGTGGGTGAAAAGACGTGGGTGTCCGCAATCACGGTCTGGCGGTGGTCACGTATTCTGGTCCAGAAGGTGCTCGGCAAGCCGCCGGGCAAGACAAATGGGGTCTTGCGCTGCAACCACCTGGCATAGATTGAGTTCTTCGAAGTGAGATTGTGATCGATACGGAAGAACGGCCAGTCCCCGCGGTAATTTTGAGAGTTGTAAGGATGGGTCCAGCCAAAATTATTAAAGGTAAATACTCCCGGATCACCGATATTCGGCAGCGGGAAGTATTGTTTGAGTGCAGCCGAGACCGAGCTAATGCGGCCTGCCGGAATCTTATTGTTCGGGAACGGTTGTCCGGTTTGTGGGTCGAAGATTGGGGAAAATCCACTAAAGTCGCCATTCCACATGGCTTGCGTCGGAACGGTGGCAAAATTGAATGAGCCCAATGGGATCAACTGCTCATACCAGGACACATAGAAGAAGGTATGGTTCTTCCAGATGGGACCGCCCAGTTCGGCCTGCCAATCATGTTGAATGTACGCGGTCCTTGTGGTTTGAGGATGCGGAATGGCATTCAAGCCGGCATTGAAATGCTGATAATAGGCCATGCCATGGAATTGGTTCTCGCCACGCTTGGAGGTCAGGTTGTAGGCGACCACGCGCGAGCTGTCAGCCGGCGCGTTGACCGTTGTCACCGTGGCTTCCTGAAAGAATTTGCTAGTGTTGCTTTGCTCGCCGGTACGATCGTTGCTCACGCCGTCCGTTTGGAAGGACTGCTGCGAGGCGTCTTGACCTGAAATCTTGAGGTCCCAGCCGTTGCCCTGAACACCGGGGAGCGTGGCGAACAGAGCGAGCGGAGAAGGATAGGTGTCGATCAGCGGTGTATCTGCAACCTTCGCCGCGACGAATTGTCCGCTGATGGTTCCGCCCTCGGTATTGATGACCGCTACGCCCGCCCTAACTTCCACACTTTCGGTGGTGTTACCCACTGAGAGCCGGATGTCCAAGCGCCGGGTTTGGCCGGCGTCCAACTGAGTGTCCTCCGCGACGAAGACTTTGAAGCCTTTCATCTCGCATTTCACCTGGTAGGTTCCGGGCTTCAGGTTCGGGAATTCAAAATTGCCCTGCGCGTCCGATACCGTGTTGCGAACCCGTACCCCAGTGGCAGGCTCTGTCAGGGTGATTTGTGCGCCGGGCACCACGCCGCCTAATTGGTCCGTAATATTGCCCCGCAAGCCTGAGAACCCTGTTTGTGCCAAGGCCGTGGAACTCAGGAATGTCATTAAGCCCAAGAGGGCCAATGACGCGACAAAGACACTTACGACGCGGCCCGACCTCATACTTCGGATTCTTTCAAGAGCTTCCCTATACTTTCCCTTCATACAAGCTCCTTTGAACTAGACGTTGCCTCGACGTCCATCCTTCACCGCAGATCAAATTCCCCTGTGTACGTTCATCTGGAAGCCAGGCGGTACCCCGGAGTTCGCCAATTGAGCTCAGGACAATACAGCCAGATTTCCACGAATCATATGACTCTTGCGCCCGATGTCAAGTAAAAAATAAGGATGCGAAGCAAATAGAACGTACCCGCAAGCCGATAAAGAAACAGAACGAAAGCCCTTGAATTTAGGGAACAACTAGCGGAAGCGGCTTGCATTCTGCGACGCGGGCCTTCAGGCAGACGCGGGGGGCAAGGCGCAGCAGGACGGAAATTTAGCGTCTATGCCGCGCCCCCTGGCAAGCTGAATAAAACGACTCTGTCTTTCTTAGAGCCGCTTTGCGCAACACCTAAGACAATTCCGGTAGTGCCGGAGCGTGTTACGATCCATTCAAATGATGAGCCTGATTTCACTGATGTGTTGCTTCGTTTATCTGCTGTCGCCGTTTTGCAATGTTCCACATCCGGAGAAAAAACCCGAGGTATACGTGCAGATCATTACCGTGAAGACGCAAGCGGAACTCGATCACACGATGGCGTTATTGCATAAAGGCCAGGATTTTGCCGAGGTGGCACGAATCCACTCGACCCATTCCACTGCGGCCGGAGGAGGAGTTTGGGGCCCACTACGATTGGATGAGTTGCCCCCTGAAATCACGCGACAAATCGAGAAGTCAGCCCAAGGAGACTTGGTACAGTTTTTTGATCCCAACCTGGGGTTTGCCATTCTCAGGAGCCTAGATGCCCTTGCTGCGAAGAAAGCCGTTCTTGAGCTTGCTCTTACCCGCGGCGCAACCCATCTCCAGCGGAATGAAAAACAGGAAGCGCTCAAGGAGCTGCGAAGCGCGGTGGCTCTCGATCCACGGTCTGGGCCGGCCCATCAGCTGCTAGGGCAAGCATACCTGTCGCAGGGGACATATGAAGCGATCGGTGAAGCTAAGTCAGAATTTGTGCAAGCCCTTGCCCTGGATCCCAGTTTAATTTGGGCCCGATTCTATCTTGCTAGGATTTATCTGGACTTGGGAAACCCTGAGAGGGCCAAGGAAGAACTGGAATTGGGCCTACGTACACGCCCGAACGTTCCTCATCTTCTTTCGCTGTTGGGGGAGGCAAACCGCAAACTTGGCAATCCCGAGTTTGCTGTAGAGCAGAACAAAAGAGCACTGGAAGCAGACCCCTCATTTTTTGTGGCGCACTATTACTTAGGACTCGCTTATTTGGATCTTCGAAGGGAAGAGGAAGGCATTCGCGAATTGGAAACAGCCGCGAAGTCAGACAGTGCCATTCCGGACATATACATATCTCTCGGGTCTCTCTATTTGCAGAAAGGGGATCTGGATGGCGCCTTAGAACTGTACAAAAAGGCGGTCACTGCTGCTCCCGGTCGACCGGAAGGGCACTTGCGCCTCGGACAGGCTTACCGTTTGAAGAAGATGGCGAGGCTTGCCCTGGAAGAATTGGCTCTCGCATTTCCTGACGGAGCACACTTTTTGAGTACCGCCTACTATCAACAGCTACAAGCAGACACGTTCTTCGAGCGTGGCCTGGTTTATGAGGAAATCGGAGAACGATCGCGAGCGATTGGAGCGTACTTAAAGGTTCTCGAACTGGATCCGAGCCGAGGAAGTGCTCACCGCCAGCTGGCCGAGGCTTTTTTTCGACAGGGAGAATACCAGCTCGCCCTGAAGCACGCCTTGGACGCTAGCGAACTCAAGACTCCGCTCGAGCCTGCTCTTCTCGAAAAAATTGTTCGCAGCGCCAATACGGCGCCCCCCAGTACCCGCTGAGATACAACTTACCTCTTTGCATTGATCTCTTCGAGGAGCACTGTTCGATCACCCTCCAAATCGCTCAGAATCTGCTTCTTACCGCTCGGCCAGACGATTTCGAGGTCTTTTGCGTTCCTTTCATTTCCAAGGCCAAAATACAGGCGGAGGTCACTACTGCTCAAATAGCTGCCGGCATTTCCGATTTCTTTCATTTGCGTTCTGGTCGTGGTTCTGACGCGAACTTTGGCACCCACACCAAAGGAGTTGCTTTGTTTGCCGCGAGCCCGGATGGCAATCCAATGGTTCTTGTTTCCGCCGTCGTTTCTCATTAGGATGGGCCGTTGCCCACAGTTGGAAATAACTATGTCCAGGTCACCATCGTTGTCGAAATCACCAATGGCCATTCCCCGCCCCACGTGTTTGATTTGAAGCGCCGGTCCGCTCTCTGATGAAACATCTCGGAAGTGCCCGTTTTCGTTCTTATACAGCAAATCTGTCTGCATGTAGGACAGGCGAGGATGGTATAGCTCCACGTTGTCAGTTACATGTCCGTTGGTCACATAGATGTCTGTCTGACCGTCATTGTCGAAATCAAATAGCTTCGTTCCAAATCCCAGGCGTAAGAAACTCGAACTCAGCCCGACCTTCTGAGCGACATCTTCGAAGCTATTGTTTCCCAGATTGCGATACAGTCCGTAGTATTCTTCCGAAAAATTCGTCACGAAAAGATCCAACAAACCATCACCATCATAATCGGCCATCTCTACGCCCATTCCCGCCCGGGCCCTTCCGTTAGCGTCATAGCCCGCTCCAGCCGCGTAGGCGATATCAGTAAAGGTGCCGTCGCCGTTGTTCAAATAGAGGAAATTGCGAACGGTATCGTTGGAGACGAAGATGTCGGGCCACCCATCGTTGTTGAAATCACCAAAGGCAACGCCCAGTCCTTTACCTGCGGGATTGGCGACCCCCACGGCCTTGGAAACCTCTGTAAATGTGCCATCTCCATTGTTGTGATAAAGCAGATTGGTCATACCGTCGAAATTCCGTGGATCACAGTACATGCGGTACCCCTCCTTTCGGAGTCCGCAATACGGATTCTTCTTTGGATCATAATCCAGGTATCGAACGACGAATAAATCCAACAATCCATCTCGATCGTAATCGAACCAGCCCGCGCTGCTGCTCCATCCGCCGCCCTTGACGCCAGCCTTGACAGTCACATCCGTGAAGGTGCCGTTCCCGTTGTTGTGGTACAAAGTATTCGCACCGAATCCAGTAATGTAGATGTCAAGAAATCCATCGTTGTCGAAGTCCCCCACCGCGACCCCGGTTCCGAATCCTCCGTTGCCAGCCAGACCGGCTTCTTTCGTCACATCCACGAACGTTCCTTTGCCCGTGTTTCGGTAAAGAACATTTCCTGGAGAAGGCTTCCCCTCGGAGAGATTGGCCCCGTTGACAAAGAAAAGGTCAATGTACCCATCATTATCGTAGTCAATCCAAGCCACTCCGGAGCCAAAGGTCTCAACCATAAGCTTCTCTTTCGAGGCCCCATCTTCATGCTTGAAGTTGATCTTTGCTTCTGAGGTCACGTCCACAAACTCGACGAGGGTACCGGCAGACCTCCCACCGTTGAACGAGGGAATTATGAGAAGTGGAGGCACGGCGAGCAATAGCATCAGTTTGCGGAAAACGAAACCTCTTTGCCGCCCATCGCTGTGGTACATAGAACATGACCGGCAAAACTTCTCGGCTACCAGCCCGCAGGCTGAAAACATGGTGGCGAGTTGGTTTTTCATCGCTTGTAAAGGGAACGTATAGCAATGTATAGTAATGTATCGCAAGGCCGCTGCTAGAGGAAAGCACTGGGGGGAGCTGTATCAAAGGCGTCTCTGTTCGGGCGTGACTTCCCTTCCTTCCAAGGTGAGATTTCTTTCTCGGTACAATCAACAGAACACTCACGAGTGGGAGCTTCAGTGCGTAAATCCGTGTTCCTCCCCATTTCAGGAAGCTGGTTGCTAGATTTTCCGGCTCGCGCAGCGCCAGGCAATGTCTCAGGTGCAGCAAGAAACAGGCGAGGGATTACTTTGACACCGGATCTTGGCGGAGCTTCTTGTAGACAACGAGAGCTTCCCGAGATAAAAAGAAAGGCGAAGTAAGGAGCTTGTTAGAATATTGCCTCGACGAAACGGTCTTTTACTGATGGCCCTTGAATGCTGAGCGAAGAACGGCAAAGAGCTATTCTTGAGATATTGAGCCGCGACGGTCGCGTGCTCGTGGTGGACTTGGCCAAACAGTTCCACACCTCCGTGGTCACAATCCGAAAAGATCTTGAGATTCTCCACATGAAAGGGCGAATTCACCGGACCCATGGCGGAGCGTTGACGGTCCGCGAGAGCGCTCTCGAAGATCCCACCTTACGCGAAAAAGAGAAGTTGCATCGCAAGGAAAAACTGCAGATTGCTGCGGCGGCTGTGCGCATGGTGGCGGAAGGACAAGTTGTCGTCTTGGACTCGGGAACAACCACAACCGCCATCGCCCGAGCCCTGCGCGATTTCCAGAACTTGACGATCATCACTAACGCAGTCAATATCGCCGCGGAACTCTCTGGCTCTACTCTGGAAGTGATCTTAACCGGGGGCAACCTGAGAAAGAATTCTTTTTCTTTGGTGGGACCAATCGCAGAAGAAACCCTGCATCGATTGAATGCGGACATTCTCTTTCTGGGCGTTGATGGCTTCGACGTTCAGTATGGACTCAGCACCCCAAATCTTCTGGAAGCCAAGGTGAACCGTGCCATGATGGACATCTCCAAGGTAGCAGTTGCAGTCTGCGATTCCAGCAAGTTCGGAAAGAGAAGCTTGTCATTGATAGCCCCGCCTTCTTCCCTCCAGAACGTCATCACGGACCGGGGTATTCCCAAAGGCGACTTACGTGCGTTGAGGAAATCGAGAGTTGAAGTGACCCTCGTGTGAACATACACGAAAGCAAGAGAAGTGAATCAACTCGGCCGCTTCAGGAGCCGGCAGGCATTATCACGATAAACGCTCCGCAAGACTTCATCTGGAAGGAACAGTCCATAAATATTCCAGCGTCCCTGGCGGGAAGCGTGTGAGGGGTATTCGAAATACTGGTCATTTGTCTCCAAAAAGCGAAAGTACAGGCGGTACATCTCAGCCTCCGGGACAAGGTCGGCGCCGAAGAGAATGCGGTGGGAATACTTAAGAAAGAAACTCCGGGCTGTATAGGGCTGGCGGCCCAATTCCGCGCAACGCGCGCTGATATCGACATATAAGTTTGGGCACATGTCCAGCAGCTGGCTGACATATTCCAGGTTCTCAGGGCGCTCGGCAACGTGCGCCGCCACGAACTTAGTCTTCGGATGTCGAATGAAAACACGGTCGCGCTGAGCTAGTAGTTCAGGTTTCCGGAAGCGGGACTGGTGAAAGCTCCAGTCCGGATGCGCCGCCAATTCCTCATAACGCTCGTTGTATTGGTCTACCGGCAAGAAGAAGGCGTCCGGATCCGCGATGTGAAACATGATGGGGACATCCAACTCGGCCGCCTTCTCGAACAATGGGGCCAGTCGTTCGTCGTCCACGCGCACGAGCTGTCCGTCCGCGTCGGTGAGACTTGTTCCGAGGTCTTTCCATATCTTTAATCCGCATGCGCCGTGGTTCACGAGTTCCTCCAGACGCTCGACGGCGCGTTGGAAGAAGCCCGGACGGTGCAAATCGGTCCAGTCCATCCACCCGTAGGTGGAAAATCGCTCTGGCGCGGCTTTTGGAAACTTACGCAGCATTTCGATGGCGTCCGCGCCTACGCGCATCGTGATATTGACGACTGCTTCGATGCCGCATTCATCCATAATTTCCAAGACTGCTTTTGGGTCCTGGGCATCCAGGTGGTTGTGGTAATCGATCGCCGGGAACCTGGCCCGACGCACGTCGTGCGTGGGAACAACCAGCATGGACCGGGGATGGTAGTCACCGAGGGGCAAATCCACGGCACGCTTGGCGGTTACCATGCGGATGAAGGCATCATCCGGGGTTGTACCTTCACTCATTCTCTATCTCTTTTCCACCTTGGGCTGTAAGGCGGCGCAACATCTGCATTAAGTCGCGATAGCCACAGACGCTCACAATCGCAGTAATCACGACGAAAGAACAACCGGCAATGACAAGCGCTCCGGTCCAAAACATCATCCAATAATTCATGGCGTCTCACTCTCCGCGATGATGTTTTCCGAAGGGCTGCCCAATAGCGAGCCAAACACTAATCCAGACGCCGCCAAGGCAAAAGCCGTAAAGCCGGTGACATTCTCATTCCAATGAAGGAAGAAGAAAGGCACGATTACACCCAGGGCTCCCATGAGCATCGCCAAGTAGCCACCCGTCACGTTGGCACGCTTCCAGTAGAGTCCGCCAATGACGCACACGAAAGCGCCCGCGAGGAAAATTGTGCCGGTCACGTTAAGGTATAGGTAAACGGCGCCCGGCGGAGTGTAATAAAGTCCCCAGAACATCAGAAACAGGCCCACGAACAAGTTGGCGAGCCGGTTGACTAAAATCTGGCTGCGCGAACTGAGAGGAACCTTACGCAAGACCTGCCGCGCTGGCATGATGATGTCCTGCGATATGACTGAGCTCCAGCCCAGCAAATACGAACTGTTCACCGACATGGTGGCGGCCAGCATGCCAGCCACAACGATGCCCTTGATGCCGGGTCCGAGAATATTGCCGAGCATTGCTGGCATTGCGTCAATCGGCTGCAGGACATGACCATTCAAAATAGGCATGGGCACACCGTCATGGTTATTTCCGGTGCCCAGCGTTGCGAGCGCGGCAATTCCCCATAGCATTGGGAGCATGCCTCGTCCCAAATAGATAAAGCCGGTCCATGTCATGACCTTCTTGGATGTCTCCGGATCCTTGGTGGAGAACATGCGCATGGCAGTGGTCTGCCAACACGTGTGAATGGAGAACCAAAGAAGAATTTGCCAGATGATGAAGGTGAGGCCAAACTTCGGATTCGCAATCGGACTAAATCCCGCATCTCCCATCGTGGCTGCCACCTTGGTGAGGATGTTGTGCCACCCAGCGTGGTAAACAGCGAAAATCGAGACCAGAATGGTCGCCGTGGAAAGCAACACATACTGAATGAAGTCAGTGATTACGATGGAGACCATTCCTCCAACCACGCTGTACAACATTTCTAACAGTAAGATGATCGTCATAACGGTGACGAGATATTTGGCGTTGATTCCGCTGATGACGGTCAGGAATTCCCCTTCGATTTTCAGGAAGACGCCCATGTTCAAGATGCCGCCCAAAGCGACGAGCACACCGGTGAAGAGACGAAGTCCGAGACTGTACTTTCGCTCGAAAAATTCGGGAACGGTCATTAGTTTCATTGAGCGAAGGCGGGTGATGACGAAGCCGGTTCGGCCAATAATGACCATCACCACGCCGGAGATCAGCGCTGCTACGAATGGGGCAAACCCATACCGGTAGCCAAGCTCGGCGTTGTACATGAAGGTGATTGTGCCGATCTCGGTGGCGGCCAGTGTGGCAATCCCGATAAAGACCCCTAACTCGCGTCCCGCCACCAAATAATGGGCAACCGAACCGATGTACCTTCTACCGATCATTCCAATAGCGACCGAAAGAATCAGGTACGCGATGACAATGATCCAATCGAGGGAAGTAAAAGTCACCGTTGACCTCCGAGGGAGTGGAGGATCGATGCAGGTGTTCTCTCAATGCCGTTGCGGCGGGCAGAATGCGACAACGGCACCAAATTCGGTCCGGATGTGCCTACCAGCCGCATTGCCGAGAGGGCATCACAGGCCTTGGCTCCGGTTAAACACTGGCTAAAGTCTGGTTTCGAAAGGTAACCATGGACGACCCCTACTGGTATGGAACCCCGCGCACAGATTGTGTCCGCCGGGGACATCGTGAAAGCTGGCACCGCGATAACCTGACGTACCCTGCGAACCGCAATCCCGAGCGCGCCCGAAGTGTGTTTTATCGGGTCAACGAAAGACCTTCTTCCTTTGTTCGTGAAGGGTATCGTCTTCATCTCTTCATACATCCCCAATATCGTGGATCCACGAGTTGGGGGCAAACGACGTGGGTAGCCCCAGCTTCTTGCTTGTGTGGCGTTGAACCCACGGAAGGGACAAAACACAGTCCCTTTCAGAAGAAAGTACAAATTCATATGCAAATGCATGGCGTTGTACCACGTCTCCTGCTTTGCCAAAAAGATGGCCGAGCCAGGCTCCGCCACAGGCGAAGATCACGGAAGCCTTCCCCGGAACCGCCTGAAAATTCAGCGCATTGCGGCCAAGTACCAGGGGCGAAGACCGGTCGGCTGACGAGCTTTCGTTTTATTGCTAATTGTTCTTCTTAAGATTTCTATATCTTTCGACATCGCTTGCGAAGTGTATTACACTTCGAATTGCTTTGGGAAGGAGGGCTTTTTGATCGGCGGACTAGACGCTCTGCTCAACGTTAGCGAAGAAGAGAAGGAAGCCCGGGGGATTCGGTACACACCGCACGAAATCATCCAGCAGCCAGCTTCGTGGCGGAAGACGTTTCAAATTGTCCAGGAACAACAAAGCGATCTACGACAGTTCCTGCTTGAGTCCGGCTTTGATCTCCGGAAGCCATCTGGCAACCCTACGGTCTTTCTCATCGGCGCGGGCACCTCGGATTACGTTGGCCGTGCTTTGACATATTTGCTGCGCCGGATGTGGGGATGCGAAGTCTGGGCAGTTCCCAGCACTGAACTTTTGACCAATCTTGAAGACTTGGTTTTTTCAGAACCCAAGCATCTCTGGATTTCATTCTCTCGCTCCGGCGACAGTTCGGAAGGATTGGCCGTTCTGGAGGCGGCCATCGAAAGATATCCCAACGTTCGGCATCTGCTCGTCACCTGCAACGAGCGAGGTCGTATGGCACAGATCTGCCAGAGAGCGCCAGACCGTGCATATCTGCTTGCCTTGGACGAGTCCGTGAACGATCGCGGACTCGCAATGACGAGCTCCTACACGAACATGGTTGTGGCCGGCCAGTGCCTAGCCCACCTGTATTCTCTGAGTTCCTACGAGGAAACATTTTCCGTTCTTTGCGATGCGGGAGAGCGATTCCTCAAGCGCGTCCAAGAAATAGCACCGTTAATCGCGCAAGAAGAGTTTTCCAAGGCCTGTTTTATCGGCTCAGGCGCACTACACGCGGCAGCCCAGGAGTCGGCACTGAAACTACTGGAGATGACTGCAGGAAAGATACAATCAATGTCAGAATCGACGCTCGGGCTTCGGCACGGCCCGATGTCGGCACTGGACAGAAATACATTGTTTGTGAGTTATCTTTCCCGGGACAAACGGCGACTGAGCTATGAATTGGATCTGCTTGAGGAAATCAACAGGAAGCAACTTGGCAAGTTGCGCGCCGTGGTGTCGCCTGATGCCACGGACCATCTCGGCCATTTGGTCGATAACGTATTCTCCCTGCATGCTCCGAACCTGCGCGACGAATACCGCCCCCCTGTGGATGTGATGTTAGCGCAGTCCTTGGGGCTGTTCTCATCGCTGAAGTTGGGACTCCAACCCGATTGTCCCAGCCCGAACGGCGCGATCAGTAGAGTGGTTTCCCACGTAAACATTTATAGGTGATCGCTATGGCCACGATTTCTGTCAAGGATCCTGCGTCCCGCGGGTTTCGTTTGTTTCATGTTTGGTCCTCCGTGCGGCTCCCGCCCCGGATGCTCCGGTGTCGGTGCCAGAGTCGCCGGTTTGAAGGCCGGAACTCACGGAACGGGATAGGCAATATCGCTGCCGCACGATCCCTCAGTTTGACTTTCAAGAATGATACCTCTTCATCTCTGCGCAAAATTCGCAGATCGGCCGTGAATCGAAGCGATTGCCTGCGAACCGGTGGCTTCCCGAGCGGCTGAACATTTCGAGGGTGCGACTGTTCTCTCGCGATGCGCAGCCCGAAAGAGAACACCCGTGGTTTCCGCGGAATCGCCCCGCCTTTGTAGTCTGAAGAAATTTGTAGTCTGAAGAAATCGTTGGTAGACGGTCAAACACAAGAACCCAGGCCCCAGCGGCTGAACGAAAAGAAGGAAGGGCTCAGTCCTACAATGCTTGAATTTACAGAGATCACAGAGTGTTTGCTGGCGCATCGACTGGTCCCAGTAGGTCCCATTCCCACAACGAACGACCCGGATGGATTCTATCCCTACGAGAGCTTCTGCGAGACCAGCCGCAGGCCCGCGTTGAAGAATTACCGCATGGTTTCGATCGAAAACGACCAGGTTCGCGTGAAGGTTTGCCCGGACCTAGGGGGACGCGTCTGTTCCATTTTTCTCAAAAAGAGCGGGGTGGAAACTGTTTTCTTTCCGCACATTATTAGACCGGCACGAATCTTACCCCGACAATCTTTTACCGGAGGCGGCATTGAGCTGAGCTTTCCGATTTCGCACAGCCCCGTTCAAATCGCTCCCGTACTTTATGAAGTAACGCGCGATCACGAAAGGATTTATGTCTCCTGTGGGGAGAGAGAGCTCAGATTTGGAATGAACTGGACCGTCGAATACTCGCTTGGTGAGACGGATGCATTTCTGACTCAGCGGACAGTGTTCTTCAATCCTGATCGGGACGCCCATCCATGGATGTCTTGGTCAAATGCAGGCGTACCCGCCCAAGCTGACACGGAGTTCCATTTCCCCGAGGGCCCCGTTCTTGCTCACGGCCGGGAGGTGCGCATCATCGACTGGAAGACCGAAGGTCCACGGCGCCAGGCCGACGTGCATCGCATGACTGGATTCTTCTGGAAGAAACCGGATTGTTGTGCATTTGGCGTCTTCACCCCAAGTTTGAGAGCAGGTCTCTATCACGTGGCCGATCCTTTGCGGGTACCCGGGATCAAACTGTGGAGCGACGGCATCGGACGCGATGAGGCATGGGTGAGTCAATATACGCTAGACGGTCAGCAATGCCTGGAGATCCAAGCCGGTCCCCTCGTCGATCAATCGGTGAAAGACGTCCTTCAGCCCGGTCAACTGCGACACCACATTGAATTCTGGATTCCTTCCGAAACGCCGCGTGATATTCGAGCCATCCCCCTTCCTCATCCTCGACTGAGAGAGCTAGACAAGGTGCCCCTTTTTGGATGGGCGAGGAGTGAGGAGGTTCGTGATTGGCTCAGTCTTGCATCCGCAAAGAAATCAGGCGACATCAGTCAAATCCCAAAAGCTCCGGATGTCGATAGCACCCGCTGGGCCGTCAGTGGCATCGCTGACTTAGGTGACGCGCTCTCCTTTGCGGCTTTGTCCACAGAAGGAAGCGAGCGAGACAGATGGTTATTTCAACTCGGTGCGTGGTTCGCCGGTCGCGGCGAGACAAGCGCTGCGCTGGAGGTTCTGGCGCGGTCGGGCGACGATCGCGCCCGGGCGCTATCTGGACGTCTATGGCTGGTGAACAAACGGGACGCGGATGCTGCGGCATCCTGCTTTCGAGCCATCGAGTCAGAAGCAATCGCGCTTCATCCCCAAGTCGTGATTGAGCGCGATAAGGCGCTCGCTGCGCTCGGGAGCGAAACCCTCGATGAGCGCGGGCGTTGGCTCAACGCGGTCTCGGCTCTCGATGACGAATGGTTGGCCGAACGGCGCGCGAACTGGTTGATTGACTGTGGTAACTCGCAGGCCGCTTTTGACTTGCTTAGAAGCACCCGCTTCCAATTGGTACATCAGCGATATGAGCGGACTCGCCTGTGGAGACAAGTTGAAACCA
>WNFM01035895.1_pt1 | contig 18825 bp, 17 predicted proteins | sample 5400271 | NCBI WGS metagenome assembly WNFM01 (sample SAMN13153352, study PRJNA577476) | soil metagenome | isolation source: 60 cm saprolite on Douglas fir-dominated hillslope | place: USA:California | collected 2013-09-17 | reverse complement strand
ACGCGCCGCCCGAATTCGTAGACGCTGACGATGCCCGGGTGCTGCAGGCGCGCTGTCAGCAGCGCCTCGCGTTCGAAGCGCCTGATCGCATCGACGCTCTGATTGCGAAGCAGCTCCTTGACCGCCACTTCCCGGTGCAGCAGCACGTCCTGGGCGACCAGCACGCGGCCCATGCCACCGCGCGCCAACTCGAAACGGGTTTGGAACCGGGCGTCGAAGTCGGTCGCCGACGCGGGCTGTGGAGTCCGGCTCATCCCCGGAGCCGTCGTCTCGGGGTCGTCGGGGTCTGCCATCGCTCAAGATTGACAGGTGCCTGCGGCGGTGATCAAGAGGCCGGCTCCGCAGGAGTTCGCCGGGGAGGACGACGCGCAGTAGGCTCTGCGGTGATGACGGAATGGGACGAGGCGGACGACCAGCTCGAGGCCCGCCTGCGGCTGTGGGCCATTCCGGTGGCGCTCCTGGTCGCGCTGCTTCTCGTCTGGACCGGCCCGGGGCACTTCCTCTTGCGGACGTTCCTGAGCATGTGGGTGCACGAGCTTGGCCACGCGAGCACGGCATGGATGTGCGGCTTTCTCGCGTTTCCGGGTCCCTGGCTGACGCCCACGGCCTCGGAGCGATCGCCGCTCTTCATCCTCTTTGTCTTCGCCGCGCTGGCCGCCGGCGCTTTCTGGGCACGGCGCAACGATCGGGACGCGCTTTTCCGCGTTCTCGTCGCGCTCGCCGCGCTGCAGCTCGCCTGCTCGCTCATCCTCAGCGCACCGGGCGCGCGCCAGCTCATCTATTTCATGGGCGACGGCGGGTGCCTCGTCCTCGGCACCCTGCTGATGCTCTCGGTCTACGCGCCGACGGAAAGCGCCATCCACAAGGGCTGGCTTCGCTGGGGCTTCCTCGCCATCGGCGCGGCCGCGTTCGTGGACGCATTCGAGCAGTGGTGGTCGGCGCGCCGCGATCCCGACCGCATCCCCTTCGGGATGAACGAGGGCGCAGGCCTCAGCGACCCCAGCGTGCTCAGCGATCAGTTCGGCTGGAGCGCGGACCAGATCGTGCACCGCTACGTGATCCTCGGATGCATCTGCCTCGCCCTGCTCGCGGCGGCGTGGGTGGCTGGCCGCAAGCGCGCCGGCTGACGCGCTACGGTTTTCCGAGAAGCTCCAGCGCACTGATCACCAGCGTGCTCACTCCTGTGCGCAGCGTGCGCTCGCGGTCGGGTGCGAAGAGCGACGAGTGCAGCGACGGCAGCGGCTCGCCCGACGCCTTCGCCTTCTCGTAGCGCGCTGGCTCCACCGCGCCGAGGCGGATCAGGACCGAAGGCGCTCCGGCCGCCTTTCCGAATTCGCCGAAGTCCTCGGCGCCCATCTCCGGATCGATGTCCACCACCGCTCCCGCGCCGAGCTGCGACTGCAGCGCCGCCGCCAGCCGGTCTGCCGTCTTCGGATCGTTGTAGGTCGCGTCCGACGATTCCGAGAAGGTCACCAGCGGCTCCTTGGGCGCGGCAGCGGCCATCGCCTCCGCGCGGACGACCCGCTGGATTCCCTCGAGCAGGTGCTTGCGCACCTCCGGCTTGTAGGAGCGCACGGTGATCTGCAGAAGCACTTCGTCGGGGATGATGTTGTGCTTGAAACCGCCGTGGATGGAGCCGACCGTGATCACGGCCGGGTCGATCGGCCGCGTCTCGCGCGACACCAGCGTCTGCAGCGCCACCACCGTGCGCGCGGCGATCACGATCGGATCGACCGTGGTCTGCGGATACGCGCCGTGCCCGCCGCGGCCGAAGATGGTCACGTCCACCGAGTCGACGTTGGCGAGCGTGTACCCGCGCACGATGCCCACCTTGCCCGTCGGCATGCTGGCGATGTCGTGGACGGCGACGGCGTAATCGGGCTTGCCCGTGCGCTGGAAGATGCCCGCGGCCACCATCGCCTTGGCGCCTCCCACCGTTTCCTCGGCCGGCTGCGCCACGAAGATCAGCGTGCCGCGCCACTTCTCCTTCGACTGCGCGAGCAGCGTCGCCGCGCCGATCCACGAGGTCATGTGGATATCGTGTCCGCAGGCGTGCATCACCGGAACCGTCTTTCCCGCGGGGTCGGTCCCGGTCGCGTGGCTTGCGTAAGGCAGGCCGGTCTTCTCCTCGACCGGGAGCGCGTCGAGCTCGGTGCGCAAGAGCACCGTCGGCCCGGCGCCGTTCTTGAGCACCGCCACGACGCCGGTGCCCGCGATGCCGGTCTGCACTTCATAGCCAAGACGCTTCATGCGCTCTGCCAGCGTGGCTGCCGTCTTCTCTTCGTGCGACGAGAGCTCAGGCGCGTGGTGCAGCTGGCGGTAGAGCGCGTCGAGGTCGGGATAGATCGAATCGAGCGGCTGCAACGCCGGCGACGATGCGAGCAGCAGAGTCAGGATGAGCATGGCGCGCAAGCTAACATGCGCCGCCTTCGTCCAGCCGCTGCTCGCTCGAAGTGTTGACCGTTGCGCAGCGAGCGCGGCGCGTTCGGGACCGGACGCAGCGGGGGCCCGTCGCTTCACATCGCCGTCCGTCGCGCTACCGTTTTGCACCCTCGGGGGGAGAGGAGCAAAAATGATCTGCCCCCGCCCCCGCCTGGCCGCCTTCATGTTCCTCGCCGTCGGCGCATTCCTGCCCGCGCATGCCGATGATTTCCAGATCGTCGAGACCACCATCGCGGACATCCAGGACGCGTACGACTCGGGGAGCCTGACCCCCGAGGATCTGGTGCGCAGGTATCTCGCGCGCATCGCGGCCTACGACTCGGCGGGGCCGCAGCTCAACAGCTTCATGCACGTGAACGAGCACGCCATCGACGCCGCGCGCGCCTTGATGGCCGGCCAGCAGGACGAGAGCGGCGACGACAGCGACCCGGGCGGCCCGATGCGGCTCTTCGGCGTGCCTGTCGTTCTCAAGGACAACATCGATACCGGCGACATGCCGACGACGGCGGGCTCGGTCGCGCTCGGCGGATCGGTGCCGGTGCGCGACGCATTCATCGCCCGCAAGCTGCGCCGCGCGGGCGCCATCATCCTCGGGAAAGGGACGCTGACGGAGTATGCCAATTTCATCGCGCTGGCGATGCCCACCGGCTACAGCTCGCAGTTGCGGTTCCAGCTCTTCCAGAGCGACGGCGACATCCTGCGGGTCGGGTACGGGTTCAACCCGTTCGATCCGCGCATCGATCCGCGAGCGGGATTCAACGACGGGCGACCCGCGCTGGCGACCGGCGGATCGAGCTCCGGTCCGGCCATCGCCGTTTCCGCGAACCTCGCCGCGGTCGGCGTGGGAACCGAGACCTCCGGATCGATCCTCAGCCCGGCGACGCAAAATCTATTGGTCGGGATCAAGCCGACGGTCGGGCTCGTCAGCCGCAGCGGGATCGTGCCCATCACCGCCGATCAGGACACGGCCGGCCCGCTGGCGCGCACCGTCCGGGACGCAGCCACGCTGCTCGGGGTCCTGGCGGGCTTCGATCCCGATGACCCTGCGACCGCCGCGTGCCTCACGCCTGGCAACTGCTTCCGCGATTACAAGCCGTTCTTGAAGAGGCATGCGCTGCGCGGAGCGCGCATCGCGGTCCCGCACTTCGGCTACTGGACCGACAGCATCAACCGCGTCGTCATCAGCGTCGAGCAGCAGCAGGTGATGAACGACGCCATCGCGGTGCTGCGCGCGGAAGGCGCGATCGTCGAGGATCAGCACGAGATCCCCGACGAGCAGGACCTGATCAATTTCCCCGGCTGCGGCGGCCTGCCCATTCCGCCGGTCTGCTCGACGGTCCTGATCTATGGATTCAAGCGCGACCTGAACAACTACCTGTCCAACCTCGGTCCGGGCGCTCCGGTGCGCACGCTCGCGGACGTGATCCAGTTCAACACCAACTTCGTCGTCAACGGAGTGCAGGTGGGCCTCAAGTACGGCCAGGCGCTCGCCATCTCCGCCAACTCGCTCGACACCAGTCCGGGCAGCAGCGACACCGCGCGCTACCTGAGCGACCGCGCCCAGGACCTGGACATCGCCAGGACGCGCGGGCTCGACGTCGTCTATCGGGATTTCGACGCGGTGCTCTTCCCGGCCAATCGCGGCGCGAACATCGCGGCGCGCGCGGGCTTCCCCAGCATCGTCGTGCCGGCGGGGTTCGTGCCGAATCCCGCGGTGGCTCCGCCCCCGTTCTCGCCTCCGACGCCGTTCCGGGCCGGCTTCAACGCCAAGCCCGCGCCCTACGGCGTCACCTTCTCCGGGCCGGCCTTCAGCGAGCCGAAGCTGATCGGCTACGCCTACGACTACGAGCAGGCGACGCAACACCGCCAGCCGCCGCCGAGCGCTCCGCCGCTGCCCTGAGCAACTGGGGCCGGCGATCCGGAGTCGCCGGCCCCTGAATGCTCAGTCGCCCTCGCCGCCCACGTCGATCGTCGCCGCGAGGAACGAGCCGTCCGATTGGGTGGCGCCCTCGACCTGGACGTGGTCCCCGACCTTCAGGTCGGCGAAGCTGAGCTGGCCGCCGTCGGTGGCCTCTCCCTCGATCTGCGTCGATGCGTTCACGACCACTTTGGTGTTTCCGACCATGAACGAATCGGGCGGCGCGATGGAGGCGATGGCGCCGTCGACCTCGTCTTCGGCTTCGTCCTCTTCGCCGTCACCCCGGGTCACGCGGGTGGCGAGGACCGATCCGTCCGGCCGCAGCGTGCCCCTGACCACCACCTGGTCGCCGGCCTTCAGGTCGGCGAACATGGTGAGGTTGCCGCCGAACCTCGTATTGGAGTCGGTCGAGATGGTCAGGCCGGAGATGGTGAGATTCGGCGCGGCGAGGGTGTCGACGACGCCGGCCAGCGAAACCTTGTCGAAGTCCGGCGGCAGGAAGCGGTGGATGCTGCGGGCCAGCAACTTGCCGCCGGCCTGCAGCGTGCCCTCGACGCGCACGATGTCGCCGGCCTTGAGATCCGCGAAGTGGATCGCCGCTTCGTTCTGGACGAACTCGGTATTCGCGTCGGTGTCCACCTCGATTCCGGAGACGGTGATCGACGACGCCCCCACCGCCGAGATGCTCCCCGTCAGGCGAATCGGATCGGGCGGCAGGGTCGCAACCTCGACGGCGTTGCCGATGATGTGCACGGTGATGCGCAGCGTCTGTCCCGCCGTCAAACCGATGAGCGTCACGGTGGCGTCGACTCCGCTGCCGGCGAAGCGCACCGGGACGGCGCGCGCGGGAACGTTGTTGAGCGTGAAGCGGCCGGCCGCGTCGGTCTTGGTCGACAGCGCGGTGCCGACGACCATCACTTGCAGCGGACCCTGCGCCGCCGCGAGCGACGTCGAGTCGAGACTGCCTTCCACGCGTGCGCTGTTGCTGGACACCCTTCCGCAGTCGACGAGCAGGAACAGGATCAGGGCGATCTTGGCTGAACGCATCTGGACCTCCTCAGAGTGTGACGCCTCCCCCGCGGGCCTGCTAATGCCGGGCGGGGGCGCGCGCAAGTGACGTCGATCACGACTGTCGACGCGAACGACTCATCCCAATCAAATGCATCGCCGGTTGTGTCGCGCAGAGTGCAATTCGAGCGCGCTACTTGTGGTACGGCCCGCCGCGCAGGATCTCGAACGCGCGATACACCTGCTCCAGCGCGAGCACGGGGGCGAGGCGATGCGGCAGCGTCAGCGTCGACAGGCTCCAGACGAATCGCGACCGCTCGCGGACGCGCGGCGCAAGTCCTTCGTCGCCGCCGATGACGAGCGTCAGCGAGAGGCTTGCGTCGCGCAGCCGGGCGATGCGCCGGGACAGCTCCTCGGAAGTGAGCATGCCGCCGCGCTGATCGAGCGACCAGATCTCTCCGGCGCTCTTCTGCTTCGCTTTCTCCAGCAGCGCGTCCGCTTCGGATTCCATGCCGGCTGCTTTGAGCTCAAACGATTCCAGCTCGGCGAATCTCCGGATCCGATCGGCATAGTCGGCCGCCAACTCCGCGGTCGGCCCCTTGTCCTTCCCGACCGACAGCAGCCGGATTTTCAGGAGGCGATCTCGATGCGCGGCGCGTCGGCCCAGAGGCCTTCCAGATCGTAGTGCCCGCGCTCGTCCTGGTGGAAGACGTGCACCACCACGTCGCCGAAGTCGAGCAGCACCCAGCGTCCGCCGCGCTGGCCCTCGGTGCCGACCACGCGGTGGCCCTGCGACTTCAACTCCTTCTCGACGCTCTCGGAGATCGACTCGATCTGCCGGTCGCTCGTGCCGGACCCGATGACGAGGAAGTCGGTGTAGCCGGAGACCCCTCGCAGATCGAGCACCACCACGTCCTCCGCCTTTTTCTCCATCGCGGCGCGGGCGGCCATCAGTGCAGTTCGTTTGTGCAGCAGACTCACGGGACAATGCGATCTGACCAGGCGATTTATGCACTTTGTGCTTCCCTCCTTGCGTCATGTACGGACCTGCCCGTCTCCCCGCACCACGAATCGCGTGCAGGTCAACTCGCGCAGGCCCATGGGGCCGTACGCGTGCAGCTTGCTGGTGGAAATTCCGATCTCGGAGCCGAGACCCAATTCGCCCCCGTCGTTGAAACGGGTCGAGGCGTTCCATAGCACGCAGCTCGCGTCGACTGCGCGAATGAAGCGGTCGGCCAGTTCGCGGCTGCGCGTGCAGATCGATTCGGTGTGCCGGCTGCCGTAGCGGGCGACGTGGGCGAGCGCGCTTTCGATTCCGTCGACGACGGCGACGGCGAGCTTGAGATCCAGGAACTCCTTGCCGTAGTCCTCGGGCGACGAGCGGAATTCCACCTGCGGCATCGCGCTGCGCAAGCGCGGCAGGAAAGCGGCGGCGATCTCGCGATCGAGCAGCACGCACTCGAGCGCGTTGCAGACGCCGGGGCGCTGGGTCTTGCCATTGACGGCGAGGCGCTCGGCCATCGCGAGGTCCGCGTCGGCGGCGACATAGAGATGGCAGACGCCCAGGTAATGCTTGATCACCGGAATGCGCGAGCGCTCGGCGATGAAGCGGATGAGCGACGGTCCCCCGCGCGGGATGCAGAGATCGATCTTGTCTTCGAGCTGCAGCAGATCGTCGAGCAGCGCGCGGTCGGGCGGCACCAGCTGCACGAGATCCTTCTCGAAACAGCCGACGAGGGCGGCGTTGGTCTGCAGCGCTTCGCTGCCGCCGCGCAGCAGCGCCGCGTTGCCGCTGCGCAGGCAGAGAGCCGCGGCTTCGGCAGTCACGTTCGGGCGCGACTCGTAGATCATGAGGATGACCCCGAGCGGCGCGCGCACGCGCTCGACGCGCAATCCGTTCGGGCGCGCTTGCGACTCGACGATCTCGCCGACCGGATCGGGCAGCGCGGCAACTTCTCTGAGCGTGCGTGCGAGGGCGGCGACGCGCGGCTCGTCGAGGCGTAGCCGGTCGAGGAAGGCCGCGCTCTCACCGGCCTCGCGCGCGCGAGCAAGATCGTTGGCGTTGGCAGCCGCGATCTCGCGCGCCCGCTTCTCGATCGCATCCGCCGCGTCGAGCACGATCTGCGCGCGCTCACGCGACGTCATCTTTTTTGCGAGCTTTCGCGAGGCCGCCTGCGCGCGCTCCGCCAACGCAACCGCGCCGCTCACGCCGTCACCACCAGGTCGTCGCGATGGACCACGCAGTCGAGCAGCCGGTATCCGAGCCGCCCCTCGATTTCCGCGCTGCGCAGCCCCGAGATGCGCCGCACTTCGTCGGCCGAATAGACCGCCAGTCCGCGTGCGAAGGGAGTGCCGTCGAGCGTCGCGATCTCGATCGGGTCCCCCGAGAGAAAGGCGCCGACCACCTCGCGAACGCCGCTCGGGAGCAGGCTCTTCTTGCGCTCGACCAGCGCGGTGCGCGCGCCGTCGTCGACGCGCAGCTCGCCGCGCGTTTTCAGATCGAGCATCCAGCGCTTTCGCAGGCTGCGCCGCTCGCCCTGCGCGTGCACGACGGTGCCCACGTCGTCGCCGGCAAAGAGGCGCTGCAGCATCCCGGGCTCGCCCGGCAGGATGGCCGAAGGCACGCCCGACTCGGAGGCGCGCCGGGCCGCGCGCAGCTTGGTGATCATGCCGCCGGTGCCCACTTCCGAAGCTTTGCCGGCCAGCGACTCGACGGAAGCGGTGACGCGATCGATCTCCGGCACGCGCGTCGCGCTGGCGTGTTTGCGAGGGTCCGCGGTGTAGACGCCGCCCGCGTCGGTCAAGATGACGAGCAGGTCCGCCTCGACCAGGTCGACCACCAGCGCCGCCAGCGCGTCGTTGTCGCCGAACTTGATCTCTTCGACGCTGACCGTGTCGTTCTCGTTGATCACCGGCACCACCTCGCGCGCCAGCAGCTCCGAGAGCGCGCGGCGCGCATTGAGGTAGCGCCCACGGTGCGCGATGTCAGCGTGTGTCAGGAGAACCTGCGCGCAGCGAAGCCCGCGCGCCTCCAACTCGTCGTCGTAGAGCCGCATCAGCCGGCTCTGTCCCGCGGCGGCGGCGGCCTGCTTCAAGGCCATCTCTTTCGGCCGCGAGGCGAGGCCGAGCCGCTCGACGCCCAGCGCCACCGCGCCGCTCGTCACCACCACCGGCGTGCGGCCGCGCGCGATTTGCGCCAGGTCGTCGCAGAGCGCGGAGAACTTCCTCCTGTCGAAGGTTTTCGCGCGCTGCTCCCGGGGGACACGAATCGCGGCCCCGCCGCTCATCATGTCCCCGACCAAGATGGCCGAGCCGATCTTGATCACGGGCCGCCGGCAGCGGGAGAGGTTTGCGCGGAGTGTGCTCGACATTCTGATCCGCTTCTAATGTAGCAAAGCCGCGCCTGGCTTGCCCGTGATAGAACGCAGCCAGTGAGAGAAGAGCTGTCCGGCAATACCCAGGGCCTCAAGGCCAGCCACTCCAAGCGGCTTCACGCCACCTGGCGGCGTCGCGTCCAGCAGCGCGAGCTGGTCTCCGTCGAACTGGCGCGCCACCTGACCGAGCTCTCGCGCGAGGTGGGCCGCCAGCTGGGCGTCCTGCTCAACCGGCGCGGCGAGGTGGAGCACGTCATCGTCGGCGACGCGAAGCAGCTGGTGCTGCCGGACATTGGCCGTGCCCGTGCCGGACAGCTCCGCCTGCGCGGCCTGCGCCTCGTGCACACGCACTTGAAGGACGAACCGCTCACGCGCGACGACCTGACGGATCTCATGTTGCTGCGGCTCGACTCGGTGGCCGCCGTGGTGACGCGCGAGGACGGCCTGCCGGGCAAGGTGTACCTGGCGACGCTGCTGCCCTTCAACACCTCGGGCGATCTCTATCGTCAGGAGGAGGCGGAGAGCGTCCAGGAGCTGAATTTCGACCCGCAGGCGCAGGTGGCCGCGCTCGAGCAGGAGATGGCCCGCTCAGCGCCGGTGCGAGAAGTAGGCGTCGAGGGCCGGGCCATCCTGATCGGCGTGCACCGCGGCGCGCTCGAAGCGGCCGAGGCGTCGCTCGCGGAGCTTCAGGAGCTGGCGCGCACGGCCGGCGTGCAGGTGCTCGACAAGGTTCTGCAGAGCCGGCGCGACATCGACCCGCGCACGCTGGTCGGCCAGGGGAAACTTCAAGACATCCTGGTGCGCTCGATGGCGCTGGGCGCGGACCTGCTCGTCTTCGATCACAACCTGACGCCGTCGCAGGCGCGGCACATCTCCGACGCGACCTCGCTCAAGATCCTCGATCGAACACAATTGATACTAGATATATTTGCTCAGCGTGCGCAGAGCGCCGACGGAAAACTTCAAGTGGAGCTGGCGCAGCTCAAGTACCTCTTGCCGCGGCTGGTGGGAAAAGGCGATTCCCTCTCGCGCCTCGCGGGTGGTATCGGCGGGCGCGGACCCGGAGAGACCAAGCTCGAGGTCGACCGCCGCCGGGTGCGCGACCACATCGCGAATCTCGAAGCGCGCATCGACCGGCTCTCCGCCGACCGCGCCGTCCGCCGCCGCCAGCGCAACCGCAGCGGCCTGCCGGTCGCGTCGATCGTCGGCTACACCAACGCCGGGAAGAGCACGCTGCTCAACGCGCTCACCGACTCGAACGTGCTGGCGGAGAACAAGCTCTTCGCCACGCTCGATCCCACTTCGCGGCGGCTGCGCTTTCCGCGGCAGCGCGAGGTGATCATCACCGACACGGTCGGCTTCATCCGCGACCTGCCGAAGGATCTGGTGAACGCCTTCCGCGCCACGCTGGAGGAGCTCGAGGAAGCGGATCTGCTGCTGCACGTCGTCGACGCCAGCGATCCGCACAGCGAAGAGCAGGCGGCAGCGGTGGAGCGCGTGCTGGCGACGCTCGACGTGGCGGAGACGCCGCGGCTGCTCGTCTTCAACAAGAGGGACCGATGGGAGGCGCGCGCGCGCACGCTGGCGTCGGGCGCGGGCGGCGTGGCGGTGTCGGCGCTGACGCGAGAGGGATTCCCCGAGCTGCTCACGCGCTGCGAGGAGATCCTCTGGCAGAGCGGCAAGGTGCTCGCGCCGGGCGTCGAGCCCGAGTTCGCCCGCCCGCGCTACTGAAATCTTGCCGTAGTCAGTAACGAACGCTGGCCCGTCGTGGCGGTTGCGGCGCTGCGCGGCCTGCCTCCTGATGAACGCGCAGTTTCAATCAGGGGGAACACAAAATGTCGATGCGTATCGCCAGTGCCTTGGGCACCGCTGCGCTCTTGTGCGCGTGCAGCGGATCCAGTCAGAAAACCATGCAGTCGTCGGATGTCCACGTCGCCGCTCTCTTCAACGCGCCCGGCGGCGTCGTCTGCATCCAGCTCGTCGCCAGCAACGCGGTGAGATCGGCGAGCAAGACCTTCACCGTCGCGCCAGGTCAGAGCACGATCTCGCTGACCATGACCGGCATCCCGACCGGCAACGTGCTCTTCTCCGGCCAGGCCTTCAACATTGCCTGCGGAGCGATCACCACGGGCGCCGTGCCAACCTGGGTCGCCGACGACGTGACGGCCAACGTCAACGCCAGCGGCACCGCCTCCGTCCAGTTGAAGTTCCGCGGAAATGGCAGCGCGAACGTGGGCGGAAACTTCGTCGGCGACGACTACACGGTCACCACGCTGGCGGGCTCGGGCGCGCAGGGCAACGCCGACCTCATAGGCGCGGCGGCGCTCTTCGAAGGCCCCAACAGCGCGGCGCTCAGCGCAGACGGCGCCACGCTCTTCGTCGGCGACCGCAACTTCGATCCCGTCAGCTTCGCGACCATCGGCATGAGCATCCGCGCCGTCGCGAGCGGCACCGCCGACGGGCCGGGCGCCACTGCGCGCTTCGTCCGCCTCTTCGCCGTGGCGCTCTCGGGCACCGACCTGCTCATCGCCGACCGCTGCGCCATCCGCAAGATGAGCACGGCGGCGCCCTACAACGTGACCACGCTGCTCGGCACGCGCAACGTCGCGAACCCCAACCTCTGGGCCTGCGGACCCGCCGCCAGCATCCTGAGCGGATCGGACCTCGACATCGCCGTGCGCGGCACCGACGTCTACGCCGCTGACAACGGCCACTCGGTGGTGTGGAAGGTGTCGCTGACCAGCTCGCCGCCCACCGTCACGCAGGTCGCCGGCATCCTCGACACGCCCGGCTCCGACGACGGCTCCATCGCCACCGCGACCTTGCTCGGGCCCACCGGCCTCGTCTTTCCCTTCGTCGGCGACGATCCCTTCTATCTGCTCGACTCGGCGTCGAGCAACTTCGCCTACGGCCTGGTCCGCCGCATCTCGCCGCTCGAGGACTCGGTCCTCACGGTCGCGGGAGCGCCGCAGACCACCTTCGTCAGCACCGATGGCCTGGGCACCCACGCCCTCTTCGCCCAGGCGCGCCGCGGGGTCAGCGACGGCACGAACCTCTACATCGGCGACTCCTTCTCGGTGCGCCGGATGGACATTGCCACCACCGCCGTCTTCACCATCGCCGGCGACATGTCGAGCAGCGGCTTCGCCGACGGCCTCGGCGGAGCGGCGCGCTTCAACGCCGCCTTCGGGATCGCGCGCGATTCCCGCAATGGCGTCATCTACATCGCGGACCAGGGAAACTTCGCCATCCGCAAGCTGACGCCTCCCTGAGCGAGAGGCCGCTGCACGGGGTGGTACGGCGTCCGCTTGTCCGACTTGATCGACCGGGCCATCTGCCGTACTACCCCGCCGTGCTGCTGGCCGCCTTCCACCGACTACTCGCGATCGCGCTCGCCGTGGGCCCGCGCGGTTACCGGCCGCGCGCCCCGCACAAGCCGCACGCGCCGGGCGAGGAGGACTCTGCGCACGAGCTCTGGTACTGGATCGACGACCACGGCGACGTCGTCTTCCCGCTCATCGGGCTCGCCATCGTCGCGCTGGTGATCTTCGGCATCCGGCGCGGCATGACCAGCAACACCGCCGAGCTGCAGCAGAAGCAGGAGCGCAAGGACTCCATCGTGCGGATGATGCGCGCCAAGCTGCTGGTGAGCGCGGAGACCGTCGCCGGCGAGTTGGGCATCGACCACTTCAAAGCCTCCGCGCTGCTCGACGAACTGGTGAAGGAAGGGAAGCTCGTGCAGCAGAAGGCCGCGGGCGGCGTCGCCAACTACCGCCTCAAAGGCCTGTAGGGACGCCGATGGACGCGAGACCCGTCCAGGGCGACCGCGAGCTCGAGCAGATCCTCGCGCTGCAGCAGCAGAACCTCGCGCGCAACCTGCCGCCCGCCGAGATTGCCGCTCAAGGATTCGTCACCGTCGAGCACACGCTCGAGATCCTGCAGCGCATGCACGCGCTCGCGCCCAGCATCGTCGCCAAAGAGGGCGATGCGCTCGCGGGCTACGCGCTGGTGATGCCGGTCGAGTGCCGGCGCTTTCTGCCCATCCTCGAGCCGATGTTCCAGCGGCTCGACGCGCTCGGCGCGCAGCGCTTCTACGTGATGGGGCAGATCTGCGTCGGCAAGCCGTGGCGCGGGTGCGGCGTCTTCGATCTGCTGTATGAGGCGCACCGTCGGCACATGTCGTCCGCGTACCAATCCGTCATCACCGAAGTGGCCACGCGCAACACGCGCTCGATGCGCGCGCACGAGCGCGTCGGCTTCACCGTGCTCGAGCACTACCGCGACGCGACCGACGAGTGGGCGGTGCTGGGCTGGGACTGGAAGTGATGGGAGCGCCCGGTCACGGTGCCGGGCGGCCCCCTGCAGCAGCTAAAGACCTTCGGTGAACGGAATCGGGAACGCGCCGTGGACCACGTCCGCCGAGGTGTCGAGCGGCAGTGTTCCCAGCTTCCCGTAGCGGCGCAGGTCGATCCAGCGGTGCCCGCCCTCGAAGAGCAGCGAGTACCGCTTCTGGATGAGCAGCTCGTCGAGGGCCGCGGCGGCGTCGGGGAAGTTCGGGGCCGAATTGAGGCCGGCGGCCTGGCGAATGAAGTTGATGTCGCTGCGCGCGCCGGGTGTTCCGGAAGCGCCTCCGCCGTTCCCGAGGTTGCCGAGCCCGATGTTCGCCTCCGCCCGCAGCAGGATGAGCTCCTCGTTGCGGATGATGGAAATCATCGAGGTGCTGGCTGGGTAGAGCGTGAACACATACTGCGAGGAGTGACCGGAGAGCGCGACCGGCGTGTCCAGCTTCTTCACCTTGGAGCCAGCGCCGAAGATGCGGCCGTCGTTGGGATCGGCATCCGCGATCACCGAAGGGTGCACAAGGATGTCGGGGGTGTTGAGGTCGTTGGGCAGGTCGCCCGATCCCGATCCGAAGAAGTGATAAGCGCCGAGCGTGAGCGGCTGGCCCTTGTCGAGAAAGGACTCGCCCAGCGCCGTGATCGCGTCGGTGAACTTCCCGTGGTAGACGGCCACCCGCGCCCGCAGCGCCCGGTTGACGGTCAGGAAGGTCGACGGCTTGTCGAACCCGGCGAATCCGGCCCCGAGCCCGGCGAATCCGGGCCCGAGCGGGAAGGGAAACGCCGTGCCTCCCGCCAGCAGGCTCGTCTTGCCGTCGTCGAGCAGCTTCTCGATGAAGGTGTAGATCACGTCCTTGTCGGTGACGATGGTGGAGGGCGTGCCGATCGGCTGGTTGACGTCGAGGGCTACTCCGCAGGCGTTGGGCGCGATTTCGGCGCAGGAGGCGGCGCTGGAGTCGTGCGAGTCCACGATCTGCAGGTAATCCAGCGCCTGGATGGTCTTCGCGAATCCGCGCAGCGCCTGCTTCTGCGCGTCGGTCAACCCGACCAGCACCGGGTTGTCGAGCGCGGCCAGCAGCAGATTTGCGCCGCGGATGTTCGAGTAGGGAATGACCCAGAAGTTGCCACCGAAGTTGTTGCTGCCGGCAGAGAGGCTGCCCTGCAGCAACTCGCTGACGAAGCGCGGATCGGAGGACGTCAGCACCAGCGCTTCCCGGCCCAGGATGCCCCACTCGGCGACGTAGCCCACGCGCTCGGTCGCGCCTTTGCGCGCGCCGATCAAGAGGCCGGTGGCGACCGCTTCCGCCGCGGAAGGCGTGGGGCTGTTCTGCAGTGTCTCGAGCGCCGGGTGGTTCAGGTCGGGGACGTCGAAGTCACAGGCGGAGAGGAGAGCGGCGATCACTGCGATGCGAAGTGTTTTCATGGCGTCGCTCCTTTCCTAGTAGAAGCCGAGGTCGATGGAGGTCCAGAAACTCTTGCTCGAGGGATACGGCGTGACCTCGATGTTCCGGTAGATGGGTTGGTTGGCGAAGTTGGAGACCTCGGGGTCCCAGCTCGAGTAGGGCGTGATGGTGAAGAGGTTTCGCGCGCTCACGCTGATGCGCGCTTTCTTGGCGACGCTCCAGAGCCGGCTGACGGTCGCCGTCGGGATGTCGTAGGAGAGCGTGATCTCGCGCATCCTGAGGAACGATGCGCTCTCCACGTAAGCGGCCGCGTTGAAGCCACCCTTGCCGCAGTTGGTCCAGTTGGCGAGGCGCTGCTGCGCGGTCCCGACGGGAGTCGTGCCGCCGCAGACGTTCGCCGGGTTGGAGTTCCAGTCGGCGGAGTTGGAGCCCAGGTCGTAGAGCAGGCGGGTGAGGTTGATGATGTTGCTCCCGTACTGCCAGTCGAGCAGGAAGGAGAGCGTGAAGCCGCGCCAGGCGACGCGGTTCGAGAAGTGCATCAGGAAGTCGGGCTCGGTGTCGCCGATCTTCGCCAGTCCGCCGGTCGCGACGGGCGTGCCGTCGGGGTTGTGCGCGTCGCCGACGATCTGCGTGACCGACTGGCCCTGCTCGATCTTGAAGACGCTGAGCAGCGTGCCGAACCCGCCGGTGATGAACGCGCCTCCCGGCAACGAGCGGACCTCGCTGACGTTGCGCGAGAAGGTGACCGTCGACTGCAGCTTGATGTCCTGCGGCAGCTTGGGCTGGACCGTCACCGCCAGCTCGATGCCCCGGTTGCGCAGCACGCCGCCGTTGGTCCACTGCGCGGTCCAGCCCGAAGAGGCCGGCACTTGGTGTTGCAACAAGAGATCCACGATGGTCCGCTGGTAGAGGTTCAGCTCCGCCGTGGCCATGCCCTCGAAGCCGGTGACGTCGGTGCCGATCTCGAACTCGCGGGCTCGCTCAGGCTTGATGTTCGCATCGCCCGCGCAGGCGCCGTTACCCGGAGCCGCCGGCGAGCAATTGAAGTTGACGCCGATGCCCGGGTTGCCGCCCAGGTTGTTGGTCGCCTGCAATGAGGTGAAGCGCGCCCCGTAGAGCGGGTGGTTGCCGGTCTCTCCGTAGGCGGCGCGCACTTTGACGAGATCCAGGTTCTGGGCCGGCGTTTGGAACAGATAGGAGGCTGATAGCTTGGGATAGAAGTAAAGCGCGTTCGGATCGCCGTTGGTGCTGGAGGCCTCTCCGCGCAGTCCGCCGGAGATCGCCAGCTTGCGGTCGAGCAGCAGCACTTCTTCCTGAAGGTATCCGCCGCGGTCGTGCACGCGCTCGCGCTGCTCGGTGATCTGGCTCTGCGTGCCCGCGTCGATGTTCGACTGGCCCGCGTTCAGGTTCTGCGTGAAGAGCCGGAAGACGCGCAGGTCGCTGCTCTCGTACTGGAAGCCGGCCGAGGTGTTCGCGCTGTAGAGGCCGCTCGCAGGCTTCCAGTCGTGCACCAGGTTCAATCCCAGGTTGAGAGCCAGGCCCGCGCTCGACGCGTAACCCGAAGCGCCCGGCAGCGGGTTGACCGAGATCTGCTCGAAGAAGAGCTCCGGCGGGAAGAGGATGTCGTTCTCCTGCTGGAAGCGGTCGACGCCGAAGTTCGCCAGGAAGCGAAGCTGCTGCTGCTCATCCTTGTAGAGGCGCGCGGTGGAATCGGCCGAGGAGGTGAATCGCCAGACGCCCTCGTTGTTGTTGAAGAGCGCGATGGTCTGCAGCGGGTTGGCGAAGTTGGAGGCGAACGGATTGGGCGAATAGAGGCCGCTCGCGTCCGGATTCAGGTTGACGAAGCTGGGCGTGCCCGAGAGCACCACCCAGTTCGAGACGTTGGCGTTGTCGTTGTTCTGGATGCCGCGCCGCGCGTCCGAGTGCACCAGGTTGGAAGTGAAGTTCAGCGTCCAGGCGTCGGAGATGTCCTTGCCCAGGTTCACGCGCAGCGCCTGCTTCTGGTAGCCGGTGTTGGCGATGATGCCCGGGTCGTTCTTGACCGAGCCCGCCACGTAGTAGCGGAAATCCCTGCTGCCGCCGCCTACGCTCAGGATCGTCTCCGAGGCGAGATCATGGCGGCCAGCCAGCTCGGAATCGTGATCGTAGACGGTGGGCGTCCAGTATTTGCCGAGGCCCGGGAAGGCAGAGTCGACCTCCGCCGCCGAGGCGAAGGTGCGGCTGCCGATCTCCTTGGCCAGCGTGGCGACGCCGAAGCGCTGCGTGAACTCGACGCGGGGCGGACCCGCCTGTCCACGCTTGGTGGTGATGATGACCACGCCGTTGGACGCCTTGGAGCCGTAGATGGCCGCGGCGGCCGCGCCCTTGAGGACCTCGACGCTCTCGATGTCCTCAGGGTTGAAGTCGGCCATGCGGTTGGTGAGCGAGTCCTGGGCAGTGGAGTGGTTTCCGCCCTGGTTCGACTTGGTGACGTTGAAGATGCCCGAGGGGACCGAGGCATTGCTGACGATCATGCCGTCGACCACGAAGAGCGGCTCGGGGCTGCCGTTGATCGACGAGGTGCCGCGCAGGCGGACTTGCGCTCCGCCGCCGGGCGCGCCGTCGTTGACCTGGATGTTGGCGCCCGCCACCTTGCCCTGCAGCGCCTGCTCCACGGTCTGCGCGGGAACGTCGGTCAGATCCTGCGCGCTGACCGTCGCCACCGAGACTGCCACGTGCCTGCGCTCGGTCCTCGAAGCGCGGCCAGTGACGACGATCTCCTCGGCCATCTCGCGCTGGAGGCTGATGCGCGCCTCCGACTGGCCTTCGGGGATCTCCAGGGTCGCGCCGCGGAAGCCGGTGATCGCGACAGTCAACGTCGCCGCTGCCGAGGGCGCGCCGTCGATTCTGAAGGAACCGTCCAGTCCCGTGTTGGCCGAGAGGGCGGTACCCGCGACCTTGACGGTCGCGCCCGCCACCGGATCGCCGGTTGCTGTGTCGGTGACACTGCCTTTGATGGTCCGGGTTTGTGCCTCTGCTGCGCCCGCCAGGAGAATCGCGAGCGACAGGACCGCCCACTTCCTCTGCATGATGCCTCCCTGATCTGAACTAGGGCTGCTCTGCGGCTGCGTACGAAGCTGGCGGCGTCGTATACGTTGTTGCAAACTGTTTCAAGTCCGCCCCTGGTCGATGCGGGGCAGCCGAGTCTCAAGAGCAACACTTTGTGTTTTCAGTGTCGCGACTGCCCGCGAACCACGGCAGTGACTTGCGTGCACACCGTGTCGACGGCGTCGCTGAGCGCTTCGCGGACCTTGTCGATCGCCTGAATGCAGGGCGGCGAGCTGGCGTGGCCCGCCACCGTGTCGCGCCACACCACCGCGCCGTCGCGGGCCAGCGTGGCATCGAGGATCACCACCACATTGCCAAGGCCCGAGTTGAACCAACTCTGCTGCGGCTGCTCGAGCGTGGGGTAGCCGGACCCGCTCCGGTCGGGCCCCCCCTCGTTCAGCGGCCGATCCGTGCGTCGCGCGCGCTCGTCCTCGGGACCCATGGTCGCCTCGCGCAGTGCGACCGTGAGAACCCACGGGCCGATGCTGGCGTTGGAGGCCGTCGCGCCTGCGTCGCTGAAGGCCGCGATCAGCAGCTTGTGCGCGCGCAGCGAGAGGTCCTGCGAAACCTGGCCGCATCCGATCCCCGGCGAAGGCCGCGCGTCGGCCGGCGGAGGAATGCCGAGGGTCACGCCGCGCAGCGCTTCTGGATCGACCGGCCTGCGCGCAGGCGCCGGCGTGCAGGCGAGCGCCGCACAGAGCGCGAGCGCCAGCCTCATTTCTTGGGCGGCTTCTCGTCGAGCGACTTCTTCATCGCCCGATCCCAATCGAGGACCTTGGTGGACTCTTCGTCGTCCTCGTCCGCAAGGCTCTTCGGGGGCGGCGGCGTCAGGTCGAGCGAGATGCTGGTCCGCTCCTCGTCCTCGTCGTCGAGCTTCTTGTCGTTGGGCATGACGAACCCCCGCAGCAACTCTAACTGCAAAAGCAAAATCTCACCACGGAGACACGGAGGGCACGGAGGAAAGCTTCTTCGAAAAAAAAACCTCCGAGTCCTCCGTGCCTCCGTGGTGTGCTTTCAAGCGGTCAAATATCGAAGTAGAGCGCGAACTCCATCGGCGACGGGCGCAGCCGCACCGGGTTCAGCTCCTTCTCCACCTTGGTGTCGATCCAGGCCTCGATGACGTCGGGTGTGAAGACGTCGCCCTTGTAGAGGAACTCGTTGTCCTTCTTCAGGCAGTCGAGCGCCTCCTCGAGCGAGCCCGGCATCTTCGGCACGTCCTTCAACTCCTCCGGCGAGAGGCCGTAGATGTCCTTGTC
>WNFM01268082.1_pt1 | contig 18839 bp, 17 predicted proteins | sample 5400271 | NCBI WGS metagenome assembly WNFM01 (sample SAMN13153352, study PRJNA577476) | soil metagenome | isolation source: 60 cm saprolite on Douglas fir-dominated hillslope | place: USA:California | collected 2013-09-17 | reverse complement strand
TTGTAGTCGGCGTTCTGCGAGTCGCGCGCCACGGCGTCCTTCAGGACGGATTGCGCGGCGGCCCAGTCCTTCTGCGCGATCGCAGCGCGCGCCCGCTCGAGGGCCGGGTCCTGCGGCCTCGCCTGCGGCGCGGGGCTGCTGTCGGCGGCGTAGGCCAGGCCGGGCAGCATCGAAAAGGCTAAGATGAAAGAAATAAAGCGCTTTTTCATATGTTTCCTATCGTAGGTAACCCCCTCGCAAACATATACGGATGAGGTCGTTTTTGGATTCAGGACGCACCATCCTACTACGCTCGGTCGCCCTGATAGCGTTAACAATCACGGCCCTGCCGGCATTCCCCGAGCCGCCGAAATCCCGCGCCGAAGCCCTCGCCGCGCTCGCCAGCGCCGATACGGCGACGCGCGCCGAAGCCGTGGTCTGGATCGCGAACCTCGGCAGCATGCAGGACGCCAGTTACGCCGAGCAGGGGCTGTGGCTGCTATGGGGCCGCTCGGGCGACCACGAGATCGATCTGCTGATGGCGCGCGGCACCGAGGCGATGCAGGCCGGTCGCTACCCCGAGGCCATTGCAATCTTTTCTGATGTGATAAAGAAAAAGCCCGGCTTCGCGGAAGGCTGGAACCGGCGCGCCACGGCGTACTACCTGGCCGAGGAGTACCAGAAGTCGCTGGCCGATTGCAACCAGGTGCTCAAGCGCAATCCGCTGCACTTCGGCGCCCTCTCGGGCGTCGGGCAGATCTACACTAGGCTCGAGCAGTACGACAAGGCCCTGGAGTGGTTGCGCCGCGCGCTCGAGGTGAACCCGAACATGCTGGGCGTCGAATTCAACATCAAGCAAGTCGAAGAACTTCTGAAAAACAAGAATCTGAAAAAAATCTAGATAAAATCCTTCGCCGCCGTGTCCGCGTCCACCGGCCGGCCGGTCAGGTAGCCCTGCACTTCCTCGCAGCCGAAGCCGCGCAGGAACTGCTTCTGGCCCTCGGTCTCGACGCCCTCGGCGACGACCTTCAGGTTAAGGACCTGCGCGAGCGCGATGATCGCCGCGACGATGGCGCGGTGATCGCCGTCGCGCTCGACCTCGGCGATGAACGAGCGGTCGATCTTCAGCGAGTTCACCGGGAACAGCTTCAGGTAGGAGAAGCTCGAGTAGCCGGTGCCGAAGTCGTCAAGCGCGATCGACACGCCGAGATCCTTCAGTTTCCTGAGCGTCGCTAGGGTGAGGTCGGTCTGCTGCATCGCGGTCGACTCGGTGATCTCCAGCGTGAGCAGGTGCGCCGGCAGGCCCGACTGCTTGAGGGCGCGCGACACCGTCTGCACCAGCTTCGGATCGTTGAACTGGCGCGCCGACAGGTTCACCGACACCGGCAAGCCGCGCTCGATGCCGATGAAGGTCGCCCAGCGGCAGGCTTCCTTCAGCACCCATTCTCCGATCTTGAGGATCAGCCCGGTGTCCTCGGCCACCTGGATGAACTCGACGGGGTATACAAGGCCGCGCTCCGGATGCTGCCAGCGCACCAGCGCCTCGTGGCCCGCGACCTTGCCGCTCTTCGCGTCGACGATCGGCTGGTAGTGGACCCGGAGCTCGCCGCGTGACAGCGCCCGGCGCAGGTCGTTCTCCAGCACCAGGCGGCGCGAGCCCATTTCCTTGGCGTGGTACATCGCCGCATCGGCGTTGCGGATCAGGGTCTCGGCGTCGCGGCCGTCGTCGGGAAACACCGAGATGCCGATCGAAGGCGTGACCGTGAGCTCGCGCTCCTCGATCTTGATCGGCTGCGACAGGTTCTCAATCAGCTTCTGCGCCACGTTGGCCGCGTCGGCCGAGCGCTTGACCTCGGGCAGCACGATGACGAACTCGTCGCCGCCGGTGCGGCAGATGGTGTCGACCACGCGCAGCTGCTTGACCAGCCGCGCCGCCACCTCCTTCAGCAGCACGTCGCCCACCGAGTGGCCGAGCGAGTCGTTGATGGTCTTGAAGCGGTCGAGGTCCACGAACATCACCGCGGTCTGCTTGCGGTTGCGGTAGCTGAGCGCGAGCGCCTGCGTGAGGCGGTCCTCCAGAAGGCGGCGGTTGGGCAGCCCGGTGAGCGCGTCGTGGTCGGCGAGGTGCTGCGCGCGCTGCTCGGCGACCTTGCGCTCGACCACCTCGAGCTCGAGCTGCTCGTTGGCGGCCTTCAGCTCGACCGTGCGCTCGGCGACGGCGCGCTCGAGCGCGCCGAGCGCCGCGCGGGCGCGCGCCTCGGCATCGCGCTCGGCGGTGACGTCCTCGAAGCTCCAGATCCACTCCTGCTCGGAGTCGCCCGCGTCGATGCGGCGCCCGCGCGTGCGGCAGCGGAACATGGAGCCGTCCTGGCGCTTGAAGCGCTCCTCGGACTCGTGCGTTTCGCCGGGCGCAGTGCTCGTGTACGCGAGGCGACCGGCTTCCTTCCATTCCTGCTCGGAGGCGAACAGCACGGCGCTCGACTTGCCGACCAGCTCGCCGGGCCCCGCGCCCACCATCTCCTCGAGAAACCGGTTGCAACGCTGGATGGCGCGCTTGCGCACGAAGGCGATGCCGACCGTGGCGTTGTCCAGGATCAGCTCCTGCTCGGCGAGCGCGCGCTGCACCCGCTCCTCGGCCTCGCGCTCCTGGGTGATGTCCTCGAACAGCCAGACCGAGCCCTGCGACGGATCGCCGGGCTGCACGGCGCGGCCGGAAACCGAGCACCAGATCTGCGCCCCGTCCTTGCGCACGTAGGGGCGCTCGATGTTGAGCGTGTCGCCGCGCCACACGCTGTCGTATACCGCGCCGCCGCGCGCGAGGAATTCCTCGTCGCTGCGGAACATGAAGCGCGTCGGGCGATTGAGCAGCTCGCCCTGCTCGTAGCCGAGGATCTCCTCGAAGCGGCGGTTGCAGCGCATGACCTTGCGGTCTTTGAGGAAGATGATGCCGATGAGCGCGTTCTGCAGCACCGCGTCCTGCTCGCGGACCAGGCGCTCGAGCGACTCGTCGGCGCGCTTGCGCTCGGTGATGTCCTCGAGCAGCCAGACGTAGCCTTTCGACGGCTCGCCAGCCTCGACCGCGCGGCCGCTGATCCGGCACCAGAAACCCGAGCCGTCCTGGCGCCTGACCCACTGTTCGCGCGTGTGGGTGCGGCCGAGGTTGATTTCGTCGTAGCCGTACGTCCCCGCCTTCTCCCATTCCTCGTCGGTGAAGTAGAAATCGCGCGTCGAGGCACCGACCGCCGCCCCCGCGGCATAGCCGAACAGCTCTTCGAAGCGCCGGTTGCAGCGCACGGTCTTGCGCTCGCGCGTGAACTGGATCCCCACGACGACGTTGTTGAGCAGCGCCTGCTGCTGGGCGAGCACCCGCTGAAGCTCGTCCTCGGCGTGGCGCTGCTCGGTGATGTCTTCAACGATCCACACCGAGCCCTTGAGCGGCTCCTGCGGATCGACCGCGCGGCCGTCGGCGCGCGTCCAGAACACGCTGCCGTCCTTGCGCTTGCGCGGCTCGACGCGCCGCGCCGTCTGGCCGCGCGCGAGCTGCGCGTAGGAAAACTGCGCCTTCACCTCGTCCCCCGGATCGGCGTAGAGAGCCGCGGTCGGCAGGCCGTCCATGCCGCCGGGCTCGTAGCCGTACATCTCCTCGTAGCGCCGGTTGCAGCGCGCGATCCTGCGGTCCTTGAGGAACACGATGCCGATCGAAGCGGTGCCGAGGATCGCCTCCTGCTCGCGCAGCAGGCGCTGCGCCTGGTCGGCGTGTCGGCGCCGCTCGGTGATGTCCTCGACAATCCACACCGTGCCCTGCTGAGTGTTCTGGGAGTCGATCGGCTTCGCGATGATCCGGGCGAGGAACGTCGAGCCGTCCTTGCGCCGCATCTCCCACTCGAGGTCGAGCTGGCGGCCCGAAGAAAGAATCGGCACCGCGATCTGGCCGAGCGCCTCGTAGCTCTCGCGGCTCGGATACGCGACTTCGCCGGGCTTGCCGATCAGCTCGTCAGGCCCCCAGCCGAACATCTCGGCGAACCTCGGATTGCAGAGGAAGCGAGCTGCGTGTAGCGCGTGCGGCCGGCATAGCTTGCCGGCGGCTGCTCGAGCATGTCCGGAGCGGCGCCCGCATCGCGCGGATCGGCGCGCGGGGCTATGCCGCGGGGGTCGTTCACTGCCGCGTCTGGTCCGCGCCGGCGGCGAGCGCGGCGAAGTCTTCGGAGAAGCCGCGCAGCCGCGCCAGCGCCTTGCTGCGCTGCTCGACGGTCAGCGTGCGGTCCAGATCGATGAGCATCCTGTCGAGCTCGCCGCGCCAGACCTTGTTGGCCGCCGCCATGGCCGGCTCGCGGCCGCGGTCCCAGCTTTCGACGTACGCGGGCAGGCGCTTCTGCGCCTCGCGGGCACGGATGATCGACAGCAGACCGGCCTGGATGCGCTTGCGGTCGCGCTCGCGCAGGTCGTCATAAAGCGGCGCGCGCCCGGAGTATTGCCTCACCTTCTCCACCTGTTCTTTCGACAGCTTCCCCACCCAATCCTCCACCCGGTTCACCATGCGCTTGGCGCGCCGGTTGCGGCGATCCTTCTCGCTGCCCCGGTTCTCCCTCGAGAATTTGCGATTATCCTCGGCGAACCGCTTCTCCAGATGCGCGATTTGCTCGGGGGTAAGCCGGTCGAGCACCGGGGCGAGGCGCACCGCCGCTTCGCGCAGGCTCTCCCTCGCCTGCGCGCGAAGGGAATCGTACCCCCAAACAAGGTCGGCAGGCGAGAGGCCCGCCGCGACGCGGCGGGCGGCGTCGGCGGAAATGCGCGCGTACTGCGGCAGAGCCTGGGACCGGTGCCAGGCGACGAACCCGTCGATGCGCTCATCGAGGTCGTCGGCGGCCTCGCCGCTGAGCGGCACATAGCTCATCACCCGCCAGCGCAGGAAGGTTTCGGCGTTGTCGTAGGCCGTGCGCATCGCGGCGTCGCAGCCCGATAACACCCACGCTGCGGCGAGCAGCACCCCGAACGGGATCGCCCGCCCGAGCGGCATCCCCGACAAGACTCTCACCAGAAGCTCTCGACGGTGATGTGACCCGGATTGCGGCGGCGGTGCTTGCGCATGCCGCGCTCGGCGAGCGCCGCGCCGGCGTCCTTCAGCATGTCAGGGTTGCCGCACAGCATCACGTGCGAGGACTGGGGCGAGAGCTCGATGCCGGCGGCCCGCTCGAGGCGGCCGTCGCGCACCGCGGCCGGGATTCTCCCGGCAAGCGATCCCGGGTGCGCTTCACGGCTTACGAAGGTCACGTACTTCAGCTGCTTTTTCTTCTCTTTCAGGCGCATCTCGATCAGGGCGCGGTAAACCAGTTCATTCGCGTGCCGCACCGCATGTACGAGAACCACATCCTGGAAGCGCTGCCACGGCGTTTCGGTACGCAGCATGGACAGGAAGGGCGCGATTCCGGTACCGGTCGACACGAGCCACAAGGACCTGGCATCGGGCACCTCGGACAGGACCAGGAAGCCCGCCGGGTTGGTCGCGACCTGGAGCGCGTCGCCCGCCGCGAGCCGCGCCAGGCGCGGCGACAGCGGGCCCTCGGGCACGACGATGCCGTAGAACTCGAGCACCGGATCGTCGGGGGCGTTGACGAACGAGAACGGCCGCGCCACCCGCCCCCCATCGATGTCGAGCGCAATGCGCACGAACTGCCCGGCCTCGAAGCTCAGGCGAGGAGCGTCGACGCGCAGCGAGAACAGCGCCTCGGTCCAGTGCCGGTTCTCGATCACCCGCCCCTGGTGCCATTTTTCGCTCATTGCACCCTGTAGGGCTCCAGCTGCAGATCCTGCAGGTCGCCTCCCAGCATCACGATCGCGCCGCGGCGGCGGTTGTTCCCGGTGTCCGAGAACTCGAAGGTGTAAGTTCGCGCAATCTTCAGCTGCCCCTCGTCGTTGCGCGCCAGCCGCAACCGCGTGAACGACACCGTGTCATCGAGCAGCTGCAGATCGTAGCGCTCGCACGCCGACTTGCCCGCCCGCACCGCGCGCTCCCTCGCGCGCAGGCTGTCGAGCCACAGCAACCCCCCTGCCGCGATGACGAGTATTGCGATGCCTTCCCACATGGAGCCGCGGATTATATCGGCGGGATCAGACCCGGCGGCGCAAGAGAGGTATAAGCTTTCGTGGCGGCGACTTGCCGCCTATTTCAAGTCAGGTGCCATGAAAGCGATCGTCCATGCGCGCAATGCCCATGGCAGCTACTCGGCGCGAACGGGGAACGGCATCCTTCTCGTTTTTGTCGTCGAAGGGAAAGAGGCCTTGAAGCTCGGAGAGGATATCGAGGTCGACCTGCCGAATCTGCTCTCCTCCCAGCAGGTCATACGGTCGAGCGACAACTCCGTCATGCGCATACGAATAAATGAAATGAACATCCACGACCTGGACCAGCCGGGAAAAGATGGCGCATCGCGAACGCCATCTGCGGAGCGCCTGCGTCGCACCTAAGCTTGTTTTACGAGGTCGGCGCCTTTTTCCGCCACGGCGATCACTGCGGCGTTGATGTTGCCGGACGGGACTGAAGGCATCACGGACGCGTCGACGACGCGCAACCCTTCGACGCCGATCACTTTGAGGTTTTCGTCCACTACGGAGCCCATCCGGCAGGTCGAAGTCGGATGGAACACCGTCGATCCGGTCTCGCGGCAGAACGCAAGCCACTCGTCATCCGTCTGCACTCGCGGCCCCGGGAGATGCTCGTCGACGACGTGGTCGCGCATCGGCGGCGAGTTGACGATGCGGCGCATGATCTTGAGGCCCTCGACCATGACGCAGCGGTCATTGCCGGTGGCGAGATAGTTGTAGCGGATCGCGGGCGCCGCCGCCGGATCGACGGAGCGGATCTGCACCGAGCCGCGCGCTTCGGGCTGGAGCTGCGATACCGAGGTCGTGAATCCCGAATGCGCGTGCAGCGCCCCGCCGCGCTCCGCGCTCGAGAAATTGATGAAGTAGATCTGCGCGTCGGGGCGCTTCGCTTCGGGCCGGGTGCGCACGAACGCGGCCGCCTGCCCCGCGCTCACCGTCAGGGGACCGGTTTTTCTCAATAAATACTCCAAACCCATCTTTGCTTTTCGCAGCCAGCTCGCCATGTCGTCGTTGAGCGTGATCGGCCTGCGGCAGCGCCAGAAGCTGCGCACGTAGAAATGGTCCTGCAGGTCCTCGCCCACGCCCGGCAGCTCGTGCACGACCGGAATGCCGTGCTTTTCAAGAAGCTCTCTCGCACCTATGCCGGAAAGCTGCAGCAGCTGCGGCGAGTTGAACGCCCCGCCCGAAAGAATAACCTCGCGCCTTGCCGTTGCGGCAACGGTTCTGCCGTCTTGCCGGTACTCGACTCCCGTTGTTTTCTTATTTTGAAAAAGCACTTTCGTCACCAGGGCATTCACCTCAACTCTTAAATTCGGGCGCTTCTCGGCGGGACGCAGATAACCCACGGCCGTGCTGCAACGTCTTCCCCTGCGTGACGTGGCCTGGTAATAACCGGCGCCTTCCTGGGAGGCACCGTTGAAGTCGGCGTTGCGCGGGATGCCGAGCGCCGCCGCCGAGCCGATGAACGCGTCGCACAGCTCGTGGCGCGGCAGGTCGGACACCGAGAGCGGGCCCCCCGCACCGTGCCAGGCATCGGCGCCGCGTTCCTGGTCCTCCGACTTCTTGAAATAGGGAAGCAGCGCATCAAAATCCCAGCCGGGAATCCCCCAGCCGTCGAAGTCCTCGGGCTGGCCGCGGATGTAGACCAGGCCGTTGATCGAGGAGGAGCCGCCCAGCACCTTGCCGCGCGGCGTGAAGATCCGCCGGCCGTTCAGCGCCGGTTCGGGGTCGGACTCGTAGGCCCAGTTGACGTCGGTGCGCGAGAAGAGCTTGCCGTAGCCGAGCGGCACATGAATCCAGGGGTCGGCGTCTCGCGGTCCCGCCTCCAACAACAAGACTCTGTTTTCTGAATTCTCCGTAAGACGGTTCGCGAGAACACAACCGGCCGAGCCCGCGCCGACGACGATGTAATCGAACTCGATCAACGCGGCGAAGCGATATGGATGCCGCCGTCCACGTAGATGATTTCCCCAGTCACGCGGCGGGCGCCCTCGACGAGCCAGACGATGGCTTCGGCGACGTCTTCCGGCTGGGGAGCCGCCTTCAGGGGAGCGGCGGCGGCAAAGCGGCGCTCGGCCTCGGCAGCGCCCGCCTCGCCGTGCGCCGCGAGCTGCCACGGCGTGTTGACGTGGCCCGGCGCGACGACGTTGACGCGCACTTCGGGAGCGAGCGCGCGCGCCAGCGAAAAGCTCATCGTGTTGAGCGCCGCTTTCGACGCCGCGTAAGCGATCGACGAGCCCGTGCCGAGCAAGTGCGCGACCGAAGAAACATTCACTACCGAGCCCTTGTTCGCCTTCAGCGCGTCGGCGCAGGCGCGGATCATCTGGAACGGCCCGACGAGGTTGACGCTGAAGATCCCCTGAAAGTCATCCGCGGACAGGCCGTCGAGGTCGGTGTGCTTCACGAACTTGGTGGCCCCGGCATTGTTGACGAGCGCATCGATGCGGCTCCACTTCGCCAGCACCTGCCTTGCGACTTTTCTGCAGTCGGCGTCCTGCGCGACGTCGCCCTTGATGGCGAGGCCCTCGAATTCAGCCGCGACTTTTTCCGCTTTCTGCGCGTCTTTTGAATAGGTGATGGCGACTCGCCAGCCGCGTTTCGCGAGTTCTCTGGCCGTTGCGGCGCCGATGCCCGATGAGCCCCCGGTGACGATTGCGACTTTCATACCGTGCCGATCGCCGTGGAAGGCGACCCCACGGCGCCGGGCAGCCGCAGCGGCGGCGCGGTAAGAAGGAAGCGGCTGCGCTTGTGCTCGCGCAGCCAGCGCGCGAGCTCCGTGAAGTAGAACAGCTCGCCGAGGTGGATGCCGTTCTTGAAGAGGCAGTGCTCGTGCAGCGGCAGCCACGGCTGAGTCTTCGGCAGCGGCTCGGTGATGCCGGTCGCGATCAGCTCCACCGCGTAGTTGTCGGCGAGGAGGCAGGCGAGGCCTGAGTCGGAAATCCATTGCAGCAGCTTCGCGTCGCGCCCCTGCAGGCCGCTGCAGGTCTCGTGCACCAGCTTCGGGTCGGGCTTCTTCTTCATCTCGAGCAGCACGTCGGCGAAGCCGGTGTAGAGGCAGACCATGTCGCCTTTCTCGACCTCGACCTTGTCGGCTTCCAGGATCCGCATCAGGTCGTCGTAGCCGACCGCCTTTCTTTTTCTCTGAAAATGGAAATGCAGATCGATCAGGACGCCCCGCCCCTGCGCGCCGTGCTCGGCCAGGCCCTGGATGCCCAGCGCCTTGGCCTCGCTGCCCTCGAAACGTGCCCACGGCTCGGAAGCCTTGTTTTCCGGGGCCGGGACCACATGCTCGCCGGCGCGAAAGCCGTTGTAGAAGACGATCTCCGCCTTGCCGTCGCCATCGGCGTCGAAGCGGCTGCCGACGTGCGCGAACGAATCCCATTGCGTCGAATACTGCAGCGCCATCAGGACCTGGTCGTCGGAGATGACGTCGGTCATCTTGTCGTTGATGTCGGCGAGCGGGCGGCAGAAGAACTGCATACCCTCGCGCGCGGTCGCGGCGAGGCGCGGCGGCGCGCGCCGCGGATTGAGCACCTGGCCGCCGGGGTAGTCGAGCGGCAGCGACAGACAGAACGTGCGCCCCTCCTTCACTTCCGCGATGCCCTGCAGGACTTTCTCGCGCGTGACGTAGTTCATCCGACCGCGCTGGTCGTCGGGCCCGAATTCGCCCCAGTTGGAGCCCGGCGGTTTGTTTTTCCAGCGCATCAGTAGTAGTGCCTGCCGATCCATTCGGCGATCAGCACAGGTTTGTCCGACCCCTCGCGCTCCACCACGGTGTTCCACGTCACCTGCACGCCGCCCTCGAGCTTCTCGTATTTTCCGAGAGTAAAGCGTGCGCGGACCTTGGAGCCGCTAGGCACCGGCGCGGTGAAGCGCACGCGGTTGAGGCCGTAGTTGACTCCCATCTTCCGGTCCGAGAAGGAGAACGTCGTCTCGGCTAGGTGCGACAGCAGCGACAGGGTGAGGAAGCCGTGCGCGATGGTGCCGCCGTAGGGCGAGGTTTTCGCGCGCTCGCGGTCGACATGGATCCACTGGAAGTCGTCGATCGCCTTCGCGAAGGTGTCGATGCGCTCCTGCGTGACATCGAGCCACGGCGAGACGCCGATCTCCTCGCCGACGCGCTTCTCGAGCTCCCTTATCGAAGGCAGCTGCCAACTCCGCGCGCGATGGCGCCCGCGATGCGGGCGCGGACCTGCGGATCGCGCATCCTCGAATCCTCGGCCGGATTGACGATCACGCCGGCTTCGACGAGCACCGAGGGCATGCGGGCCGTGCGCGCTATCGCAAGGTTGTCGTAGAAATGCACGCCGTTTTCCTCGTCCGCGAAAGGCCGGTCCTCGCCGAGTATTGGGTCGGCATGATAGCGCGACGGAGTGAAGCCGGCGGCGCGCATTTCGCTGCCGATGGCGGAGGCGCAGGCCAGGCTCCGGCCGGCGTGACGATTCCTCCGGGAGACGAAAAGAGAGAAGCCCGCGAACCGGCGCGCGTTCGGCTGCTGGCTGAGCCGCACCGAGTCGTGGTGAATCGACAGAAACAGATCGGCGCCCGCCGCGTCGCGCGTGCGGTAGTGCAGGACGGCGTAATCGCCGCGCTCGCCGATCATGCGCACTTTCATTCCGGATTCCCTTAAAAAATCTCTCGTTAAGGATGCCAAAGCGAGGTTGTACTCGAACTCCGGACGCCCGCTGGCCGAAATGACGCCGGGCTCGTCGTAGTAATGGCCAACGTCCACCGCAACGAGGGCGGGAAGAAGCCGGACGAAAAAATCTCTCTTAAAAGCGCGAAAAATCTGGCTTGCGTTTCTCGAGGAAGGCCGACATCGCCTCTTTCGCCTCCGGCGAAGACAGGCGCTCGCTGAAGATCTTCGTTTCCTCGGCGATGGCCTCGCCTATTGCCGCGCCATGCCGCTTCTTGAGCAGGCGCTTGGTGAGGCGCAGGGACTCGGGTGGCAGTGATGCGAGCTGCGCAGCGGCCTTTCTCGCTTCCTCCATGAGATTTTCCTGAGGAACGACTGCGGTGACGATACCGACTTCATGCGCCTTCTGCGCCGTGAACGGCTGGCCGAGGAGGAGCAGCTCGGCCGCGCGCTGGTAGCCCGCGAGCAGCGGCAGCAGGTAGGTCGAGGCGAACTCCGGGACGATGCCAAGCGGCACGAAAGGGAGCTGAAAGCGCGCGTTGGCCGCCGCGTACACCAGGTCGCAGTGCAGCAGCATCGTGCTGCCGATTCCCACCGCGGGGCCGCCGACCGCGGCGACCACCGGTTTTTTCAGGTTGGGAAGGACCTCGAAGAAACCGAGCACCGGCGACGCCCCGCCCGGCGGCCGCTTCAGGAAATCCGAGACGTCGTTGCCCGCGGTGAAGCAGTCGGGAGCGCCGTGCAGAAGGATGACGCGCACCTGCGGATCGGCATCGGCGGCGGCAAGCGCCGCGGCGAGCTGCCGGTACATCTCGGCGGTCAGCGCGTTCTTCTTCTCCGGCCTTGCCAGCTCGACCGAAGCAATCCGGTTTTCAACCTTGGAAAGTATCAAGCTGATTTCTCTGCAAGGCGATAGTCCTTCATCTGCTGGCGCAGCGTGAGCTTCGAGAGCTTGCCGGTCGCGGTGTGCGGCAGCTCGGGCACGAACACCACGTCATCCGGCATCCACCACTTGGCGATCTTGCCCTCGTAGAACTTGAGCACGTCGTCCCTCGACACCTCCTGGCCCGGCTTCTTCACCGCCACGACGATCGGCCGCTCGTCCCACTTCGGATGCTTGATGCCGATCACCGCCGCCTCGGCGATCGCGGGGTGCGCCATGGCGATGTTCTCCAGGTCGATCGAGCTGATCCACTCGCCGCCGGACTTGATGACGTCCTTGGAGCGGTCGGTGATCTGCATGATGCCGTCGGGATCGATGGTCGCCACGTCGCCGGTGGGGAACCACTTCGTGCCGTGCGCATCCACCTTTAGCGGGTCGCCGCCCTCGCCCTTGAAATAGCTCTGGATCACCCAAGGCCCGCGCACCTGCAGGTCGCCGAACGCCTTGCCGTCCCAGGGCAGCTCCTCGCCGTCCTCGCCGACGATACGCATGTCCACGCCGTAGATCGCGCGCCCCTGCTTGTTCTGCAGCCCGTCGCGCACGTCTTTCGGCGCTTTCGCGTGCTTGGACTTGAACGTGCCGACCGTGCCGAGGGGGCTCATCTCGGTCATGCCCCAGGCGTGCAGCACCTGCACGCCATAGTCGTCCTGGAACGCCTTGATCATCGCCGGCGGGCAGGCCGAGCCACCGATCACCGTGCGCTTGAGCGTCGAGAAACGCAGCTTGTTTTCGTTCATGTAGTTGAGCAGCCCGAGCCAGACCGTGGGCACGCCAGCGCTCATGGTCACGCCCTCGGACTCGAACAGCTGGTGCACGCTCTTGCCGTCCAGGTGCGGCCCGGGAAACACCATCTTCGCGCCCACCATCGCGCAGGAGTACGGCAGGCTCCAGGCGTTGACGTGGAACATCGGCACTACCGGCAGCACGACGTCGCGTGCCGAGAGGTTCAGGGCATCGGGCAGGGCCGCCCCATAGGCATGGATCATCGTCGAGCGATGCGAATAGACCGCGCCCTTCGGGTTTCCCGTGGTGCCGGAGGTGTAGCACAGGCAGGCGGCGGTTCGCTCGTCGAAGGACGGCCACTGGTACGCGGCCGATTCTTTTTCGATCAAATCCTCATAGCAAAGAAGATTCGGGATGCCCGCCTTCGGCATGCCCTCGCGGCTCGTCATCGCGACGAAGCCCTTAACGCTTTTCAGCAGCGGCGCGAGCTTTTCCACCAGCGGCGCGAATGTGAGGTCGAAGAACACATACTTGTCCTCGGCGTGATTCGCGATGTAGGCGATCTGCTCGGGAAACAGCCGCGGGTTGATGGTGTGGATCACCGCGCCGGAGCCCGCCACCGCGTAGTAGATCTCGAAATGGCGGAAGCTGTTCCAGGCGAGCGTCGCGATGCGGTCGCTCGGCCCGACTCCGAGCCTTTTCAGCGCGTTGGCGAGCCTGCGGGCGCGTGCATGCGCATCGTGATAGGTATAGCGGTGCACGCTGCCGTCGACCGTCTTCGAGACGATCTCGGCATCGGCGTGATGCCGGTCGGCGTGCTGGAGCAAGCCGCTGATCAGGAGCGGCGCGTCCATCATCAAACCATTCATGGCTTCTCCTCCCAAAGCTGGTTTATTCTAGCCGCATGAAAGTCGACGATGTCCTCGCGCTTTACGAGTTGCCTTTCCCCGATCTCATCTACCGCGCCCAGAGCGTTCACCGGGAGCATTTCGATCCCGCGGCGCTGCAGCTCTCGACGCTGCTTTCGGTGAAGACCGGCGGCTGTCCGGAGGACTGCGCCTACTGCCCCCAGTCGCGGCGCTATGCCACCGGCGTCGCCGATGAATCGCTTTTAAAAATCGATGAGGTTATTTCGACTGCAAAGGCAGCCAAAGCCCAGGGCGCCACCCGCTTCTGCATGGGCGCCGCATGGAGGGGCCCGAAGGACAGGGAACTGGAAAAGATCCTGGCTTTTGTCAGGGGAGTGAAAGCCCTGGGTCTCGAAACCTGCGCCACCCTGGGCATGCTGAGGCCCGGGCAGGCGGAGCGGCTGCGCGAAGCCGGGCTCGACTACTACAACCATAACCTCGATACCTCGCCCGAGTTCTACGGCGAGATCATCACCACGCGGGACTACCGGGACCGCCTCGAGACCCTGGAGAGGGTTCGCGCCGCGGGCATCAATGTCTGCTGCGGGGGCATCGTCGGCATGGGCGAATCGCGCCGCGACCGGGCGGGCCTGATCGCCCAGCTCGCGAGCCTCGATCCCTACCCGGAAAGCGTGCCGATCAACAACCTGGTGCGAGTCGAAGGCACCCCGCTTTTTCAAGCAGAAAAATTGGATGAACTTGAATTCGTCCGGACCATCGCCGCAGCCCGGATTACAATGCCCAAGGCCTGGGTGCGGCTTTCGGCAGGCCGCGAGCGCATGTCGGACGCAGTGCAGACGCTGTGCTTTCTTGCCGGAGCGAACTCGGTGTTCTACGGCGAAAAGCTGCTTACCACGGGAAATCCCGAAACGGTCCGCGACCGCGCGCTGTTTGCGCGGCTCGGCCTGAGAGCCACTGTTTAATCCATCCGGAGAAAGCCAGAGATGAGCGACGTCGCTCAATACGCGGTGCGCGACGGCATTGCCGTCATCACCCTCAATAATCCGCCGGTCAACGGGCTGGGCAACGCGCTGCGCGCCGGCGTGATGGAAAACCTGAAGAAGGCGGAAGCCGATCCGGCGGTCAAGGCAGTGGTTCTGATCGGCTCGGCGAAGGCGTTCTCGGGCGGCGCCGACATCCGCGAGTTCGGCAAGCCGCGCCTTAAGCCCGACCTCCCGGACGTGAACGACCAGCAGGACGCGATGAAAAAGCCCCTTGTCGCCGCGCTCGGCGGCTTCGCCCTCGGCGGTGGCCTCGAGCTCGCGCTCGGCTGCCACTACCGGATCGCCCTGCCGAAGACCCAGCTCGGGTTGCCGGAAGTGAAGCTCGGCATCCTGCCCGGCTCCGGCGGCACCCAGCGCCTGCCGCGCATGGTGCCGATGGCGGAGGCGATCAGGATGATGACGACGGGCGACCCGATTTCTGCCGAGAAAGCGAAGGAATTCGGCCTGGTAGACGAGATCGCGCAGGGGGAGCTGCTCGAATCCGCTCTTTCTTATGCAAAAAAAATACTCTCTCAGGGTGCAAAACCGAAACGGGTACGTGATCTGCCGCCGAAGATCGAAGGCGATGTGAAGGCCTTCTTCGACGAGGCGCGCGCCATGGTGGCGAAGGGATCGAAGGGCTATCCCGCGCCCCTCAAGATCGTCGAGTGCGCCGAGGCCGCGGCGACCAAGCCCTTCGACGAGGGGCGCAAGGTGGAGCGCGACAACTTCGCCTACCTCGTCGGCACGACCGAATCGGCCGCGCTGCGGCACATGTTCTTCGCCGAGCGCCAGACCTCGAAGATCCCGGACGTGGCCGAGGACACGCCAACGCGCGAGGTGAAAAAGGCCGCGGTGATCGGCGCCGGCACGATGGGCGGCGGCATCGCGATGAGCTTCGTGAATGCCGGGATTCCGGTGACCCTGATCGACGCCACGCAGGAGGCAATTGATCGCGGTCTGAAGACGATCGAGAAGAACTATGCGGCGACGGTTTCGAAAGGCCGCCTCAAGCAGGAGGACATGGACAAGCGTCTTGGGCTGATAAAAAAATCCATAAAGATAGAAGATGCGAAAGACGCCGACATCGTCGTCGAAGCGGTGTTCGAGCGCATGGACGTGAAGCAGGATCTTTTCAGGAAGCTCGACGCGATCGCGAAGCCCGGCGCCATTCTCGCGTCCAATACCTCCACGCTGGATGTGGACAAGATCGCCGAGGCCACCAAGCGCCCGCAGGATGTGATCGGCACGCATTTCTTCTCGCCGGCCAACGTCATGCGGCTGCTGGAGGTGGTGCGCGGCAAGAAGACCGCCAAGGACGTGCTCGCCACCACCATGAAGCTCGGCAAGGCGCTGAAGAAGGTGCCGGTGGTCTCGGGCGTGTGCGACGGCTTCATCGGCAACCGCATGATAGAGAAATACGGCCAGCAGAGCCTGTTCCTGCTCGACGAGGGCGCGAGCCCGCAGCAGGTCGACGCCGCCGCCCAGAAGTGGGGCCTCGCGATGGGCCCGTTCACCATGGGCGACATGGCGGGCCTCGACATCGGCTGGGAGATCAGGAAGCGCCGCTACAAGGAGCGTCCCGACTTCGTGTATTCGAAGGTCGGCGACAGGATCGCCGAGCTCGGGCGTTTCGGGCAGAAGACCGGCAAGGGCTGGTACCTGTACGAGCCCGGAAACAGGAAGCCTGTCCCGGATCCGGAAGTCGAAAAAATAATCGATGAATATCGAAAAGCGAACGACCTGAAAACCAGAAACATCTCCGACGACGAAATCGTCGAGCGGCTCATCTATGCCCTCGTCAACGAGGGTGCGAAGATCCTCGAGGAAGGCATCGCGCTCAGGGCCTCCGACATCGACATGGTGTACCTCACCGGCTACGGCTTTCCGCCCTACCGCGGCGGCCCCATGTTCTATGCCGATACCGTTGGTCTTTCCAAAGTACTCTCCTCTATCGAAAAGTTCAGCAAAGGCTACATGGGCGCCATATGGAAGCCCGCGCCCCTGCTGGTGAAACTGGCCAAGGACGGAAGGAAATTCAATGACTGAAGCGGTGATCGTTTCGACTGCCAGGACGCCGCTGTGCAAGAGCTGGCGCGGCGCGCTCAACATGACGCACGGCGCGAAGATGGGCGGGCACGCGGTGCACGCCGCGCTCGAGCGGGCGAAGCTCGACGCCGACGAGGTCGAGGACGTCATCATGGGCTGCGCCAATCCCGAGGGCGCGACCGGCTGGAACATCGCGCGCCAGATCGCGCTGCGCGCCGGCTGCCCGGTCACGGTTCCAGGCATGACGGTGAACCGCTTCTGCTCATCCGGCCTGCAGACGATCGCGCTCGCCTCGCAGCGCGTCCTCGCCGGCGAAGGCGAGGTGTTCGTCGCCGGCGGGGTCGAGTCGATCTCGATGGTGCAGAACGAGATGAACAAGCACCATTTCCAGGACGAGTGGCTGCACCGGCACATGCCGGAGACTTACTGGCCGATGCTGCAGACCGCCGAATACGTGGCGAAGCGCTACGAAATCCCCCGCGAGAAGCAGGACGAGTACGGCGTGCAGAGCCAGCAGCGCGCGGCGAAGGCGCGCGCCGAGGGCAAGTTCAAGGACGAGATCGCGCCGATCACCACCAAGATGAAGGTGGTGGACAAGAACACCGGCCAGGAAACGATGAGGGAAGTGACGGCTTCCGAGGACGAAGGCATCCGCCCCGACACTACGCTGCAAGGGGTGTCGCAGATCAAGCCCGCCATCGAGGGCGGCGTGATCTCCGCGGGCAACGCCAGCCAGTTCTCCGACGGCGCGTCCGCCGCCGTGGTGATGAGCGAGCGCGAGGCCGCGAAACGCGGCCTCAAGCCCCTTGGCATCTTTCGCGGTTTCGCGGTAGCGGGCTGCGATCCCAAGGAAATGGGCATCGGCCCGGTGTTCGCGGTGCCCAAGCTGCTGGAGCAGGCCGGCAAGAAGGCGAAGGACATCGACCTGTGGGAGCTGAACGAGGCTTTTGCGGTGCAGGTCATCTACTGCCGCGACCGCATCGGCATCCCGAACGACAGGCTCAACGTCAACGGCGGCGCCATCGCCGTCGGCCACCCCTACGGCATGTCGGGCGCGCGCCTCGTCGGCCACGCGCTGATCGAAGGCCGCCGGCGGCGCGCCAAGCACGTCGTCGTCACCATGTGCATCGGCGGCGGCATGGGCGCGGCGGGGCTGTTCGAGGTCGTCATTTGAGGATCGTCGCCGGATTGCTCGCGCTTGCAGCCGCGACGGCGCAGGCGCAGAGCTTTCCGACGAAGCCGATCCGCATCATCGTGCCGTTCGCGCCGGGCGGCGCCAACGACCTGATGGCGCGCTACGTGTGCGAACGCTTCCCGCACGCGCTTGGCCAGCCGTGCGTGGTGGAGAACCGCACGGGCGCGGGCGGCATGATCGGCATCGACGCCGTGGCGAAGGCGGAGCCCGACGGGCACACGCTCCTCATGGTGCCGAACAACATCGTCACGATTCCCCTGGTCTACGCCAAGGTGCCTTACGACACGCAGGACCTCGCGCCGATCGCGCTCGTCTCGAGCACGCCGATCATGATCGGCGCGCATCCGAGCTTTCCACCCAGGACGTTTGCCGAGCTGATCGCGCATGCGAAGGCGAACAACGGCAAGGTGCTCTTCACCGCCTGCGGCCCCGCATCGGCGCAGCACCTCGCCGGTGAATTGCTCGCGGCGGAGGCTGGCTTCAAATGGACCCACGTGCCGTACAAGGGCTGTGGCGATGCGCTCACCGGCGTGCTCGGCGGACAGGTGCCGGTCTTCATCAGCACGGTGGCGCACTTCAATCCGCAGATCAAGAGCGGGAAGCTGCGCGGCTACGCCGTGATGGGCAGCGCGCGCAGCCCGTTCGCGCCCGAGTACCCCACGGCGATCGAAGCCGGCTTTCCGGACATGCGGTTCGATCTCTGGTTCGGCCTGATGACCTCGAGCCGCGTGCCGTCCGCTGTGCAGACGCGCCTCAACGCCGAGCTGAACAAGGCGCTGCAGGCGGCCGACCTGCGCGAGAAGCTGGCGCAGCAGTTCTACGAGCCGATCGGCGGCACGCCGGAGCGCTTCGTGCAGGCGATGCGCGCCGACACCGAGCGCTACGGGCGTGCCATCAAGGAAGCCGGCATCAAGCCCGAGTAATGCTGGTCCTCAGCAACGACGAGATCGGCCGCCTCCTCACCGTCGAGGAGTGCATGGCGGCGCTCGAGCCGATGTACCGCGACGTGGCGGCGGAGCAGGTGCTCTTCTCGCCGCGCGTCGACAACATCGGGCCACACGCCCTACCCGGCGCGTACTACGCGTTCAAGCACATGGGCGGCACCTGGCCGCGCGAGAAGGTGCAGGCGCTACGCATCAACTCCGACGTGGTCACGCACCCCCTCGTCGCTGGCAAGCCGCGGCGCGTGAAGCAGCCGCTCGCACCCTCGAGCACCGGCGGACGCTGGGTGGGCCTGGTGCTCCTCTTCAGTACCGAGACCGGCGCCCTCCTCGCCATGTTCCCCGACGGCGTGATGCAGAACCTGCGCGTCGGCGCGACG
>WNFM01207259.1_pt1 | contig 18839 bp, 13 predicted proteins | sample 5400271 | NCBI WGS metagenome assembly WNFM01 (sample SAMN13153352, study PRJNA577476) | soil metagenome | isolation source: 60 cm saprolite on Douglas fir-dominated hillslope | place: USA:California | collected 2013-09-17 | reverse complement strand
TGGGAAGCATTACTTCCACATGGTCGGCGAGAAGTACATCGAAGCCATCGCCGTCGGTGCGAACGCGATGCCGGTGCTCATACCCGCTCTGGGGTCCGAGATGGATTTGCAGTCCTTGTTGGGTGCCTGCGATGGACTGCTGCTGACCGGAAGCGCATCGAATGTCGAACCACATCACTACGGAGGTCCGGCGAGTGAGCCGGGAACATTACATGATCCAAATCGGGATGCTACGACGCTTCCGCTGATTCCGCGTGCGATCGCCGCCGGGCTGCCGGTACTGGCCATCTGCCGCGGATTTCAGGAAATGAACGTTGCCTACGGCGGCACTTTGTATCAACGGCTGCATGAGGTGGATGGTCTGCTCGATCATCGCGAGGACGAATCGACCCCGCTGGACGTGCAGTACGGTCCGGCGCACGAAGTCCTCTTGGAGCCTGGAGGATGCCTGCGGAAAATCGCCGGACAGGATCGCTTGCAAGTCAATTCCCTGCACTGGCAGGGCGTACAAACACTGGGCAAGGAGTTACTCGTCGAGGCGCGTGCACCGGATGGCGTCATCGAGGCGTTCAGGGTGGCCGGGTCTCAAGGTTTTGCGCTGGGTCTGCAGTGGCATCCTGAATGGCAGTTCGAGAAGAATCCTTTTTCCAGCGCGTTGTTTGCCGCATTCGGAGAAGCCAGCCGGCGGCGCGCATCGAGTCCAAGGTGATTTATGGCGAGTACGATTCAGCAATTCTTGAAAGAACACGGCATCTCGGAAGTTGAAGCCATCATTCCAGACATGGCGGGAGTTGCGCGCGGCAGGCTCATCCCCGCCGAGAAATTCGCGGAGGAGGAGGGCATGCGCCTTCCCGAGGCGATTTTCCTGCAAACGGTCACCGGCGACTATCCGGAGGACCAGAGCGCGATGAACCCGTCCGATATCGACATCGTGCTGCGCGCCGATCCGAAGACCGTCCGCGTCGTGCCGTGGGCGGCCGAGCCCACCGCACAGGTGATTCACGATTGCTACTACGGCGACGGCCGGCCGGTCACCATGGCGCCGCGCTACGTGTTGCGCCGGGTGCTCGAGTTGTACGAAGCGCACGGCTGGGAACCGGTGGTGGCGCCGGAGCTCGAGTTCTTTCTGGTGGAGCCGAACATCGATTCCGACTATCCGCTGAAGCCGCCCATCGGCCGCTCGGGTCGCCCGGAGATCGGGCGCCAGGCCTACAGCATCGCGGCGGTCAACGAGTTCGACCCACTGTTCGATGACATGTATTCGTTCTGCGAGGCGCAGGACATCGAGATCGACACCCTGATCCACGAGTCCGGCGCGGCCCAGATGGAAATCAACCTGCTGCACGGCTATCCGATGAGCCTGGCCGATCAGGCCTTTCTCTTCAAGCGCACCGCGCGCGAGGCGGCGCTGCGCCACAAGATGTACGCGACGTTCATGGCAAAACCCATGGCCAAGGAGCCGGGCAGTGCCATGCATCTGCATCAAAGCATCATCGATTCAAGAACCCGCAAGAACATCTTCAGCAACGCCGACGGTTCACCGTCGTCGCTGTTCTTTGGACATATCGCCGGCTTGCAGAAGTATCTGCCGGGCGCCATGTCGTTGTTCGCGCCCAACGTGAACAGCTACCGGCGCATCAGCCGCTATTCGTCCGCGCCCATCAACGTCCATTGGGGCTACGACAATCGCACTGCCGGCTTGCGCGTACCCATGTCGGGCCCGGAGGCGCGTCGCGTCGAAAATCGCGTGGGGGGCGCCGATGCCAATCCCTACTTAGGGATGGTGGAGGCTCTGAAGCCTTCCGAGCCGATATCGGGAAGCGCGTACGACCTGGCGATCGCGCTTCCGCGGACCTTGGCCGAAGCGCTGCGGCTGCTGCGCGAGTCGAAGTCCCTGGTCGATCTGTTCGGAGATCGCTTCGTACTGGCATTTACGGCAGTCAAGGAAGCCGAGTACGAGACCTTCGCGCAGGTCATCAGCTCTTGGGAGCGCGAGCATCTCCTGCTGAACGTTTGACGTTGCAGCTGAACCTTTGATGTTGCAGCGGCACCTTTAGCCAGTCTGGCTCTGTCCCCGGCGCGCCGGCTGCGATATAAAGGAGCAGCAACACGAAGGGGATCTGCTTGATGTTCAGTTTTCGTCGGACGGCGATTCTGGCGCTTGGGTGCGCGTTATTGATGGACGCCTGCGGCGGCGGCAAGTCGGGCACGCAGGGGACCGCAACAGTCGCAGCATCCCCGGCAGCGGAAGCCTCTGCCGCTCCCAGCTCCGGAAAGGTGCTGAACCTGTACATCTGGTCCGATTATCTCGCGCCGAATGCGTTGCCGGATTTCGAGAAACAGACCGGCATCAAGGTGCACATTTCTTATTTCGACACCAATGAAACGCTGGAGACGAGACTCCTCGCGGGCCACAGCGGGTTCGACGTCGTGGTGCCGACCGCCTCCTATTTTGAGCGTCAGATCAAGGCCGGCGTCTACCTGGCCCTCGACAAGTCGAGGCTGCCGAACCTCAAGAACATGGATGCGCAGCTCATGTCGAGGGTGGCGCTGCACGATCCCGATAACGCTCATGGTGTGATCTACACCTGGGGCACGAATGGCATCGGCTACAACGAAAAAATGATCAAGGCGCTCTTGCCGGATGCGCCTGTCGACAGCTGGCGCATGGTCTTCGATCCTGCGGTGGCCTCGAGGATCGCCAAGTGCGGCATCAGCGTGTTGGACTCGCCGGCGGAAATGGTGCGCGTGGTCTTAAGTTACCTGGGCCGCGATCCGAATTCGCAAAAACCCGAGGACCTGGCCGCCGGTGAGGCTGCGTTGAGCAAGATCCGGCCCTATATCCGAAACATCAACTCTTCGGAATACATCGAAGCGCTCGCCAATGGAGACATTTGCTTGGCGGTGGGTTACAACGGCGACGTGCTGCAGGCGCGCGATCGCGCGCGGGATGCGAATAAAGGGATCGAAATACAGTACGTCGTCCCCAAAGAGGGATCGATTCTGTGGTTCGACATGCTGACCGTGCCGAAGGATGCCCCCGATCCCGAAAGCGCCTACGCCTTCTTGGACTACATGATGACTCCGCAGGTGGCGGCCGATGTGTCCGACTTCAGGCGGTATGCCACCGCCAACGCCGCGGCGGAGCGGCTGGTTCAGGCGGGGGCCCGCGACGACCCCGGCATCTATCCGCCGAAGGAACTGCGGCAGAACGCCCGATCAAACCCGCGCCATCACCAGGGTCTGGCAAAAGTTCAAGACGGGCCAATAGCCGATGGCGACATCCGCTCCCGCCGTGAAAGCCGCCCCCTGGAACGATCCCGCCAACCGCCCCTACGTCGAAATCGAGCGCGTCACCAAGACTTTCGGTGATTTCAAGGCCGTCGACGACGTTTCTCTGAAGATCTACAAAGGAGAGATATTTTGTCTTCTCGGCGCGTCGGGGTGCGGCAAGACGACATTGCTGCGCATGCTGGGCGGTTTCGAGACCCCCAGTTCCGGCCGCATCTTCATCGACGGCGAAGACATGACGGGCGTCCCCCCCTATGATCGTCCGGTGAACATGATGTTCCAGTCGTACGCGCTATTTCCGCACATGACGGTGGAACAAAACGTCGCGTTCGGCTTGAAGCAGGACGGCGTCGCGAAGGCGGAGATCGCCGACCGGGTGGCGACGATGCTGGAACTCGTCAAGCTCGGCGGGCTCGGCAAGCGCAAGCCGCATCAGCTCTCCGGCGGCCAGAAGCAGCGCGTGGCGCTGGCGCGCTCGTTGGTGAAGCGCCCCAAATTACTGCTGCTCGACGAACCGCTGGGCGCCCTCGACAAGAAATTGCGGGAGCACACTCAATTCGAACTCGTCAGTCTTCAGGACAAGCTCGGCGTGACCTTCATCGTGGTCACTCACGATCAAGAGGAGGCGATGACCCTGGCCAGCCGCATCGGCGTCATGAATCACGGTGAAATCGTCCAGGCCGGCACGCCATCCGAGATTTACGAGTTTCCCGGGTCCAAGTTCGTGGCCGATTTCGTGGGATCGGTCAATATCTTCGAAGGCAAACTCATCGAGGACGAGCCCGAACACGTTCGCATCGCGTCCGACGAGCTCGGCGCCACCATTTACGTGAGCCATGGAATCAGCGCTCCGCCGGAGGCGACCGTGTGGGCCGCCATCAGGCCGGAGAAGGTATTCATGTCAACGGCCCCGCCGGGGGGCACGGACAATGTCGTGCGTGGCGCGGTTCAAGACATCGCGTATCTCGGGGATCTGTCGATTTACCTGGTGAAGTTGGCCACCGGCAAGGTGGTCCGCGTGACCCAGCCGAACACCTCGCGCCATGCGGAAGCCATCACCTGGGATCAGCAGGTGTATTTGTCCTGGGACTCCACGAGTCCCGTGGTCGTGACCCGCTGATCAGATGAAGCGAACCCAATCCTTGCAGCGGTTCGGTATCACGGGACGGGGCCTCGTGGTGGCGCTCCCGTACGTGTGGCTGCTGTTGTTTTTCGTGGTGCCGTTCGTCATCGTCTTGAAGATTTCCTTCTCGGACATCGACCTTGCAATCCCGCCGTACAAGCCCCTGATCGAATGGACCGCCAAGAACGCCCTGGCGATCAAGATCAATTTCAACAACTACGCGTTCCTGTTCACCGATTCGCTGTATTTGAACGCGCTGGTCAATTCGATCAAGGTCGCGTTCATCTCCACCTTGATGTGTTTGGCTGTCGGATACCCGATGGCCTACGGCATCGCGCGTTCCACGCCGTCGACCCGGAACATGCTGTTGCTGCTGGTGATACTGCCCTTTTGGACGTCGCTGCTGCTGCGGGTCTATGCGTGGATCGGACTCCTGAAAGCCAACGGGGTGATCAACAATGTGCTGATCTCGCTCGGAGTCATTCATGAGCCCCTGACCATGCTGTACACGCCTTTTGCGATGTACGTGGGCATCGTATATTCCTATCTGCCGTTCATGATCCTGCCGCTGTATGCCAACCTGGAGAAGATGGATTGGCAGCTGCTCGAGGCGGCGGAAGACTTAGGGTGTAGGCCCTACCAGGCGTTTTACAAGATTACGCTGCCGCTGTCGCGCAATGGCATCTTGGCCGGCTCCATGCTGGTCTTCATTCCCGCGGTGGGCGAGTTCGTGATCCCGGCGCTGCTCGGCGGCCCCAACGCCTTGATGATCGGCCGCGTGCTGTGGGACGAGTTTTTCTCCAACCGGGCGTGGCCGGTGGCGAGCGCGGTGGCCATCCTGCTGCTCATCATCCTGGTACCGTTCATGATGTGGTACCAAAGCGTGCAGGCGCGCGAATCCGCGGGCGCACGATGAACTACCGGCGCTCCTACTTCATCATCACCTGCATCGCGTTCGGATTTGCATTCCTGTACATCCCCATCCTGTCGATGGTGGTGTTCTCCTTCAATGCCTCGAAGCTGGTGACGGTTTGGGACGCGGCGAATTCCCCCACGTTGAAATGGTACTACTCGCTGTTGCACAACGAGGAGATCCTGGACGCCGCGTGGATTTCTTTGAAGGTTGCCGTGATCAATGCGTCAGGGGCGGTGATCCTGGGCACTCTGGCCGGCTTCGGCCTGGCGAGATTCACGAAATTTCGGGGACGTTTCACGCTCAACGCCATGACCACGGCACCTCTGGTCATGCCCGAGGTGATCACCGGTTTGTCGCTGCTCCTGCTGTTCGTCGCCATGGAACAGGTGATCGGATGGCCGGCGGGCCGCGGCCTGACGACCATGACCATCGGTCACATGACCTTCTCGATGGCCTACGTGACGGTCGTGGTGCAGTCGCGGCTCGCGAGTTTCGACACCGCGCTCGAGGAGGCGGCCATGGACCTGGGCGCGCGTCCGGTGAAGGTTTTCTTCGTGATCACCCTGCCGATCATTTTCCCCGCGATCCTGTCCGGATGGCTGCTGGCCTTCACTTTGTCGTGGGACGATCTGGTGATATCGAGCTTCACCTCCGGACCGGGCAGCAGCACGCTGCCGATGGTGGTTTTCTCGAAGGTTCGATTGGGCGTGAGCCCGGAGATCAACGTTCTGGCCACGATCACCATCACCGTCGTGACCCTGATGATCGTCGCAGTCAGTTTGTGGATGGCGCGGGCAAGCCGCGTGGAGAAGGCTCCGGTTTGAGGCGCCGCTGGAAGCGCCGGAAGTCCGCCGCGTGTGCGATGCTACGCAATTGAAGCGAGGGCAGTTTAGTGACCACACCGCGAGCCGCGGGCTTTGGATTGGAAAAATTGCCGCGCATCGACCGCGGCGAGGGGAGTTACCTGTTCGATACGGCCGGGCGCCGCTATCTTGACGGCTCGGGCGGACCGGCGGCCTTCAGCATCGGGCACGGCAATCCCGAAGTGAACGCTGCCATCGCGGCCCAGCTCGACAAGGTCGCTTGCGGCTACCGGTATCTGTTCACCAGCGACCCGATGGAAGCTCTCACTGCACTGATCCTTGGCGCCTGCGGTCCGGAGTTTACGCACATCGTGTTCACCGGCAGCGGCTCGGAAGCCGTGGAGTCCGCACTGAAGGTGGCGCTGCAGTTTTTCGATGCGCGCGGCAGGCAGTCGAAGAGGCACTTTATCGCGCGCCAGCGCTCGTACCACGGAAATACGCTGGGCGCGCTGTCGCTGTCTGGAATGGCGGAACGACGGCGCCCGTTCGAGGGGAGTCTGCTCGATGTGTCGTTCGTCTCGCCCGCGAATGCCTATCGGCTGCCTCCGGGGGTCTCGCAGCCGGATCTCGTCGGCTATCTGGCGAATGAACTGGAGTCACGGATTCAGAGCGTTGGAGCGGACCGGGTGGCGGGATTCGTCTTCGAGCCCGTCGTCGGCGCCGCCGGCGGCGTGGTGCCGGCACCGCCGGGATACGCCGCGGCCGTCCGTGCCGTCTGCGATCGTCACGACGTGCTGCTGATCGCCGATGAAGTGATGAGCGGCGCGGGGCGGTGCGGCACCTGGCGCGCCCTCGAGCAAGATGGCGTCGTGCCCGACATCATGACGGTGGCGAAGGGATTGGCCGGCGGCTACATTCCGCTGGGCGCGACCATCATTCGCAACCAGATTGGCGCCACCATCATGAAGGAGCAGGGGTCCTTCATGACGGGCCATACGTACTCCGGCCACACAACTGCGTGCGCCGCGGCCCTGGCGGTGCAGCGCATCGTCCAGCGCGACTCGCTTGTTGAGCGAGTGCGGAAGAACGGCGAAGTGCTCAAGGCACGGCTGGGTGAGGCACTCGGCGGGTTCGACGCCGTCGGGGATATTCGTGGGCGCGGCTACCTGATCGGCATCGAGTTCGTGCGGGATCGCGCCTCGAAGCAGCCCTTTCCGGCGGGGCGGGGCGCCAGCATCGACGTGGCGCGGCGCGCGTTCGAGGATGGCTTGATCGTCTATCCATGCTCCGGAAACGTTAGCGGTGCGGCGGGCGATACCGTCATCATCGCTCCGCCGTACAATGCCACCGACGATGAATTGCTCGAGCTCGTTGAAAAATTCTCGAAGGCCGTCGCTGCGGCGTTTGCATGAGCACCAAGATTTCCATGGCAACCGCGCGGCTCGACGATGGAGACGCCATGGCCAAGTTCCTGGCGCCGATCCCGAACGGCGAGCAGCTGGCCAAGGTTCTTGAGGACAGGCATCCGCTGGCATCCCGCGCCTATGACGATGAGACATGGACCGCGCGTTTCGTCGCGAGCGACGCGACCGAAGTGAAATGCTTTACCGTCTCGGACATCACGATCGATCAGGCCGAGATGATCGCAGCCGCCTGCCCGGATATCAGCGGACTCAAGCTCGATGAATTCCGCCAGGCAGTCGAGCAGGCGCTGGGACCGACGTTGGAGTCCTAGGCTCGCACGGCCACGCGGGACGATAGACGCTTGGGTGCATCGGCCGCGATGTGGGTCTCGGGGGCCGGTGCATGGATCAGCGACATGCTGATCCATACCGCCAGGCTGAAGTAGAGCGACATCCAGGCAATCTCGCTTTTCCACACTTCCCAGCGATATGAGACCACGCGTCGCGATGCGACATCGAGCACCCCTTGCGCGATACTCATGTAGTGGCGCCCACTCGCTTCGTCGGCGAGCCAGCGCGACCAATACATGGGCACGTCGACGGCAAACATGAACACCACATACGCCAGACCCGCCGCGCAGCAGGCGGCGAACATGGATCGCCCGCTTGGCGTGCCCCGGGGATAGATCGCCATGACGCTTATGACGAGTAGCGCCACCGACAGTCCCCAGATCGATTCCTCGGCTACATGGCCGAGATTCGACGTGGTCAGCACCGAATACCAGGAACAGGCCTCGGCGATCGCGATGAGCGGAACCACCGCGAGCGATACCGCCGTGCCCAGTGCGCTGCGCGCCGCGCGCGAAATCTCGTTGAGCATCAATGCCCACTGACCGACGAAGCACAGTTCCGCGACCGTCGCCACCGACCGGCCGATGATGACGCTGGACAGCCAGTGATTGAACAGGCAGATGCGCGGGACGTCGTAGACCGGGAAAGTCGATCGGAACGCGCAGCCGAAGACGTACACGGCCGACAGCAAGAGCTGCAGTCGGCGAGTTCTGTAGAGCTCGGCCGGCATGACGGGGAAGCGGCGATTGAGCAGCCTCGCCGACAGCGCCCAGGCCGCGATATTGAATGCCGCGACCACACAGAGGAAGTAGCGCCAAGAGGTTACATCAAGTGTCATCATACCGTCATGATGACATGCTAGGCGCCCCCGGCCAATGGCCCGGCCCCGCAGTTGTGATACGTCCATCATCCGTCCGCAACCGTCCAGCAGCCAGCGCTGATGCGCTGAGAGCCTTTAGCCCCGTGCTGCGATGGCATTTCCCGCGTCGGCGGGAAGGCGTGCATAGCCTAAGATCGAAACGGCGATCAGCACGCCTGCGGCGAGGAACGCCCAGCGGAAGTCCCCCAGCACGAAGGCCTGAGCCTCCCGGTGCGGCGCGGCTCCGAGCGCTGAGGATACCCGAAGGCACAGGGCGCCGAAAGCGATGCCCATGCCGATCGCCATCTGCTGTGCGACGCTCCAGAGCGTGCTGGCCGGGCCCTTCTGCGGATCGTCGACGTCGGCATAGGCGAGGGTCGCCAGCGTCGTGAATTGAAGGGATCGGGCCAGGCCGTACACGAACAGCACGACGAGCATCAGGACCAGAGGCGTCGAAGGAAACAACCAGCCGTAGCCCGCCACGATCAGCGCAGCGGTCGCAGTGGCGAATATCGCGACGGTCCGGAACCCGAATCGCTGCAAAATGGGTGTCGTGAACACCTTCATGCCGAGATTCCCGACAGCGGTCGCGAGCAGCAATAGACCCGACTGAAAAGCGGACAATCCAAAGCCGATCTGAAACAGCAGGGGCGCGAGATAGGGTACCGCCTCGATGCCGATGCGGGTGGCCGAGCCCCAGAGCACGGTCACCGCATAGGTGGGTACGCCCAATGTCGTCAAGTCGAGGAGCGGCGCCCGAACCCTGCGGAAATGGCGTACGGCGATGAACCCTAGAATCACGCCCGCCAGAATGAATCCCGTCGCGTGGGCGATGCGCGCATCCTGGCGGCTCGCGAGCTCGGTGCCGTAGAGCAGCGCGATGAAGGCGGTCCCGCTCAAGACGAATCCTCCGATGTCCATCGACCGCCGCAGTCCGCTCCGCTGATTGGGTACGTATTTTGCGATCGCGGCCAGTGCCGCGAGCCCGAACGGAACGTTGAGAAAGAATACCCAGTGCCACGACGCGTACGTGGTGATGAAACCGCCCACCGTCGGGCCGACGACGGGAGCCACGATCGCCGGCCAGGTGATCGTCGAAATGGCTTGCATCAGCCGGCTTTTGTCGGTGTTGCGCACGACGATCATCCGCCCGACCGGCACCATCATGGCGCCGCCGAGCCCCTGCAGCACGCGTGCCGCCGTGAAGAATCCGATCCCCGTCGACAATCCGCAGAGAACCGATGCGACGGTAAACAGCACCAGCGCTCCGCCGAACACGCTGCGCGATCCGAAGCGATCGGCGATCCAGCCGCTCACCGGAATGAAGACCGCCAACGTCAGCATATAGGCGGTCATCCCGAGGCTCACCTCGTTCGGCCCAACCGCGAACGATCGCGCCATCTGCGGCAGAGCCGTCGCGACGATGGTCGTATCCAGGTATTCCATGAAGAAGGTGGCCGCCACGATGAACGGCAATGCGCCGGCCGTCATCGGTTGGAGGCTCCTAGACCAGTACCCGTTCGATCCCGCCGTCGTTGGCTTTCCGCACATACGCGGGCAGCCAGTCGGGCCCCAGCAGGTTCTTGGCGATCTCCACCACGATGTAGTCGGCGTCGAGGTCGGCGTCGTCGTTGTATCGCTTGAGACCCTGAAGGCACGAGGGACAGGACGTCAGGATCTTCACCTCGCCTCGGTGTCCGCCGGCGCGCAGCTGATCGACGCCGATACGCACTTCCTGCTCCTTGCGGAAGCGCACCTGGGTTGAAATGTCCGGCCGGGTGATGGCGAGGGTGCCCGATTCGCCGCAGCATCGATCGTTCGCTTCGATGACGCCGTTTCGTGCGCTGTTCATGAGGGTGTTGACCACGTCGAGCGGGTCGTGCTTTTTGATCGGCGAATGGCAAGGGTCGTGGTACAGGTAACGCACGCCCGTCACGTTCTCGAGCTGCACGCCCTTTTCCATGAGGAACTCGTGGATGTCGATGATCTTGCATCCCGGAAATATCTTGTCGAATTCGTATCCCTGGAGCTGGTCGAAACAAGTCCCGCAGCTCACCACGACCGTCTTGATGTCCAGATAGTTCAGCGTGTTGGCAACGCGATGAAACAGCACGCGATTGTCGGTAATGATCTTGTCGGCTTTGTCGAACTCTCCGGTGCCGCGCTGCGGGTAGCCGCAGCAAAGATAGCCGGGCGGCAAGACGGTCTGCACACCGACGTGCCACAGCATGGCTTGAGTGGCGAGTCCCACCTGCGAGAACAAGCGCTCCGATCCGCAGCCCGGAAAGTAGAAGACGGCCTCGGACTCGCTGCTGGTGGCCTTCGGATCGCGGATGATGGGAACGTAGTCGCGGTCCTCGATGTCGAGCAGCGCGCGTGCGGTTCGCTTCGGCAACCCGCCCGGCATCCGCTTGTTGACGAAGTGGATGACCTGTTCCTTGATGGGCGGCCTTCCGGTCGTCGCCGGGGGCCGCTTCGTCTGCGCCCTCGCGAGCGTGTTGAACGCTCTATTGGCCAGGCGCTGCGCCTTGTAGCCCCAGTCGATCAGACACAAGCGCGCCAGCTTGATGGTCTGCGGATTCGTCGCGTTCAGAAAGAACATGGACGCCGCCGTTCCCGGATTGAAGCGCTTCTTTCCCATGCGGCGCAGCAGATCGCGCATGGCCATCGACACATTGCCGAAATCGATGTCGACGGGGCAGGGGGTCAGGCACTTGTGGCAGACGGTGCAATGATCGGCGACGTCCGACAGTTCGTCCCAATGCTGGATCGATACTCCGCGGCGAGTCTGTTCTTCGTATAGAAAGGCCTCGATCAGCAGCGACGTGGCGAGTATTTTGTCGCGCGGCGAATACAGCAGGTTCGCGCGCGGCACGTGGGTCGCGCAAACGGGTTTGCATTTTCCGCAACGCAGGCAGTCCTTGATGGCGTCGGAGATGACGCTGATGTCTGATTGCTGCATGATCAAGGACTCGTGCCCCAAGAGATTGAAGCTCGGCGTGTAGGCCCGCTGCAGATCCGCGCCCGGCATGAGCTTGTCCTTGTTGAAGCGCCCGCCGGGATCGACTCGGTGTTTGTAGGAGCGAAACGCAGCCAGTTCCGCTTCGGTCAGGTATTCAAGTTTGGTGATACCGATGCCGTGCTCGCCCGAAATCACGCCGTTCAAGGCGCGCGCAATTCGCATGATGCGCGCGACCGCGCCATTTGCGGTCTTGAGCATGGCGTAGTTGTCGGAGTTCACGGGAATGTTGGTGTGCACATTGCCGTCGCCCGCATGCATGTGCAGAGCGACGAAAACGCGCCCCTGCAGAACCCGCCTGTGCACGGCGTCGCAGTCGGCGAGAGTGGGCGCGAACGTTGCGCCCAGGAAGATACGCGCAAGCTCCGCGCGAAGCTCCGTCTTCCAGCTCACGCGAATGCTGCGGTCCTGCAGGTGATCGAACACCGTGCCGGTGGAATCATCGGGCGGCACGATGCCGAGCGATTCCAGCGAACCGTGCACCGAATGCAGGGTCAAGTCCATGGATGCGAGCAAACTCCGCCAGCGCGCGCGCACGCGCTCGACCAGTTCGCGGGCGGCCGCGCGCCGATCGGCGTCGCCGCTGGCGTCTCCCGCATCGCTGAAATAGAGCGCAAGCTCGTCCGTGATCTCCAGCTTGTTCTGGATCGAGAGTTCGATGTTGATGCGTTCGATGGCATCCGTGTATTCGCCGAGCCGTTCGAGAGGAATGACCACGTCTTCATTGATCTTGAACGCATTGGTGTGTTTGGCGATGGCGGCGGTCTTGGCGCGGTCCAGCCAGAATTTCTTGCGGGCGTCGCCGTTCACGGCGATGAAGCCTTCGCCCGACCGTGCGTTGGCGAGACGCACGACTTCCGACGTGGCGGCGGCGACCACCGCGTCGTCCTCGCCGACGATATCCCCCAGCAGCACCATTTTCGGCAAGGCGCCACGCTTCGATTTGGTGCTGTAACCGACGGCTCGCAGATATCGTTCGTCCAGATGCTCGAGGCCGGCCAGGGTGGCGCCGCGCGCCCTGCCGCCGGTCTCCAGATAGCGCTTGATCTCGACGATGCTGGGGATGGCGTCGCGCGCCTGCCCGAAGAATTCAAGGCACACGGTGCGGGTGTATTTGGGCATGCGGTGCAGCACCCACCGCGCCGAGGTGATGAGGCCGTCGCAGCCTTCTTTCTGCACGCCGGGGAGCCCGCCCAAGAATTTGTCGGTGACGTCCTTGCCGAGCCCGGCCTTGCGGAATGCAGCCCCCTCGATGTTCAACCGCTCGCTGCGCAGCACCTTGGCTGCATCCGGGTGAGCGCCGCCGTCCTTCCACACCAGGTCGAAACAGGCCACCAGCACATCGTGAATCTTGCCCATATTGTGATTGAGGCGAGTCACTTCGAGCCAGTTGCCATCGGGATCGACCATGCGCCACCACAGGAGATTGTCGACTGCCGTTCCCCACAGCACCGCCTTCTTGCCGCCGGCGTTCATGGCGACATTGCCGCCCACGCAGGACGCATCCGCGGACGTCGGATCGACGGCGAACACGAAGCCGGCACGCTCCGCGGCCTCCGTGACCCGCCGCGTCACCACTCCGGCGGCTGACAATATCGTGGCGGCGTGCGGCGCGGGGTCTTTAGCCTCCGGCGCCCCGGGAAGTGCCAGCATCTCGACCGCACCCAGGTCCCCAAGCTTCTCGGTGTTGATTACCGCCGACCATGGCGTCAGGGGCACGGCGCCCCCGGTATAGCCCGTGCCGCCGCCGCGCGGGATGACGGTGAGGCCGAGTTCGATGCAGTCGCGTACCAGGCGAGGAATCTCCGCTTCGGAGTCGGGCGCCAGCACCAAGAAAGGCAGCTCGACCCGCCAGTCGGTGGCATCCGTGACATGCGTAACCCGCGCATACGCATCGAAGCGGATGTTGTCCTCCCGGGTGTGTTTGATCAGTGCGCGTCGCGCGCGTCTGCGCATTGCCGCCAGATCGGCGAAGTGCTTCTCGAAGCGCAGCACCGCGCCTTGCGCGGCCGTGAGCAATTGGGCGACCTTCTCGCCGCGCACCGCATCCTTGGGATCGCTGCGCTTCTCCACCTCGTGCAGCCTGTGGTGCAGGGCCTCGATGAGCTGCTTACGGCGCTTCGGGTTGTCCAACAGATCATCCTGCAGGAATGGATTGCGCTCGACGACCCAGATGTCCCCCAACACCTCGTACAACATCCGGGCGGAGCGGCCGGTCCGCCGTTCGCTGCGCAACTCGTCGAGCAGGTCCCAGGCGGCGGCGCCCAGCAGACGGATGACGATCTCGCGATCCGCCAGCGACGTGTAGTTGTANNGGCTGGAGCGCATGGGAATGGTGCAAATCGGCAACTGCGTTCATGGCCCCAGGAGTCTACCCACTTATGGCGGGTGGTGTGTAACCGCGCCGGCCCCCATCGGCGGTGCTTTCAATGCGCACCCACCTCGATTATCGTTGAACCATGAAAGACAACACCTTCGTGAATCATCCGCCGGAAGTCGAGGTGCCGGCCGACAATCGGCCGCTGGTGGCGCCGATTTACCAGTCGGTTAAATTTACCTTCGACGATGTGGGCGAGACCCTGCGTACGCTGCGCGGTGAGCGCGAGGGCTTCTTTTATTCGCGCAACACGAATCCGACGCTGCGGCAACTGGAACTCACGCTGGCGCGGATGCAGGGCAGGGAGGATTGCCTGCTGGTCGGTTCCGGGGTGGCCAGCATTGCGGCCTCCTTGTTGTCGCTGTGCAAGCAAGGGGATCATGTGCTCGCGTTCATCGAGTCCTATGGCCCCACGCGCTACATCGTGCAGCATATCCTCGCCAAGTACGGAGTCACGCATACGCTGTTGTCCATCGAGGATCTGCCCGGCGTCGAACGGGTGCTTCGTGAAACACCGACGCGATTGGTGGTGTTCGAGAGTCCCACGAATCCCGTGACCAAGATTGCGGATATCGGGCATCTGACCCAACAGGCGCGTCAAGCAAATTGCCTCACCGTCATGGACAACACCTTTGCCGGCTTTCACAACCACGGCGGCTATGAGGTCGATATCTTCCTGCACAGCCTGACCAAATTCGCCTCCGGGCACGGCGACGTCATGGGCGGCGCCATCATCGCCGACCGGCCGCTGATCGCGGCGATGCGCAAGGATGTGGTGTCCATGGGCCCCACTCTCGATCCGCATGCCGCGTTCCTGATCCAACGCGGCATGCGCACGTACCATCTGCGCTATGAGAGGCAATGTGCGAACGCGCTTGCCGTGAGCCGCTTCCTGCTAGGGTCTACCGGGGTGAAGCGCGTCCACTTTCCGGGCCTCGAGAGTCATCCGCAGCACGAGTTGGCGAAACGCCAGATGACGGACTTCGGCAGCATCGTGAGTTTCGAACTGGATGGCGGCTACGACGAGGGCAACCGCTTCGCCGAAGCGCTGCAATTCTTTTCCATTACCTCCAGTGTCGGGTCGACCGAGTCATTGGTGATGCCGCCGCAATTGCTGGGGGGCCAGGAATATACTGCGGCGCAGCGCGAAACATCGCTCATCGGCCGCGGCACCGTTCGCCTGTCCATCGGCGTCGAGGACGCGCCTGATCTGATCGCCGATCTCGATCAGGCGCTGGCCAAAGCCTTCATTCAGCCCCTCTAGTTCATTAGAAAAAGTCGCCTGCGGCGCTTTTTGTGCCTATCCATTGCGCTACGCTATCCCTGCTGCGCGCAAGCCCCGGGTGGCCATCCTGGCCACCCGTTCGACGCGGTGCGTCTCACCCCTGGACGGCACCCTTTGGGTCGACCTCCGGTCGACCCAACGCGCTCCTGCGCGTTTGTCGGACATCAGCTTCGTTTCCGCTGGCAACGGCGAAGACGCCTAAGCGTGGTTTTTGCCAGCTGCGTAGCAGGGGGAAATGCAAGTCCGACAGGCTAGGGCCCGCGTAATCGACTGATTCGGGGTTTCCCCTCAAGCATCGCCGCGGTCGGCCGATCTAAGGAAGTGGCGTAGATGCTATCAGGGGTATTCCGTGAACCGCGAACCAAGCCTTGTCGTGCCGCCGCTGCATTCTCAGGCAGCGCGGGAGTATCTCCAGAACGCCTTTGCGTCCCCGCAGAACATCGCACCTCTGCCACGCATTTGCGCAGAACTCGCCCAGCTTACCGCACAGCAGACTGTCGACGCCGGTCAGTTGGCTCGCCTGATCCAGTCCGATCTGGCGCTGGCGGGCGAGATCATGCGCGTCGCGAACTCACCGGCCATGCGTCCGCGAGCCGCGGTCGTCACCTTGCGTCAGGCGGTGTCGTGGCTCGGGGTTGCCGAAATTCGCAATATCGCCATGGCAGTGATGCTGCACGGGGAGGTATTCTTCGCACCCGGACATGAGCCCGAGTCCGAGGAACTCTGGCGCGAAGCGCTGCTTTCGGGACTCTGGGCCAAGGAGATCGCGCGCGAGCGCCGCAAGCACGTCGAGAGCGCGTTTTTGGCCGCTCTCATGCATCGAACCGGCGCGGCGCTTGGGTTGAAGATCTTGTCGCAATACGAGGCGGAGCAGCGCACCGTCATGGATGCCGGCTCCTTTGCCGGATTGGTCGCGGAGTTCGAGCCGGCATTCGGCCGACTTCTCATGAACAACTGGAGTCTCCCCGGAGACGTTCAGGATGCCGCCTGCGACTGGCGCGATTATTCGCCTTCATCGCGCAGCGACCTGGCGGGCATGGTGAACGCCGCCCATTTATTGGCTACTCATACCATGTATCCCTTGCTCGTCGGCGAGGAACTCGTGCTGCAGAGTCCGGTGTTCGAGCACCTGGGCGTATTTCCGGATGAGCGGCGCGCCATGCTGGCAAAGCGCGATGTCGTCCGCAGTCTGGCGGGGGTCTGACTCATGCGGACGCAGATGGATTTCGATTTGATCTGCCTGGGTTCCGGCCCCGCGGGAATGAAGGCCGCGATCCAGGCATCCAAGGCTGGTTTTCGCGCGGCTATCGTCGAACGCGAACCGCAGATGGGCGGGTATTGCCTGTTGTCCGGTACCATTCCCAGTAAGACGTTGCGCGAGCAGGCGCTGCGCTACTCGCGCGCGCGGCAAGCGGCATCCTTCGCGGTGGAACTGCAGGGCGACGCTGCGCTGTCGACGCTGCTGCAGGGTGTCGGCGCCGTGATCGCCAACCAGGACCGCTACCTGCATGCCCAAGTGGCGCGCAACGGGGTCGAATTGATTCGCGGCAAAGGCGTGTTTCTGGATGATCGTCGCATCGAGGTGCAGCGGCTGGACGGGACCTGCACGGTGCTGCGGGGGCCGCGCATTCTCATCGCGACCGGATCCCGGCCGCGCCACGTTGCCGCGATCGAGGTGGACCACGAGCATGTGGTCGACAGCGATTCCATTTTGAGCGTTCCGTATCTGCCGAGAACGCTGACGGTGCTCGGAAGCGGCGTGATCGCCTGTGAGTATGCCTCGATATTCGCCGCCCTCGGCTGCGCCGTCACCGTGCTCGACAAGGCGGCCGAACCTCTCGGTTTTCTCGATCCCAGCCTGCGCGCGGGATTTCTGGAAGCGTTCCGCGCGATGGGCGGCAGCTACCGCGGCGGCGCGGAAGTCGAAGGAGCGCGTTTCGACGGCTTTTCGCAGGTTGGCGTGCTGCTGAAGGGCGGCGATGAACTGCGCTCCGACATCGTGTTTGCCGCCTTCGGACGCGTCGCGAATTTGGACGGCATCGGTCTGGACAGGCTCAAGCTCGCGATCAACGGCCGCGGCCACGTACAGGTGGATGCGCGCTTCGAGACGAACATTCCCGGCATCTATGCAGCGGGAGATGCGATCGGTCCGCCCGCGCTGGCCTGCGCCGCCGCCGACCAAGGCCGCCGGGCGGCGCTCGCCGCGTTCGGACTGCCGCCGCCGTCGGCCACCAGTCTGGTTCCGACCGGCGTGTACACGATTCCCGAAATTGCATGCGTCGGCCTGTCGCAAACCGAAGCTGCCGCCAAGAAGATCGACGTGATCGTCGGGCGTGCCGACTTCGGCGAAGTGGCTCGCGCGCACATTGCCGGACACCCGACGGGGTTTCTCGCTCTCATCTGCGAGCGCGGCACGGCGCGGGTGCTCGGCGTTCAAGTGATCGGCGACGGCGCCACCGAGCTCGTGCATCTGGGACAGTCGGCCATCGCCGCGGCGGCGACCGCGGAATTTTTCGTCGAACAGATCTTCAATTTTCCCACGATGACCGAGGCATACCGGATCGCCGCATTCGACGTGCTGAAGCAGCGGGCCATGGCGACAGCGGCCGCGCAGAATTCCGCGCGCGCGGCCGGTTGACCGCTACCGGCGAAGCGCCCCTGCGGGGCGGCCGCTACAGATTCTTGATCAACAGGTCGCCGAACTCGCTGCACTTGACCTCTTTGGCACCCTCCATGAGGCGCGCAAAGTCGTAGGTCACCGTTTTCTGCCCTATCGTCTTGTCCATCGAGCCGATGATGGCATCGGCCGCCTCCAGCCAGCCCATGTAGCGGAGCATCATCTCGCCCGACAAGATCACCGAACCCGGATTCACCTTGTCGAGGTCGGCGTACTTGGGCGCCGTGCCGTGGGTGGCTTCGAACACCGCGTGGCCCGTCATGTAATTGACGTTGCCGCCCGGGGCGATGCCGATCCCGCCGACCTGGGCCGCCAGGGCGTCGGAAATGTAGTCGCCATTGAGATTCATGGTCGCGATCACATCGAATTCGTCGGGACGGGTGAGGATCTGCTGCAGCGTGATGTCGGCGATCGCATCCTTGATGATGACCTTACCGGATTTCCGGGCCGTTTCCATCTGCTCGGCGGCGGCCTTTTCACCCTGTTTCGCCTTGATGCGTTCCCATTGCTCCCAGGTGAATACGTGATCGGGAAATTCACGCTCGGCCAATTGGTAGCACCAGTTGCGAAATGCACCTTCGGTGAATTTCATGATGTTGCCCTTGTGCACGATCGTGACGCTCTTGCGCTTGTTGGCGATCGCGTACTCCAAGGCCGAGCGGAACAGCCGTTCGGTTCCCTCTCTGGATGCGGGCTTGAGGCCGATGCCGGAACTGTCCGGAAAACGGATCTTCG
>WNFM01294916.1_pt1 | contig 18867 bp, 22 predicted proteins | sample 5400271 | NCBI WGS metagenome assembly WNFM01 (sample SAMN13153352, study PRJNA577476) | soil metagenome | isolation source: 60 cm saprolite on Douglas fir-dominated hillslope | place: USA:California | collected 2013-09-17 | reverse complement strand
CGCGTGGGATTGTCCGTCATTCTTTCTACGATCAATTCGCGGATCGCCTTGATAAACAATAGATGCGTCCCTACCGTCGGAACGCGAATCAGATTCAGCCCTATCTCACCTGCTAGCTGCCTGGCCTCGACATCGAGATCGTACAAAACTTCCATGTGATCCGAGATAAAGCCGATGGGCATCACAACGACATCTTGAGCACCAGATTCCTTGAGGTTCCGCAGATGGGCGAGGATGTCAGGTTCCAGCCAGGGTTGGCGCGGTGAACCACTCCGGCTCTGGTAGACCAATTGCCAGTTACTCGTCGGCACGCATTCGGCAACAAGGCGGCATGTTTCTCGAAGTTGCAACTCATAATCACAGTGCTCAGCCATCGAAAGTGGAATACTGTGTGCGGTAAAAGCAATGGGTGTGTTTAAGCGCCGATCCTCTGGAAGTTGTTTGAGTGCCGCCATCAGATTTTCGGCATTGGCCCCAACGAAACCCGGATGGTTATAGCACATGCGCAATCTGTCTACATGTGGGGCATCGGGGCCAACCTCAGCCTGCGCCCGCATGATATCTTCGCGGTATTGCCGACAGCCAGAATAAGAACTGTAGGCACTTGTGAAAAAAGCCAGCGCACGTTTAACGCCGTCGTTAGCCATCTGCCGCAAAGTATCTGCTAAAAAGGGATGCCAGTTCCGGTTGCCCCAATAAATCGGCAGATGGATATTGTTCGCTTCAAGTTCCGGTTTCAACGCGGCGATCAAAGCGCGATTCTGCCCATTGATCGGGCTGACTCCGCCAAAAAGCTCATAGTGATGAGCGACTTCCAACATGCGCTCACGGGGTACATTTCTGCCGCGCAAAACATTTTCCAGGAAGGGCAATACCTCGTCCATGCCTTCGGGTCCGCCAAAGGAAACGAGTAATAGCGCATCGTAATGCTGCGCTTCATCCTGAAACGTGCCGTAAGTTGTTAAATGCGGTGTATCACCGAGGGTCATATTCAGCTTCCAGAGCAGCCTGTGTTAACCAAACTTGCTGTGAATATAAGTCACTGCCTCTTCAGATGTATCGGCAAAGTAAACTAAATCGTCGAGAGATTGTAATACAAATCCATCGTCTTTCATTTTTTGCAACTGGACTTTTAATCCTTCATAGAAATTCTCTGTGTTTAAGACAACAACTGTCTTGTTGTGGTGGCCTTGTTTCTTCAGTTCAAGCACTTCGGTTAGCTCATCCAATGTGCCGATACCGCCGACGAGAACGACAATCGCGTCACTGCGCAAAAGCATTGTCGCTTTGCGCTCGCCTAACGTTTTTGCCACGATCATCTCGTCAGCGTTTTGACGGGCAGAATCCTTGAAAATATCCAATGTAACACCGATCAATTTTCCGCCGCCAGCCTGGACGCCCGAAGCGACCTCTCGCATTAGCCCTTTGTCTGTGCCGCCCCACACCAGATGATAGCCTTTCTCAGCGATCAACCTCGCAAACTCTCTTGCCGGTTCGGTATACTTGGCATCCAACTCATTGGCTGAACAGAAAACAGCAATATACTTCATCGCTTAGTGTACGGCAGCAGGAACGGCGGCGTGGAACGCTTCCAACGTCTGCGAGATCACTTCATCGCTGTGGGCGGCGGAGACAAAGCCTGCCTCGAACTGCGACGGCGCGACATAGACACCGCGTTCCAGAAGCGCGTGAAAGACTTTCCCGAAGCGTGCCGTGTCGCTGGTCCTGGCAGAGTCATAATCTTTTACTTTGTGATCGTTGAAAAAGACCCCGAACATCGTTCCGGCACTGGCGGCCTGAACCGGAATCCTGGCCTCGTTCATGATTTTGGCGATGCCAGCGACGAGTCCGCTGGTTTCCGCTTCTGTGCGCTCAAACACACCTGGCTTCGACCATTCGCGCAGTGTAACGATCCCGGCAGTCATTGCCAATGGATTGCCTGACAGCGTTCCGGCCTGATACATTGGGCCAGCCGGAGCGACCATTTGCATGATATCCGCTCTGCCACCATAAGCGCCGACAGGCAGACCGCCGCCGATTACCTTACCAAGCGTCGTCAGGTCCGGATGAATGTTGTAACGGGCCTGTGCGCCGCCGAGCGCTACGCGAAAGCCCGTCATAACCTCATCGAAAATCAGCAGCGTGCCATGATGGCGAGTCACATCCCGCAGCCCTTGCAAATAGCCGGGTTCTGGCAGCACGAAACCCATATTGCCAACGACTGGTTCGAGAATCAGCGCCGCAATTTCGCCGGGATGTTGCGCAAACAGCAATTCAATCGCTTCCAGATCGTTAAATGGCAGCGTGAGTGTCTCCTGCGTTGCGCTTGCTGGCACGCCGGGGCTATCCGGCAATCCAAGCGTAGCAACGCCGGAGCCAGCCTGCACCAGCAGCATGTCGCTGTGACCGTGATAATGTCCGGCAAACTTGACGATCTTGTTGCGTCCAGTGAACGCCCGTGCCAGTCGCAATGCGCTCATTGTGGCTTCTGTGCCGCTGTTGACAAAGCGAACCATCTCAATCGACGGCACTAGCTTGATGATGAGTTCAGCCAGTTCAGTTTCCAGCCCTGTCGGAGCGCCAAAACTCGTCCCGCGTCCGGCCTGCTCACGGATCGCTTCGACAACTACCTCTGGCGCGTGGCCCAGAACCAGTGGTCCCCAGCTCAGCACATAGTCGATATAGCGGTTGCCGTCCACGTCCCAAATATACGGTCCGCTGGCATGATCGATGAACAGTGGATTGCCACCTACGCCGCGAAAAGCGCGAACGGGCGAATTTACGCCGCCGGGAATAACTTTCTGAGCGGCGGCGTAAAGTTCTTTTGAGCGGTCAAAGTTCACTATCTTTTCTCCATTTACCCGAACGCCTGACTCATATTGCGAGCCGCTTCGCGACCCTGACGCACGCAATCCGGGATGCCAATGCCGTTATACGATGATCCCGTTAGCGCCAACCACGGCTGACACAGCGCCGCAATCTGCTCAATTCGCTCCAAATGTCCAACCTCGTATTGCGGATTGGCGTCCTGCCAGCGATAGACCCGGCTGATAACCGGCTCAGCCTCAATATTCATGATCTTTTTCAGATCGGTGCAGGCCAGCGTGACCAATTCCGCGTCTGGCAGGGCGATATCCTGTTCGCGTCCGTGCCCGCCGACAAATACCCGGATCAGCGCATAACCTTCCGGAGCACGTCCCGCGAACTTTGAACTGCTCCACGTGCAAGCCAGGATGCGCGTCGGCTCACTATGCGGAATGACGAAACCAGTGCCGTCCAGCGGGTGATTTACGTCCTCGCGGCGATAGCCGAGGGAGACAGTGCCTGAACTCGCGCGTTTCATGCTCCCCAGTGCGTCAGCCAGTGCGGGAAATCCAGAATTTATCATCCTGGATGTCACATTGGCTGGCGTGGTAACAATCACGGCGTCTCCGTGCAACTTTTCGCCCGCCTCGGTGACTATTGTACCGTCAGCCGCGATAAACTTCACGGATTGTCCGGTCCGCACATCGCCCGTTAACCGGGTCTGCAATCCCTCTATCAATTCGACCATGCCACTTTTCAGCGAGACAAACGCAGTTGGCGGCGCATCAGGATCGCGCGGCGGGACGGGCGTTTCGCGCATCCCACGGGTCACGCTGCCAAATGTGCGCTCAAGCTGGACATAATTCGGAAATGCAGCCGCGACACTTAGCTTTGCGGGATCGGCGACATGAATGCCCGCCAGCAGTGACTCACCGAATACCGCTAATGCTTCATGACCAAAGCGCCGTTCCACAAACGAGGCGAGGCTTTCGTCGCTCGTTTCAGCACGCGCTGGAATATCAACTTCAGCCAGCATCCGGCGTTTGCCCTCTTCAGAAAGGAGCGCCGACTCTAGCAATCCATCAGGGTCTACAGGGACAATGAGACGCATCCCACGCGGGAACAGTTGAAGCCGCTCGTTGTGGTAGATGTAAACATTGCGCTGCGCCTCATTCGTGGGGATGAGGCGTTCCGCTAACCCGATCTCATGGCAAAGCTGCCACGCCCAGGGTTTCTGTGTGAGGAATGAATCCGCGCCCGCCTCGATGATAAAGCCGTCGGCGCGTTCGGTGACAATTTTGCCGCCGAGGCGGTTCGACCATTCCAGCAGAATATATTCGACGCCCTGTTGTTGCAGTTCCCACGCGGCGGCGAGGCCAGTAATGCCACCACCTATGATAATGATTTTTGACATCAGATGTGTTTGGGAAGGGGTGACTGGAACGTGGAGAAGTTATGAGTGGGAGCGCCATGCGGGTGCGCGCCCACAAATTGCCTTTTTACTCTCAAGCATGGTTCTTTCTAGCGCTGACAGCGGAACTGGATCAATACCTCACCGAGCATAAGCATATCGCCATCATGCAGCACTTTCGCTTTGCTGGGAGAGACACGTTCGCCGTTGAGCAGCAACCCCGTGTGGCTGTACAGATCGCGAATCGTGAACTCGCCGCTGGCGAAGACAATAAGCGCATGTGGGCGCGATACAGATTTGCTGGGATCAAGCAACGTTAGATCGGCATCAAGCGCTTCCGTGGGATAGCCGAGTTTCGGATCAGCACGCCCGATCAAAGCACGGGTATGCTGTAAGGGAAACTGCTCACCTGAAGGGGAAACGAGTGCCGCCTGCACAGGCAATGGTTCATTTCCGGCCTTGCCGCCCAAACGATTCAATACGGCCCCTGTCAGCGCCTTGCCCACCGTAGCGTTAGGATCGATGACTGCCAGTTGCAGAATATCGCCCTCCTGCACGCCCGCATCGTAAAGCCTCGACTCTTCGTCGAGTACCTGGCGTTGGTGGACCAGGTAATAATTGATCCGTTCATCCTCAACTTCACGAGGTAAATTCAGATCGTCTATAAGGGAAGTCACAATTTCAGCAACGTTGGAATCCATCGACAATTTGATCCGCCGGGAATCCTTGACGCCATCACGTAGGTACTGAAGGGTTACATTAATAGGGATCATAGCTGTCGTCCGCATCATGATACGACCTCACCAACAACATTCATGAATTTAGTATATTCAAAATGTTGATAAAAAATCGATGGATGTCATCTCAAAGTCATACGGCTCTATGACTTTTCCCCATCCGTGGTTGGTCCCATCCAGAATAGCGCATATTTTTCATTGAGGCACGAGCCAAAATTTAACCTTTCAAAAAACTCACGGGTCGAGGTAACAACCAGCACTTGACGAACATTGCGGCGTTGGGCTTCTTCGGTGGCGACATGTACCAACATTTCACCATAGCCCTTATGACGGCAATCCTCGCGAACCGCCAATGAACGCACCTCGGCAATTTTGGGGCTGTAAACTTCGAGGCAGCAACAGCCAACAATTTGCTTGTCCTCTTCCACCACCCACAACGTGTCCAGGAGTTCACGCAATTCTTCTGATGTCCGTGGCAGCAGTTTATCCAGGTTGGAATCGATAAGCTGTACCACAGGTTCAATATCCTCAATCCGCGCTTTTCGAAGCATTCGATGCAATTCACCTTATGGCTATTCACGGCAAGGTGAAAAAGTTTACCAGAATACGCTGCAAAATCCAGAGCAAACCACAGACCAAAAAGTTGCTTGTACGAAGGCGATTTACCTGTCAACCGAGTGCCCTATAACGTGGGAGCGCATCGGCCTACGCACGTGGTACTTTTACCAAATTCAGGTATAAAGCAAAACCAAGTATGGTTGCCAACCGGTTCCCCCTCTCCTGTTTGCGGAGAGGGGGTCAGGGGGTGAGGTCGTCAAACCTCCATCTTAAGATAGCCGCTCCCAGTTTACTGCGCCTGTGTAGCGCTTGGTTCCTGAGTGGCTGGCGGCGTGACCGCTGGCGTCGGCGTCGTGTTGGGTTGATTGAGCAGATAGGTGTTGAACCAGGCCAGCGTACGAATAAAAGCGTCCTGCGCGTCAGCAGGTCGATAGGATGACTCGGTACTGTTGAAGAAGGCGTGGCCTGCGTCTGGATAGGTAACCACTTCGTAGATTTTGCCATATTGCTTGAACTTATCCTGCCAGGTTTTGAGTAGTTGTGGCGTAAAATTCGGGTCCTTATCTCCGTAAAGCCCCAGAATTGGCACCTTCGTATTTTTGAAATTGTCTTCTGTGGGCTTAGCACCTGCTCCATAAAAGCTGACAACTGCGCCTATATTGTCACCACCTGCCCAGGCCATTGTCATGGCAATCATGCCACCAAAGCAGAAGCCCATGATGCCTGCCTTCTTGGGTCCGACAAAACTCTGTTGTGTCAGGTAATCTGCTGCGCCCTGTATATCGGCAATTGCCTGATCCATGATCAGATTCATCGCCAACTTTTGCGCTTCGCTAGGTTCTGTTGCCACTTCACCACGATACAGATCGGGGGCCAGTGCTGCGAAGCCATTCTTCGCCATGAGATCACACACTTCCTTGATCTCCGCGTTCAACCCCCACCATTCCTGAATCACGACGACTCCGGGGTATGGTCCTGCGCCATCGGGACGGGCGAGATAGCCCGGTGCGTCTGGACCCTTCGTTTTGAACGTTACCATGTTAGTGACAATGTTCATCGGCGTGTTACCAGTGCTTATCGTAGCAGCCAGTGTAGGAGCAGGTGTAGCTTGAGCCGCTGCCTCTTCATGCTCGCTTGCACTGCCGAGCGATATGCCAACTACGGCAACACCACTAAGCAATAGTCCTGCCTGCCGGATAAAATCGCGCCGCGAGAGTCGGCCTGTATTGTGAGCTTCTACAAGTTGTTGTAACTGTTCGTCCACTTGTTATCACCTTTCCTCACTAGCCAGCGATAAAGCGATTCTACAAATCCAAAGCTGAGAACGGCATTTGATCGTCGCCAACGTTAATGTGGCTATAATTTAGGCGGTCCCTGGTTTGAGCAAAAAATGATCCTTATCCAAAATGCAACGTTGGTCAACTGGACGCCACGCGAGATCGCAACGGATCAGGCTGTACTGATCCGGGACGGTATCATCGCGGACATTGGCGTGAGTGCCGACCTGGTTACACGCTACCCCGATGCCGAGCGCTTTGACGCCAAAGATCGGCTGCTGATGCCGGGAAATATTTGCGCGCACACCCATTTTTATGGCGCGTTTGCACGCGGATTGGGGATTCCCGGCCCCGCGCCGCGTGACTTTCCTGAAATTCTTCGCAAACTATGGTGGCCGCTCGATAAATCTTTAACGCTGAATGATGTTCGGTTGAGCGCGTTGGTGTCCCTTGTAGATGCGATCAAACACGGCACAACGACACTGATCGACCATCATGCTAGCCCCAATGCCATTGATGGCAGTCTGGACACTATCGCGGACGCTGTGGAGCAGGCGGGTTTGCGGGCCGTGCTGTGTTATGAGGTCACAGATCGCGATGGGCCGGACAACGCGCAAGCTGGAATTGACGAGAATATGCGCTTTTTGCGGGCCGCTAATCAACGCCAAAATATAGCGGCGACTTTTGGACTTCATGCCAGCCTGACCCTTTCTGACGAGACGCTGCGCAAGTGCGCTGAAGCCAACGCCGAATTTGGCGACGGATTCCACATTCACGTTGCAGAGCATGAGGCCGATGAAGTGGATAGTTTAGCTAAATCTGGGGTGCGAGTTGTGCCCCGTCTGCATCGTGCCGGGATACTTGGCCCTCGGACCATTGCTGCGCACGCGGTCCACGTCAATCGCGCCGAGTTGGAAACCCCCCCGATCCAATATGAACAATGCCGTCGGCGCGGCAGCTTTTGATGCCATGCTGGACGCCGGGATCAAACTTTGCATCGGCAATGACGGTTTCAGCAATAATATGTGGGCCGAATGGAAAGCAGCCTATCTGCTGCACAAAGTTGCCACGCGCGATCCACGTGCTGCCAACGGCGACAGCATCATCCAGGTCGCCTGCGATCATAATGCACGTCTCGCGGAGATATTTTTTCCTGGGCAAGTGCTCGGCAAATTGGTTATTGGCGCAGCCGCAGACATGATTCTGGTAGACTATCATCCATTCACACCGCTGATCACAGGCAACATGCCGTGGCATGTTCTGTTTGGCTTTGAGGCATCAATGGTCACAGCTACTATCACTGCTGGACAAGTGCTGATGTGGGATCGAGAACTCCGCACCCTTGACGAGGCCGCGATTGCCGCCGAAGCACTGGCGCAATCTCCCGCCGTTTGGTCGCGTTATCAACAGTACGCCGCTCATGTCTAGGGAACAGGTCTTGCTTAAAGTATTTACTGTGCGCGTTTAGCTTACCGGAGAGTTTATGAGCGACAATCCTGACGAAGAATTGCCGGGGGAACAACCAGACGATTTTGCCAACTTCGACACTGCGGCTTATGTAGCAAAACACAATCAAGAATTGGAACGGCGCTTCGGCTCAGAGGACCCTGCCAATCAAGAGGGGCGCCGTGTGCATCAGGGCGAACGGCGTGGCGTGAGGGGCATTGACAATGAGGAGCTAGCTACTGAGCATGTTCCGCTTGGCCCAGTTGGACGAATTCTAGGAATGTTCCGTTCTGGGGAGCAGATAGGACTATACAGCGAGATTCTCGGTGAAGCGTTGCCCATTGCCGGGCGTTATTTGCCAATTATCGGCTGCGTGATCGTGTTCCTTTGCCTGTTTGTATGTGGCGGCGGCTATCTCTTGATCAACGCGCTGACACATCGCTAGCCCGGTTTGCGCTCCGCCTGATGGACTGCTACCATTGCAGTCGATGGAATCGGTATTTATTGGAGCGTACCAATGGCTGAAGACCGCAACGAGTCACTTGATGAAGGGCTTGAGGAACCGCGCCAGCTTAACCCCACTTTAAGCGCGGCGAATCAGAGTATGCTGGAAGGTCTTGGACAGCTATCAGATTACTTTGGCTACAACCGGGTTATGGGCAAAATGTATGGAACCTTGCTGCTCAGCCCTCGCCCGATGAGCCTTGACGACATTTTGACGCATCTTGATATTTCAAAAGCCAGCGTCAGTATGAATATGCGGACACTGGAAAACCTGGGGATTGTGCGCGAGGTTTGGGTCCGTGGAGACCGCCGGAAGTATTACGAGGCTGAACCTGATTTCTGGAAGATCCTGACAAGCGTGCTTGGCAGCCGTGAACTGCGTGAAGTAAACGAGGCGCTCAAAGTCCTTGAAACCAACATGGATAAATTGCGCATCGCTGGACCGACAATGGACCAACCTGACCAACAACTTTCCGAGTTCTATGTGGAACGCATGGAGCAGTTAAAGAACTTTTTCCGCTTCGCCAAGCTCGTGTTGACCACCATTCTCGAACGGGCTGAGCATCTTGACATGGATAAAGTGACTCGCATCGATATCGAGTGACGATCAGTTGCTACGGGGTAGTTCAGATGCCCGATTTTGAAGAAGAAAAAGTAGATTGGGAACACTATCTCCGGAGCTACTGCAAGACAACGCCTAATATCGAAGGTGCTGCTCTGGCAACGGTCAATGGTAATTTTATTGCGTCTGTATTGCCCAAGCGTGTGGATGAGCGTCTCCTTGCGGCGAGTGTAGCCGACGTTGCCTCATCTGGATGTGCCATTGCCGCAGCACTGATGCACGACACAACTGCGCCTCTCGTTTATCTAAAAACTGAGTTTGGGTATGTATTCATCTGTTGCTATCCTGAACAGGGAAAAATTCTCGTCACATTGTGCCGCGAAAATGCCAATGTGGGATCATTCAGGATTTGCCCTGATCTATCCGGGCCTGTGACCGCAAAAGATAACGTGCCCATTGAGCGACCTCCGAAGCGCGATGCCGCTGAAGCCGAGGTCGAGCAAGACGAATAATCGCAGTGTTTATAAGGTATTCAAATTACTTACGTGGCTTCACCAACCAATAATGCTCTCTCCAAAGCCCTGATGGCGTATGTGCCCGAATGGCGAAATATGAAGGCTGAGCAGATTCCAGGGAACATGCTCACCCATCTTCTCTACGCCTTTTCTCTGGTCAATGAGCAAGGCGAATGCACGACATTTGATGCGCCAGAGTCCGCAACACGCAATTTGGAGATGCTGAAGGAAATAAAAACCCGGTATCCGCACCTGCGTATGTTTATCTCTGTCGGTGGCTGGACTGGCTCCGCAAACTTTTCGTCTGCTGTTTTGACCGCTCAATCGCGTCAGAAGCTTATCAAGTCGTGTATTGATATGTGGATCAAGGGCGGCGTTACCGATATATTCGACGGCATTGACATTGACTGGGAATATCCCGGTTCGGCGGGCGAAACCAGGAACTTTCGGCCTGAGGACAAGGTAAACTTTGCGGCCTTGATGACCGAATTCCGCCGCGAACTGGATGACCTGGGCAGTGCTAACGGAAAGCGTTATTTGCTATCGGCGGCCCTCGGTGTCACCCCACCAATTGTCGCGGCTGGCTACGATATTCCTGCACTGGCGAAAGTGATGGATTACTTCAATCTGATGGTCTACGATCTGCACGGCGCAGAGGAACCGAACGGCCCGACAAATTTCCACAATCCCCTGTATGCCGCGACTGACGATCCCTCGCCCGATGAGATGCGCCGAACTTCTAACGTAGAGTCGGTAGTGGAGCGCTTTATCGCCGGAGGTGCGGCTCCCGGTCAACTCGTGGTTGGCTTACCATTTTATGCGCGCGGCTGGAAGGGCGTCGAAAACGTTAATAGCGGTCTCTTTCAGAAAGCACGGGGAACAGTGGGTGCGTCGTACAGCGTCATCAAATCTGAATACGAACCAGTGTCTCGAAAATTTCACCACCCGGAGACACGCACTCCCTATCTGTACAATCCGCAAACTGGCGTCTTCCTGGCCTACGAAGACCCGCAATCGGCCCGCGAAAAAGCCGCCTACGTAGTGAAACACAATCTCGGCGGAGCTATGTTTTGGGAAATGAGTGAGGACGATGCGCAGTTCTCGCTGACGACGGCACTCTATACCGGGCTTGGCCTGAACCGTCGAGCCTAGTTCACTTATGCCACGTTTGCAGGCTTCACCACCGGAAATTCAAAAATACCTAGCGCTGCTTGAGGAAACGCCTCGACTGATCACGACCTGTATTGGCGGGGCCAATGAGGATACTTTACGCAAATCGCCGGGGAAACGTGACTGGTCGCCCGTCGAAGTGCTTGCTCATCTTCGCGCCCCGACTCTCCCGCTGCTCGATGAACGACGTTGGGCCAGATCGAGGCGCTACGCCGATCTCAGTTTCTATACTTCATTTCAAGCGTTTACGCTGAGCCGTGGAGAACTACTATACGTATTGCGCGTTTTGCCGCATGAAGCATGGAGCCGCACTGCCACTATTAAAGGTCGAACCCACAGCGTCTTTAGCCAGGCAAGACGATTAGCTCTGCATGAAAGTGAACATTGCGAGCAGCTTAAGACACTTATTGAACATTAACCAAGTTCCGCCCTTGAATTAGGACTGCGTGGTATGATCACTGCGGTTAAGGACGAGGCAAGGTCACATGGCACCTGGAACATTAGACCTGGGAGCGCTGATTGTCACTTTTAGCACGCGCTTCCTGGGAATTTTTATCGAAGCAGTTTCTTTTTTGTTGCTTGGTTCGTTGATCTCCGGGCTTATCGGCGCATTTGTAAGCAATGACGATATGGCCCGGTTGGTTCCGCGCAATCCTATCGCCGCCACATTGATTGGTAGTATGCTAGGGTTCGTCTTCCCAGTGTGCGAATGCGGCGTCGTCCCGGTGACGCGGCGGCTGTACCAGAAGGGCTTGCCTGTTTCAGTCGGCATCACCTTCCTGCTGGCAGCACCCGTGATGAACCCGATTGTGCTGGCAAGTACCTACGCTGCCTTCGGTTGGGGACCTGTCCTCATCGGGCGATTTGTCATTAGCTGGATCATGGCGGTGACTGTTGGGTTGCTGTTCACCTTGCAAAACCGCCCACAGCGTGTGATCCGACCAGAAGCGCTGCCGAGCCTTGCAGGCGGTTCCGGCGCGGTAAGTGTCGCCGTTGCGCCCGAAAAGCGGGTTGCCCTCGTGCCGGGTTTGATGCAGGCGCTCAAGCTGGCAGGCGATGAATTTTTCGAGATGGGCCGTTACCTGGTTATTGGCGCGTTTCTAGCATCGGTCATGCAGACGTTCATTTCACAGGATTCATTCAAGGCATTGGCAACTAATCCTGTAAACTCCGTGCTGGTGATGGCTGGACTGGCGTTCCTGCTCTCGGTGTGCAGCACCGTCGATGCGTTTTTGGCGCTGTCATTTGCCCGCACCTTCACCACCGGCTCGATCCTGACCTTCCTGACCTTCGGACCGATGGTCGATATCAAGAGCACGATGATGTATATGGGCGTATTTAAGCGCCGCACGGTGATCTACATGGTGGTGCTGCCCTTCCTGCTCTCGGTGCTATTCGGTATCTGGCTCAACCTGAATGTGAGGTTCTAGCAATGTTTAATGCTGCCACTCGCCGCTGGATACAGGCAGTTCTCCTGCTGTTGTTGGGACTGTACTTCCTCGACAATATGCTTTCGGGCCGCATCTACTTCTATATCAATGAGCGCTTTGGCTGGTTGTCGTGGCTGGCGACGGTTATCTTCATTGCGCTCGGTGTCGTCGGGATTGCTGACGCGCTGCGTCAACAGCGTGAAGAACGCGCTCACGAGCACGAGGATCACGATGGACATGATCACGAGCATGACCATCATCATGAACATGAGGACCACGACCACGCGGGACATACCCACGGAGCGGTTCCGTGGCCGCGACTGGTAATACTGGCTGTTCCGCTGATCGTGGGATTGGTGGTCCCGTCCAAGCCGCTCGGCGCATCTGCGGTGGGAACGAGCGGTGTCAGCACAACATTCACCTCTCTCGCTGGTTCGGGCAGCGCCTCGCAGCTATCAACGGTTTCGACGGATCGCAATGTACTGGATTGGGTGAAAGGGTTCAACAACAGCGCCAACGTGGATGAGTTTGGCGGTCAGCAGGCGGATGTAATCGGCTTTGTCTATTCCGACATTCGCTTCAAGGACCAGCCGCGCTTTATGGTGGCACGCTTCACCATTAGCTGCTGCGTAGCCGACGCCAGCGCCATTGGCGTCATCACGGAATCAGCCGATGCGACCAAGCTGGCCCAGGATAGTTGGGTCCATGTCACGGGAAAATTTAAGGTTGAAGATTTGGCGGGTCAAAAGACGCCTGTATTGATCGCAGATAAGATTGAGCCGGTCAAACAGCCAGATCAGCCGTACCTTTATCCCTGATCTGGCTCGATTATTATGCTGACTTGTCTGAAGAAGCCGACTCGCTGTCGGTCTTTTCGTTGTTGCCCTCACCCGTCAGCCCATGGCGAAACTCGCGAATCGCGATGCCGAGTTCACCGCCTACTTTCGAAATACGTCCTGCGCCAAACAACAGGACTACAACTACCAGGATTATCAATAGTTCAGGGCTGCCTATGTTCATGATTACCGCTCCAGGACATTATCCACATGTTTGCGATTATTTTAACAAGGGTTGAGCCTATCAACCACATAGCATAATCGCTATCGGCTGGCTGACTGTAGCATTGCCTGACGCTTTTTGTCCAACGCTGCCAGCAATTCGTCGTAAGACTGCGAAAACTTTTGCACACCCTCGTCTTCAAGCTGCTTCGTCACTGCATCGTAATCAATGCCGACTTCTTTGAGGGCAGCAAGGGTAGCACGCGCCTCGTCAAGGTTTTGATCAACTGTGCGGCGCACTTGACCATGATCCTTGAAAGCTTCTAAGGTTTCCTGCGGAACGGTGTTCACAGTGTCAGGCCCAATCAATTCCTCGACATACATTACGTCGCGGTACGCGGGGTTTTTTGTACTGGTGCTGGCCCACAGAGGCCGTTGAACTCTTGCCCCTTGTACCCTGAGCATCAAGAAACGCTCACCGTCAAATATCTCCCGGAACCGTGCATAGGCCAGCTTGGCGTTGGCGACTCCTGCTTTACCGAGCAGTCCACGCAAACGTTCTTGTTGAGCAGCATCGGTGGTGTTCTTGATCTTTTCTTCAAGCTGCTTATCTACCAGCGTATCGACCCGGCTGACGAAATACGACGCTACCGACGCCAGGCGGTTGATTGGTTGCTGAGCAGCAACCCGTTTATCCAACGCATCAATATAGGCCCACATAACGCGCTCATGGTTCTGGAGAGAAAACAACAGCGTAATGTTGATATTTATCCCCTCACTGAGTAACTGGCGGACTGCGGGTGCACCTTCGGCAGTGCCGGGCACTTTAACCATCAAATTGGGCCGATTCACCTCCCGCCAGAGCCGACGTGCTTCCTGGATGCTGCCGTCGGTGTCATGTGCCAGTTTCGGTGAGACTTCGATAGATACAAAACCGTCTGTGCCACTGGTGCGGTCATAAACTTTCCTGAAAACATCGCAGGCATCCTGAATATCTTTGATAGCGAGTGCATCAAAGATTTGTGCAGCATCTTTGCCCTGCGCGGCCAATTGTTTGATTTGATCATCGTACATGGTTCCTGAGGCCATAGCGTGCTGGAAAATAGTGGGGTTCGAGGTCATGCCACGCACGCCGTCATAGTCAATCAACTGTTGCAGTTTGCCACTGCGGACCAGATCACGTGTCGTGTAGTCAAGCCAGATGCTTTGACCGAGTGCTGCCAGTGCTGCGATCCGATTCACTGCTGAGTTTGTTTCGTTGGTAGTCACGTTCAATGCCTTTCATCACGTTTAACAAAACATTTACGTCAGTTGCATATTCGATTGCAATTGGAGCCACCGCATAATATCGCGGCGGCGTAGTATTCCGGCCAATTGACCGTTGCGCACAACCGGCAACTGCCGCACGTCGCGCTCCGACAGTTTGTCGAGTGCATCAGCGGCATCCTCTTCAGGCGTGGCGATGACGAGTTTGCTGCTGGGTGTCATGATTTCGCCAACAGTTTTCGTATCCCACTGCTCGCGCGGAACGGAGCGTATATCGTTGATGGTGACCATTCCGACCAGTTGTCCGTTATCAACAACTGGAAAAGCATAATCATCGGTTCCCATAATGTGATCGTGGACGAGGGCGCTTATTGTTGCCATGGAAGGAACTGTGGGTGGATTGCTGCGCATCAGGCGGGAAACAGGTACATGTCCCAGGATGTCGTGGACAACCAGTTGCTGATAACTTTGTATAGCAGCGCTGTTCAGGAACCAACCGATAAAGGCGATCCACAGGCCATTGATGATGCCAGCGCCCAGCAAAGGAATGCGCGCGCCGAAGATCATGGTAATGCCAGCAATAATGAAGAGCCATGCAACAATCTGACCAACAAGCGAAGCCCAGCGCGTCGCCCGTTGTAGATTGCCCGTAATTGCCCAAAGAATTGAACGCAGAATGCGACCACCATCCAGCGGAAAGCCGGGAATCAGATTGAAAATGCCAAGCAGAATATTGATGGAACCTAGCCAGAGTGCGATGGTCGCCCACGGACCCAATTGCGTCATGGCAAAAGAGGACCCGGTGACCGAATCAAGCGCTCCAGCAGTCGTTCCTCCCAGCCACAGAAAAATTAAGCCGAGGATAATGCTGGTGATGGGACCGACAATCGTTATTAAGAATTCGGCTCTGGGTGACTGCGGCTCACGCTGAATATCTGAAACTCCCCCAAACAGAAATAATGTGATGCTGCGTACAGGAATACCTTGCGATCTTGCCACCAGCGAATGCGCTAGCTCGTGCGCCAGGACCGAGACAAAAAACAAGATAGCAGCGATTATCCCGGTTCCCCAGACCAGGCCCGGCCCCCAGGACGGATGGATCTGGCTGAACGATGTGCCGAGGTCCCAGATAATGAGAAAAAAGATAAAGAGCCAGCTCCAGTCAATAAAGATGTCAATGCCAAAGACCCGTCCAGCTTTAAAACCGCTGCGCATTACCGGTTCCTTTCAGTTAGATCCATGCCCCAAACCGATAGCTGACGAAATCGTCGCCTTCGAAATCGTCATTATCGAATTTATCACGAAGTATACCGTATTCGAGCTTGTCACCTTCGAAATCGTCATCGAATCTAACGCTTTTCGGCACATTTCAACCTAAATTCGGTGAAATTTTGTTGTTTACCTCGCCGCCTGACCATCCCTACGGGCAGGGCGGCGAAGAATTACTGATATGACTGTTGAAGCGTTAGTGGGCAGCAGCCTGCACTGGTTTGGAGATCTCTTCCACGACCTGGGCAGTCTTCTGAGGATTATCAGTGCGGGTTGCCACGTCGGCCTGTGCAATGATCCCTATGAGGCGATCACTGTTGTCCACGACAAGAATACGCCGCACCTGATGCTCGGTCATGGCATCCAGTGCTTTTTGTACATCGTCGTTTTCGCGGCAAGTGACGGGATTGCGTGTCATCACCTGCTCAGCGCGGGTGCTCTTTGCATCGCGACCCTCGGCTACTACGTTCACTACGATGTCGCGATCCGTAATAATCCCGACAAGCCGTCTGGATTCCTGTGTTTGAACGACAGGAATTGAGCCAACATCTTCCGTTTTCATTAATTTTGCGGCTGTCTCCACGGAATCATTGATCGTACTAGAGGCCGGGTTTCGGCTCATGATCTGTCCACAGGTTTGCATATAGCTACCCTCCAATCGGGTCTATGAATACCTGGCATATAAGGTCCCAGCAATATCCTTGCCAATGCACAACGCTGCTGTCCAATTACTCGCATCAGGAATTCAGGTATCGTAACAATCGTCAGGAATCGCTCGTCGGTTTAGTGATGCAAGATGTAGTGAGTGACTTATAGGCGTTGTATGCGGGCTTCGGCGTGAAATCCGCATTGACCAGGCCGAAATTGTGTTCAGGGTCGGGTGAGTTGGCAAAGATGTTCCGAAAGTTGTACCAAAAAATGAGGTCAGCGGGCAGCGGCGCGGTGTAGACTGCCTTGAGAAATGTGGCGATCTCATCTTTAGTCGCTGTGCCGCCACTGCTGGCTGTATCGGACCAGCCGATCTCGGTTAGCCACAGCGGTTTGCCCCTGTCACCGTGGGAATCCATGATGGCGCGGACACTTTCGACTGCGTGTTGCACAGGTGCGACACCATACATCGGAGCCGAATAGTAATGGATTGACACGACATCGAAGTATGATGCGCCAGCCAGGTCATACAGGCTTTGCAAATAATTGCTTCCGTTGGCGTTGATCCCCGCGTTTGCTAGCCCACCCAGGACAACCTTTGCCGTAGGGTCCGCCGCCTTGATCGTCTGATAGGTCGCCTTTAGCAGCGCCAGATACTCAGCCGGATTCGGCGTCGGGGGCCAGAACTCCGGGATGTTTTCCTCATTCCAGACTTCCCAATACTTTATGCGCGGCGATCCGGGAGCATCGTCCGCAGCGCCATAACGCTTGACCACGTTTTGAACGTAGCGGAGCCAATCTTCGATATTCGCTGGACGATAGCGATCTACCGGCGATAGATTGCCGTATTTTGCTTTAAGCTGATCCGGCGCGGTAGCGGACCATGCGGGTACAGCCGTCAGGATGGGCAACACCTGTATATGGTGCTCGGCGGCGACCCGGTCCACGTCATCAAGATGGGTGTAGTCGAATGGACCTTGTTTAGGCTGCAAATCTTTCCACGCCCAGTTGGTCCGTGCCCAGCCAATGCCCGCGTCTGCCATCAGACCGATTGACGTTTCCAGTCGTTGCGTCGTATAAAGACCCGGCCACCCCAATATCTCGTTGATGCCAAAGCGGTTCAACCCATCTGCTGACTGGCAAACGGGTTGAGGCTGACCAGCGCTCGGCTCAATACTCGATGATGGGAACCCGACAAGAATCAAAGCGGCGACGACCAAATTGAACCAACTCTTCCAAAAGTTAGGGAGTTGTCGCTGCCTTTGTATGTTGAAATTGAATACCTGTACCACACTATTTTCCCACACAAATATTCCAGATTATACGCTCGGAAAATAACTCCGGCAGGGATTATGTTGTCTTACCAGGGCAATCGCATCAAAATTACGCATTGTTTGAAAAACAGGGATTTGTGAAAATGCAAACGAGACGAATTTATGCCAAAAACCACCTGATAAACAGGTGATAACAGGAGCGTTTGCAAACGAGATATTAGCGAAATTGAAACCCAACATTTGCGTCAGAGACCAATTCGAGTTTGATGCAATAATCTGGTACCTTACCGAAACGCTTGACAAATTCCGGAACGATCATTACAATAAAATCATTCCGGAATGAAAGGTACAAAATAGCTCGCCATAAAGCATTCGATCTGGAAAAAGCAAAAATCCAGGCCATGCAGCTATTCTGGCGCAAGGGCTACGCGGCGACTTCGGTAGAAGACCTCGTTGAAACCCTGCACCTGAGCCGCAGCAGCCTTTACGACACGTTTGGCGATAAGCGGACACTGTTCCTCGACGCGCTAAAGCTCTACAGTAAAGGAGTGCTCAGCCGCATTGCGCGGACGTTGCACGAGTCGCCCTCGCCAATAGTCGGTATTCGCGCACTTTTCGATGAGTTGACCGCCAGCGCTGACAGCGGGTCAGGTGCGATGGGCTGTTTCATGGTGAACTCCGTCGCAGAGCTTGTTCCTTACGACTCCGACGTAACGGAGATTGCGGCGGCGTATGCTGATACCTTTCAGCGGCTGCTCACTGAGGCGTTGACCCAGGCAGCGTTACAGGGCACGGTGACAGGCAAGCAAACACCAGAGCAACTTGCAGCCTACATGTTTAACACCATACAAGGGTTGCGCATCCTCATCAAATCGGGCGCGACGCGCGAACAGGTTCAGGCAATTAGCACCATCACCCTGGACAGCCTGCAATGATGCGCTCTTTTTTTGTGTGATTAACGGAATGACCGTTCCGCTACCAGAGGTTCGTTGACAGG
>WNFM01052743.1_pt2 | contig 18867 bp, 17 predicted proteins | sample 5400271 | NCBI WGS metagenome assembly WNFM01 (sample SAMN13153352, study PRJNA577476) | soil metagenome | isolation source: 60 cm saprolite on Douglas fir-dominated hillslope | place: USA:California | collected 2013-09-17 | reverse complement strand
GGCGAGTTCGTCTGCCTGCTCGGGCTTTCCGGTTGCGGCAAGTCGACCTTGCTGCAGCTCATCGCCGGCCTCGAGGCCCCGACCGCCGGCTCCATCCGGATCGGCGGCATCGAGCTCGATGGTCCCTCGGACGAGACCAGTATCGTGTTCCAGGACCATGGGTTGTTTCCCTGGATGACGGTCGAGCGCAATATCGAGTTCAACATGAAGGCGCGCAACGTGCCATCCGATGCCCGCGCGGCGCGCGCCGCCGAGCTACTGACGATGATGCGGCTTTCGGGTATTGCCACTCGCTATCCCCACGAGCTTTCCGGCGGCATGCGCCAGCGCGTCGGAATAGCGCGCGCCCTGACGACACGGCCGCGCGCGCTCCTGATGGACGAACCGTTCGGGGCGCTCGACGCGCAGACCCGGGGCCACCTGCAGGAGGAGCTGCTGCAGATTTGGGAACACCAGCGCACCACGGTTCTCTTCGTCACCCACAGCATCGACGAGGCGGTGTTTCTGGCTGACCGCGTCGCGGTGTTCAGCCCACAGCCCGGCCGCATCACGGCGACAGTGCCTGTCGAGTTGCCACGTCCGCGCGATCCGGAAACGCCCCGCTTCACGGCATTAAAAAAAGAGCTGCGCCACATGCTGGCGAGTGCTTAGACCACGTCCTGATCGATGGCGAACGGCATTTGCGACAGCCGCAGCCGCCTTCCAACGACGTCCAAAAGCGATCCCTGGCTCGACATTCCACGCCTGGAAGATTTTGATTTCAAAGAGCTGTGAGACTCGCCGGTGGGTTCGTTCGAATTTGTTTTCGTGGTATCTTCGATCAAATGGCTGTCGCTACCATCGCACAACTAGGCGCGCCGGCACGGTTGCTGGCACACGCCAACATCACATTTTTGCATCACAAGCAAATGCAAACGTCAAATGCAATCAAACTGGCGGAACGCGATGGCAGACGCGGCATATTTTGAGCGCATCACGCGCGGCTTGCAAGAAGCAGCGGAGGCGAGCCGAGTCGAGAGCGACCCGGAGCAGGCGCTTAGCCATATCACACGCATCGCACAAGCAACGTTGGGCCATGCCGAGCGCAATGAGAGCGAGGGCGCCTTCCGCTGCTCCGGTGTATTTCTGCTCGCACCGAGCCGTGATTATCTCATCCTGCTCGCGGAACACGGCTACCCGCCCGAGCAGCATCGCGCCCGGATCAGCATCAATGATAGCAACCCCGGCCTGGTGGTGCGTACCGGTAAACCCAAGATCGTTCCCAACACCGACGAGGATCCGAACTTCCGCCAGATCCTCAGCACGGTGCGCGTGGGGTCCTCCTGCTATCTTCCGGTCGTCTGGAAGCGACGAGTGCTCGGCATGTTTAACGTGGCGGCCGAAGCGCGATACGCCCTGTCCGAGATCGACCGCGATATGGGCCTGCTGTTCGCCAATCTCGCCGCCGCTACGTGGATCGCGCTCGATGGCCCCCGCTTTCTCGACCAAGTCTCCGCATCGCTCCCGCGGTCATCAGCGCCCTGAACCTGTCAGAGCACTGCACCTTTCGTAGGCACCTTGGTCGCCGCGAAACTCCGGACGTCGCATTGCTGATAGCATGATTTTTGCATATCCTTTTCGCGTGTCCATGACGCTTCCACTCAGGAGGAAGGTGCGCCATGCTGCGGCTTCGGTGTCTTTGTCTTTCCCTCGTTGTCACCTTCCTTGTCGGCGAAGCCAACGCCAAGACGTTCCGCTACGCCTATCGGATCGATCCCGCCTCGCTCGATCCGCATGCACTCGCCGAGACGTTCACGCTCTCCTGGCTCGGTCAGATTTACGAGCCACTCGTCGGGCGCGGCAAGAACCTGGAACTCATCCCCGCGCTGGCGGTGAAATGGGAGCAGCCGGACCCCAAAGTTTGGCGCGTCCACCTGCGGCCCAACGTCAAATTCCATAATGGCGAGCCGTTCACCGCCGACGACGTGATCTTTTCCATCGGCCGCATCAAGGCCGAGGGCTCCGATGTAGCCTACACGATGAGCACTGTCACTGACGTGAAGAAGGTCGACGACCTCACCGTCGACCTGATCATGGACAAGCCTAATCCGATTCTGCCACTGCAGACCACCTCGACCTATATCATGAGCAAGGCGTGGGCGGAGGCGAAAGGCGCCGTCAACCCCGCAAGCGTGAAGAACAAGGTGGAGAATTTCGCCACCAACAACGCCAACGGCACAGGAGCGTTCAAGATCAAGTCGCGACAGGTCGGCGTCAAGACGGTGTTGGTCCCGAACGAGAACTGGTGGGGACCGCAGGAGCACAACCTGACCGAAGTCGTGTTCACCCCGATTCAGTCAGACGCAACCCGCGTTGCTGCGCTGCTGTCGGGCGAACTTGACATGATCTACCCGATCCCGCAGCAGGACATCGCGCGTGTGACCTCAACCGGCAAGCACCAGGTGCTTACCGGGTTTGAGCTGCGCACGATCTTCATCAACATGGACCAGAAGCGCGATGAGCTTCTGGAATCGAACGTCAAGGGCAAGAACCCGTTCAAGGATAAGCGCGTCCGGCAGGCGATCTACCAGGCCCTCGACATGGAGGCGATCAAGAGCCGCATCATGGGTGGGACCTCGCACATCGCGGGCACCATGGTCGCACCGGGCATCAATGGATACGACGCCAAGCTCGACGTGCGCCTGCCCTTCAATCCCGACGCGTCCAAGAAACTGCTTGCCGAAGCAGGATACCCGAATGGATTCGAGATCGGCATGGACTGTCCCAATGACCGCTACGTCAACGACGAAAAGATTTGCCAGGCGATCGTCGGGATGCTGGCGCGGGTGGACATCAAGGTGAATCTGCTGGCGCAGACGCGGACAAAATATTTCGAGAAGATTCTCTCCCGCAACACAACCTTCTCGATCCTCGGCTGGCAGCCCTTGAGCTATGACGCACATTCGACGCTCCAGGACGTGATTAACACGCCGGTCGACAAGGTCGGGACGTACAACGTCGGGAGTTTCTCGGACGCCAGGATCGACGCGCTGACGAATCAAATCGAGATCGAGGTCGATCCCGCCAAGCGTCAGGCGCTGATCTCGGAGGCCTTAGGCATGCATAAGGCGGAGATTGGTCACATCCCGCTGCACCAGGCGGGCCTCGCCTGGGGTGTCCGCAAGGGAGTCTCGGTCGTGCTCCGCAACGACGACAGTCTTGAGCTGCGCTGGGTCAAGGTGGAGGATTGATCATCGTTCAGATGAAACGGCCCTCCGCTTCCACCTCCCTTGCGGGGGAGGGGTTGGGGAAGGGTAGTGCGATGACGCGCCACGCGTGCGCAACCTCCGGCCCCCATCCGTAGCCCTTCCCCACGAGGCGGAGGGGAAGGGCCAGCGCGCAGGGCAGTGAGTCCATTGTGGGCACGTTCGTTCTACAACGCCTGTCGCAGACCATCTTCGTCGTCCTCACGGCGGCGCTGATGGCGTTTGCGCTCATGCGCTACGTGGGCGACCCGGTCAACAACATGGTCGGGCAGGCGGCTACCCTCACCGAGCGCGAGGCGATGCGCCGCGCCCTCGGGCTCGACGATCCTGCGGTCCTCCAGTTCATGCGCTTCCTCGGCGCGGCGCTGTCCGGCGATCTTGGCGTCTCGTACCGCTTCGGCATGCCGGTAGGGAAGCTGCTCATGGAGCGGCTTCCGGCCACACTCGAGCTCAGCCTATGCGCCATGCTGGTGGCGACCGCGCTCGGCATTCCGCTTGGAGTCTGGACGGCGCTCCACCGCCGCAGCGTCTGGAGCCATGTTCTTCTCTTCGTCTCCCTCGTCGGCGTCGCGCTGCCCACGTTCCTGATCGGGATCGTGCTCATCCTTATCTTCTCGGTGTGGCTTGGCTGGCTGCCCTCGTTCGGGCGCGGCGCCACGGTGACCATCGCTGGAAGCTGGACTACCGGGCTCTTGACCGCGAGCGGGCTCAGGGCGCTGGTGCTGCCAAGCCTGACGCTCGGCCTTTTCCAGATGACGCTGATTATGCGCCTCGTGCGCGCCGAGATGCTGGAAGTCCTGAGGACCGACTACATCAAGTTCGCCCGCGCGCGCGGCCTCCCGCCTGCGACAGTCAACTACGATCATGCGCTGCGCAACACGCTGGTCCCGGTCATCACCATCGTCGGGCTGCAGTTCGGCAACATCTTTGCCTTCTCGATCATCGTCGAGACGGTGTTCCAGTGGCCGGGCCTCGGCCTTCTTGTCATCCAGTCGATACAGTTCGCCGACGTGCCGTTGCTCGCCTCCTACCTGGTCTTGATCGCGTTCGGGTTCGCGATCATCAACCTTGCGGTCGATCTGCTTTACGCCGCCGTTGACCCCCGCGTGCGCGCCGGGATGGGCGTTTCGAGGGTGGCGACATGAGTGGGCAGCACATCGCTGCGAGCGAAGCTCCGCCAAGCTGGTGGGATAGCGATCTTGTCTACGATTTCCTGCATTCACCGGTCGCGATAATCGCAGCCCTCATCACGCTCGCCCTTGCCCTGGCGGCGATTGGCGCGGATGTCATCGCCCCCTACGACTCCAGCAATCCCGCGGCGGCTAACGTAATCGATGCCCGGCTTCCACCCGGCACGGAAGGATTGATAGGCGGCCGCTATTTGCTCGGCACCGACCCGCAGGGACGCGACATGCTATCCGCGATCATTTACGGCCTGCGCACGTCCCTCATCGTCGGCTCATCATGTTCGGACTATTGGCCGGCTATTACGGCGGACTCCTCGACGCCGCGATCATGCGCATTGCCGACGTGCAGTTGAGTTTCCCGGCGATCCTGATCGCGCTCTTGATCGATGGCATCAGCCGCACAGTCATGGACCGCACCATGCACGACATCCTGGCCGTGCCAGTGCTGATCGTGGCGATCGCCGCATCCTACTGGGTCCAGTACGCGCGCACCGTCCGCGGGCTGGTCCTCGTCGAGCGCGGCAAGGAATACGTACTCGCAGCCAAGGTGACGGGGGTAAGTCCGTGGCGCATCATCCTGACCCACATCGAGCCTAACGTGATCGGCCCGGCGCTGGTCATCGCCACGATCAATCTGTCGCTCGCGATCCTGACCGAAGCGACACTAAGCTTCCTCGGCGTGGGCGTGCCGCCGACCATGCCTTCGCTCGGCTCGCTGGTGCGGATCGGCAACGAGTTCCTGTTCTCCGGCGATTGGTGGATCTCGATCTTTCCGGGCGCGGTCCTCGTCGCGCTGTGCCTTTCGGTGAACCTTATAGGGGACTGGCTGCGCGACGCGCTCAATCCTAAGCTCTCCGACGCATGAAGACTCTCCTATCGGTCCGCAACCTGCGTGTCGAAATCCCGACGCGGCGGGCAACGCTTGTCGCCGTGGACGATATGTCGTTCGATATCGACGAGGGGGAGGTCCTCGGCGTCGTGGGTGAGTCGGGCGCCGGAAAGTCCATAACCGGCTCGGCGGTGATCGGCCTCATCGATCCGCCTGGACGCGTTGCTGGGGGCGAGATCGTGTTCGCCGGCCGGCGCATCGACAATCTCCCGCCCGAGGCGATGCGCCATCTGCGCGGCCGGGACATCGGCGCGGTTTTCCAGGACCCGCTGACAAGCCTCAATCCGCTGCTCACCGTTGGCCGTCAGCTTGCGCAGACGATCGCCGCCCACCTCGATATGTCGCCGTCGGAAGCGTGGGAGCGCGCGCTGCGGCTTCTCACGGAGGTTGGCATTCCGGCCGCCAAGGAACGGCTCGACAGCTATCCTCACGAGCTCTCGGGCGGCATGCGCCAGCGCGTCGTGCTAGCGCTCGCTTTCTGCTGCGAGCCGCGGCTCATCATCGCCGACGAGCCGACCACGGCGCTCGATGTCTCGGTGCAGGCCCAAGTGATCGATCTCTTCAGGCGCATGTGCCGGGAGCGCGGCACTGCGGTTATGCTAATCACCCACGACATGGGGGTGATCGCCGAGACCGCCGACCGGATCGCCGTAATGTACGCCGGCCGGCTGGTCGAGATCGGGCCGGCCCAGGCTGTGCTGAAGGCGCCCGCCCATCCCTATACGCGCGGCCTGATGGCCTCGATCCCGACCATGAAGCGGCGCACTGCCGAATTGCTGCAGATCGAGGGCAGCATGCCGCGCCTCACGGCGATTCCGCCGGGCTGCGCCTTTCATCCGCGCTGCTTGGAGCGCCTCGCGCGCTGCACCCACGACCGGCCCGACATGATCGATGCTGATGGGCGCTCGGTGGCGTGCTGGTTGGTTGGCGAGGCGGGCACAAAGCACGAAAAAGCGGTGCCCGGCCATGCTTGACCGGACTGGACCGATTGTACGCGTGCAGGGCCTCACCAAGCGCTTCGAGGCCTCGAGACCATGGCTCGTGCGCACGCTTGCCCGAGAGCCGCGCCGCATCGTGCACGCCGTCGAGGACGTCACCTTCGCCATCGAGCGCGGGCAAACGTTTGCGCTCGTCGGCGAGTCCGGGTGTGGGAAGTCTACGATCGCGCGGTGCGTGGCCGGCATCCTCAAGCCCACCGCCGGGACAATCACGTTCATGAGCGTCGATCTCGCCGCAGTGCGCGAAGGCCGCGCGGCGCGGGCGCACCGCCGGCATCTGCAGATGATCTTTCAGGACCCCTATGCCAGCCTCAATCCGCGCTGGCGCGTCGGACGAATCATCGCCGAACCGATCGTGACGCATGGGCTCCTGCACGGCCGTGCCCGCATCGACACGCGGGTTGCCGAGCTATTGGCGCTGGTCGGGCTGTCACCACAGGACGCGCGCAAGTATCCGCATCAATTCTCGGGCGGGCAGCGCCAGCGCATCTCGATCGCCCGCGCCCTCGCCAGCGAGCCGGCCTTCGTGGTCTGCGACGAGCCCACGTCGGCACTCGATGTCTCAGTGCAGGCGCAGATTCTCAACCTCATGCGGCGCCTGCAGCGCCGACTGGGTCTCACCTACCTTCTGATCTCGCACAACCTTGCCGTCGTCGCGCACATGGCGGACCGCATCGGAGTCATGTATCTCGGCCGGCTCGTGGAGTGGGGCGAGGCAAACATCGTCCTAGGGCGTCCGTTGCACCCCTACACACGCCTGCTCCTCGACACGATCCCCGACGTCGAAATGAGCCGCCGCCGCCAGCCGATCAAGGGCGAGGTACCGAGTCCGATCGCGCCGCCGGCCGGATGCGCCTTTCATCCCCGCTGCCCGCTCGCGAACGCGCGCTGCGCACGCGACCTGCCGCAACCGATCGACCTCGGAGGCGTCTCGGTCGCCTGCCATGCGGTCGAGGAGCGGCGAATTCCGGCTGCCGCATCCGTCAGCGAGGGCTTATAGACTCGATGCGATACCTCCCTTCCCAGCTCAGTGCGAGAACCGCGCGGGGTAAGTGTCGGGGGCGATGTCGATATGCTGGCATCGGCGGTAGATCCGCTCGTAGGGTTCGCGCAGGCGCTCGACATCCTTTTCGGACTCGGTCAGAAGCGGCTCGATCCGCGCATGCGCCTCCTTGATTTCGGCAAGCAGCCGTGGCTCGTCGACACGCGTCAGCCGGCCGTCCGCGAAGATGACCTCGCCGTCGACCATGACGAAATCGACCTCCGCACGGGTCGCCGCATAGACGAGTTGGTGGAGCGCGTTGTTGAGCGGTGTGAACGGGATGGTGTCGAGGCGATAGGCGGTCAGGTCGGCAATGCGCCCCTTCTCGACCGCGCCCAGCTCGCGCCCCCGGCCAAGTGCCTTGGCGCCGCCCATGGTCGCAGCGCGAAAAGCTTCCGCAGCGCCGATCCACTTGGAGTAGTCGCCGCGCAGCTTCTGCAATAGAGCCGCGAGATAAAGGGCGTTCTGAATATCGGGCCCTTCGATCGAGCCGCAGCCATCGGTGCCCATGCTGACATTGGCGCCGGCGTCGATGAGCGCGCGGATCGGCGCGAGCCCGGAGCCGACTCTGAGGTTCGAGGTCGGGTTGTGCTGCACCGTCACGCCGGTCCTGGCAATGATGTCGATCTCGCGCGGGTTGAGCCAGCAGGCATGGATGAACTGCGTGTTGGGCTTCAGGAAACCGATGCGGTCGAGGTACTCGACCATGGTCGAGCCGTACCACAGCTGGCCGGTGACGACCTGCATCCGCGTTTCCTGCACGTGCATCATCACCGGCAGGTCGAAATCGTCGGCCACGCGCCGCACGGCGCGGATGAAGTCCTCGGTACAGCGCTGCGGCGCCGACGGCGCCACGATGTAACCGACGCGGTGGCTCTGGGGGTGATGGTCGCGCGCCAGCTTCCTCGCGAAGTCGAGCAGTTCCGCCGCGGAGTACATCTTCGCTCCGTCGAGTTCGACCAGGAGAGCCTTGGGGAACTCATCGTCCACGAAGGGCACGGCACGGAAGAACGGCCGGTCGAACAACGTGATGCCTACATAAGCACGGATGCCGATATCCTCGTAAGCCTGAAAGATCGCCTCGACGTAGTCAGGCCGGATGCGCGGGCTCACATTGGTGTCGTCGCACAAGGTGGTGGTGCCGCTGCGCACCGCCTCGATCGCCCCGATCATGGTGCGCAGATAGACCTCGCGCGGTGTAAGCTCGATCGGCTTGAGGGGCCGCACGTAGTTCATCCATAGTTCGAGCGGTAGGTTGTCCTTGCGGCCCTTGTAGTAGCCTTCGTGGCTGTGGTGGTGGCCGTTGATCAGGCCGGCGGTGACAAGGTGACCCCTCATATCGATGGCCCTACCTTCGGGCGCCGCAGCGCCGCTCGGCCGGATGTCTCGTATGAGGCGATCCTCGACGACGATGTCGACCGAGCCGTCCGTCGGCCGCGCATCCTCCCCGATCAACGCGACGCAACCCAACAACGTCTTTCGCAAGATACCCTCCTCGCATCAGCCGGTGTGACGAACCGTTTCCCGCTCTATATTGGATCAGCCCCGCACCGCGCGTCACATCGCATGACCGGTGGCGGCGAACAACATTGGGGGCCGCGGCGGAGTCGTCCACGCCGCGAGGAACCGTGCAGTGGCTTCTGGAGATATCTAATCACGGCAGCCTAGGTATACCGCGCGCACTCTTCGCGTGGACTCGAACACTTTCGAGCATGAAGAGCGCTAGATAACGCTCCTCATGCCGGTAAGCGCCGCGTATGTCAAACGGCGCCACCTGCTCTCGCGATCTTCTCGGGTGTGTGACCAGTAACTCGGGTCCACAGTTGCCGCGCGGCGCGCTCACCATCGCGACGGATTCCCTCCTCGTCGACAAGCGTGGCTTCGCCATGTTCAACGACAATGCGGCCATCAACGATAACGGTCTCCACGTCACGCCCCTGGCCGAGGTGTACCAGCGTCCCTACAGGGTTGAAGGCCGGTGTCAGATGGGGCTTGCGGAAGTCGATCAGCACCACATCGGCCTTCTTGCCCACCTTCAGGCTGCCAAGATCATGGTCGCGGCCCATCGACTTGGCGGCTCCGAGCGTTGCCATATGAAAAACGTCGCCAGCATGCCAAGCGGATGTGACGGCCTGCTCCTGCAGCCGCCCCGAACTGAGCGCCCAACGCATAGTCTCAACCATATCACCGTGCATATTATCGGTGGCTAGCGCGACCTGTGCCCCCGCGCGGCGCAGCGCCGAGGTCACCGGGAGGCAGCCACCTGTGAGATTGACCTTGGGCGCGTGCGCCACGGTGATACCTGCCCGGCCCGCGCGCGCGATGTCAGTCGGGGTCATGAAGATACAGTGAGCGGCGATCAGGTGGTCATGCAGCATTTCAACGTCGTCCACAACTTCCGCAGGTGTCATGCCGTCCCGCCTCTTCACCTGCTCAACCTCAAGACGACTCTGCGCGAGGTGTGTCATAACGCGTAGGCCCATGCGGCGACGCTCCTGCTCGACCTCTCTTAGAAAACCGCGCGAGCACGTATCGATTGCATGCGGCGCGAACATGACGCTTGCCCGTCCATCAAAGGTACCCTGCCAGCGCTGGGCGTGCTCTACTGCATAGCGCAGCCAGCGCTCGCCGATTTTCGCATCGTAGTTCCAGATCCGTTCATGCACGCGCTCGAACTCTACATCGTGGATCCAGGCCGATGACGAGATGCGGATTCCAAGTTCGGCGATGGCAGGAAGCGTGGCGTGCGCATGAACATACATGTCGTTCATAAGCGTCGAACCGAATAACATCGCTTCCAGCGCCGTGAGCCGGGCTAGGGCAACGGCCTCGTCCTCGCGCACGTCCGGCGCGTGCGGGACGCCCGGCGTGTACGCGGGCGCGAAGCCCATGTCCTCGGTCATCCCGCGGGCGAACGAAAGCACGGCGTGCGTGTGCACGTTGACGAAGCCTGGTGTCGCAAGATGCCCGCATGCGTCGATGATACGGTGCGCCTTCTGCGCCTGCGTGGTGCTGGCTTTTTCAATGAGGACTAGGCGGTCGCCGCGGATACCTATCACGGCATCCTCGATCACCGGGCGATCCGGTTCGGCAGTTAGCGCGGTCGCTCCGCGTATCAGAATGTCAAGCGGCGCCTGTTCCTTTGGCGGAACATTTTGTTTCGTTTTGGGCTTCTCTATCTTGCTTCTCACGGTCATGGTGATCGTGCTCCGGCCGATTGCACAAAATGCGCAAGGAAGCGTTTCGTACGTGGCTCACGGGTCGCGCCAAAGAGCTCGTCTGGCGGCCCCTGCTCCACGATCGAGCCCCCGTCCATGAAGATCACGCGATTGGCGACCTCACGCGCAAACCGCATCTCATGCGTGACGATCACGAGTGTCCTACCACTCGCGGCGAGTATGCGGATGACATCGAGCACTTCGCGGACAAGTTCGGGATCGAGTGCGGACGTTGGCTCGTCGAACAGGATAATAGTCGGGTCGGAAGCGATGGCGCGCGCTATGGCGACACGCTGCTGCTGGCCACCAGATAGCTCGTAGGGGCGCTTGTCGAGGTGCTCGTCGAGGAACACCTTCTTGAGCTCCTCTGCTGCGCGCTCACGGGCAGCGGTCCTGGAGAGCCCATGTACTTTGTGAAGACCAATTGCCACATTGTCGAGCGCGGAGAGATGCGGGAACAGGTTGAATCGCTGGAAGACAAAGCCGATGGCGCGCCGCTGTTGGGCCAGCACGCGCTCGCCGGAAGGTACGAGGGTGCCGTCACCACGGGGCACATGGCCCATCGGTTGGCTATCGATCCATACCATGCCGCTCGTCGGAGATTCGAGATAGCTGATGCACCGCAACAGCGTCGTCTTGCCCGAACCCGACGGACCGATTATGGCAACGGTCTCGCTGCGCATCACTTCGAGGTCGACATCACGAAGAACGATCTTCGAGCCGTAGGACTTTTGCAGCCGCTCGACGCGCAGCGTTGGGACGCGGGGATCGGTCATCACAGTACAGGCATGCGTGTCTCGACCCAACGAGAAAGCCACGAGAGGGACTTGATCAGCACATAGTAATACAGGGCCAATAGCAGGTAGATCTCGAAGGGCACGAAATGCACGGAGATGATCGCCTGACCTGCGCGCGTGAGCTCGTAGACCGAAATCACCGACAGAAGCGAGGTGTTCTTCGTCATGGTGATGAGCTCATTGGTGAGCGGTGGGACCATGGGCTTGAGTGCCTGTGGCAGCAGAATGTAGGTGAGGATCTGCGGTTGGGTCATGCCAATCGATCGGGCCGCCTCAGTCTGCCCACGCTCTACGGAACCGACGCCTCCTCGCACCGTCTCGGCCATGTAGGCTGCCGTATTGATTGATAACGCGACGATGCCGGCCCAAATCTCATTGAGCCGCACTCCGACTACGGGCAGCGCGAAGAAGATGAGGAAGATCTGGATGAGGAGCGGCGTGCCACGGATGAAATCGACATACCCAGCAACTAACAGGCGGAGCAGTCGGACGTTGCCCAGCGCACTTAGCCCCAGGGCGAAGCCGAGCAGGATCGAAAGAACGCCCGAGATAAGCGCGATCTGAAGCGTGACAAGCGTCCCCTTGGCTAGCAGCGGGATCGCCGTCTGCACGATGTCCCAATCGATCTTCACCCGAACCCCCTGGCTTAGGGCAGCCAGGGATTGGGCCGGCCCGGGCTGCCTGATACGGGCTCTCTCACTTCTCAGCTGAAGCTTGGGATCTTGTCAGCGACGTTCATTCGGAAGCCGAACCACTTCTCCTGCAGTGTGTAAAGCTCGCCGTTCGCCTTGAGATCATTGATGCGCTTGTCAAAAAAGTCGGCGAGCTCGTCGTCCTCCTTTCGGAACGCGTAGCCATGCCAGTTGTTCTGGCCCACATTGTATACGATCGAGTAGGCGCCGGGCCTGTCTCGAAGCACGACGCTCAAGGTCGGCACCGTGTTGAGCACACCATCGACACTCCCCTGCGCCAACGCCAGATAGGCCGCGGGATGGTCGTCATAGGTTTTGACATCGCTGAAGCCCGCACCGCGCTCTGTCTTGAGTTGCTGGTCAAGCTTGCCCTTCAGCGTTTCACCAGGTGAGCCCAGCTTGATGGCGAGAATACGCCCCGACATGTCACTGATGGTCTTGATCTTATCCTTGTCGGCGGCACGGATGAGCAACGCCTGGGAGGCGTCTGCGTAGGGGATGCTGAAGCGCACCCGCTCAAGCCGCTCCTTTGTGTAACTCATGGTTGGAATCATATCAAAGCGACCCGCGTAAAGCGCTGGGACGACCCCCGACCACTGGGTATCAATGAACTCGGCCTTGACGCCGATGGGCTCGAGATATCTGGCAACGATCTCGACATCGAAGCCTACGATCGCTGCGGTGTTGTCGCGATAAGTAAAGGGCACGTAGGCCGCCTCGCAACCGACGCGGAGCACTCCTGCCCTCTTGATCTTCTCGATAGTGACCGGTTGCGCCGCTGCGCGAAGCGGCGGGACAAGCAGGCTCGCCCCAGTGGCGGCGAGCAGCACTCGTCGCGACAGCAACACATCTTTCATTGTCTCACTCCATTTCTCCTGAGAAGCCATTCGATCAGAGCGGACCGTCTCACGCATCTTGCAACCGCAAGCAACCGTAGACGTTCACACTTGCTCAGCCGCTCACCTTCGGAATGATGATGCGCCGGAACGAAAAATCGAAGTCGCTGGCAGACATAATGCCACACCCGACCCTATGGGCAAGCAGGAAAGGGTAGCGTGGGCCAGCAGTCGGTTGAAGCATGTCGCTTCTGAAAACTAGATTCGAGCGTGTCGATGGTGGAGCCCCCAAGAATCGGGCGCGCCACAATCTCTCGGAACCGGTCGATCGGGGTGCGCCCCAGCGAAACGTGAGTTCGTACTTTATGATAATAGGTGACGTATTCCGCAAGAATTCGTCGAAGGTGCTCAGCGTTGAACACGATAAATGATCAATGCACTCGCGCCTGTTCGACCCGACCAAGCGTTCAACATATCCTGGACGTCGCCGGCGGGGCGGTCATGGTCTAATCGACACGCGCCTCTGCAGGTCCGTTGTGAAGGCAAGAGGAAGTCTTGCCGAGCAACATCCGGATAGGTCGTTACAAAGGAATGGCAGGAGGCGATACGGGTTGACCCCAAGTCAGCGAACAGTGAGATAGCCGTCCGTAAATGCCGAAGCGCGACCCGCATCTGATGCAGGCCTTCCGGGTTGCCGCCTTGCATGGCTGGCACAGTGCCAACGAGTTGGTGCAGGCAGGCCCGGGCAGTCCCTGCCCCTCCCCTATTCCATAACCTGTCATTATGCGAATCAGCTACTCGCGGATCTCCTAACGGCTAACCCAATGAAATGATTGAAATTCATGAAAACAAAATAACTCTTTGAAATCACGTCGCGTTGATACAACCTGCCCACAGAAAAGGAGGCGGCGATGACGGTTGGGCACATGACATTGGCGGGACTCAACAGACGACACCACGAATTCTGGGAGACACAAAATGCTTTGATGCAGACAAGAATGGCAGATGACGCTGTTCTTACTACCGCGCTAGCAGACCTAAAGTCCGAGACGGACAGACGAATTCCCAGTTACTTTCAGAAATCATTTGTCATGGCCTTGCAAGACGCGGCGGCGGCGAAACGCCGCTACATGACACAACTTGGTCAGAAGGGCGGACGTACCAAGAAATCAAACACCCTCCAAGAATTGATCGAAGTGACCGTGCGATCACGTTCTAATATTACAGAGTCTCAGTTGCTTGCCCGTTTGAGGGCACAACAAGGTATTCCTCCCATTCAGGACATCGACGACACGTCTATTTGGTTCACGAACCACGACGGGACGACAAAAGAGACCAAAGTGTCCGGTCTAAAAGACCGACTATCGCGAGCGAAGCGAAAGAGCAATTTGCGCTGACCGGCTTCCACCACGCCATCATCACCGTCTCTCCTCCGCCGCAGGCGTCGAGCACGCCAAGACGCCGAGTCATAAGCCAGAAAGCTTGGGCGGGAGAGCCGCCAAGACACAACCCTCTGGCAAAAAACACTCGCACTAACCGGCTCGCGCGAGTCTCACCTTTACGATTCGCCTCCATCGGCGCTCCCACGTCGGGCGTGCCAGACTCGAGGCGATTCATGCTCAGAAATTTTCGACCGAACCTGCTCATCAATTGGGTTCCAACGAGCTCGTTGAGATGCGACCCCTGCCCGCTGCGAGAGCATAGCGATCGACAACTCAAGCAGATCGGCTGGAGCATGAGCACCTTCGGGTTTTTAGTGCCCATCTTGGCCGACGAAAACGGCATCGTTATCGCCGGGGATGCGCGGCTACGCAGCGCGCAAAAAATCGGCATGGTCGAAGTGCCGGTCATTCGAGTAACGCATCTTACGGAAGCAGAGAAACGCGCATTCAAGATCGCCGACCATCGCCTAACCGAGAATTCAAAATGGAATGACCGGCTGTTGGCCGAGACCCTGAGGGATCTTGCCGCGCTGGACCTTGACTTCAGTCTGGAAGTCACGGGCTTTTCCATGGCGGAGATCGACCTGCGGATCGAGGGCCTTTCTACGAGTATTGGCGATGGGGCGGACCCTGCAGATCAATTGCCAGAGCCATCCGGCCAACGTCCCGTAAGCGCATTGGACGATCTCTGGCAATTGGGCCAACATCGCCTCTTGTGCGGCAACGCCGTCGAGGAATCTTCATACACCGTACTGATGCGTGGGAATCTGGCGCATCTCATATTCACGGATCCGCCTTATAATTTGAAGATTCAAGGCCACGTCTCACGAAAAATCCATCGGCGCGAATTTGTCATGGGGTCTGGCGAACTGAGCGAAGCTGAGTTTCTTGGCTTCATGGTCCGCGCGTTCCGGCTGCTCATCCTCAACAGCCTTCCAGGCTCCATCCATTTCATTTGCATGGATTGGCGACATTCCCGTGATCTCTTGATTGCGGGTACGGGCTCTTATGACGAACTCAAAAACATTTGTGTCTGGGTCAAAGACAACGCCGGCATGGGCTCGCTTTATCGGGGCCAGCAGGAGTTCGTCTTCGTGTTCAAACATGGGTCAGCGCCGCACACGAACAATGTGCAGCTCGGCAAATTTGGTCGCAACCGTACCAATGTCTGGCACTATCCCTGCGCGAACACCTTTAGTCGTCAGTCCGACGAAGGCAACCTGGCAGCGCTGCACCCAACCGTGAAGCCGGTGAAGCTCGTCGCGGACGCGATCCTCGACTGCTCCGCGCGCGGTGATCTCGTTCTCGACCCATTTCTGGGAAGCGGCACAACATTAATCGCAGCGGAGCGGGTGGGTCGCACTTGTTATGGCATGGAGCTTGACCCGCTGTACGTCGATACGGCCATTCGACGCTGGCAGGCCTATACGGGCGATCACGCCATCCACGCCGCCACTGGCAAGCGTTTCGACGCCCTCGCAGCCGAGACAAAGGTGGCCCATGACTGAGCGTCCCAAGCGCCACAAGCGATACTTCTCGCCCGCTGAGATAACGACCAGATTCAAGCCCGGCACGACCGGTAACCCCGGAGGTCGCCCGAAGGGCGCCAAGAGTTTGCGAACCGCGATCCAGAACGAGCTGAAAAGGCGGGTCGCTGTCACAGAAGATGGCAAACGCAAGAAAATTACTAAGCGCGAGGCGGTCGCTAAGCAGTTGGTCAATAAGGCGGCCGCCGGCGACCCCAAGGCCATCCCTGTCCTGCTAAACGAAACTCGGCCTTACGAAACTGATGCGGCGGCCGGCGCATCGCGAGCGGAAATGATGAGCCCCGAAGATCAGGCCGTCATGGAAAGCATCATAAGGCGAATCCGTGAGGCCGCGAACACATCCGATGCGGCAAGTTCGTCCGAGCAATCGACCGCCACCAGCTCTGAGGGCGCGCCACCAGACCACCAAGAGGGGACGCCCCAATGATGCTTTCACAAGCCGAATACGCATTCATTCTGCAGCGCGACTTCATGAGTTTCATCGAGCGCTCGTTCTATGAACTCAATCCTCAGACACGGTTCATCGCTGGCCCCCACATCGAAATAATGGCGGCCAAACTGGAGGCCTGCCGGCAGGGCAAAATCAGACGTCTGATCATCAATCTGCCGCCGCGCAACCTCAAATCCCACTGCAGCACCATCGCGTTCGTTGCCTGGTGGTTGGGTCACAATCCGGCAGGACACGTTATCTGCGCAAGCTATGGGCAGGATCTAGCCGACAAGCTGGCGCGGGATTGCCGCACTGTCATGCAAGGCAGCTGCTACCAACGGCTGTTCCCGACCCGGCTGTCGAATAGGCAAGCAGTCCACGACTTCATGACCACGGAGCAAGGAACGCGCTTGGCAACATCGGTGGGAGGCGTCCTCACCGGGCGCGGTGCCGATTTGATCATCATCGATGACCCGCTCAAACCGGATGACGCGCTGTCCGAACCAAGGCGCAAGGGCGTCAATGAATGGTACGACAACTCGCTGTTGACCCGCCTCAATGACAAGGCTACGGGCTGCATCATCATAATTATGCAGCGGCTGCATCAGGATGACCTGGTCGGGCACGTGCTCGAGCAGGAACACTGGGATGTTCTTTCTTTTCCAGCGATTGCCGAGGAGAACGAAACCCACGTCATCGAGAGCGTTCTCGGCAGCCGGCTGTTCACTCGGCGGGCCGGCGAAGCGCTGCATCCCGAGAGGGAGTCGCTGGAGACGCTGGCAGCCATTCGCCAGACCATGACGGAATACAATTTCGCGGCTCAGTACCAGCAGTGTCCAATCCCGCTGGGGGGCGCCATGGTCAAGACCGCTTGGCTCAAATATTACGAGCCTGGTGAGCTACCAGAACGGTTCACCGGAATTGTGCAGAGTTGGGATACGGCCAACAAGGCGACTGACCTCAGCGATTTCAGTGTCTGCACGACGTGGGGAACTCGAGACGGTCACTTCTATCTACTGGACGTCTTCCGGCACCGCCTAAACTACCCTGAGCTAAAGCGAGCAGCGCGCGAGCTGGCACAGCGGCATCGCGCACATACGATATTGATCGAGGACAAAGCGTCCGGCACGCCTCTGATCCAGGACCTCCGCTCAGATGGATTGTGTGGGATCAAGCCCTATGAACCGCCCGCGGGGACCGACAAGATCATGCGGCTACACCTTCAAACCGCTCTATTTGCGAACGGCCATGTTTTTCTGCCGCGGCATGCGCCGTGGCTCTCAGACTACGTCGCCGAGCTGACCGGCTTTCCTGGCACGAAATTTGACGATCAAGTCGATTCGACCACGCAGGCTCTGCAGTTCCTTAAAGACGGCTCCGACAAGGCTGCGATGTGGGCGCGCTTTGGACGGAGCTTTCGCACGCCGCTAATGCCGACCGCTTCGACCTATACCTCGCCGTTTAGGAACGTGTTTCCGCCCATTTGGCCGCGCTGAGATTGCTTCGACACCGCGCGCTGGCAGCAGTCCCGGATGTCGGGATTCATTTGTTGCGTCTGTGGTCCTCAAATGTCGAGCGCACGTCCGAAATTCTCGTCCGATCTCGGCGTCGCGATTCGAATATGGAATAACTCTATCCCCCATTTTGAGCAACAAAATGATCTCAGGAATGACTGGACTTGCGGTGCGAACAGAGCGTCACTGATTGGGCTCACAGGGCAATTGCCCTTTGGGATCCTTGCCCCGCAGGCTGCATGCCATCGCGGGGTTGCGGCGGTGACGGCGCCAGACGCCGTCGCAACCGATGAAAGGAATCCCGACATGCCCAGCAAGACCACCAAAGACGCCAAGGCTTCGCGCAGCAAGGGCGCGGCAAAGAAAGCCGGTGCCAACGAGGCCGCCCGCCTCCCGACCATGGGCTCCGCCTCCAAGCAGGCTGCGGTTCTTGCCCTCCTGGGCCAGCCCAAGGGAACGACGATCGCCGCGATCATGGAAGCGACCGGTTGGCAGGGGCGAGCGCCACACCGTCACCCTCGTTCCTGACGGTTTCGTCTGGCAGGGCACGACCTACGGCAGCCTCTCGACCATTGCCCGCGCGATCACCGGCAAGCGCGCAAAGCCTGGTACCCAGGACGCCAATCGCTGGGCCGCCTGACCATGCCGTCGGTCGATCCGACAGCGATCGAGGCCGAGATTGGCCTTATCCGGTCCCTCGGCCTCGACGCGCTTCGCACCCGCTGGCGGATGACCTTTGGGTCCATGCCGTCCCCCGCCCTGACCAAAGACTTGATTGCGCGGATGATCGCCTATCGGCTCCAGGAAGAAGCCTTCGGCGGTCTTGATCGCGCAACGGCCAAATTGCTTGATGCCTATGCCTGCGGGGACAAATCCCGCACCGAATTGATGAGACGACTCAAGCCCGGCACAGTCCTCGTGCGCGAGTATCGGGGCGAGCGCCACACCGTCACCCTCGTTCCTGACGGTTTCGTCTGGCAGGGCACGACCTACGGCAGCCTCTCGACCATTGCCCGCGCGATCACCGGCA
>WNFM01020933.1_pt1 | contig 18870 bp, 19 predicted proteins | sample 5400271 | NCBI WGS metagenome assembly WNFM01 (sample SAMN13153352, study PRJNA577476) | soil metagenome | isolation source: 60 cm saprolite on Douglas fir-dominated hillslope | place: USA:California | collected 2013-09-17 | reverse complement strand
GGCGGCGCTCCACTGTCCGACCAGGAGTAGAATGGTCAACGTATGGACGTCCTAGTTCTCATCGACAAGCTCGACGACCTCGTGCACAACGCGAAGGCCGTGCCGCTGACCGACCAGGTGCGTATCGACCGCGAGGAGATCTACGACATCCTCGATCAGATGCGGGCGACGATTCCGGAAGAGATCAAGCAGGCCCGGTGGATCGTCAAAGAGCGGCAGGAGATGCTGGCCGAGGCGAAGCGCGAGCAGGATCGTCTCCTCCAGGAGGCGCGTGAGCAGGCCGTCAGAGAGGCGTCGCAGACCGAGATCGTCAAGCTCGCCGAGCGCCAGGCGCCTCGAGATGGAGGACTGGGCCGACGGGATGCTCGCCACGCTCGAGACGAACCTCGACAAGTTCCTCGTCGCGGTACGCCGCGGCCGCGAGCGGCTGCACGAGCGCTCGCAGGAGTCGGTCGTCGCCGGGATCGGCCCGGTCGATCTGTCCGACAACGGCTCGAGCTACTAGGCCAGCTATCAGCCCGAATCTGGTTCGCGCAAAGGGCGCGCGAATCAGGTTCGCGTGAGCGGCTTTCGAGGCACGCCGCGTTCGCTACCTTGGTTTGCATGACGAGCTTCAGCCTGCGTCAGGTGAAGCTCCGTCCGGGCGAGCAGTACCGCGACGAGCTCGAGGTCGAGCTGTCCCCCCTCAACTACGGCGGACAGCGCTATCTCCCGGTGCCCGACAAGGTGCCGGCGGCATTCGAGATCACGCGGGCGACCACCGGGACGGTCTTCACGCTGGCCTTCACCGCCCGGCTCTTCGGGCCTTGCTACCGCTGCCTCGGCGACGCAGTGCTCGAGCTGCCGATCCATGCGCGCGAGTACCAGGACGAGAATCCGGAGGACGAGGAGATGACGACGCCGTATGTCGAGGAGAACATGCTCGACATGTCGGCTTGGGCGCGCGACGCGATCGCCCTTGCGCTGCCGGAGAAGATCCTCTGTCGTCCGGACTGCGCGGGCCTCTGCGGCCAGTGCGGCAAGAACCTGAACGACGAGCCGCACACGCACCAGAGCTGACCGGCGTTCCATCAGGACGACGTCGCTCCAGCGGCCGCGCTTCCGTGCCAGCTTCTCGCGGACCCCGACGAGCCTGAACCCGCACTTCTCGTGCAACGCGATCGACGCCTCATTGGCCGCGAGGATCCCGGCCTGGATCGTCCAGATCTGGGCGTCGTCCGCCTCCTGGCAGAGCCGCTCCAGGAGCGCTCGCCCGACACCGCGTCCGCGCGCGTTGCGCGCGACGTAGATCGAGTTCTCCGCGACACCGCGGTAACACGACCGCTCGGAGTACGGGGCGAGCGCCGCCCAGCCGAGCACCTCCCCGTTGTCGCGCGCGACGAGGCGGGGCCAGACGAGGTGGCCGCGGTTCCATTCGTCCCACGTCGGGACGAGCTCCTCGAAGGTGCCGATGTCGATCCCCTCCTCGAAGATCGTCCGGACCTCGGGCCAGTCCGTCGGCAAGAGCGCGTCGATGTTCACAGCGTGATCGTACGAGTCACCGCCAGGCGCTCGAGGAACCGCCGGTCGTGGGTGACGACGATCAGGCAGCCCTCGTAGGTCTCGAGCGCGGTCTCGAGCTCCTCGATCGCCTCCAGGTCGAGGTGGTTCGTCGGCTCGTCGAGGATCAGGCAGTTGACGCCCCGCGCAGTCAGCAGGGCGAGGCCGGCGCGCGTGCGCTCGCCCGGCGAGAGGGAGGAGACATCCCGCTCGATGTCGTCTGCGCCGAGCGCGAACTTCGCGAGCAGCGTGCGCGCGTCGGTCGGCGTCAGCTCCGAGAGCTCGCTGAAGGCTGCGAGGAGCGCGCCGGAGAAGAGGTCGCGTGACTGCGTCAGTTCGCCGAAGACCGCTGTCGAACCGACGCGCCGCGAGCCCCGCACGAGCGGCAGATCGCCGACGAGCGCGCGGATCAGCGTCGTCTTCCCCGAGCCGTTTGGCCCGACGACGGCCAGCCGGTCGCCCCAGCGCAGCTCGAGATCGACTGGGCCGAGGGTGAACGACCCGGCCTCGACGACCGCGCCCGCGAGCTCGGCGATCACAGCCGTAGGCGGCGCCGCCGCGAACGACAGCTCGAGCCGCCACGGCCGCCACGGCTTCTCGACCTCCTCGAGCCGCTCGAGGTGGTTCTTCGCCTGGTTCACCTTCCCGCGCAGTGCGTTCGTCGCCCGCCGGTCGGAGCCGCCGGTCTGCCGCGCGAGCTTGCGCTCGCCGCCGAGCTGGTGCGCCTGCTGCCGACGGTCGGCGAGCAGCGTCGAGTAGCGCTCGTGCTCGCCGAGGTAGTCCGCATACGCTGCCTCGTGCTGGGCACGGGCGCGCTCGCGCGCCGCTTCGTACTCGGACCACGTGCCCGTGTACTCGTGGACGCGCCGCGTCTCGGCCTCGATCTCGACAACACGCTTGACCGTCCGGTCGAGGAACGCGCGATCGTGTGAGACGAGCACGACGCCGGCGGCCAGGCCGCCGAGGAAGCGTTCCAGCCGCTCGAGGCCGGCGAAATCGAGGTTGTTGGTCGGCTCGTCGAGCAGGAAGATGTCGAAGCGTGCGAGCAAGATCGCGGCGAGCGCGGTGCGGGCCGCCTCGCCGCCCGAGAGGGTCGCCACCTCGCGGTCGGAGCGGCGGCCGAGGCCGACCTCCGCGAGCACCGCGCCGACCCGCGCCTCGAAGTCCTCGCCGCCGAGTGCCAGGAACCGCTCGAGCGCCTCGGAGTACGCGCCGGCGAGTTCGGGCTCGCCGCCGAGCCGGGCGGCGAGTGCTTCCATCTCCTCCTCGGCGGCGCCGACGCCCGTGCGGCGGGCGAGGTAGTCGCGCACGGTCTCGCCGGACCGCGCCTCCGGCTCCTGCGGGAGATACCCGACGGCGCCCGAGCGGACGATCCGCCCTGAGTCCGGCTGCTCGAGGCCCGCGAGGACGCGGAGCAGGGTTGATTTGCCGATCCCGTTCGGGCCGACGATGCCGATGCGGTCGCCCGGCGCCACGACCAGCGAGACGCGGTCGAGCACCTGGACGGCGGCAAAGCTTTTGGATAGATCGCGAACAGAGAGCGAGCCCGGCATGGGGCGGACCTCCTACAAGTCGAAAGGCGAGAAGCGGGGTTTTCGACTTAGAGATCCGTCATGGGGCGAGCCGCCAACGGCTCGCCCGAGAGATTAGCTGACGGTTCGGCCGAGCAAACGCTCGACCGCTGCGCGCATCTTCGCAAGTGGAGCCTCGAGGTCCGGCGTGGGAAGCTTTGCGCCGGCGAGCACCCAGGCTTCCATCGCCGTGGGCACGAGGCGCGTCGGCAGTGCTGCGGCGAGATGCGCGGTCTCCGCGTCGACCCCAGGTGTCTCGCGAACGAACCCTTCTGCGATCACGTCTTCGAAGTCAAAGAAGATCGAGCGCCGATGTGAACGGACGTGCGGATGCTCCAGGGCAAGTTGCCACTGGGTGGCATAGAACCCCGGTTCTGCGCGAACCCGTTCGCCGTAATCGCGAATCTGCTGCGTCATCGTCTCGAGCACGTCGGGGGACGTGCGGAGCTCCTCGAGCTCGGTGGTGACGAGGCCGAAGCACACCGACGCCTTGGTCTCGAAGTACCGAAAAAAGGTCCGGGGCGACACGTTCGCGCCGGCCGCGATCTGCTCGACCGTCACGTGGTCGAAGCCGTGCTCCGAGAACAGATCCAGGGCGGTATGCATCAGTTCCTGCCGTGTTTCGAGCTTTTTGCGTTCGCGAAGGTTACTCACAAGTGACAGTCTACGACATTTGACATGTGGTGTAAAGTGGCACGCTATGCCAAAATCTTTTGCAGAGGCCCAGCCGCCCCTTTCCGAGCGGTTGCCGATCGTCACATACACCAACTCCTTCCAGGAGACCGCCGAGACCGTGTGGATGAGCCCGCAAGTGGAGCGGCTCTTCGGCTACCGGCTCGACGAGTGGGGTGGGAAACCCGGCTTCTTCGAGACCGTCGCCCTGCATCCGGACGACCGCGGCCCGGTTCTTGCCGCAATGCGGGCAAGTCGAGAGGAACTGCGCCCGTTCTCCCGCGACTACAGGCTGGTCGGCCGCGACGGGCGGGTCGTCTGGGTCCACGACGAGTCCGTCCCGATCGTCAGCGAAGACGGCCGGCCCGAGTTCATCCAGGGCTATTTCATCGACATCACCGAGCGGAAAGAGCTCGAGTGGCAGCTCCTGCAGTCGCTGAAAACCGAGGCGCTCGGCCGCATGGCGGCTGGGATCGCCCATGACTTCAACAACCTGTTGACTGCGATCGGCGGCTATGCGGAGTTCGCGAAACGCGCGATTGGGCCAGATGCCCCTGCCTGGCGGCCCGTGAACGAGATCGTGGCCACGGTCGAGCGCGCGACCAAGCTGACGCGCCAGCTCCTCTCCTTCAGCCGCCGGGACGAGCTCGAGGCGCACCCCGTCTGTCTCACCGTGCTTATCCGCAACATGGAGTCGATGCTGCTCCATGTCGCCGGCCGGCCCGTGCAACTCGACCTGGAGCTCGGCGACACGCCCAAGGTCGTCGCGGATCAGGGCCAGCTCGAGCAGGTGCTGATGAACCTCGTCTCGAACGCCCGCGACGCCGGGGCGGCGCGGGTCGCGATCCGCACCGCCGCGACGAAGATCGCCCGCGGGTACGAGAGCCGGCGCCTCGGCATCGCGGCTGGTCCCTACGTCGCTCTCGTGGTCTCGGACACCGGCTCCGGGATGGACGAGGAGACGCAGGCACGGGTCTTTGACCCGTTCTTCACGACGAAGCACCGCGACGGTGGCACCGGTCTGGGCCTCTCGCTGGCCCACAGCGTGATCCGCCAGTGCGGCGGGGCGATCGAGGTCACGAGCGCCGTCGGCTCGGGCACGACCTTCCGCATTCTGCTGCCTGTCGCCGAGGTTGGCTAGACTGGCGACCGCTCATGGCTGTCCCCAAGAGGAAAACCTCCAAAGCGCGCCGCGACCAGCGCCGCGCCACGCACAAGCTCGAGGCTCCGCGTGTCAACACGTGCCCCAAGTGTGGGTCACCGAAGCGCGCGCACCGTATCTGCCCGACGTGCGGCACCTATAAGGGCCGCGAAGTCGAGCCGCTCCGCCTCGACACTCCCTAGAGGCCTGGTGTGACGCGCGTCGCGGTCGACGCACTCGGTGGAGACAACGCGCCCGGCGAGGTGATCCTCGGCGCGCTCGATGCCGCCGCCGCTGGGGTTGAAGTCGTCCTGTACGGCCCCGCCGGCCTCGAGACGCAGGGCCTGGCGCTCGTGGAGACGACCGAGGTGATCGACATGGCTGACAAGCCCGCCGAGGCCGTGCGCGCCAAGCCCGATTCGAGCCTCGTCGCCGCGGTGCGCGGCGTCGCCGCCGGCGACGCGGACGCGGTGGTCTCCGCCGGGAACACGGGTGCGATGCTGGCTGCCGGGTTGCTGCATCTGCGCCGCCTGCCGGGCGTGATGCGCCCCGCGATCGCGGTGCCGATCCCAACGCGCCGCGGCCCGTCCGTCCTGATCGATGCGGGCGCGAACGCCGACAACCGTCCGGAACATCTCCATCAGTTCGCCCACATGGGCGCGATCTTTGGCGAGGAGCTGCTTGATGTGGCGAATCCGGAAGTGCGTCTCCTCTCGATCGGCGAGGAGGACGAGAAGGGGAACCGCCTGACGATCGAGGCGCACAAGCTGCTCAGCGACGACAGTCGCTTGAACTTCGGCGGCAACACCGAATCGCGTGACCTGTTGCGGGGCGCAGCCGACGTCGTCGTCACTGACGGCTTCACCGGCAACATCGCGCTGAAGCTGCTCGAGGGGACGATCCGCGAGCTGCTCGACGCGTTGCGCGACGAGCTGACGGCGACCGCCTCCGGCAAGCTCGGCGGCTTCCTGATCCGGCCGGCCGCGCGGCGCCTGCGCAAGCGGCTCGACCCCGACACCTACGGCGGCGCGTACCTGCTCGGCCTGCGCGGCCTCGCGGTGATCGCACACGGCAACTCGGGCCGCACGGCGATCGCGAATGCGATCAGACTGGCCGCGCGCGGGGCAGACCACCGTGTCGTGGAGCGGCTTTCGGAGCGGTTGCCCGAGCGCGTCAGTGTATGATCGCGCCGCTTTTAGGAACGGGTATGTTCTCGCCCCCCAAACGATGAGGTGACATGGCAGCGTCGCGTGAAGAAGTCTTCGAGCGGGTCAAGGAAGTCCTGACGGAGCAGCTCGGAGTCGAAGAGGATCAGATCTCCGAAGAGGCGTCGTTCCAGGACGACCTGGACGCCGACTCACTCGATCTCGTCGAGCTGATCATGGAGCTCGAGGATCAGTTCGGGATCAAGATCTCTGACGAGGATGCCCAGAAGATCACGACCGTCGGGCAGGCCGTCGACTACGTCACCTCGCATCAGTAGGACCCGAACGCTTCGGGAGCTGATCGATGGGCTCCCTGCCGAGCGCGCGGCGGCGGTCTTCACGCATTCGTCGTGGGCCGCCGACCGCACCGAGTCCTACGAGCGGCTCGAGTTCCTCGGCGATTCGGTGCTCGAGCTCGCGATTGCACGCATGCTGTACGACCGCTTCCCCGATTTCAGCGAGGGGCGGATGGCGAAGGTGCGGTCGCACGTCGTCTCGCGGGCGAGTTGCGCGGTGCTCTCGCGCGAGCTCGGTCTCGGAGAGCGCATGCGCGCGGACGCGGCGGGATCGCAGGTCGACGAGGTCGACCGCCTCTCGCGGAACCGCAACGTGCTGGCCGCGCTGCTCGAAGCTGCGATTGCCGCGGTGTATCTGGAGCACGGCTTCGAGTACGTGGAGCCGGCGATCGTCGAGGCGTTCGAGTCACGGATCGAATACGCCCTGAACACCCATGTCGATCACAAGACGGAGCTGCAGGAGCAGTTGGCACGCCTCGGCCGCTCGGTCACCTACACCGTTCTCGACGTCCAGGGGCCGCCGCACGACCGCTCGTTCACCGCCGCCGCGATCATCGACGGCGAGGTCGCCGGCAAGGGCTCGGGCCGCTCGAAGAAGGACGCGGAGCAGGCTGCCGCCCAAGAATCGTTGAGCTCTATCGCAGCAGGCGAAGATGCAGCGCCTGCGTCACCTCCGACGGGGTGATCCCGAGGTCCTCGCGCAGCTTCTCGCGCAACGCGTCGTAGACGAGCAACGCCTCAGCGCCGTTCCCCTCTCCCTCGAGCGCCTCCATCAGGATGCGGTAGCCCGACTCCCGGTAGGGCTCCAGCCGGACGAGCTCGCGGCCGGCTCGTACCGCGGCGCTGAGCTCGGTTCCCCCAACGCCGAGCGTGGCGCCCGCGTACGCCTCGAGCGACCGCACATGCAGGTCGGCGAGCCGCCGGCGCTCCTCATCGATCCAAGGCGCGTCCTCCCCCGCGAGGAACGGCCGCCCGGCAACGAACATCGCGACCTGTGACGGGCCTCACGCAGCGTGCGGATCCCCGACCGAGTTGATGCTCGACCTGGCCGGCGTGCGTGAAGGTTCGCGCGTGCTCGACATCGCCGCGGGCTCCGGCGGGCAGTCGGTTTCGGCCGCACGCCGCGGCGCTACCGTCCTCGCGACGGACATCTCGTCGAACATCCTCGACGAGGCGGCGGCAGCGGCACGCGCGGCCGGTGTGGCGAATGTCGCCACCCGCGTGATGGACGGCGAGTCGCTCGACGTCGAGCCGGGGTCGTTCGACGCGGCGATCTCGCGGCTTGGCCTGATGTACCTGCCTGACAAACAGGCGGCGCTCGCGCAGGCGGCCGCCGCGCTGCGCCAGGGTGGGCGCTACGCCGCGCTCGTGTTCGCCGAGCCCGAGCACAACCGGTTCTTCTCGGTTCCGATCTCGATCATCCGGAAGAACGCCGAACTGCCGCCGCCTGCACCGGGACTGCCCGGGCCGTTCTCGGCGGTCGGACTGGGGGCGATGCTGGAGGCGGCTGGGTTCGTCGACGTCGAGGTGCATCGCGTCGAGGCTCCGCTGGAGCTCGCCGATGCGGCGGAATGCACCCGCCTGGAGCGCGAGTCGTTCGGTGCGCTGCACCAGATGCTCGCGGGCCTGTCCGAGGTGGAGCGCGAGGCGACCTGGGCTGAGATCGAGGTCGCGCTGCGAGAGTTCGAGACGCCCGCCGACTTTGCTGGTCCCTGCGAATTGCTCGTAGGTGCAGGGACGATCTGAGCGCGCATTTAGGACCCAGATCTCGACCCCTTGAATGGTTGCGAGGCAACCCTGACAACTTCGTCACCGTCGACGTTGACGGCTCGAATGCGCTCCTAGCAGGGTGATTTCGAGGGGGGTTGGCGGCGTCCGTGGGCGCCGCTAGCCTCCCTCTCGCGTGCACCTCAAAGCGATCAAGCTGCGCGGGTTCAAGTCGTTCGTCGACCCGGTCGAGATTCGTCTCGAATCCGGGGTTGCGGTCGTGGTCGGCCCGAACGGATCGGGGAAGTCGAACGTCTCCGACTCGATCCTCTGGGCGACCGGCTCGATGAGCCCCGGCGAGCTGCGCGCCGAGAAGCCCGACGACGTCCTGTTCGCAGGCTCTGCCGGCCACCAGCCGACCGACTTCTGCGAGGTCGACCTGCTGTTCGACAACTCCGACAGCGCGTGGCCCGATCTGCCGTACAGCGAAGTGTCCATCTCGAGGCGCCTGACGCGCGGCGGCGAGGGCCAGTACCTCGTCAACAAGACGCCGGTGCGTCGCATCGACGTCGTCGAGTTGCTCTCCGACGTCGGCCTCGGCGGCGGCCTGCGCTCGGTGATCTCGCAGGGCCGCGTCGAGACGGTGCTGAACTCGAAACCGTCTGAGCGGCGCGAGCTGATCGAGGAGGCGGCCGGTCTCGGTCGCTTCAAGCGACGCCGCCACCGCGCGGAACTGAAGCTCGCGCGCGTCGGGATCCAGGTCGAGCGCGCACGGGATCTCGAGGACGAGGTCAAGAAGCGCCTGCGTCCGCTCGCGCTCCAGGCAACCGCCGCCGAACGCGCAGAGAAGCTCGGCGTCGAGATCGGACGCGTGCAGGCAGCGATCGCGACGCTCGATCTAGTGCGGCTTGCCGAGCGCCGCACGGAAGCGGAAGCACGCCGTGCGACGACAGCCGAACAGCGCCGGGTGCTGGACGAGAAGATCAACGCGCTCGTCGCTGAGCGCGAGCGCGCCGAGGAAGAGCTCACCGATTCAGCGGGCGCCCGCGAGCAGGCGACCGCCGCGCTCTACCGGTTGCGCAGCGGCGGCGAGCGCATCGTGCTGCGCCGCGAGTCGGCAGCGTCGCTCACCGCATCGATTCGCTCCGAGCTCGAGGCCGCGCGCACCTACGACCCGTCGGCGTCGGTCGAGATGGAGTCCGCCGCACGCGATGCGTCGACGGCCGCTCAGGCCGCCGCCGGCGAGCGCGCACGCTTGCAGGTCGAGGCCGAGGAGCGGTGGGCACGCGTCGCAGCGATCGAGCGCGGCGGACAGTCGACCCTGGCCGCGGAGCTCGACGCGGTGCTGGAGCGTCGCGCGGAGACCGAATCGCACCTCACAGGCGGCAGCCGCGACGCGCTGCTTGCCCTACGCGGCGCGACCCAGCGCCTCGGCGTGCGGCACGAGTCCGCGCAGCGGCTGCTCGCCGAGCTGCGCCAGGAGCTCGACGAAGCACGGCACACACCGTCCGGCCCGAATCCGGCGGAGCTCGGCCGTGCTGCCGACGAAGCGGATGCCGCCGCGCGCACGGCCGTGCGCGAGCGGGAGGATCTCGACGCGCGTGTCCGGCTCGCGCGCGAGCGCTTGACTACGCTCGAGCAGTCGCTGGCCGAGCGCGAAGGTTTGCCGCCCGCAGCACGCGCGCTCGCCCAAGAGGGTGAGCACCTCGCATTGCAGATGCTCGAGGTGGAGGCGGGGGCGGAGCGCTCGACGGTCGCCGCGCTTGGACATCTCGCAGCGGCGGTGCTCGCCGCGAATCCGGAGCGCGGCCTCGAGCTTGTCGAGAAAGCGCAGGCCTCAGGCCTCGGCTCGGTGCTCGTGCTCGTCGGGCGCGACCCACGCGAGCTCGTCAAGCTGCCCGTTGTCGAACGCGATGCGCTGCTTGCGTCGAAGGTTCCCGCGGTGACGAAGGAGGGGATCGGCTGGGACCCGCAGCGGGGCGAGCTCTGGTTCGCCGGCGAAACGGCGGAAGCTGTGCTGCTCGAGCTTGACGCCCGCCGCCGTGAGCTCGAGGTGGAGGTCAAGCAGCTCGCCGAGCGCGCGGACGAGGCAGCGCGCACGGTCGAGGTGGCAGCAGAACGCGCGCGCGCTGTGGCCGCGATGTTCGCCCCAGTCGCGCACCTGCGCAACGTGCGTCGTGCCGACCCCGCACGGCTCGAGCGGCTGGTCGCCGGAGCCGAGAGCCTCGATGAGACCTTGAGGGTTGCGGCCGCAGCGGCAGGCCGGCTCGAGACGCCGCTCGCCGAGCGGACGAGTCGGCTCGCGGAAGAGCTGCGCGGGATCGCAACGCGCGAGGCCGAGCTGCGGCACTCCGTTACCGGGGCCGACGCACGTGCCCTCGCGGCGGAGCGTCGCGCGAACGGCCGCACGGCCGAGGCGACGGGCGATGTGGCCGGGCTGCTCATGGAAGCCGAAGACTTGTCGTCGCGTGCGGTAGAGGCCGCGAAGGCCGCCGACGACGCAGCCGAGCGCGCACGCGTTGCGGCGCGCGCACTCGCCGACGCGGACCCCGGGCGCACACGCCGGCCGACCGAGCTCGTGCTCGAGCGGCTGCTCAAGGGCTCGACGCGGCTCGAGACATCGCTTGGTGTCGACGTCGACCGCTTCGAGGCGCCGGTGCGCCTGCGCGCCGAGGCGCAGGCCGCGCGCACGACCGAGCTCGGCGCCTCGCTCCGGACGCTCGGCGCGGCTGAGGTGGAGCTGCGGCAGACCGCCGGCACCGCGGGCGAGAAGCTCTCGGCGATCGACGTCGAGCTCGCACGCACCGACGCGGAACGCGACGAGGCTCAGCGCCGGCTCGATGCATCCAACGCCGAGCCCGTCGAAGGAGAGAATCGCGACGAGCTCGCCGAGAAGCTCGCGCGCTACGAGAAGCGCCGCGAGCAGCTCGGCCAGGTCAACCCGCTCGCGAAAGAGGAGTACGACGCGGAGAAGCTCCGGCTCGAGGAGCTGTCGGGGCAACGCGCCGATCTGGAGAAGAGCCTCGCCGAACTGGAGAAGCTGCGCGACGACTTGACGAAGACGGTCGAGACTCGCTTCGCCGAGACGTTCGAGGCGGTCGAGAAGCATTTCCGCGAAGTCGCCGCGACCCTGTTCCCCGGTGGCGAGGGACGGCTCAAGCTCACGGAAGCCGAGGAGGAAGACGAGGAGCCAGGCATCGAGGTCGAGCTGCGCCCGGCGGGCAAGCGCGTCACGCGGCTCTCGCTGCTCTCGGGTGGCGAGAAGGCGCTCGGCGCGATCGCATTCCTCTTCTCGCTCTTCCTCGCGCGCCCGAGCCCTTTCTATCTCCTCGACGAGGTCGAGGCCGCGCTCGACGACACGAACATCGGCCGCTTCACGGAGCTGCTGCGCACCTATGCGGACCGCGCGCAGTTCATCGTGATCACGCACCAGAAGCGCACGATGGAAGCAGCGGACGTCCTCTACGGAGTGACGATGGGCGACGACGGCATCTCGCAGATCGTTTCGCGGCGCCTGCCGCGGGACGAAGAGGTCGCCGCGACTGCATGAACGATCTCGCCTTCGTTGAACGCGTGGTCTCGCTGCTTGCGTCCAAGGGTGTCGACGCGTGGGTGTTCGGAGGGTGGGCCGAGGAGCTGCGGGGGCTGATCAAGCCGCGCGAGCACGTCGACCTTGACCTGCTCTATCCCGCGGAGGACTGGAGCATCGTCGACAACCTCTACCTCGACTGGATCGACGGGAAGCATCTCGACTGGAAGCGTGCGTTCAAGCTCGAAGAGATCACGGTCGAGCTCTTCCTCGTCCAGTACGACGCGCGTGGCTGGTACACGCAACTCGAGCGCCGGCGCCACAACTGGCCGGCCAACGTGTTCGCGGGCAGCGGCCGCACGCCAGTCGTCAGCACCGCCGCGCTCGCGGGCTACCGGCACTCGTATCGCGTCGACGCCCGCGACGTCGCGTAAGGCGGTGTCTGACACCAGCGTTTCGTCCCGCCGCTAACGTGGCCCGCTCATGTCAAGAAGCTGGGGACAACTGCTGGGGGACACCGACGCGCCGGCCGAGAGTGAGGCGGAGCAGCGCGGTTTCATGGGTCGCCTGCGCGAGTCGCTCGGCAAGTCGCGGCGCGCGCTGACCGAGCAGCTGCAGGTCGCGGCGTTCGATCCGGCCGACGACGCGTCGTGGGAGCGGCTCGAAGAAGCACTGATCTATGCCGACGTCGGTGTGCGCGCGACCGCGGAGCTGATCCGCCGGCTCGAGGCGCGGCAGGACCTCACCGATCTGAACAGCGCGCTCGCGCAGGAGATCGCTGCGCTCTTCGGCGAGCCGCCGACGCTCGACGTGCAGCACGCGCCCGCCGTGATCCTCGTCGTCGGCGTGAACGGAACGGGCAAGACGACAACCATCGGCAAGCTCGCGAACAAGCTGCACGAGCATGGTCGGACGGTGACGCTGGGCGCCGCTGACACCTTCCGCGCCGCCGCAGAGGAGCAGCTCGAGATCTGGGCGCAGCGCGCGGACGCGAAGTTCGTCGGCGGTGAGCGCGGCGGCGATCCAGCAGCTGTCGCCTTCGACGCGATCGGCTCCGACACCGACGTCGTGATCGTCGACACCGCAGGTCGCCTCCACACGCAGACGAACCTGATGGACGAGCTCTCGAAGGTACGTCGCGTAATCGCGGGCCGCCTCGAGGGCGCACCGCACGAGGTGCTGCTCGTCGTCGATGCGACGACGGGGCAGAACGGCCTTCAGCAGGCGCGCATCTTCAGCGAGGCTGTCGGCGTGACCGGCGTCGCGCTGACGAAGCTCGACGGTTCGGCCAAGGGTGGGATCGCCGTTGCGATCGCGTACGAGCTCGGCCTGCAGGTGAAGCTCGTCGGCGTCGGCGAAGGGCTCGAGGATCTGCGCCCGTTCGACCCCGACGACTTCGCGCGCGCGCTCGTTGCCGGATGACGATCGGAGCGGCGTTTGACTCAGCGCTGTCTACCGTTGTAGCGTCGGTGTATGACGATCGCTGAATTCTTCCTCCGGCTCGCAACGAACGAGGAACTGTTGCGGCAATTCGAGGACGATCGTGAAGGAATGCTCCTCAACGAGGATCTCAGCGACGAGGACCGCGCCTTGCTCCTCGCGGGCAACACTGATGAGCTGCGCGTGAAGGTCACGGCCGAGTTCCACGTCCGTGGCCAGAAGGTGGCCTACCACACCGTCTACACCGTTCCCGGCACGGTTTACGTCCCGCCGCCTCCGCCGCCGCCCGAACCCTCGCAGTCCTAACGACTCGCGTGAAGCGCGGCTCGCTGACCGTCGTCGGCGCGGGGATCCGCATGGGCGTGCACTTGACGCCGGAGGCGCGCGCCGCGATCGAGGCGTCGGACGCGTTCTTCCACCTCGGCGCGGACCCGCTCGCGGACCAGTGGCTCTTCGGGCTGCATCCGCGGTCGGCGAGCCTCCGTGCGGAGTACAACGTCGGCGAAGCGCGCGAGGCGATCTACGAACGAATGGTCGAGCGGCTCCTGACCGAAGTTCGCAAAGGACAACGCGTCGCGGCGGCCTTCTACGGTCATCCGGGGATCTACGTCAGCCCGTCCCATGAAGCGATCCGACGGGCGCGCGCCGAGGGACACGAGGCGCGCATGCTGCCCGCCGTCTCGGCGGAGGACTGCCTGTTCGCCGATCTCGGCGTCGATCCGGCTACGACCGGGTGCGCGAGCTACGACTCGACGGACTTTCTCTTGCGTCCGCCCACGATCGACCCGGCGAGCAGTTTGCTGCTTTGGCAGATCGTCGTGATCGGCGATCCGAACGCCGTCGCCGAACCACGGTTGGACAACGTGTCCGTGCTCGTCGAGCGCCTCTGCGAGGTCTATCCCCGCGACCACGAGGTGGTTGTCTATGAGGCGTCGCCGTATCCGATCGGCGAGCCCGTGATCGAACGCGTGCCGCTCGGCGGTTTGCCGGAGGCGAGATTGACGCCGCTGTCGACGCTCTATGTTCCGCCGGCGGCGGAGCGGGCGTTCGACCGCGAGATGGCGGTCAGGCTCGGGTTCTCAACCCACTGAACGCCGACGGTGTGGCCCTTGGCCCGGTAGAGCGCGAGCGCCTGCTCGCCGGCCGCAGCGGCATCGCCGCCCTGTGCGAGCAGCACATCGCGCACGCAGAGCCAGGCATCTGCCTGAAGCACGACCCAGTTGGTGCTCGCCGCGACGGCGACTGCCTTCTGCGCGAGCTCGAGTGCTCGGTCCGGCACGAGCCGCGCAAGCGCGGTTCGCCACTGCACCTGCGAGATCAGATCCGCCGTCGACGCTTCGCGCCGGCTCGCTTCGGCCCAGCGCAGCGCTTCGTCGTCCCGGCTCTGCAGATGCAGAGCTGCGGCGAGTAACGCGCTCACTGTCGAGAGCGTCGCGCGATCGCCGATCGCCTCGAGTGTCTTCGCGGCGCGCAGGAGCTCCTTCTCGGCCGCCGCTCCGTCGCGCGCCCAGAGCTCGAGCGAGCCGCCGTAGAACCCCCCATGCACCGCGAGCTGGCGCGTCCGCCCGAACTCTTCGAGGAGTGCCCGGCCGGCGGCGTACTCCACCCGCGCCGCGTCGAATCGGCCGGCCATCGCATGAAGGCACGCGCGCACGCCATGGACAGCGCCGGCGTCGGCGCCTTCGTCGACGAGCGCGTCGCAGCGCGCGATCGCGTCGTCGACCGGCATCGGTGCGAGGAGGATGCTGCGCGCGGCGAGCGTCAGCAGCGCGTGGACGTGCGGGCGGTCGCCGGTGCGGCGAGCATGGAAGAGTGCAGGCTCGACCGCAGCCTCGAAGTCGTCCGTGCGGCCTTGGATATAGGCGTGGATCACGAGCAGGAACCAGGCGCGTGCGAGCCCGACGTCGTCGCCGACCGCCTCGAGCGGTGCGCGCGCCTCAGAGGCGGTGGCGGTCGCAGTCTGCACCCACAGCTCCGGATCGGTGTGGCTGAGGAGATGCGAGCGCTCGACGAGCGCACGGGCGAGCAGCGCGTCGTCACCGAGAGTCTGCGAGCGGTCGATCGTGCTCGCGACGAGCTCCTCCGCCTGTGCGAGGTGGCCGCGCTCGACGAGAGCGGGCACGAGGTCGAGCTGTGCCTCGACGCGATCGCTGTCGGCGTCGCCGGGGAGCGCGAGCGCGCGCTCGAGAAGCGACGCGCCAGCCGTCATGTCACCGCGGACGAGCGCCCGTCGGCCGACGCGCGCAAGCGATCCGTAGGCGCGCCGCGCGAGCTCAGCGTCGGCGACGCCGAGATCGCGCTTCAGGACAAACGCACGCTCGAGGTGCCAGCCGACGAGCTCGTCGACATCACGCTGCTCGCCGACGGTCTCGAGCCACACGGCCAGGCGCTCGTGGAGGTCCGCCCGCTCGGCCTTCGACAGTGCCTCGTACGCGGCATCGCGGATCAGGATGTGCCGGAAGCGGTAGGCGTCGCCGGTCGTGAAGGTGACGGGCTGCGACCGGATCAGGTCCTTCTGCTCGAGCAGCGCGAGCGACGTGCGCGCGCTCTCGCCGGCAAGAGCGATCACCGCATCCGACGAGAAGAACCGACCGACGACGGCCGCGACGGCAAGCGTTGCGCGTTCCGGCGCGGCGAGCAGTTCGAGGCGCGCCGTGAGCAGGGCGTTGATCGTCGGCGGGACGACGCCGGTTGCTCGCTCGTCGACGACCATCGCGACCATCTCCTCGAGGAAGAGCGGGTTGCCCTCGGCGACCTCGGTGATCGACTGGCGCGTCTTCGCCTCGAGCACTCCGGCCAGGTTCGCAACGAGCTGATCGGAGTGCTCCGCATCGAGTGGCTCGAGGAGGATCGTCGTCGCGTTTACCTTGCCGCCGCCCCACGACGGGCGCTCGTCGAGCAGCTTGTGGTCGATCAGGTCGAGCATCGCGGGCTCGCCCCAGTGGATGTCCTCGAAGACGAGTACGAGCGGCCACTCGCGCGCAACCGCCTCGACCAGCCTGCGCACGGACCGCGAGGTCTCCTCAGGCGCGACTTGCATGTCGCGCGCGCCGACGGCGGTCTCGATCACAGCGGCGTCCGACTCGTCGACGTAGACGCGGATGTCGCCGAGCGTTTGCACGACTTCGCGCAACGGCCAGAAAGTGATTCCCTCGCCGTAAGGGAGACAGCGTCCGATCAGTACTGCAGCCTCGTCGCTCATGTCGCGCAGAAACTCGCGCCCGAGGCGCGTTTTGCCGACCCCGGCCGGTCCGAGCACCGTGAAGAGATGGCAGCCCCTGGTGGCGAGCGCGCGCACGTAGGCCTGGCGCAGCAGCGCCAGCTCGTCGTCACGGCCGACGATCGTCGTCTCGAAGCGGCGCAGGCGACCGAGCACCTCGGCGTGCACGTCGGTCACGCGCCACGCGGCGACCGGCTCCTTCTTCCCCTTGAGCACGAGCGGTTCGATCTCCTCGGCGACGATGGCGTCGCGGACGAGCTGCCGGGTCGAGTCGGCGATCAGGATCTCGCCGGTGCCTGCGGCCTGCTCGAGCCGGGCGGCGACGTTCACCGTGTCGCCGGTGACGAGCGTGTCGCCCTCCCCGGTCACGACCTCGCCGGTCGCGAGCCCGGTCCGGATCGAGAGCTGGTCGGGCAGCTCGCGGTTCAGCGCGGCGAGCGCCTCCCGCATCTCGTGCGCCGCGCGCACGGCGCGGAGGGCGTCGTCCTCGTGGACGTTCGGGATCCCGAAGACGGCCATGATCGCGTCGCCGATGTACTTCTCGACGCTGCCGCCGTGGCGTTCGATCACGGTGCGCATCTCGGCGAAGTAGCGGCTCATCAGCGCCCGGACCTGCTCGGCGTCCAGGGACTCCCCGAGCGGGGTCGAGTCCACGACGTCCGCGAACAGCACCGTCACCGTTTTCCGGCTCAGAGCGGGCATTTCTCCGAGTCTAGGGCGCTGATCGCACGGCTACCATGCGCGGTCGATGTTCGACAGCCTCGCAGACAAGCTCCAGGGTGTCCTCGGCGACCTCCGGAAGAAGGGCAAGCTCGACGAAGAGGCGATCTCCCGCGCCATGCGCGAGATCCGCCTCGCCCTGCTCGAGGCCGACGTCAACTTCACGGTCGTCCGCGACTTCGTCGCAGGTGTCCGGGAGAAGGCGCTGGGCGAGGACGTCCTCAAGAGCCTGACCCCCGGCCAGCAGGTCGTGAAGGTCGTCCACGACGAGCTGACCGCCCTGATGGGCGAGGGCGAGTCGGGGCTCGCGTTCAGCAAGTTCACGGTCATCCTGCTCGCCGGCCTCCAGGGCTCGGGCAAGACGACGACCGCCGGCAAGCTCGCGCTGCTGCTGCGCAACCAGGGCCGCAAGCCCGGCCTAATCGCGGCCGACCTGCAGCGCCCGGCCGCGATCGACCAGCTCGAGCAGCTCGGCAAGCAGATCCAGGTGCCGGTTTACCGGACCGACACGAAGGACCCGGTCGAGGCGACCCGCAGCGGGCTCGAGCGCGCGCGCGCCGAAGGGCTCGACACAGTGATCGTCGACACGGCGGGCCGCCTGCAGATCGACGAGGAGCTGATGGAGGAGCTCGCGCGCGTCCGCGACGAGGCGAAGCCGACCAACATCCTGCTCGTACTCGACGCGATGACCGGCCAGGAAGCCGTGAACGTCGCGCAGGCTTTCGACGAGCGCATCGCCTTCGACGGCGTGATCCTGACCAAGCTCGACGGCGACACCCGCGGCGGCGCCGCGCTCAGCGTGAAGGCCGTAACCGGCAAGCCGATCAAGTTCGCTTCGACGGGCGAGAAGCTCGACGCGCTCGAGGTGTTCCACCCGGATCGCATGGCCTCGCGCATCCTCGGGATGGGCGACGTCCTCACCCTGATCGAGAAGGCCGAGGCGGCCGCCGACGAGGACGAATCGGCGGAGCTCGAGAAGCAGATGCTGAAGGGCCAGTTCACCTTCGACGACTTCCTGAAGGCGTACAAGATGCTGCGCCGGATGGGGCCGCTGCAGGGGATCATGAAGATGATCCCGGGCATGAAGGACGCCCTCGGCGACGTCGAGGTGGACGAGAACCAGATGGGCCGCGTCGAGGCGATCGTGCTCTCGATGACGCCACAAGAGCGCCGTTCGCCTATCGTGATCGACGGCAAGCGGCGGATTCGCATCGCCAAGGGCTCCGGCGCGACCGTCGAGCAGGTCAATCAGCTGCTCGAAGCACGGAAGCAGATGGAGAAGATGATGAAGCAGATGGGACGGGGGAAGATGCCGGCCCTCCCGAACCAGCAAGCGCCAGTACCGCTTTCCGCAGCGCGGAAGACGGGCGTGAAGCGCAAAAAGAAAAAGGCCGGACGGAAGTAAAGGAAACGAATGGCTGTCAAGCTCAGACTCACCCGCATCGGCTCGAAGAAGAACCCGATCTATCGCGTCGTCGCCGCGGATTCACGTGCGCCGCGTGACGGGCGGTTCCTCGAGATCGTCGGGCGCTACAACCCGCAGACCGACCCGTCGACGATCGAGCTCGACGCGACGAAGGTCAAGGACTGGCTCGGCAAGGGCGCACAGCCCACCGAAGCGGTCGCGAAGCTGATCAAGATCTCCGGCATCGAAAAGTAATGGCGGAGCTGCTCGCGTATCTCGCGCGCGAGCTCGTCGACGATCCCGACGCCGTGCGCGTGGACACCGAGGAGCGCGACGGCGCTCTCGTCCTCGTGCTGCACGTTGCGGCCGACGACGTCGGCAAGGTGATCGGACGGCAGGGCAGGATCGCCCGCGCGCTGCGCACG
>WNFM01196465.1_pt1 | contig 18878 bp, 18 predicted proteins | sample 5400271 | NCBI WGS metagenome assembly WNFM01 (sample SAMN13153352, study PRJNA577476) | soil metagenome | isolation source: 60 cm saprolite on Douglas fir-dominated hillslope | place: USA:California | collected 2013-09-17 | reverse complement strand
CTTGCTACCAGATAGCCGATGCGCACGATCATATTCCAAGGGAATCCAGGATTGGAGAGCAGGCTGATACAAATCGTTGCCTGCCCTGCCAGGATGTGTGGGCGGATGCGGAGACGCTGGAAATAGCTCGGTATCGTTCCCATGCATGCTCGCGTCATAGCTTCTTGGAGGCTCGTCAGAATACTCTCCTGTGATGAGCTTTCAAGCGTGCGATTTTTGAAGTTCATGCGCATACGAATGCCCCAACTCATCAGGGTCATCACTGCATACTTGCTCCATCGGTATCGCCGGAACAACTTCGGCACTTCGCGCGGGACGCCAAGCGCATCGGCAACCCGGTTGGCGAAGTTGAAGCCAGCAACGACGTTCGCCGCTTCGATCACCTCATCCTCGTCGGTGAGTATGCGGCGTAGCTTGTCGGTATCCGCCGCGGTGAATGTTTGCGGCGAGTGCGTAAGCTTCTCTGCGAAGGCAACAAGCGCCTGCTGTCTCGCGGTCAGTCCAGGGACAGTTTCGCACTCACTAAGTGCCAAGACGGTGTCAGCGGCCATTCCTGCAGCCTGCAGGAACAAACTGTGCGCCTCCATTCAGTACTTGCAGCGCCCGGCTTTAGAAGTGGCAACTGCCAGCAATTCCTTGTCTTGCCGGGAGAGTGTTCCAGCCTCCATAGTGAAAAGCATGTTCTGTCCAGTCAGGCGTACCCACTCAGGCCGGACGCTGCAGATCTGAACTAATTTGCCCACGTGCGGCATATACATTTGCACATCTCGATAAGCTGACGCGAGATTGCCAGTGGCATGCCTTGGGGAGATCATCTGAATTCGAGGCACGTTCCTCTTCTCCTCTCGTTTTCGTTCAAGCACTCCTACGTTCCCCTTATGAAAATCCTGCCGCGCAGCATCCGTAATCCCAGGAACAAGTAGTGACACCAGGGGAAGCGCCGGTAATTCCACGAGCGTTCCCATAGTGACTGCACAAGCTCACGCAACCAGCCTGGGTCCGAGCGTTTGAGCAGCCGTATGTACTTGAGCAGCAAGCCCAGGTCTATTGGTCCCTTGAGGATGATCTCAGGGTGGAAGAAGGTGAACAGGATGTGATCGTACTCTTCTTCCCGCGTCATGCCCACAGCTATTCGCTTTTCCAATCGGCCTCGCATCACATCCTGCAAATACTGGGTATCGTAGAATTCGATGGCCATCGTACTAGCCCATGCCCGACCAAGCGGGGTTAGTCGGTAACCGTCATGAGAGTGGGCGATCAGCCTCCGTTGCGTGAACGAGGCGAACTCCTGGAAGAAAGTGGCATCCATGTCCTCGTGGAAAGCTGCCGCGAATCGCGCTCGGTCGAAGACGAAGGTCTGCAGTGATACGATCATGAAGCGCCTCATCATCTGGCTTGGCGTTGGCCGATAGAAGCTCACTGCAGCATGTCCGTGATGGCAGATACGCTGGATGTAGGTGGAGAGACTGGCCTCATTGAAAAAGGGTATACCATTGATGAAACTGTACGAGGAGAGGCCCGCACCGATGATGTCGAGTTCCTGATCGCGTATCTGATCTTGAGAATCCATCAGCCGATTCTCGAAGTGGCGCCGGTTCCAGACATACAGGTTCTTCTGTTCGTAGCCACTAGAGGCCAGAATCTCCTCGGCTAGTGTATAGTTCCGTGCCAGCTGCGCCGGGTCGCGGGTCAGGGCTAGCTCGCCACGTTTGACCTGTCCGTACAACCGTGTCCTTTGAGCCAGTACAGTCTCATAAATATCCAAGCCCGACGGGCAGAGTTCGGTGGCCTTGAGCAGATCGCGTTCCCAGATGGCGGTGGTTTGCCCCGGCAGGTTGAACATGAGATCGAGGTTGAAGTCATCGAAACCCTCTTCCCGTGCTGTATTCAGGCATCGGTGGATATCATCCTCCGTTGGGACGAGGTTGAGCCGCTGCCGGAGATCTGAGTCAAACGTCTGAACGCCTGTGCTGAGGCGATTGAACCCCAGGCGGCGTATAAAGCGAATCTTCTCTGGTGTCAACGACTGGATGTTTCCCTCGAAGGTAATTTGTGGATCTTCTAGCGTGAACAGGCGCTGGATAAGTTCAAAGATCTCGGCCAGGTAGCGATCCTCCAGCATTGAAGGTGTACCGCCGCCAAAGTAGATATTGTTGAACCGGAGGTTCTGCACGTAAGGCAGCTGAGCGTAAGCGATTAGCTCATTTTTAAGCGCTGTAACATAAGCGACGACCGGACTACGCAACGTCAATTGGTACTTTTGAATCAAGCAAAACGTGCAGATGCTCTGGCAAAAGGGCAGGTGTAGGTACAACTGGGCACGAGTTCTCTCCCTGGGGACATTGCTCAGTAACTCAGCGAATTGCCCAGTCGAAAGCGGGTTGATGGGCAGCGGGTAGAGGTGCTTGCCCATGTTCGGCAGGCGGACTGCATATGGGGTAGATGGCGTGCGAAAGGACATTGTGTATAACCTCCACTGTGGCATCGACCATTCAGGAAAGGGACTTGCCGCACAGTAACTTCAGCCCGGCCTGTACATACCATGTTACTGGCGGCGTGCCGAATTCGCGAATTCCCTCCCAGACTAAGTTTGCCACTTTGTGTAACCATCCCGGGTTGGCTCGGCTCAGGTAGCGCACATGAGCGCGCAGCAATTTGAGATTAGGCCTGCCTTTGAATATCAACCCAGGGTGAAAAATGGCGAAGACGGCGAACTCGAACATTTCTTCGTGCGGGATATCGGCGGCATAGCCAGGTGGCTGCTCTGTCTCTAGCCGGGTGCGCATGAACTCCTCGAGTACCGCTGGACCGAAAAACTCCATCGTCATCGTGCTGGCCCAGGCCCGCCCGAGAGCCGTCAGGCGGTAGCCGAGTTCTGTTGGGGTGATCAAGCCCCTGCGTAGGAAGGAGGTAATCTGGGGAAGGAATACGTCTTCCATCTCCCGCCCAAACAATGTGGCAAAGCTCCGGCGATCGAAATCGATGGTCTGCAGCGAGAGCGTCATGAAACGTTCCTTCTCCTCTTGAGGCGATAGCTTGTGATAGGCTTCAACCCCGTGCCCCGTCTGTTCCACTCGTCGAATGTAATCTCTCAGGCTAGTGGCATTGATAAAAGGCATCCCATCAATAAAGCTGTAGGCAGAGAGCCCCGCTCCCACGAGCGTGAGTTCGTGATCACGGAGCAAGTCTTGCTGCCCTACCAACCGATTTTCGTAGCCGGGCTGATCCCAGACATGGACATTTCTCTGTTGATAGCCGTTGGCACTTAGAATAGCTTCCGAGAGCAGGTAGTTATCAGTCAATCGCTTCGCGTCGCGCTCTAACGCGAAGTCACCCCGTTCCACTTGTCGGCTCAACCCTGTCCGTCGGGTCACGACGGTCTCGTAAACGTCCATTCCGGAGGGGTGGAGTGCAACAGCTTTGAGCAGATCGTCTTCCCAGATGGCCGTCGTTTGCCCCGGCAGGTTGTACATCATGTCAACATTGAAGTCGTCGAAGCCCTCGGCGCGGGCATCAGAGGCACAATGGAAGATATCGGCTTCTGTCGGTGTCAAGTTAAGTTTCTGCCTTAAGATGGGGTCGAACGTTTGTACGCCAGTGCTAATCCGGTTAAAGCCGAGGCTGCGCACAAAGCGCATTTTTTCTCGGGTGAGCGACTGGACATGCCCTTCAAATGTAATCTGCGGTTCATCGAGGGCGAAGTTGTCAGTAACGACCTGCATCACCTCAGCGAGATAACGGTTATCTACCACTGAGGGTGTTCCACCACCGAAGTATACGTTGTTGAATCGAAGTTGCTGAACGAACGGTAGCTGGCTTAGGTTGAGCAATTCCCTCTTCAGTGCATCAATGTACTCTCGTACAGGGCTGGTCGGCCGGAGTTGAAACTTGTGCAGGACGCAGAACGTACAGATACTTTCACAAAAGGGAAAGTGCAAGTAAAGGTGAGCGAGAGTGCCTCTACGGGGTGTGCTGTTGAGAAGCTCGGTAAACACGCTGGCCCCAATTTTAGTGAGAGGTGGCGGATACAGGTGCTTGCCCATGTTAGGCAAGCGCACCACATATGGCATGACATCCGACTTGAGAGTCATTTTAGTCCCCTTTCTGAAAGGGGAGAACCTGCTAGAAGCACTGGGCCGTCCACAACTTCGGGAGCTAGTATGCGGTTGAGCCGATTGCCAGCGTTGACTGCCGCGCAGACTGCTACGAGGTCGAGGATGAGTGGATCGGTCAGGCCCAAGCGACGCAGCGAGACGACTTGTGCATCCGTTGTTCGATCTGCATGTAAAGTAATATCTCGTGCAAACAGGAGCATCTCCCGCTCGAGAGGAGGTAGGGCCACATTAGCACTTCGGTCCGAAGCCATTTCGTTAAGCGGTGACAAGGAGATTCCTCGAGCTATCAGCCTACCGGCTGCTTCGTTTGCCCACTCGGCATCGCCGTTGATCACTGAAATCAGATATGCTATACGCAAGTTGATCTCGGGCGAAAGTCCATTTTCCAGTAAGACCGTGCGTGTCGCCGTCCCCTGTACCGCTACTAGGTCTGGGCGAGCCCGCAGTCGCTCGAAAAACGTCGGCAGCTTTCCCATCCCCGTCCGGCCCATATCGTCTTGGAGGCGGTTGAGTATGTCATCGAGGGATGAATCCTTGGTCTTTCGGTTCTCAAAGTTCATGCGCATGCGAATCGCCCAACTCAAAATGCTCATGATGGCCCAGCGGACCTGCGGCAGACCTTGAAAGATGAGCGGTACCTCTTGCTTGACTCCCAGCGCATCAGCACATCGATTGGCGAAATTGAAGCCCGCTGTTACGTTGGCGGCCTCCAGCAATTCTTCCTGGCTGGCTAACGCACACTGAAGCGCTTGAGTGTCTTGTGCGGTGAAGTGGCGTGGTTCTTGAGTGATCTTTTGCGTAAACGCGATGAGCGCTCGCTGCCGCTCGGTCAACCCTTCAGCGTCAAGCCCCTCGGCGATAGCCCGGACCTTTTTAGGAGACATCCCTGCAGCCTGCAGGAACATACTATGAGCTTCGAGTCAGTACTTACAACGACCAGCGTATGAAGTAACGACACAGATGATTTCCTTGTCCTGGCGGGGAAGTACGCCTGCGCCCAGGGTGTCAGTGAAGAAAAGGGTCACCAGACGCACAAGGGCAGGGCGCAAGCTGAAAATTTGCACAACGTTTCCTATGCGCGGTGCGTACTGGCTGAGGTCAGCATAAGCAGCCTTTAACTCGCCTGAAGCCTGGCGCGGCGGTATGATTTGCACTCTTGGCATGCAAGATTTCCTTTTCCACTTCATTGATAGAAAAACGCCTTCAACTCAATTTCCCACAATACGGCATGGCGCTCGGACAATGACCAAAGGTATGATTAACGTGCGATTGATCAACAAACTAGCGGAAACAGCCCATCTACTTTCGGGTCTCTTCTTGAGTTGTTCAAGTAACGATGCCACGTATTACTTGCTACTGCAAATCTCCAACAGCCCGCATTCTGCTTAACGAGGGTCCTGGGAAGGGCCTGCTCCTGGGTACGTTCTAGGAGGGTAGGAAGTTAATTGCTGATACTACGATTACACAGCGCTTGTGCTCGGCATTAACACTAATTGTTGTTCGACGATACCATCTAAGCTTTACTATAATCCATGTTGAAATTTTTGTCAATCCCCGCAAAACATTAAGCAGCACTCTTTATTTTATCTCTACAAGTGTACTTATTAGATCTCATGACAGAAAATTTTTGCTTGGATTTTTCAAAAAATATGCTAATATTATATCCTTGATAATTACACGAGAAGTACGCTTACTATTTTCATAATCGCAGCTCGGTTGATTTCTTTATTACAGTTAGAGCAACAGTAGTTAAGCTTTGATAACATCCCAGATATGGTAGCCATGCCTTCATAGCATTCTATTTGGTCCATACCTTGAAGTTCATCCTACAAAAAGAGAAGGTTACAGCGTAGATACAATAAGTGCCCAGCGTCGTGTTTTTGTATAAAATGGAACGAAAGGCATGATTGTGCCTTCCGAGCAAAAAACAGAGGTCACGTATGACAGACGTAACTATTGTCGGAGGAGGACTCGCTGGCATGACGGCAGCGCTGCGGCTCCTCCAGCGTGGGTGCCGTGTCACTTTGTATGAAGCAAGCACGCGTCTTGGCGGCAAAGCGGGCGCAGACCTGAACAAAGATGAATATGTTGATCACGGCTACCACATTTTCCCTCTCTGGTATCTGAATGCCTGGCGCCTCATTGACGAACTCGACATTCGAAGCAATTTTACTGACCATAACGACTTCGATCAGCTGGCCGCTGGTGAGTTCCCTCGCTTTCGAGTACTTCGCGGCGTGACATCTCCGCGTTATGCGCTACGGAACATGTTTTCCGGTTACATGTCGCCATCTGAGATGTTTCTTCTTTACTACTCGGCTCTCGATCTGATGAGCCAGCGCTACAGGCGCCGAAGCTACCTAGACCAGATCAGTCTCATCGGATTTCTCCGATCAACCTTCTACCGCACAGAAACAATAGCAGCGCAGACACAGCAACTCATTTTAAAGGGGATATCCGTCCCTTCTTACTTCGTGTCTGCCATGACGACGCGGAAGGTGCTGCTCTTCTGGATGAGTTATCCTCTGCCATGGTACCGTATGGCGCGGGGAAACCTTCAGGAGTTTTGGATCACACCGATACAACGGAAGCTAGAGCAGCTTGGCTGCGTTATTCGCACCAGCCAGTGTCTGGAGCGGATAGAAGTGGTCGGCCCCCAGGTTACTCGTCTGCACTTCAGAGATCAAAACGACCAGACCAAGATATATAGTGTAGAGATAGATAGGGTCATTCTCGCGATCCCGCCTGAGCAGGTAAACGGACTCGTAGGAGACGAAGTCTGTGCCCCTGCGCCTACCCTGGCAAATTTACGATACTTGCAGAGCCAACCGATGGCCGCGTTGCATATCAAGCTCAATCGGCGAATCCCTGGGATCCCGAGAGACATCGTGAATTTGGTCGACTCCAAGTTCGGCCTCTCATTCATCGATCTTTCCCAGAATTGGCAAGGGTATGATACTACAGTGCTCAGCATGATCGCATCGGATATCACACCTTTAGAGGGACTATCTAGCAACGATGCTACCGCGCAAGTACTCGAGGAAATCAGACGGTTCATACCGGAGATGACGACCGCCACCATTCGGAGCACCGACTTCCAGAGCCATATTGGCCAGCCCCTCTTTATGAATGACGTGGGTGCCTGGGCGTTTCGTCCAGACCCGACGAAGGCGACGGAGTTGACAAATTTCTACCTAGCTGGTGATTACTGTCGCTCACACATTGATTTAACATGCATGGAGGGCGCAATCACGACCGGACTTCATGCGGCAGAGAGCGTAAGGAAAGACGCCGGGCTAAGCGGACCCCCTATTGAGATCTTACAACCGGATATTTCGCCGCAGTGGCTGCGGACAGCCATGAAGATTGCGCTCCGACCGGGTGCTGCACTAGCCAAGGGAATCACTCTAGTCACAGAGCAAAACGCTGGCGAGGATAAGCAAGGCCCAATCGTAGGTGTTAGACAGGCGACCAAACACGGCCAATTGAGGAGAAGGGAGCGACGAGGCTGTAATTTCTGGCGTATCCTGGGTCTTCCGTGTTTTTGATTTTCCCGTGAAAATAGGGGAGGGTCAGTAATTTTAATAGGCGATGGTGCGCCTTTGGCGTTTGATTCATTGATCGTCAGCTGCTTGCCATATGCTGGGTGCTCCGAGGAAGGGCCCTTATCGCGCTAGCAAGGCGATGAGGCTCACAGCAGGATAACTCTCACCTGAGTAGGCAACAAATGAGATACTCACCGCTGCCATTTGGTCAAGTTTCTCAGCCGATTTCACTTATAATGCGTAACGGAGCTTCAAACACAGGTTCCTTGCGTCAGCATAGATCGCAAGAGTAGCCTTTCTCTCTTTGTCTCGACCGGGATCCTTGGTATACGGGCCTCATAGCTTGAGGAGTGGCACTGCTCAACGAACGATGCTTTCCCCTCCCACCGTTATCCAAGTGTAGCCATTACTGGCAATACTTTCGCCCGTTAGAGGCGCACTCGTAGAATGAATTCATATACCCGCTGCCTAGGGCGTCTTGACTCGGCAGGTGAAGACGGTGCAATAATGAAGAATACTGTCACCCTTACGCCAGGGGAGGAACAAAGCTATGCCAGATGTTGTCGAGGAACTGCTCAGCCAGATGACGCTACGGGAAAAAGTATCGCTGCTTGCTGGGGCTGACATGTGGCATACCACATCCGTGGAGAGACTCGATATTCCAGCCCTCAAAGTGACTGACGGTCCCACTGGGGTTCGCGGCAGTGACGGCTTTACAGGTACGGTGACCTCAGCCTGAAAACAGGCTGAGGTCGCGCTGGCCGCTACGTGGAACACGGCGCTCGTCGAGCGTGTGGGGCATGCGCTGGCAGAGGAGACGAGGGACAAGGGGGCACAGGTGCTGCTGGCACCTACGCTCAATATACATCGCTCCCCACTGGCTGGCCGCAATTTCGAGTGTTTCTCCGAAGATCCCTACCTGTCGGCCAGGATGGCGGTGGCTTATATCCGCGGAGTGCAGAGCCGGGGCATCGGCGCGACGGTCAAGCACTACGTCTGCAACGATTCCGAGTTCCAGCGCCGCAGCATCAGTTCGGAGGTGGGCGAGCGAGCGCTGCGAGAGATCTATCTCGCGCCTTTCAAGGCTGCGGTGCAGGAGGCCGGGACGTGGGCGCTGATGGCGGCGTACAACAAGGTCAACGGAACTTTTGCCAGCGAAAACCCGTATACATTGAGGACGATCTTGAGGGAGGAGTGGGGCTTCGATGGGGTGGTGATGTCCGATTGGTTCGGGACGAAGAGCACAGTCCCGGCCGCAAATGGCGGGCTTGACCTGGAGATGCCAGGTCCATCGCGGTGGCGAGACGAGGAGCTGCTGCAGGCCGTCGAGCAGGGCGAGGTGGACGAGGCGACCATCGATGAGCATATACGTCGCCTGCTGCGGCTGTTCGTCAAAGTGGGGGTATTTGAGCAGCGCGATGAGGTTCCTGAAAAGTCTATCGACAGACCTGAGCACCGTATACTGGCGCGTGAGGCGGCAGCAGAAGGGATTGTGCTTCTCAAGAATGAGGGGAATATCCTCCCGCTGCGGCGCGAGACGCTGAAGTCGCTGGCGATTATTGGGCCGAACGCGAAGACGGCGCGCATCATGGGCGGTGGGAGCGCAGCGGTTGTTCCGCATTACGCGGTCACGCCGCTTGAGGGTATCGTAGTCAGGGCCGGCGCGAATGTGACGATTGGTTACGAACTGGGCTGCACCAACCACAAGCTGCTCCCCTTGCTCGATGTGAATCTGCTCAGCCCCGGCAACGAGGAAACAGCGCATGGACTTACTGTAGAGTATTTTAACAACTCCGATCTCTCCGGGGAGTCGGCCTGGACGACGCTCAATAGGAGCACGGAGTTATTCTGGTTGGGTGAGCTTCCCGCTGCCGTATATACGCGGCGATTCTCAGTGCGCTGCAGCGCCCGTTTCACCCCAGAGGAACCAGGACCCTACACCTTTGGGCTGGTCAGCGCTGGCTACAGTCGGTTGTATATTGATGGGCAAGAGGTGATCGATAACTGGACGCAGCAAACCCCTGGCGAGATGTACTTCGGCTTCGGCACCAGTGAAGTCACAGCGACAATTGATTTGGTGGCCGGACGTAACTACGCTATCACTGTTGAGTATAGCAAGGGCCAGATGGCCCTACTAGCTGCTGTTCGCCTGGGCTGCCTCCCTCCAATCCCCACCGATGCGCTGGAGCGAGCAGTAAAGCTGGCGGCGGTATCAGATGTTGCGCTGGTGTTCGCGGGCTTGAGCAGTGAATGGGAGAGTGAGGGATTCGACCGGCACGATATGGAACTGGTGGGAGAGCAGGACGCGCTGATCGAGAAGGTGGCGGCGGCGAACAAGAACACGATTGTGATTCTCAACACAGGTGCGCCGGTTGCCATGAACTGGCTCGAGAAGGTGGCAGCCGTGGTGCAGGCCTGGTATCCCGGTCAGGAATGCGGCCATGCCATCGCCGATGTGCTCTTTGGCGGCACGACTCCTTCAGGCAAGCTGCCCGTGACGTTCCCCGCGCGCCTGGAAGACAATCCTGCCTACATCAACTATCCAGGCGAGAACGGGCGAGTTTACTACGGCGAGGGACTGTTCGTCGGGTATCGTTACTACGAGAAAAAGAAAATCGCGCCGCTCTTCCCTTTCGGCTTCGGCCTCTCCTACACGACCTTCAGTTACAGCGAATTGCGGCTAAGTGCCCAGGAGATCGGGCCGGACGACACGTTGCAGGTCTCGGTCGATGTGACCAATATTGGACAGTATATGGGCAAAGAAGTCGTGCAGTTGTATATACAGGACGTTACAGCGAGCCTTCAGCGCCCAAACAAAGAACTAAAAGCCTTCGCCAAGGTGCAGCTTGAGCCGGGCGAGTGCGAGACCGTAACGCTTACCCTTGCTCGTGACGCGCTAGCTTACTATGATGATCTGAGACGCGCGTGGGTCGCTGAAGCGGGGGAGTTCGAAGTGTTGGTTGGCTCATCTTCGCAGGATATCCGGGCCATCTCTAGATTCGTACTCACCACATCTCGATCCTTTAGTGACCATCTCGACAGAGAGCGTACATAACTTCAGTAGGCGAATAGAATCACCTAATCACTCATTCCATACCGAAAGCGTGATGCTGGAGGAGTGATCAGGGTCGTGGTAGATCGACTGGTCGGCGAACAGCGGCTTGGTTGCCGAAGCCAAATGGCTCGCCGCTGCCGATATTTCATGCGTAGCATGGATGAGTCCACTGGACACTTGCAGGCGAATCTAGTGGTATCGGCGGAAGCGCTGAGTGGTCGGCCAGAGGCCAATAATGACGCGTAGGCAGCCATCAGCGGTGAATGCCTGCCATTGCAGTCTTACCCGCACCAGCGCACCGACATCGCAGGGTCGGTGCTCTTCTCCGGTTCGTCCGCGTCTTCATCATTCAGAAACAGAAGCTTCTTCCTGCGAAGAGGGAAACAATGAAAGAGCAGACAAGATAGAGCCTTCTCTTCAACCCAGGCCATTCACTCAGCTTGCTCTCAGCCTTGGAGTCAAGGCCAGGTCGAAGGACAAATCGGTCGTCTCAAATGCATGAAAAGGCAGATATGTGGAGGTTTGATCTGCTACAGCAGCGTTCAGAAAGGCCGATCTATGTGATACTATGCGAATATGAAAGTCTATTCCCAAGATCTCAGACAACGAATACTGCGAGCTGTAGGCCATTGAATCTGTCCCCTAGCGAAGAGACTTTCTCCAAGCTCGTGGGATACTTGCGACGAGTTGAGACGAGAACACGGGAAGTCTGCAGGCAGGAGGCAATCTGCCAAGCCCTCCTCACGGTTACTTTCCTCGATATGTTCACTCGGTTTGTGCACTGTGGTTACCTACCTGCTGTTCAAGCAGAAGGAAAGATACTTGAAGGGACAGAGAACCGCCGTTAGGAGGAGTTATGATGTTCTTGTTTATCTACTGCTTACTATTCATTACCAGCACATTCGCGCTCCTGGGATGCGTGGCAGCATCGACAACGATGGTGTTACGCTTTCGCGAATCGGCTAAAGACACATCCCATATAGAGCCTGTATCTTCTCTCTCGATGATCGTGCCACTTAAAGGAGCCGATGACTATCCATTATCACACCTCAATGCCCTAGTCGAGTCTGTATTAGATATTCCTGTCGAGTACCTGTTTGTCTTGGAGTCTGCTAATGATCCTGCAATTGTAGTATGTCAGAAAGTGAAGGAAGAACATCCCGAGAAGGATATTCGCGTCATTCTTAGTGGGCCTGCCGCTGGCCGTATGGGCAAAGAACATAACCTGGCAGTGGCTACGCAGGAAGCCCGTTTCGAAGCCATTGGTTCCATGGATGCAGATGTGCTGGTAGAGCCGGATACCCTGGCTGTCGGACTTCGGTATCTTGCTTTACCTGGCACAGGCGTTGCCTATTTTCTCCCTGCTTACTACGGTCCTGGTCCAATAGGTGGACTGTTGGTAGCGCTCTATTCCAATTACTACTACCAACTCTATATGGGGGCACTGGCTCTCATCAGCAATGCCCCTTTCATTACTGGTGCCTTGTGGCTCATGCGCAAAGCAATCTTGCACAAAATCGGGGGCTTACGGCAATTTAGCCTCACTGTCAGCGATGATGCCGCCATTGGTCGCGCGATACTCAAGCAAAAGCTGCGTAACGTGCTCATTCCGCGCACGGTCAGGATACCATTCGAGCAACTCGATTTAGTAAGAGGAGAAAAGCATCTCCTCAAATGGATGGCAATGCTACGTGCAGAAGGCATCCCGACTTTTCTAGCCATACTGATATCGTGGCACCCAATCCTGTGGTCATTCGTCACATTCATTGTTGGTATACTGCTCTTTGGTCCTCACAAGCAATACGTGACCTACGGAGCAGTTTTGCTGTTCTCAGCTCTGATTGTGAAGCTAGCTAGCGCCTTCAGCCTCAATCGTCGTATCTACCGTATCCCAGGGCTGAGGTACTTGTTCTTGTTGCCAGCATATGAACTATTTGCTGTGCCCATTATCTTCGGCAAGGGATTATTCCAGCGAACCATCGAATGGCGCGGCAGACACTATCGCCTTGGTCCCCATGGGATGATCCAGACAGTGAGCGAGCAGGAGGTCGTCTCATCGTAACTGTAGAATGGGAACAGGAATATTGATCCGTCAAGCGAAGCGAGAGGCGCACCATAAGGCAAGGAGACTACAGACTCAATCTTTTTGAGAACTGCTGTAGTGCTGCGTTCGTCAAATTCAATGATGATAAAAACAGGAGAAAACAGCATAGTTCGGCTCTACAGGCTAACCCGTTTTGTTACAACATTTAAGGAACGCAGCTGTAGAGGCTGTACGAAAAGGCTTCTGATGCTGATTGGCATGGATGAGCCGCTCTGCCCTGTCAAGCCTTTGCAGAAAGAAACGGTTGATGTTTTCGTTCAACTGCGCCTTCACCTACAGCGCAGATGGCTCCAGAAGCTCATGTAAACTCAACAATGGAAAATGGCTCCTCTGGCCTTTTCGTACAGCCTCTTCCTGATCCCGGCGTAAAGTGCTAAAGTTCTCAAGCTGCTACACGCCGTCAGAAAGGCATTCTGAAAGAAGGCTGTACTGGCTACCTTGAGACATCCGTTCTTAAAAAACGCGGAGTGAACAACATTTTTAGATTGTACCCATCGACAACTTACTGCACGCTTATGCGTCCATTTTCAATTTTCTGCAACTATATGAGTCCAATCAGTCAAAAAACTCTACCTTTATCTTTCAGTTTTCGAGCGTGCGAGAAGCGCTTTACTGCAATTTTATGCGTCCAGCGCGCTGCAAAGAAATGGGAATAATGACATACAAGGGTGCGACTGTACCCATAACCTTGCCGCCGCGGCAGGGTTATGGTTCTATTTTGGCCCGGCAACTTTATCCTTCCACTTTTTCATCTGAGTTTTGGCCTCTTACTTTTCCCATCCGAGTTCTTTCAGAGTAACATGCCATGTGGCCAGCGCTTCAGGAATGCGAATAGTTCCTGGCTTGGCAAGTAAATTCCTTACGCGCGACTAACTGGGATATATGCCCTGAGAGTGAATTTCTAGGGTGGCCTGGCGAACTTCACGAATGAGCAAGCGCTTTTTCTCCTCACATTGCTCAGTGCGATACTTTTCAGAGCTATCAGAGATAGCTCTACACAGGTCTGGGAGATGTTTGTAGAGAAAAGAATGATCATACCCCAGCTTTTTAGCAACCTGGCTCATGGGTGGAGGCGGATAATGGTCGCTTTGTAACTCTGCCTCCAAAGAGCATTTCAGCCTTTCAATGCGGAATGCTCTGTAGTTCTTCCTTGCATTATGTCCAGAAACTGCGGAGGTGATTCGGCTTGTACTGGAATATTCAGCTGCTGGGGAACTCTCAGTAAAAAGATGGAGCGGTGATATGCCACAAAGGTGGCAAAATCGTAGAAGAGATGAGAATTGAGGTGTCTGCTCGCCGTTTTTCCAGTCTCTAATTGTCCTTCTTGACACCTGTAAGAGGCGGTGTGTTGGCTACTTGGGATATCCGTTCTAAAATAAGAGAGAGAAGAGCAATGTGGAAAACCTTGCTCGTTCTGTGGATAAGGAGGAAAAGACATAGATGGAGCTTATCATACGAGCATATTTATTAGAACGGATATCCCGAGTAGCCAACACAACTCGAAGAGTCGTTCTCTTCGAGATGAGGTCGCGGACCCCTACCCTATTTACATCGCTCGCTCGTTTAATGCTTCTGACCCTCGAGTATAGGATATGAACCACGAGAAGACATCCCTTAAACATACCCTTTTTACGGAACCCACCGGTATTTGCTCAGGAAGGATAGTGCTTTTACACTATATTTGAGTTGAAAGAACAGCAGAATACGCTCGTTTGGCGCATTAATGAAATGATGAAAGGCTTGTACCACATTTTGGTATGTGAGAAGGGAAATAGCGAATCGGGCGGCTACCTACTCAGCCCGGCCCAGGCGAAAGCCGGGAACCAAGCGCTTGAGCAACCTGTTGCATTCCTCCAAATGGACGGCGCAGGTGGTTGAAGACGAGCTGTGGCAACAGGCCGATCAGCAGGTAGAGAAGTGGCGTGAGCAAGGAGAAGACGCGGCTTTCGATCTGGGAGAGCAGTGAGTGGGAGAAACCGGAAAGCGTCGCGTCGGAAGACTTGTGTGCGGTGCGCTCAAGCAAAGCCAAACGTTTGACCCACATCAAACCGGGCTACGACCACCCACCCGGTCGGCTTATCTTCGTGTCGGGGCTGACACTCGCTAGCGGTCATCGTGGTGGAGCGCTTGCTCGTCTGGGGGCGCTCGGTAGTGCATCTCTTCGCTCAAGGCTTAGCCTTAGCGTTCTGGCTGGGCATCCTGCTGGCCTTTGCCTTGCGCTTCGTGCTCGGCTTTCGTGCTGACTACCAGCTGTATGATGCCCAAGGCAATCGCCGCAAGGCCTGGCGCATCGCCTTGGGCAAACGCGCGGCTGGTCGGCGTGCAAAGTCGGGTCCACGCCAGTGCGCTTGCCTTGCCAGTTAAGACAAATGCTTAGTGTGCATCTTTGTCTGGACATTGAAGTGATTATCTAGTTTCGCCATCGCGCCAAAAGTCTGTTGCTCTCAGAACGAGGCGAAAGGGCGCCTGCCTAATCACACCTGAAACGCCTTGTGCACATTAGAAACAACCACGAGGTAGATCAAGACCGCAGCAGGAATGATCACACCTCCCCAAATCGTCCAAATGCCAGTGATTGGTTGCGTGAATCCGAATACACTACAATGCGAAAGAAGACAGCAACGAGTATCCTGAATATCCCCTGAATGCAACCAGGACGGCAATGGCTGTCACCCCGGTCGGGCGCTTGCGTGGTGCCTCAAACGTCGAGTCTAACATAGTCTTCTCCTATTCTTGGCAACCTCGGCCACCTTCTCTCGCCCCTCGCCGAGAGTGTACTCATGGTCGAGAATATCGCCCTGCACGTCCAGGTCAGGCCCGCCTTTGATCTTGACCGTCCAGCGATCGCACAGGGAGGTGATCAAGGCCTTCGCTGTTACCAGTGTAATCGTTTGAGTACAATCATACATCTTAGAACACACTATTTTTGGACGCCGCAACATGAACGCGAACCGGTGGGGAGACTAGTGCGTTTGCACTAAGGGAACTGACCTTGGTGTGTTGCGACCTATCCCAATTCAGTGAAAAACAGTGTGTTCTAACGAGGTGTTTTTAGCCTTATGCATGTAGACTGAGAGCAGTGGTGAAGTTTCTTGTGGCAGTCGTTGAAGATGGTTTCAGCGACGTTTGTCTCCAGGAAAGACCCGACACACCGGTGGCGTTAACTTTTTACGAACATCGAAAGGAGTTACTACAAATGAATGAGTTATCTCAAGCGAAAGAACGTCCCGTGGGAGTCACCATCCTCGCGGTCCTGGCTGGTATCGCTGCCGTTCTGGCGGTCTTCCATACGCTCCAGTTCCTGGGGATCGTCCCTTTCTTCATTGGCCCCGTTGGCATCCGCACGTTCAACTTCTGGTATGCCCTGATGTGGGCACTGATGGTCTGGGTCTATATCTGGCTGGTGCAAATGCTCTGGCAGGTCGATCCACGAGCCTGGATGTTCCTGGTAATCGTCACCATCTTCGAGCTCATACTCGACTTCACGGTGATGCTTGGCTCATCAACCTGGCAGAATGTCAGCGTGTCCTTCCTTTTTAATGCTGCTGTCCTGATCTATTGCATGCTGCCAGGGGTGAGGAGTGCCTTTGGCACAGAGTAAGTACCACTCAGCTCTACCTTATGACCACCTTCAAGAGTGTTCTTTGCCTGAGACATGCTGTTTCGCTTGCATTTTGGCTCGAAGCAGCACGGAGCAACCCTCCCGAATGAATTCGGGAGGGTCCTCTCTTGAACCGTTCTCTTTGTCTTCTTTAAGACGGAGGCGTGACAGATCCGCTCTACACATTGTGAAGAACACATACGTGTCAGGCGCTTTCGGTATGGGTATGAACGCGAACCGGTTGGGAGACTAGAGCATTTGCGTTAGGCGAACTGACTTTCGTATGTTGTGACCTATTCCAATAAGGAGGGAACAGTAGACTATGCAAATGATGACTGCACGAGGATCACCCATCGTTCGCTACGTGCTTGCTGCGGCTGCGATTGTGATCGTGGTTTTCGGCCTGAAATACTCAAGTGATGTTCTGGCTCCCATTTTTTTTGCTGCGACCCTTGCCATCCTCTTTACCCCGATGTTGCGCTGGCTCGAAAAGAGGGGACTGCCTAGCGGGCTGGCGCTACTGGTAATGGTCCTGGGCCTGGGCGGCTTCATCGTTTTTATGGTTATCATCCTCACTGCCTCAGTGCAACAACTTGCACTGCGTTTACCAGTCTATCAAGAACTCCTCCAAAAGCGTATCGATGCCCTGGGAACTGTGCTGGGAAACATCGGCATTGATGTACAAGCCACGCTCAACTCCTTTGTAACGAGCAGCAGCATAGCAATTGCCAAAGGAGCCATAAATATTACCCTGGGAGTACTGGGGAGTAGTGTCTCCATCGTCTTCTTTTTGTTCCTGCTTTTTCTGATGCTGGCCGAGTCGAAATCGATCGCAACCAAGTTCCAGACGAGCCTGCAGACGGGGAACAACTTCGTGATCCTACTGGGCAGCTATACCAAACAAATTCAAAAGCAGTATCGTATCCAGGCCATGAGCAATCTCTTAAGCGCCGTTGCCATTCTGGTGGAACTGTTGCTCTTCCGGGTGGACTTTGCCATAGTATGGGGATTCCTCGCATTCATCCTGGGTTTTATTCCCAACGTCGGCTTGCTCCTCGCCTGCACGCCAGCGATCATCATCGCTTTGATTCTCTATGGGTGGGGAACAGCGCTAGCGATCCTTGCTATCGGCATCGCCCTCAATGCAGCCATGGATAATGCTGTCACTCCACGGATCATGGGCAAAGGGTTGAACCTGCCGGTCCTGCTGGTTTTTCTCTCCTTTCTCTTCTGGAGCTGGGTGTTCGGATTTATAGGTGCACTGCTGGCAATCCCGGCAACGCTGTTCGTGAAAACGCTCTTACAAGGCCGCCAGGAAACCCGTTTCCTCGTCGCGTTACTCAGCGGAAAAGTCGACAGCGAAGCCACGATAACCATTTCCCATGACGGTCAGAATGAAAACAACGCGGTTGAAGGACAAAGTGACACGAATGATGCCAGGGATGCAGCGGTGATAGCGGACGCAAAGGAAGCTCCTCCTAATGAAGAGTGATGGAGCAAAGACAAAAGCAAGGTCCGCGGAACGGTTTTCCAGATGAGCACAGGAATGTGCGGTAGTGCTCTAACACAGCAAGCCGTTGTGCAGGAGTCAGGTAGCCAAACTTGGTAAACTTCATGGCAAACAAATTGGGGTAATCCGGGTTGTAGTCGCCAGGATCGAGCATGAGGGCCAAAAAACGTGTCTGGCCTGTCTCAGTGAGAGCATACACCTTGCGTGACGGTCCGCTCTCGGTCTGGAGCAAGCCTGCGCGTCGCTTCTGCACCTGGGAGGTGATGAAGCCTTCCTGTTCAAGTCCGCGAATGAGTGGGTAGAGGGTTCCCCAACTGAGTCGATGGAATGGTCCTAAGATCATGTTGACAATCTCATGGAGCAAGTAGCCGTACAGCGGCTGAACCATGAGTTCACCCAGCACGAAGAGTTCGTACACAGGATTGGGTTGTCGACCTCCCGCTGTTCGAAGGCGTTGAAGACGGGTTGCAACTCGATGCACAGTAAAAAGGCAAAGTTCAGCCAGATGAGCATCATGCTTTGGCCCCTGTGTCTGCATGGAGAGTATCCTTATGCGAGGTGGTGTTCAAGCGCAAAGCGCGTGGCAGCACTGCGCGAATTGAGGCCCAACTTGCCGTAGATCGATTGGATATGCCCATTGACTGTGTGCGGGCTCAGGACGAGGCGCGCGGCGATCTGGCTGTTGCTCAGTCCCATCGTGAGCAGGCGTAGCACCTCGATTTCACGTGCCGTCAGCTCTTCATACATGGGGGGAGAAGGCAGCTCTATAGGCTTCACACTAGAGCCCGTAGGACTCCCTGAGAGGATTGTTGGGCGTGGTTCCCTCCCTTTCATTACTACTATCTCAGGAAGATCGCCGCTCTCTCCTAGCTCTCTGTAGAGCCGTACGCCTTCCTTGAGCAGAGCGGCAGCTGTTCCTTCTTCGCCGCGCTCATGTATGATTGTACT
>WNFM01097544.1_pt2 | contig 18882 bp, 13 predicted proteins | sample 5400271 | NCBI WGS metagenome assembly WNFM01 (sample SAMN13153352, study PRJNA577476) | soil metagenome | isolation source: 60 cm saprolite on Douglas fir-dominated hillslope | place: USA:California | collected 2013-09-17 | reverse complement strand
TACGACGCGAGATTCCAGGCGGTTCGGCACCATTCCGCGGATGCTGGAAACGCCAATTCCGAGGAAAAAAGCCATCGGATTTCGCGCAAAATTTGCCGCAGCCGCAAAGTCTCCAAGGACCAACAACCTCAATCGTAAATAGCAGAAAACAGGAGTCTTAGCCTCAATCCTTGGAGTCTTTCGCAGCTTGAGAAAATGCCCCGTTTCGGCTATACTTCTGCTGTTGTCGATTCGCAGAAATTCCTGCCAATCGACAGGCTCCGATCGCATCGGAGCACGTCCACCGGGATTTGCAGCCCATGCACTTTTGCTCCGCGCCAGGAGCGAATGGGCCGCGAGCCTCGGAGAAACGAACCTGCGAAGGTTTCGCGGGGGATTAGTCTTCGCCGCGTCCCGCTGTGCGGGACGGGATGGAGCAGGAACCCTACGAGCCGCGGCGCTGCTTAGAGCACCGGCGGTCAAAGGGTAAGGCGTCGGCCCAGCAGAATTTCTGTGGCCGCACGGGACGATGTTTGGATCCTTCCGCAATCGCGCCAGTCTTGTTCCAGCACAACAACCGATTTTTTCGGCGACAATTTTTCCGGCACTTGCCACGCGACCGCCGCAACAAAGCTTGCATGCGCATTGAGTTTAGCCAGATTCAGATTTTATTTTTTGCTCACTGAGAGATGAGGGTTCATGGGCGACAAAGAAAAAGAATCCATAACAGGAAAAGCGCCGGCTGGCCATCAGTACGACGCAAAATCCATCAAAGTCCTTGGCGGACTTGAGGCCGTGCGGCTGCGGCCCGCGATGTATATCGGTTCGACTGGCGAAATGGGTTTGCATCACCTGGTCTGGGAAGTGGTCGACAACTCGGTGGACGAAGCGATGGCTGGCTACGCCGATGAAGTAAACGTCACCGTCCACGGCGACAATTCGGTCACGGTAGTTGATAACGGGCGCGGCATTCCGGTGGACATGCACGCCACGGAAAAGCGTCCGGCGGCGGAAGTGGTGCTGACCGTGCTGCACGCCGGCGGAAAGTTCGATAGCGATACTTACAAGGTCTCCGGAGGCTTGCACGGAGTCGGCGTTTCCGTCGTCAATGCGCTTTCCGATTGGCTGGAACTGGAAATTCAGCGTGACGGCGCGGTGTGGGAACAGTCCTACGAAAAGGGCAAACCAACGTCGAAGTTGAAACAGACTGGAAAGTCGCGCAAGACTGGAACTAAAGTTAAGTTCCACGCCGATCCCTCTATTTTTGAAAAAACTACGTACAGCTACGACACGCTGGCCACGCGTTTGCGCGAGTATGCATTCCTCAACAAAGGCTTGAAAATTACGCTCAGCGATGAGCGAAGTGAAAAATCCGCGGAATTCCGATTCACCGGAGGCATCGCCGAATTCGTAAAGCACATCAACCGCGGCAAGACCACGTTGCACGATTCTCCGATTTACATGGAAGGCAAGCGGGGCAACGTGGAGATCGAAATTGCTCTGCAGTACAACGACACCTACGGTGAAAACGTTTTTGCCTTCGCCAATACCATCAACACCGTAGACGGCGGCACGCATCTTTCCGGTTTCCGCTCCGCGTTGACGCGCACCATCAACAATTTCGCATCGAACGCCGGGATGTTGAAAGAACAGAAGGATGAGGTCAGCATCTCGGGCGATGATGTGCGCGAAGGACTGGTCGCGGTCGTCAGCGTGCGCCTTCCGCAGCCGCAATTTGAAGGGCAAACCAAGGGCAAGCTGAACAGCGACATCAAGGGTGACGTCGAGCAACTGGTCAACGAAAAGCTGGGCGAATGGTTCGACAAACATTCAACCGTAGCGCGCCGCATCATCGGCAAGTGCATTGATGCAGCACGCGCGCGTGAAGCCGCCCGCAAGGCCCGCGAATTGACGCGCCGCAAATCCGCCATGGATTCGAGCGGCCTGCCCGGAAAACTCGCCGACTGCCAGGAACGCGATCCTTCGCGTTGCGAACTGTTTGTGGTTGAGGGCGAATCCGCAGGCGGCTCGGCGAAAATGGGCCGTGACCGTAAATTTCAGGCCATCCTTCCACTAAAGGGCAAAATTCTCAACGTCGAAAAAGCGCGCTACGACAAGATGCTGGGGCACGAAGAAATTCGCGCCATCATCACCGCACTTGGCACCGGCATCGGTAAAGATGACTTCGACGCGGGAAAACTCCGCTACCACAAAATTATTCTCATGACCGACGCCGACGTGGACGGTTCGCACATCCGCACCCTGCTGCTCACTTTCTTCTTCCGTCACATGAAAGAACTGATTGAGCGCGGGCACATTTACATCGCGCAGCCGCCGCTATATCGCGTGAAGCGGGGAAAGAGCGAGCGCTACATCCGGGACGAGCAGGACTTTGCGCGCGAACTGATGAAGCGCGCCACCGAAGATCATGTGGTCAAGGCCAAGGAAGGCGTCAATCTCGAGGGCGCCAAGTTGACTTCGTTCTTGCTCAATGTTCAGGAATATGAAGCGGCCGCGGCCAAGCTCGGCCGGCGATTGCGCGAACCGGCGCTGGTTGAACTTCTGGCCGAAAGCGGCCTGGACAAGAAAGCCGATTTTGAGGACAAGAAGGCGCTGGAAAAACTGCTCAAGGAAATCGAAAAAGCCAAGATCAAATTGGAAGGCAAAGTCACATTTGACGAAGAGCACAGCCTGCACGAAATTCAATTCGGCGCGCCGCACAATCAAAAGATCAATTGGGCGCTGGCATCAACCGCGGAGTACAAACGGCTGCGCGGCCTGACCAAGCAGATCGAGGAATTCAACCATCCGCCGTTCACCGTGGCGCGAAACGGCAGCAAAGTCTCCAAAGAAAAAGCCACCGACGTGCTGAATTACGTGATGGAAGACGCCAAAAAAGATTTCACTATCACCCGATTCAAGGGCCTGGGCGAAATGAACGCGGAACAGCTTTGGGACACCACGATGAACGCCGACACCCGTACACTGCTGCAAGTGAAACTGGAGGACGCAGTCGCGGCCGAAGATATTTTCACGACGTTGATGGGCGAAAACGTCGAGGCGCGCAGAAAATTCATCGAGGACAACGCGCTCGAAGTCGTCAATCTGGACATTTAGAAATAAACGCAGGGCGCAACGGATCGCGCCCCTGCCTGGGGAAAATGCTTTACCAATTGGGGTGGACAACGCTTCCAGGTTTGCGTGGCTTGAGCGTGAGTGATTTTCGCGCTGCGCCGACGGAAAACCCGGATAACCTAAGTGGAGTTGCTGTCGGGTTTGCGGACGAGGCGGAGTGTGCTGCGTTCTTAAAGGCTGCAGAGGCGGAATTCGCCGCGCGGCGATTTAGCAATGCGGCCGATGCCTTCGACACAGTAAAAGCGTATGTGCTCCGAGCACGCAAGTAAGCGAATTTGAGTTTGTCATCCTGAGTCCGCCACCGGCGGGCGAAGGATCTCAGCTGATTGGTCAGCGCGACTGTAAGCGATCGTTGAGATTCTTCGGCCCCGACAGCGTCGGGTCCTCAGAATAACAGCCATTTAAAGATCGAGGGATCATGGCGGACGAAAAAAACACATCAATACTGCTTCCGATCGACATCGAAGCGGAAATGCGCAAGTCGTACCTCGACTATGCGATGAGCGTAATCATCGCGCGTGCGTTGCCCGACGTCCGCGACGGATTGAAACCGGTGCAGCGCCGCATCCTGGTGGCGATGAACGATCTTGGCCTGGCGTCCAATCGCGGCTACCGCAAGTGCGCCAAAATCTGCGGGGACACTTCCGGCAACTACCATCCGCACGGAGAAGCGGTGATTTATCCAGCATTGGTGCGGCAGGCGCAGGACTTCAACATGCGTTATCCGCTGATCGATGGCCAGGGAAACTTCGGCTCCGTCGACGGCGATCCTCCCGCGGCGATGCGGTATACCGAAGCGCGGCTTGCCAAAATCAGCGAAGACATTCTTGCCGACCTCGAGAAAGAAACTGTCGATTTCATTCCGAACTTCGACCAGACTCGCGAAGAGCCGGTGGTTCTGCCGTCGCGCATTCCGAACCTGCTGGTCAACGGAGCCAGCGGCATTGCGGTCGGCATGGCGACCAACATTCCGCCGCACAATTTACGCGAAATCGTTGACGCTACAATTTTGCTGGTGGAAAACCCGAGCGCCACACTCAAGGAAGTTCTGAAAATCGTGCCGGGACCCGATTTCCCAACCGGCGCGTACATCGCCGGGCGCGAAGGCATCGAGGCCGCGTACCGCACCGGCCGAGGCAGCTTTGTGATGCGCGCCAAAGCGGCCGTCGAACAAGCCAGCAAGGACCGCGAGAACATCGTCATCACCGAAATTCCGTATCAGGTGAACAAGTCCCGGCTGATCGAGCGCATCGCCGAATTGGTGCAAACCAAAAAGATCGAAGGCATCTCCGATGTGCGCGACGAATCCTCGCGCGAAGGCATGCGCATCGTGGTGGAGTTGAAGCGGGACGAGGAATCGCAACTCATCCTCAACAATCTCTTCAAGCACACCCAGATGCAGGAATCGTTCCACATGATTCTGCTCTCGATCGTTGGCGGACAGCCGCGCGAACTCGGGCTGATCCCGATGATCAAGCTGTTCATCGAGCACCGCATCGAAGTGGTGCGCCGTCGCACCATGTTCGAACTGCGCAAAGCGGAAGAGCGCGAACATCTTTTGATCGGCTACCAGGTGGCACTGGATCATCTGGACCACGTGATTCGCGTGATTCGCGGATCGGCCAGCCGCGCGGAAGCCAAGGAAAACCTGTTCAAGTATTTCACCGAGCAGGACGTGACCATCACCGAGAATGGCAAGTCGCGCAAGCTTGAAGGCGTGAAGCTCGACGGGCGTAAATACCGTTTTCTCGGCGCGCCGGAAATCGAAGCCGCCGCGGGTGCCAACGCTCTGGGACTCAGCTACATCCAGATCGATGCCATCCTCGAATTGCAGTTGCACCGCCTCACGCAACTTTCCATCGACGACATTCTCAAGGAACTGAAATCGATTCGCGATTTGATCGCCGAGTTGCGGGAAATTCTTTCCAGCGACAGGAAGCTTAAGCAGGTCATCACCGCCGAGCTGAAAGAAGTTCAAAAAGCGTATGGCGACGACCGCCGCACGCAGATTGTGGACAAGGTCGAAGAGATCAAGCTCGAAGACCTGATTGCAGATACCGAAATGCTCATCACGGTGAGCCACGCCGGCTACATCAAACGCACTTCGACCGACACTTACCGCCACCAGTCGCGCGGCGGCAAGGGGCGCATCGGCGCGAAAACCAAGGAAGAGGATTTCGTCGAGCATCTTTTTATCGCCTCGGCGCACAGCTACATTTTACTGTTCACCTCGAAGGGCCGAGTGTATTGGCTGAAAGTTTATGAGTTGCCGGAAGCCGCGGCTGCCACGCGTGGGAAGGCCATCAACAGCCTGGTGAAGTTCCAGGAAGACGAAAAATTAACGGCGTTGGTCGCGGCGCGCGACCTGGAAGCCGCGGACAAATTCGTCTTCATGGCCACAAAAAACGGCACCGTGAAAAAATCGGCGTTGACCGAATTTTCCAATCCGCGTTCCACGGGAATTATTGCCATCAATCTGGATTCCAACGACGAACTGATCGGCGCAAAGCTGACCGACGGCAAGCAGATGATTTTCCTGGCCAGCCACGAAGGCCAGGCGATTCTGTTCCGCGAGACCGAAGTCCGCGCGATGGGACGCAGCGCCGGCGGCGTGAATGGCATGGACCTCGACAAGGAAGACTATGTGGTGTCGATGGACGCGGTACAGCCGGACTTTGAAATCATCGCCAAAGAACGCAAGAAGACCACGCAGAATCTCGAGGAACTCGAAAACGAAGACATCAAAGAATCTCTGACGACGCTTATGCTTACGGTGGCCGAAAAGGGCTATGGCAAGCGAACCGCCCTTGCGGAGTACCGCATCACTTCGCGTGGAGGCAAGGGCGTGACGAATATGAAGACCACCGACCGCAACGGCTCGGTGGTTTCGACCCTGCAAGTTACGGAAGAATCCGACGTGATGATTATTACCGAACACGGAAAAGTGATCCGCGTTCACGCCAATGAAATTCGCGAGGCGGGCCGCTCGACACAAGGCGTGCGTTTGCTGAAGCTCGACGGCGATGATTCGATCGCCGCCGCGGCTGTTCTGCAAGAAGAAAACGAAGAAGAAAAGAAGTAAGCGGCGCAGTTTAGGTTGGCGCAATCGCCACTGGTGACGCGCTTGGTGTTAGACTATCGGGCGCCATGAACAACTTGCGCAGCATTTTATCGATTGTAATTCTATTGAGCGCTTCAGTCGCGTTGGTTGCCGTACGCGGCGGAACGAAGCCTTCTTCACATACGAAATACATCGCATACGTCGGAAACTACACCAACAAGACTGACAGTAAAGGCATCTATGAATTTCGCTTCGATACCGCGACCGGGAAAATGTCCGGGCTGGAGCTTGCCGGAGCGACCAAAGATCCGTCCTGGGTGGCGGTGCACCCCAGTGGAAAATATTTATACGCCGCGAACGAGATGGGCAAAGGCAGCACCGTTAGCGCGTTCGCGATTGACCCTGCCAGTGGCAAGCTCACGCCGCTGAATCAGCAGCCGGCGCTTGGCGAAGACCCATGCCATCTCTCATTTGATCAAACTGGAAGATTTCTGCTTTCGGCAAACTACACCAGCGGCAACGTCGTGGTGTATCCGATTCTCGCCGACGGCAAGCTCGGCGAACATACCGCGCTGCAGGAAGACCAGGGCAAGACTGGTCCAGACACCAAGCGGCAGGATCGCTCGCACGCACACTGGATCGCGACTTCCGAAAACAATCAGTTCGTTTACGTTGCAGACCTCGGGCTGGACCAGGTTTTGCTCTACAAGTTTGACGCCAAGATCGGCGCGCTCGCGGCCGACGCATCCGCAGAATTTAAGCCTGGAACGGGGCCGCGACATGCGGCGTTTTCGAGAGATCACAAATATATGTACGTCCTGGGGGAATTGGCATCAACGGTGACGGTGTTGGCCAGTGATGGCCCGGAAAAGTTTCGCTCGGTGCAAAGTGTTCCGATGCTGCCGACAGGATTCTCTGGGCGAAACGATGCGGCGGAGATAGAAATTCATCCCAGCGGGAAGTTTTTGTATGCGTCGAACCGAGGGCACGATTCGCTCGTGGCGTACGCGATTGACGCAGCCTCCGGGAAGCTGACGCAAGTCCAAGATGTGCCGACGGGCGGAAAAGAACCGCGGCATTTTGCCATTGACCCGACCGGAACGTTCTTGTTCGCGGAAAATCAGAACACCAATACCATTGTGGAGTTCCGCATTGACCCGGCGACTGGAAAACTGACCGCGACCGGCGAAACATTGACCGTTCCTTCGCCCATTTGCCTTTCTTTCCTTCCAATTGAATGAAAAAAGGCTGTATCGAAAAGCGGCCCTTGGTGCGTCCAAGTGAATTAGAATCCACATTCTTTTCAACACCGGGAGAGGTTCATGAATCATCGGCATCGCTGGAAGCTCGCACTACTCGTAGTGCTTTGCATGTTTTCCGCGTCCCACGCGAAGGCTGATGGTGAAACGCCGCCGGGGCGCGATGCGAAACAGCAGGTGGACGAGGCCTACACCGCGAAGATGAAGAAGTATACGACCGAGCCGTTTTTCACTTCGCCGCTGGTGAACTATCTGCCGGCTTCGAAGAACGTGCCGACGCCGGAAGCGGTGCTGGGTGACGTGGCCGGAGCGCCGGGAATTCTGCCGTACGCGAAAGACGTCTACAAATATATGCGGATGCTGGAGAAAGCCAGCCCGCGGGTGAAAGTCTTCTCAATTGGAACCACCGAAGAAGGCCGCGAGATGATCGCGGTGGCGGTTTCATCCGAAGAAAATCTGAAGAAGCTTGCCGAAAATCGCGCGAAGCTGGCGAAGCTCGCCGATCCGCGCACGCTGCAACTGAATGATGGCGAAGCCGACAAAATTGTCGCGCAGGCGGTTCCCGTCTATTACATCACTGGAACGATTCATTCGCCGGAAACCGGCGCGCCGACCGCGCTGATGGAGTTGGCCTACCGCCTCGCGGTGGACGAAAGCGCGTACGTCAAAGAGATTCGCGACGGAATGGTCACGCTGATCACGCCGGTGGTGGAAGTGGATGGCCGCGACCGCATGGTGGACATTTACAAATGGCATCTGGCGCACCCTAAGGATTTTTATCCGCCACTGGTTTATTGGGGAAAATACGTGGCGCACGACAACAATCGCGACGCCATGGGAGTGACGCTGAAGCTCACCGAAAATGTGCTGAACACTTATGTCCAGTGGAACGCGCAGGTGCTGCACGATTTGCACGAGTCGGTGCCGTATCTCTACGACAACACAATTGGCGATGGGCCGTACAACGCGTGGATCGATCCGATTCTGGCCGACGAGTGGCAGATGATTGGAACCCGCAACGTAGCCGACATGACCAAGTTCGGAATGCCGGGAGTTTTCGCGCACGGGAACTTCGATACCTGGTCGCCGGGCTATCTGATGTTCATTGCGGCGATGCACAACGGAATCAGCCGCTTGTACGAGACTTTTGGAAATGGCGGAGCGGACACGCTGGAGCGCACGCTCGATCCGGACGAATATGCTCGAACCTGGTACAAGCAGAATCCGCCGCTGCCGAAGGTGATGTGGTCGCAGCGCGACAACAATAATTATGAAGAGACCGGGCTGCTGGTTTCGCTGCACTACTTCAACGAAAACAAGCGGCTGTTCCTGAAAAATTTTTATCTGAAGGCCAAGCGCTCGGTGCAAAAGCCGGCGGAAGAAGGGCCGGCGGCTTACGTGCTTCCCGCGGATGAAACGAGGCCAACGCTACAACTGGAATTGCTGAAGGTGCTGGAAAAACAGCACGTAGAGATTTCGCGAGTAACTTCGGCGGTGACCGTAGCGTTGCCGGTGAGAAAAGAAAAGAAGCCCGGAAAAGCAGAGGAAAAGAAAGAAACGAAGAAGGACGAAAAGCCGCAGCCTACCACCCAGACTTTTGCGACCGGAAGTTTTGTGATTCGCATGGACCAGCCTTATTCGCGCATCGCGGACGCTTTGCTGGATCACCAATACTGGAGCCCGGAAGATCCGCAGCGGACACCGTATGACGATACCGGCTGGACGTTTGGTGAACTCTATGGGGTGCAAGTGGCGCGGGTGAGCGACGCAAAAATCCTGCAGGCGCCGATGGAACCAGTGAAAGGGTTGCGGGTGCCCGGCGGAGTGAAGGGCGAAGGAACAATTTTTGCGATCGAGAATCACGCCGAGCCGGCGCTGGCGTCGCTGCGCTACAGATTGCAAGCTGCCGACCTGCAAGCCGCCGAGGAAGGATTCGAGTCGGGCGGAAACAAATTCGCCGCGGGAACGATTCTGGTGAAGAACGCGGACCGCGCGCAACTCGACGCCGCCAGCAAAGAACTCGGATTGCAGGCCATCGCTCTAACCGCGGTACCCAGCGTGAAATCGCATCCGTTGCGCGCGGCGCGGATTTTGCTGCTGCATACTTGGCTGAGCACGCAGACCGAAGGCTGGTGGCGGCTGGCGCTCGACAAATTGCAAATTCCCTACGATTACGCGAGCACGCAGACGATTGCGAAGACCGCGGACCTGCGAGAAAAGTACGACGTAATTCTTTTTCCACCTGTCGGCTGGGGCGGCTCGCTGAACAACGTGATCAACGGAACGCCAACAAGCTGGGGAAATCCGCTGCCCTGGCAGCAAACACCGGAAACGCCGAATCTGGTTGAAAAAAATGATGCGACCGATGACATGCGTCCCGGACTTGGCTGGGACGGCGTGGCCAAGCTGCAGAAGTTTGTGAACGATGGCGGAGTGTTGCTGACCGTAATGGACACGGCGCAATTCGCGAGCGGCATCGGGCTGACCGGCGGGGTGAGCGTCAGCAATTCGGAAAAAATGAAAATCGTGGGATCGGTGGTCGGAGCGCGGGTGGTGGATGGCGCAAGCCCGATCGCCTACGGCTACAGCGAGAAAGTTTCGGCTTACTGTGACAACGGCCCGATTTTTTCGTTGAGCAGCATCTCGGGTGGGCGGCGAAGGAGACGGCTCGGTCCAGAATTGGGCGCGCGTCCAACGGGCCGCGGCACGAAGGACGATCCCGACTTCACGGTGGGCAGAGCGGGAGTGGAAGCTCCAGAGGAGCCTGAATCCGAGATTTGGGAGAATCCACCGGTCACCGACGAGCAGCGACACAACAATCCGCGGGTGATTCCGCCGGCGATGCGTGCGCGAGTGGTACTGCGCTACGCGGAAAGCAAGGACCTGCTGATTTCGGGGCTGGTCGAGGGCGGCAACGAGATCGCACAGCATCCGGCGGTGGTGGATGCGCCGTTTGGCAAAGGGCACGTGGTGATGTTTTCGATCAATCCGGTGTGGCGCGGCGAGACTCAGGGGACTTACTCCCTGGTGCTGAATACGATTATGAATTACGACAACCTGAACGCGGGCCGCAAGGACGACGCGAAGTAGAATCGCGAGGAGAAAGCCGGAGGGCTCGCGGTTACTTCATTTGGGCCGACCCCGGACTTGCCCTGCGCCACAGAATCGCCTGGCGCACACGCTTTTGGCGGGTTCCGCTTGCCATTGGGGATGATTAGAGTACAATCCCCGCCATCATGGCCAAGAAGAAAGCGAATCGGGCCAGCCGTAAGAATAAGGTACGGCGCCGCGGGAAGGCGCGCGGTGGTGCAAAGCTGCCGAAGGACGCGGTGACGCTGGCGGTGTTTCTGCGTCCGCGCGACGGGCAAGAGATGATGCTGGAAGCGGAGCTGCGGGCGTTAATTGGGCCTACACGGAAAGAAGAAGGCTGCTTGCGCTACGACCTGCACCGGTCGGCGGAGGGTCCCGGAGCGTTCCTGCTGCATGAGATATGGGAAACGCGCGAGCACCATACCGCGCACACCAAGACCGATCACTTTCTGCGCTGGAATGCGCGGAAGGATGCTCTGCTGGTGTCGCGTGAAGCGGGATTTTGGAAGCAGATTGCTTGAAAAAAGTTATAAGTCGTAAGGTCATAAGCCGTAAGTTTCCGAGGCAGAGCCGCCAGGCTCCCGCTAGCTTCATCCGGGGGCAGGCGAGGACTGGCCCTGCGCTACAAGCCCCCTCCCCCACCTTGCTGTCCCTAAGAATATGAAAACACAGGGCTGCGAATATATGGAAAAGTGAAGAGTTTGAAAAGAAAGAGCTTAGAAAGCTTGATTGGATAAAGGTATCAAAACAAAAGACCTAGACCGAAAACTGCCCGGGACGCTGCACGTAGGTATAAAAAAGATAAGCATACTACGGATAAATAGGAAGCCAAGCGGAAAATTGGAAAAGTGAAGAGAGTTCTGGGAGTTTCATTTTCGAACGCTCATTTGGAAAGTGAGGGTGGGTCGGACTTGGCCATCCGGACGATGGGGAGAGCGGCACCGTTACGGAGAGAGACTTCGATTCGTTCGATGATGTGGTAGCCGCGGGCGAGGTAGAGCGGGACGCCGGTGAGGGTGGCTCCCATTTCAAATCGGGAAAAGCCGGCGGCACGGGCGGCAGACTCACAGGCGTCGAGAATTTTGCTGCCGAGGCCGCGACGGGCCCAATCGGGGTGAATGAAAAAGGCGCGGATTTTGGCGGCGTCAACGGCGGGATCGAGAAAGTTTGGTTCGCGGACAGGAGCGTGGTCGCTGCCGAAGAGGGTTTTGCGATGGCTCCAGCCGCCGCAGCCGACCAGGATTCTGGCGCAGGCGGCTCTGGCTTCAGCGACGAAGTAGGTGCCGTCGGCGACGAGTTGAGTGTCGAGGCCGAGGAGGGTGCCTAGCGCGCCATCGATCTGTTCGGGCGTGTAGTCGTTTCTTTCGAGACCGCGGACAGAGGCTTCGATGAGTGAGTGGAGGGCGGGCTCGTCGGCGTGGGTGGCGAGGCGGAGGGAGAAAAGATTTTGCGATTCTGCCATCGACGTTTTTTCGCGTACTGCGAATTCAAATCGTAGCAAACTTTTGCAGTTGAGATCCTTCCCGCCTGCAGCGAGCTCAGGATGACAACCACGTTGGCGCGGATTGACTCAGCATGACAACGCTTGTGAATCGGGGCGATCGGTTAGGAGCCGCGCGGAGGGACGTAGTAGCCGGGGCGGGTGGTGATTTTTTTGCCTTGGGCTTTCTCGGGGACGAGTGAGATGGAAATCTGGTGATAACCGGAGTCCTGGCCGCCGTCGTCGGAGCGGGGCTTGGGCGAATAGCTGATGAAATATTGGGAGTGGAGTTCGCCGCCGATCTCGTCGATGGCGCTTTGGATGCTGCCTCGATAAGTGGAGTAGTAGCCACCGCCGGTGGCGGCTGCGCCGACTTCGAGAGAATGTTTGGTGGCGGCGCTTTTGGTGTGCTCCACCAGGACTTGGGCAAGCGCGATGAGATCGATGCCTTCGGGTTGTCCGGCGCCGGGTGTGGGGACCCTGCCCGGAGGTGCGGGCACACCGGAGATGCCCGGCGGGGTTATGGGCCGTGGGGCATCCGAGCGCGACGAATTGGATTGCAGCTCGGAACGGGTGGTGGAAAGTCCAACGGTGAATATGGTGATGTTTTCCAGTTGAGCGCGGCGGAGAATTTCGCCGAGGCGCGCTTCGCTGCCATTGTCGAGCGATTCGGAGAGGATCAAGAGAACGCGGCGGCCAGGTACGGGCGTCTCCTTGGTCGGCATGCGGCGGCCGGTGAGCATTTCCACGCCAGCATTCATCGCATCGAAAAGATGCAAGCCGGAGTAACCAGTTTTGAGAGAGGCAAAAGCGGACTCGATCGAATCGTGGCTACCAGTGAAGCCCTGCAACACCGTCCCCGAATCGTCAAAACCGATGATGGCGGCTTCGGCGTCGGGGCCCATCACCTGTTCACTAAAAAGAATTCCTGTTTTGCGAAGCTGCGGGAGAAACGGGTCCACACGTGAGCTGGTTTCGACGAGGATAACCAGGGAAATCGGATCGCCGCCGATTTCAAAATGAGTGATTTTCTGCGGCACGCCGTTGTCGGTGACCATGAAATCCTGTTGCTCGAGATTGTGAATCATGGCGCCATTCGAATCGCGTACGGTCACTGGCGTGTTGACAAGAGTGACGCGGGCGGTGATTTTTGCGAGGGCTTCGGGAGGAGTAGGCTGAATTTTTGTGCCGGGCTGCGGCTGCATGGGGCCTTCGGGGGAGCATTGGCGGCCTGAAGCGTAAGAAGAAAAGCCAGCACTAGACTGGGCGGGAGAGATTTCATGTGGATCACTTGCACCTTTTCGGCAGAGCCAGCAACCGCCGGTAGCACCGGCCATCCTGCCAATGCGGTTTGGATTGCGGCGATGCTAACGGGAGTGTACTGAATACGACGCGGAATGTGGCGCTGGCGTTGCCGGAGGACGCGGAGGTACCTACAATCAGAGTTTGTCCTATTGAGCCGGGAGGCAGGAAAATGTCCGCGAAGCAAGAGAAGCCCAAGCCGCAACACGCGCCGAAAGCGCCGCATGAGGATCCGAAATTTCTCGAGAGCACACCGGCAAGGCCGCTGCGAATTCTGGCGGAATACATCAACCCGCTGGCGCAACTGAAGAGAGAGGGGATTGGGGACACCATCGTGATGTTCGGATCGGCGCGAATTCATTCGCGGGAAGATGCGCTGGCGCGGTTGGGACGTCTGAAGCGAGCGAAGCCGGGAAAAAGCGCGGAAGCTAAAGCGAAACACCGCGCGGAGCTAACGTCCGCGAAGAGTGCGCTGGAGATGTCGCGCTACTACGAAGAGGCGCGCGCGCTTTCCCACAAGATTACGACGTGGGCGATGTCGCTGGGGCCGAGGCCGCGGCGATTTGTGGTGTGTTCTGGAGGCGGGCCGGGAATCATGGAGGCGGCGAACCGTGGCGCGTACGAAGCAGGAGGAAAGTCGATCGGGCTTTCGATCGAGCTGCCGCACGAGCAGTTTGCGAATCCGTATATCAGCCCGGAACTGAGTTTCAATTTTCATTATTTCTTTATGCGTAAATTATGGTTCGCGCAGATCGCTAAGGCGCTCATTGTCTTTCCCGGGGGATTCGGAACGATGGATGAGCTTTGGGAAATGATGACGTTGTCGCAGACTGGCAAACTTCCCAAGAATAATTTGATTTTAATTTACGGCAGAAAATATTGGGACGACGTGCTGCACCTGAAGGCCATGGTGCGCTGGGGAACGATTAACGAATCGGAATACAAGCTGCTGCAGTTCGCGGACAACGTGGATGATGCGTTCGAAGTGATTCGATCGGGGCTGGAAAAATACCACATGGAAGTGGATCCGTTTCTGCAGGCGTATTGAGCTTAAGTCCCGACGCTCAGTGCGATATCGCGCTTCGTGAATCTGTGACTCGTACAGAATTTCCCCGTCTCGAAGTGCTACCGCAACACTTGACCGCAGGTAGGGTTTACACCCTATGGCCAATCGGCCCGCAAAAACCTAGCCTTGCGCAGGGACGAACCAACAGGACAATTGCAAGGAGATAAAATGCGACATCGATTGGATTTGAGCAATTTTAAATGCATTTTGGGTACGGGTGCGCTGGCGACGGGACTCTTGCTGTTTGCAGGAGCTCCCGGTGCAAGAGCGGATGGCTGCCAAGAACGATTGGCGCACGCAGATCACAAACTGCACGAAGCGATAGAACATCACGGACGAGAAAGCAAGCAGGCGGAGCACTGGCGCCACGAATTGCACGAAGCCCGCGAATATTGCTGGGCGCATGGGCAACGCTGGTGGGATGAGGACGGACACCGCTGGCACACCGACCGCGATTGGGATGATCACGACCACGATCATGATCGCGACCACCACTAAGAAAGGCCAGACCTCTAGAGTCGCAATGCAGGAAGCAAAAAAGCGCTCCGATTCATCGGGGCGCTTTCTTTTTCCATTTGCTTCGGGGAATTTGATCCTTCTTAATTTGAGCGCTTTCGAGTCAGCCAGTTCGAGGCCGGAAATATGCGCCGAAACCTTTTCGGCTGGGGAGTGTTTTATGAGTGTCCGGAAAGCCAGGCCCAGCGTGGGAAACCAACTGGAGGAGAAGATGAAAAACTCGCAAAGCAAGAGTGGCAAAAGATGGATGAGAAGCATGGCGCTGGCGACGGCCGTGCTTGGCGGGTTCCTGCTGTTTTCAGGCGCATCCAATGCAAAGGCCGCTGACGGGGATGACTACCGCTATGACCGAAAGGTGCAATACACAGAGTGGCGTGCGCATGAAGCGGCCGAGCGGTATGGCTATTACAGCCGGGAAGCGCGTCACTGGCGGCACGAAAATCATGAAGCCAGGGAACGACGTCAGAAACATTTCCGCCACGAGTATCGCGAACATTACGACCGCGATCGCTATTAGCGCGGCGGCTGAACATCTGAATTGAAAAACAAGAAACGCCCCGAGCTTGTCGGGGCGTTTCTGTTTTTAAGTGCAATCGCTTCTCGTTTCTTTTAACGGCTAACAGCCAGCGGCTCGTCGGCAAAAACCGCAGCGAACCGGCGAGTTTCATCTTGATCGTGCAATAAAACAATCGGAACAACGCGAAGGTATTGTTTGCAGGAGTGGCATTGGGTCACTTCGCCCTGTAAATCCTGCATGAAGCCGTCAGTAAAGCGATACAGAGTGCGCTCGCGGCGAGCATTTTTCTGGTCACGGTGGCCGCAGTGCGGACAGAGAAATTCGACGATGTCCTGCTGCGGATCGCGGTCCAGAGCTGCCCAACCGGTGCGGCGCACCCCGATAGTTTCGGGATTATGCCGTTCCATGGAAAGCCCTCCTTGGATCCACGTCCTTGTCTCGGGATAAAGATGCGTTAAGGGATGGAAAAGTTACAAACTAACTGCATTGCGCTAAAAAGAGGGCACTTATTGAGAGGCACAAGCTATAGTCACCGGCAATGAGATGGAGCGCTACTAACACCGCGAAGAGTTAAGCGCTGGAAACAAAGTAAACAAGACGGGAACCGGGCGCGGCTTGCGGTGTCCAAGAACATGAGGACGCGCGCACCTCACATCCCTGCGAGCGCCGCGTCGGCAACTGCAAGGCAAAGGCTTGTACGTACAAGCCCTGAACCCTGCGGCAGCCGGCGCGGCAGAATTGCAACGCTCGCGGGTTCTCACAGGGATCAGCAGATACAAGTTTTGTATCGGAGGGCTTGAGATCGAAGCCCTGAAATCTCTGTGGAGGTGTGTGATGTCCAGCGACGAGCGAGTGAAAGCGGAGCCATGCGCGGGCACATTCAGCGGGTGCTTGGTAGAAGGCGACGCGGAGGAAACAGCGCGGGAGAGAAAGAGCAAGCGCCGCGCGGTGGTGATTTCAATTACGTTGCAAACGGCGGGACTGGCAGCATTGCTGATTGCGCCGCTGTTTGCGAAAACGGCGGTGCTGGTGGAGCGAGTTGCGACGCCGATTCCGCCGTATAGCCACAACGCGAAACACAACGACAATGTCGCGCGGCCCCAAGATCCGCATGGTCGCGTGTGCATAATCTGCCCAACAGCGCCGGTCAGGCCCCTGACTGGAGCAATGACTCGAGACAACTCGCAGCTGACTTCGGGTGATTCGATCATCGACGTCATACCTGGTACTGGAAATCCAACGGGTCTGCTTAATATTCTCGACAACCGGAAACAGCCTGTGCGGCCGGACGATCCTGCGCGCCAAAACAAGCCGATAGTCATCGGGCACATCGATCCGGCGCTGCTGACGCGGCGAATCGAGCCAGTGTATCCGGCACTGGCGCGACAACTTCACCGGAACGGCAAAGTGGAACTGCGCGCCATTATCGGAACCGACGGCACGGTGCAATCGCTGCAAGTCGTAAGCGGCGATCCGCTGTTCATCAATTCCGCGCGGGAAGCGGTTTTGCAATGGCGATACAAGCCGACGTATTTGAATGGCGAGCCGGTGGAGATCGACACATTCATCACGGTGATCTATACGTTGCAGTGAAGCGAAGTTTCCCCAAGACGGCCGAACAATGCGGCTGAAGTAGCGCAGAAGGTGCAAGGGCCCACGTCTGCCACGTGGGCCCTTCTTGCCTGCACCGAGCAACCGAAATCGAGAACGGAGCGAATCGAGACGGAAGAGAGATTCCTCGCTCCGCTCGGAATGACGGCCAGTTGGAAACGAGAGTTGAATTAGAAGTGGAAAACGATTCCGGTGGAGACCCGCAAATTGTTCTGGCTTTGTGTGCCCAGGCCCAGTTCGTTAAAACGGGTCAGCAGGTATTCCACCTGAACTGGTCGAATCGAAAAACGATCGGAGAGCTTATAGTCGACGCCTCCGCCAACGGTCATTGCGAAAGAATTGTTTGAGCTGGAAAATCCCAGACCATTATTTCCGCCAATGTGGGCCACACCGAAAAGCACCTGGCCGAACGGAGTGATATGTGAATCCCGGTGATAATACACCCGCGGGCCGAACAGATAAGTGGAAAGCGTGCCGTCGACGCCGGTGCCAAGAATATTGTTGGCGTGATAGCCGCCGAAATCCGCGACGCCGCTGAGCCAGTGATTGGCGTTGTAGGCAAGCGAGGCACTGCCGCCGTTCATGCTGAAGCTGCTGATGCCGGTGGTGTCGGGATTTGCGCGCAGGTAAGAATATCCGGCGAAGACATCGAATTTGGGCGTGTCCTGGGCGAACGCGGAAACGCCAAACAGCGAAACAAAAGCGAGTAGACACACAACAACCTTCAGTTTCATAACTCCTCCAGTAGGTTTTGTTTTGCGCGAGCGCGCGCCAGATTGCGCGGCTACACGTGCGCGGCGCGCTTCAGGCAGGGAAGCGGCGATACGCAATTTCTAATTTGTGCTGCCTAAAGAGATGCTTTTGCCGCACGAAAAGTTGCAAGAGACTGTTTCGGTAAGACCATGTTTTGCAAGGATTTATTTTTGTTGGAGCGGGAACTGTTTTAGACCAACTGCTCGCCGGAATACCGGGCGATTTGTTCGCGCGCGGCGTCGCGCAGGCGAACCACCTGGTGCCAGTCGGAAGCTTCGGGCGCTGGGATTTTCGGAAGTAACGGAGGAGAGAGCGTGATGGTCACGGAAGTTGGACGAGGGAGATACGTTCGGTCGCGCAAAAAGCGACGCGTCCCGGCGAGCGACACCGGGATAATTGGCGCACCTGTCGCGACTGCTGCATTGAACGCGCCGAGCTGGAATGGGCGCACGCCGTCTTCCGGCACAAACGTGCCTTCCGGAAAAACAAAAACGGAGTGGCCCTGGCGGAGGCTCGATTCAATTTGCTGAACGGCCTCGCGGCGGGAATCGGCGTCGCTGCGCACAAACGAAAGATGATTCATCTTGCGCAAGAAAGTGCCGATGAACGGCATGCTATGGACTTCGCTCTTTGCCACGAAGCGATAGGGAACGCCGAGGCCCATCATCAGGGGAAGCACGTCGAAGTAACTGGTGTGATTCGCAGCGTAAACTTTTGCGCCGGGCGTGTTCATATATTCCTTGCCAACCACGCGTACGCGGATGCCCGCGAGGAAAAAGAGAATTTTAAGGGCGGCGGAGGTGTAGCGCCCGGCAGCGCGATAGTCGCGAACGAACAAGACACCGGCGGACGTGGGAATAATCCAGATGACAAAGAGCACGATGAAATACAGGCCGTAGAGAATTTCCAGGCCGCGCTTGATCCCATCTGCGGTGTTTTGAAAAACGCTCTTCAGCGCACCGGAGGTGCCGAGCCGCGCAATCTGCAGCCAGGCCGGTGCTTTTTTCACGTTGAGCGTTCCGGCAAGATAAAGCTGCTTGGTTTCTTCGCGGCGCAATTTTCCGCTGGAGGTTTTGGGGATGCTGCCGGGCAGAAGTAGCTCGACGCGATCCG
>WNFM01068647.1_pt1 | contig 18884 bp, 13 predicted proteins | sample 5400271 | NCBI WGS metagenome assembly WNFM01 (sample SAMN13153352, study PRJNA577476) | soil metagenome | isolation source: 60 cm saprolite on Douglas fir-dominated hillslope | place: USA:California | collected 2013-09-17 | reverse complement strand
GGAGTGACCTAAACCATAGACAGCAGCGGTATCTATCCAGTTGATACCTAGATCAAGCGCACGATGGATGGCAGCTATAGATTGCTCATCGTCCTGGGGTCCCCAGCCGAATGCCCAGTCGCCTCCACCCAGTGCCCAGGTCCCGAAGCCAATGGGCGTAATATGCATATCAGTGTTACCAAACTGTCGTGTTTTCATCTTTCCTCCATTCCTTGCAAATGGTTGTAGGTTTTTTCTTAACACCTTATACACGTATAACACTTGTACATCGTACCACACTCCCGTTAGCCAGCAACGTTGACACCCTCTTTTCTAGACAGGTACAATAGGATAGCCGAGTAATCTACGAGGGTTGACTATATAAGCCCCTCTAAGCCCCTCTGTTCCGCACATATAAAGATGAGGCAGTAACACCATGAAGATGTACGTTTGTATCAAACAGATCCCGGACCCTAACACCGTCGTTAGTAAGCTCGATCCGAATACCAAACGGCTCGTGCGCAGCGGTGTCTCACTTGTCCTCGATCCAGGTGACGAAAGCACCATCTCAGCCGCGATCAAACTTCGCGATACCGTTGGCAACAGCGAACTTACCGCAATCTCCATGGGACCCGCCAGTGCCCAGGAGGCCATGCGCCGCGCCCTGGCGATGGGCGTGGATCGCGCCATCCTTGTCACCGACCCGGCGCTGGCTGGCTCCGACGCGCTTGGCACGGCCCGCGTACTCGCCGCTGTCCTTAAAAAGGAAGGACCTGACCTGGTCTTCTGCGCTACTGAAAGTACCGATGGCTACACCGGCATGGTTCCCGGCGGTATCGCAGAGTTTCTTGCTCTACCCCAACTCACCTTTGCGCGTGAAATCACAATAGAAAGCCAGAAGGTCGTCATCAAACGTGTCACGCTGACAGGCTACCAGACCGTCGAAAGCCCTCTGCCTGCCGTTATCACCATTGCTAGCGGCTCATTTGAAGCTATTTACCCCACTATGAAGGGTATCATGGGAGCCAAAAAGAAACCCTTTACCCAGCTTAGCCTTGCCGATCTTGGCATCGATGCCTCTGAGGTTGGCGAAGCAGGAGCACGCGAGCGCATCATATCTATAGGCAAAGTTGAAGCACGTGCTGCAGGACAGGTTATCAAAGACGATGGCAACGCAGCCCAGGCCGTCGCCGACTTCTTGCAACGCTACCAGTTGCTCTAGGAGGATATATACATCATGTCTACTACTATTTGGGTGCTGGTCGAACTGGATAATGGTCAGCCTGCTCGTTCCTCCCTGGAGGTACTGGGAAAGGCCGCTCAACTTGGCCGCGCCGAAGCCGTCGTGCTCGGCTCAAATGCCGCTGAGGTCGCCCCCACACTTGGCGAATACGGTGCGGAAAAGGTCTACTTCCACGCAGACCCCGTATATGACACGTACCTGACCTTACCCGCTGTTGACACGCTCAGCGATTTACTCAAACAGCACCAGCCCGCGCTATTGATGCTTGCTACCACCTATGATCTGCGCGACATCGCGGCCCGCCTGAACGCCCGTCACAACATGGGCTTGATTACCGATGCAACCGATGTGCAATTCGATGGTGACACGCCGCAGGTGACAGTTCCCTGGGGTGGCGAAAACATAGTTACCGCGACCTTCCCCAGGCAAGGTACAGGCATTGTCCTGACGCGCCCCAAGGCCTTTGGAGTGGAGCGACACGAAGGCAAAACAGCCGAGGTTGAGACACTGAGCCCATCGCTCAGCGCTGCGTCACAGCAAATAAAGATTCTTGACCGTGTCGAGGTACAAAGTGAAGGTCCATCGCTAGAGGATGCTAACGTCATCGTCAGCGGTGGTCGCGGCCTGGGTAAAGCCGAGAACTTCCACTTCGTAGAGGAACTCGCCGCAGCTTTAGGCGGAGCGGCCGGCGCGACGCGCGCCATCGTCGACGCTGGATGGCTGCCTTACAGCTACCAGGTCGGACAAACCGGTAAAACCGTGAAACCAACGCTGTACGTCGCCGCAGGTATCAGCGGCGCCATCCAGCACCTCGCGGGTATGAAGGGCTCCAAGTACATTGTAGCCATCAACAAAGACGAGCACGCGCCCATCTTCTCAGTCGCTGACTTCGGCGTCGTTGGCGACGTTCTGACCATTCTCCCGCAATTGACAGCGGAAGTGAAGAAACGTAAAGCTCAGTAATCTCGGGGGGTGCAGGGGGCGCTAGCCCCCTGACGGGGTTTGGGGTGTCCCCAAATCCTCCTCTCTTCTCGCCGCCTGCGGCGACGAGCTCGTAGAAAAAAGTCGAGCCAGGTGAGTACTAACTATTTGCGCGATTGGAGGTTCATATCATGGCCCCTCCTTCACCAACCGGAAACTGGATCGGTATACTTATATTCGTGCTAATCGCCGTCGTAGGACTCGCCCTCTTCGGCGTGCGCGCAGGCGAGCTTATCGCCTTACTTGTAAAAGCACGACGCGAGGACCGCACCGACCACATCGACGACCGCATTGGCAGCTTTTTCCTGGTAGTTCTCGGACAGAGCGGAGTGCTGCGCGATCCTATCCCCGGTATTGCACATTTCTTTACCTTCTGGGGTTTCATTATCATCCAGTTCGGCCTGCTGAGTTTAATGCTCAGAGCTTTTAATGTCTCTTTGCCATTCTTTGGCGACAATCATGGCTTCGCAGTTACGCTGGATCTCTTTATCATTTTCGTAGCTGTTGCCCTGTTAGTCTTTGCTTTCCGCCGGGGTGTGGTCCGTCCCAAACAGCTCTCCAGCTTTTTACATGGGCCCTGGGATGGTTTCATCATCCTTGGCCTGATTATGCTGGTGCTTATCACACTCGTCCTGGTCGAAATCTTTGATTACGCAGCCAGTAGCGGCACTTCCTGGTCTCTCTTTGGCTCATGGTTTGGTCCAGGGGTCAGCGGGCTGGGCACAAGCACAAATCTCATCCTGTTCCGCGTCTTCTGGTTTATCCATGTCACCACCTTTTTCGCTTTCCTTGTGTACCTGCCTCGCTCCAAGCACCTGCACCTGATGGCGACGCCTTTCAACGTTTTCTTCAGCAACTATGCGCCGAAAGGGGCGCTGCCCTTGATGGAGAACCTGGAGGAACGTGAAGACTATGGCGTTTCAAAGCCCGAACAATTCACCTGGAAGCAGTTGCTCGATGGCTACGCCTGCACCGAATGTGGGCGCTGCAACACCGTATGCCCCGCGACCAATACAGGCAAACCTCTCTTCCCCAAGGAAATTATCCTGGGCGTCAAGGAAGCACTTTTTGTGGAGAGCGATCAAATCCTCGGCGAGAAAACCCTCTGGAGCAGGTTGGGCATTGCCGGAGTCAAAGCCGACGAGACCGTCCAGGAAAAAGAAGCACACCACGAGCCGATGGTAGGCGGCATCATCTCCAACGATGCACTGTGGGCATGCACCTCCTGCCGCGCCTGCATGGAGATCTGCCCTGTCTCCATCGAGCACGTGCCAAAGATCATCGACATGCGCCGCCACCTGGTGATGGAAGAGAGCGATTTCCCCACCGAGGTAACCCCGCTGTTTAACAACATCGAGCGCAACTTTAATCCCTGGGAGATCAGCAACGACAAGCGTGCTGAGTGGGCGGCAGGACTGGGCGTACCGCTGCTGTCAGAGAATCCCGCTGCCGACGTGCTCTACTGGGTGGGCTGCATGGGCTCCTTTGACAGGCGCAACCAGAAAGTAGCCACCGCTGTAGCTAAAATACTCAAAGCGGCAAACGTCAACTTCGCTATTCTCGGCCCCGAGGAGTGGTGTACGGGTGATCCTGCCCGGCGTATCGGCAACGAATACCTGTGGCAGACGATGGCGCAACAGAATATCGAGACCTTGAACGGCTATGGCTTTAACAGAGCCGGTGCCCTCAATGGACACAATGGTCATGCTCCCGGCAACGGCGTGGCCGGTGTTGCGCCCAAACATCGCACGATTATCACCGCCTGCCCGCACTGCTTCAACACCATCAAGAACGAGTACCCACAGCTTGGCGGTGACTATGAAGTGGTACACCACACCGTCTTCATCGACAGGCTGCTGGCCGACGAGAAGCTTACGCTGCCCGCGAATTTCGACCAGCGTAAGCTGACCTACCATGACCCGTGTTACATCGGGCGCTATAACGATATCTACGATGAGCCGCGCCACGTTCTCACCGTCCTCAATACCAACGGCGTCACCGAGATGCGCCGCCATCGCAACAAGAGCTTCTGCTGCGGCGGCGGCGGCGGACGCGCCTGGATGGAAGAGAAGATTGGCAAACGTGTCAACCAGACTCGTGTCAACGAAGCCCTTGAGACAGGCGCCGAAGTCCTCGCCGCCGCCTGCCCGTTCTGCATCACCATGTTTGACGACGGCATCAAGGGTGTGGAGGCCGAGGATAAAATGCAGATCGAAGATATCTCCGAAATCGTCGCGCGCGCGCTAGAATCTCAATAGATCGACCAGGATCATGCCTGGTTGCGCCCCGCAACCAGGCATGATCCTGGTCGATCTACCACACCTGCCTTACTCTGTAAGCGTATAAATGAAGTCGTACTCCGAGCCTACCGGGTTGCCGCGTGCATGTAGCAACATCTGCCCTTGCGCCCCAATAAAACCACCTGTCCCGCCGGTAATCGCCAGTATCGTATCAGTGCCATCATCATAATATGGCCCCTCGACGGTAATCTGTCCCTGCGCGAGGACCACCGTCCAGAAGCACTCCCATTCGGTCTTGCCGGTCGCAACAGTGCGTATACAATGGCCATTGTCGGTTCCAACCTGGTTCATGTCAGCTGCATTGAAGACAGGGTTGTGGAAGCCAAGCACGTCACCTAGAGACATATTCGGTGGATGAAACTCCTGCACCGTGTCCGTGATTGCATGCTCAACCACGTGAATTACTCTATGCTCTTTTGCTTGAGCAGTAGGAGTTGTGGTGTGCAGGGTAAAGAACACCCCTGCCAGTACGCCAACGATAAGTGAGACAACTGCTGTGAGAACGAAAGATTTCTTCATCGTTTCTTCCCCCTTGAATGAAATAAGCGAAACACGTTTCAAAAACCAAATGCCAATTGGAAAAACCGAAGAATGCGAGCATCAAGGATATTGTTGGTACATGGTTAGTCATATTGTACCAACAGTAACGATAGAGCATAGAGATAACACCCGCTCTTATGTTGAAGTGTAAGGCTCAACTATTCATTTGTCAATGTTAAAGACAACTACTGTTTGAGGGATGGGTATAAGCTTCTAGCGGCTCTTAGCAAGGTAGTATTATTTGATGTCGAAGATTTGTATTTCGATCACTTGAAAATATAACGAGCATCAAGTACACTTTATAAGATGAACAAATCGATTGAGAAAGGAGGGATGTTCATGACGCAGACCAGGAAAAGATTAGATGGGGTGTTTGAGGGTGGTGGGGTAAAGGGGATCGGCCTCGTTGGAGCGGTTTCGGTGATCGAGGCAGCGGGATACGAATTTGCCAATCTCGCTGGCACTTCGGCGGGTGCAATTGTGGCAACCCTGCTCGCTGCCGGCTATAACGCGGCCGAACTGAAGCAGACCATCAACGGCATCGATTTCAACACGTTCGAAGACCCCCCGTTGATCGGTCACATCCCCTTTGTCGGTGCCGTTGTCGATGAGATTTTTCTCAAGGGCCTTTACAAGGGCGACGTCTTTCTGCATCTGATGCGTGACCTCTTGGCTAAGAAAGGGGTACGCACCTTCCGTGACCTCATCTCACCTGAGTTTGCCGGCGACGACCGCTACCGTTTCAAGGTACGGGTGGTGGCCTCGGATATCAGTCGTGGGCGCATGCTGGTTCTGCCCCAGGACGTCCGTGACTATGGGATGGCACCCGAAGACCTGGAGGTGGCGCTGGCGGTGCGCATGAGTATGAGTATTCCGTACTTCTTTGAGCCGGTCAAGCTCACGGATAGCTTCATTGTGGACGGGGGATTGTTGAGTAACTTCCCGATCGAGTTGTTCGACTCAGCAGGCATCCCGGAATGGCCCACTTTCGGATACAAGCTCGTCATATCCGACAAAGCCGACCCCTCACAGCTGGTGCAGCATCCTATCAGTGGGCCTATCTCGGAACTGGCAGCCTTATTCTTCACAGCGATTGAAGCTCACGACGCGTACTACCTATCAAACGACAAGTTCGTGCGCACGATTGTGATTGATACGCTCGACGTCGGGTCAACCGACTTCAATTTGACTGCGGATAAGAAGGAGGCGCTATACCAGTCTGGCGTTAGCGCGGCGAAGACGTTCCTCGACCACTGGAATTTTGAGGAGTACATAGCACTATACCGTAGCGGCCGACCCATGCCGACCCGCCGTGAGCTAGTGCTGCCCAGGGCTGCGTCATCCTCTTCACCTTAACAGAGAGGGAGTCAATCATCAGACCCTGGTGATATGGCATTTAACAACCTAATCCAACCCTCCGTAGGCGCACAATTTATTGGCGCAGCGCCGATGTATCGGCCTGGGGAGCGCATCGACGAGCCATTGGCCGATACATCGGCGCTGCGGGCATGAATGCGCCGCCTACGAAAGGGCCGGTGTTGGTCGGTAAAGTTCATTATCGGCCCTCGGTGGCTGTTTCGCCTTAGCGGCAGATAGAGAAAACAAGATTGCCCGACGTCCTTATACACAGAAAGCAGGATACCCGATGACAACAACAGACGACAACAAAGCTCTTGTTCAGCGGTTCTTTGAAGAGGTCTTAAATCAGAAGAACCTGGCTGCACTCGACCAGTTCATCTCCCCCGGTGCGGTCAACCATACCGTGCCTCAGGGCATGCCCCAGGAGACGAGCCAATTCCTCGGTCTGTACCTCAGCGCCATCCCCGACATAAAAGTCACTGTCGAGGACCTTATGGCAGACGGGGACAAGGTGGTGGCTCGCGTAACCTCTCGTGGCACCCACCGGGGCGCGTTCAGGGGCATCCCTCCCACGGGGAAGCCGATCACGGTGAGGGGGATCAACATCTTCCGTATCGCTAATGGCAAGATGGTGGAACATTGGGGGCTCACTGACCGGCTCGATGCGCTCCAACAACTGGGCGTCGTCCCTCCACTAGGACCGGCGAGCTAAAGACCTTACATCGTATCAGCAAACAAACTACTTACCGACTCCCCATTGTGAACACGCCGGATTGTCTCGGCTATCAATGGCGCAATCGAAAGTATCGTCATATTAGGCAGGAGTTTCTCGGGTGGTATGGGCACCGTATTGGTGGTAACAATCTCCTCGATATCCAGCTGCGCGGCAAATCGTTCGATGGAATTGCCCGTGAAAAGGCCATGCGTGCAGACAACCGCAATGATACGGCCCACGTGACGCTCGCGCAAACATTTTAAGACCTCAATAATCGTCGTTCCATTGGCAATTTCATCATCAAGGATAATCACGTCCTTCCCCTCAACGTCTCCAACGATAGTATCAACTACGACCTTTTCGTCGCTCAAACGCTGTTTGTTGGCTGCAGCCACAGGCAATTTCAGCAGACGAGCAAAATGTGAAGCCGACTTGGCATGGCCTAGGTCTGGCGAAACCACAATCGTATTCTTTAAGCTCCGGCCACGAAAATGGTTGGCCAGTATTTTGAGCGCGTTCATATGATCCGTAGGTACGCTGAAGAACCCCTGAACCTGCGCCGAATGCAGTGTCATCGTCAACACACGATTGGCCCCGGCAGTTACCAGCAGATCAGCCACTAACCTGCCCGCAATGCTGATGCGCGGCATATCTTTTTTGTCCGAGCGCGCATATGCATAGTATGGAATAACCGCCGTTGTACGCGCCGCCGATGCACCACGCGCAGCATCCAGCATGAAGAGCAATTCCATCAGGTGCTCCTGCACTGGCGGTACAACCGGCTGAATCAAGAAGACATCATTTTCACGGCAATTGGCATTCAGCTGCACATACAAGCAATCATTGCCGAAGCGCCGGACCGTAGACGGGGATAGAGGCACATGTAAACTTTCACATACTTCCATCGCTAATTCAGGATGAGCGGTGCCGCTAAAAACAGTAATCTCACGCACAGAACTATACCTCGGTCTTACAAATTATGAACTGACGTTCGCTTAAACACAGTATCCCTATCAGTATCAAAATAATCCTCGGCCCATTTCTCCAGGCGCTCCACATGTGTAACTGCATCAAAGTATTACATTGAATGATTCGATTTGTATAAACGATATTGCAGCCGTCACATAAGCAAAGCACGAGCAATGACCAGGCGCTGAATCTGGTTCGTTCCCTCGTAAATCTGCGTAATCTTCGCATCACGCATCATACGCTCTGCCGGGTATTCCTTCATGTATCCATAACCACCAAGTATCTGAATGGCATCATTAGTAACTTGCATCGCAATGTCCGAAGCATACATCTTCGCCATCGCAGAGTACTGGCTAAAGTCCTTCTCACCTCGATCGATCATCTCCGCCACATTGTACACGAGCAAGCGCGCCGCCTCGACCTTTGTAGCCATGTCCGCGAGCATAAACTGAATACCCTGGTTCTCCGCAATCGGCCTATCGAATTGGACGCGCTGCTTCGAGTACGAGACGGCGAGATCGAGCGCCCCCTGTGCAATGCCCAGCGCCTGCGCACCGATACCGGGCCGTGTGCGGTCCAGCGTCATCATTGCAATACTGAAGCCCTGGCCCTCGCGCCCCAGCAGGTTCTCAGCCGGAACCTCACAATCGGTGAAGATCAGTTCGGCCGTCTGCGAGCCTTTGATGCCCATCTTTTCTTCGATGCGGCCCACCGAAAAACCCGGAAAATCCTTTTCCACTATGAACGCGCTAATGCCGCGTGTCCCCTGCCCGCGATCGGTAATGGTGAAGACAGAGTTGACCTGCGCCAGTCCACCATTAGTAATGAAGCGTTTCGAGCCATTGAGTATGTATTTGTCGCCACTACGCACAGCTTCCGTGCGCATTGCCGCCGCATCGGAGCCGGAACCCGATTCGGTCAGCCCAAATGCAGCCATCCACTCACCACTTGCCAGCTTTGGCAGGTACCTACGCTTCTGCTCTTCATTACCCACCAGCAAAATAGGCAGCGACCCAAGCTGCTGCACCGCCAGGAGCAGGGCAGTCGTAGCGCAGTGGCGGGATAGTTCCTCTATGGCCATTACAATCGCCAGCTCACTGGCTCCAATGCCGCCATACTCGCCAGGAAAAAGCATCGCCAGGATATCTTGCTGTGCCAGCAGTTCCTTCATATCCCACGGAAATTCACCGGTGTGGTCGATCTCCGCCGCCCTTGGGGCCACACGCTCCAGTGCTATCTCCCGAATTGCCTCTATAAGTGCCTGCTCATCCTCGGACAGGTGGGATACGGCCATATGCATACTCCTTTGCTCGTGCTTGCCCAAAAGATAAGAACAATTCTATCAAAGTATATCACACGCTCGATAAAGTCCATTTAGTGGTTTCCGAGACTTGAGGACGCAGCGAAACAAGACCTGACTAATGAAATCATTGCGCTCATGCGCGAGGGAGTTCTGGTGACCTCGGCAGCGCTCAAATTCTCCCTCGACGAGATTGACGCAGCTGTCAGGCAAGCCGAAGCCAAAGGCAGACAGGGCAAGGTGTTGCTCGTGCCTATGAAGAAAGACTAGAAATTGAGTCCCGTTTCGCAGTCGTAGGTGTCGTTTGGCGTATAAATCTCCGCCAAAAAGGGGAGATATGCGTCAGAAGAAGAAAATGGTGAAGATCTGTATCAAATTCTCAAGCGAGAAAGAGGTAGACATGGTCTGAATGTCCCAATCATTGTCCCTTCAGCCTCTCCTGAGTACGGTGACGATGACCTGCTCGATCGGAGTGCTCCGCCCCTTCGTCCATGCCTTGGCAAAGGCTTGTTCGTCCACTTTCCTCTGGGCGGCTGCCACTGCCTTGTCATAGTCGGCGTGCTCGACCGGGTGCATGGGAGTGCCCAGGACCTCGCGCAGCGCCTCTGCCGTCCCCCAGAGCTCGACGGCTTCGCGCGCCCTGCCCTGTGCTGCCAGCAGTGTCCCCACCACCTCCAGGCAGGTCGGAACGAGCGCCTGGCTTCCTAATGCCACCTGAAGCCTCAGGCTCTCCTGACACCGGCGATGGGCCTCGACCAGGTCCTGCTGTGCCACTGCCGCACGCGCCAGGCTCAGCAGGGGCTCGATGCTGTCGCTCCGCGACCCCGTCTCCTGCAGGAAGACGGCGCTCTCCTCCAATTTCACGCGGGCCTGCATCCACTCACCCCGCGCCAGGTGCATCTGCCCCAGCAGGCTGAGCGCAAAGGCACGCATCCAGCCGATGCCTTGCTTCTCAAACTGCGCCAGGCTCTGCTCGGCCAGCAGTTGCGCTTGCTCAGGATCGCACTGCGATACAAAGAGTAGGCGCGCCTGCAGATAGCGGGCCCAGTCCACGCGCGGCCGTTCGCCCAGCGCCTCGCTGAGCGCCACACACTCGTCCAGTAGGGTCTGGGCCTGCTCGTAGCGACCCTGTTCGGTGGCCACCCGCGCCCATTCGCTGAGGTTAAGACTGCTCTCCAGACTGTTGCCCAGTTGCCGAAAGAGTGCGGCGGCCTCCTCCAGCCGGGCCGCCGCCAGCGGATACTGCCCCCTGCCACGGGCCACGGTGCCCAGCAGACTCAGGCACGTGGCGATGCCCCCGCGATCACCCAGTTCTCGATAAAGCGCCAGACCCTCGCCGCCCAGCGTTTCTGCTCGCTCGGAGTTATCGACGAGCATGGCCATGGACGCTGCGTCGCTCAGGACGTGCGCCTGCACCGAGGCTTTGACTCCGGAGCGCACGGCCAGGGCCTGTTCCAGGAACGCCTGCCCCTCCAGGGTGTAGGCATGCATGTACCAGAAGGGATACAAGGCGGCACACAGACGCAGCACCCGCTCGGCTGCCTCCTGTCCCTGGTGCTTTTCCATCTGACAGTGGGCCTGCTCCAACAGAAAGCTGAGGGCTGCCCGCAGGTTCTCGTGCTCCTGCTCCAGGCGGGCGAACCAGCGCTCCTGCTCGCTCCCACGCAGTCGGGGCTCGGCCTGCTCGGAAAGCCGCAGGTAGTACGCGGCGTGCGCCTGTCGGGTCGCCTCCGCCTCTCCCGCGCTGGCGAGGACTTCCAGCCCGAACTCGCGCAACGTCTGCAGCATCCACCAGCGCGGCTCACCATCCTCCTGCCCCTCCTGCCGCAGCAGGCTCTTATCAAGGAGCGACTCCAGTCCCTCCAGGATGTCGCCTGCCAGCCTGCCCGCCGCGCTACAGACCTGTTCGGCAGCCTGCCAGTCCCAGCCATCGACAAAGACCGCCAGGCGCCGGAAGAGCGCCTGTTCCTGTGGTGAGAGTAACTCGTAGCTCCAGGCCATGGCTGCCCGCAGCGTCTGCTGCCGGACTGGCAGATCACGCGCGCCCCCGCTGAGCACGGAGAGCCCCTGTTCCAAGCGGGCCAGTAACAGCTGCGGGGTGGAGTACTTGGCTCTGGCCGCCGCCAGTTCGATGCCCAGCGGCAGTCCATCCAGGCGCGCACAGATCTGAGCGACCGCAGGAGCCGTCGCAGTAGTCAGCTGGAAGTCGGATTTGACCGCCTGCGCGCGCTCGATGAAGAGCGCCACCGCCTCGTACTGCGCGAGCGTGGGCAGGTCGGGCAGGCGTTTGAGGTCGGGCAAGGCGAGCGGCGGCACGGCGAACTCGCGCTCGGCGCGCACATGCAGGGCCACCCGGCTGGTCACCATGATCTTGAGGGAGGGACACGTGGCTAACAGTTCGGCCACCATCAGGGCAGCCGAGGCCACCTGCTCGAAGTTGTCGAGCACCAGCAGCAGCTGTTTGGCCTCGAGCACCCGTTGCACCTGGCCCAACAAGGAGGGGCCGCTGACATCAGGGATCGAGAGGATTTGCGCGATGGCCTCCATGACCTGCTCAGGATCGGTCAAGGGTGCCAGGGGCACCACAAACACCCCGTCGGCATACCCATCGCTGACCTCGGCAGCTACCTGCAAGGCTAGGCGCGTTTTGCCCACACCCGCCGGCCCGGTCAAGGTCAGCAGGCGCACCTCGACGCGCGCGAGCAGGCGGCAGAGCGTGGCCACTTCCCGCTCGCGTCCAATGAACGGCGTCGGCTCGATAGGCAGGTTGTTGGGATGGCTCTCCAGGGTGTGTAGCGGGGGAAAGATAGTGGGAAGACCTGCCACGACGAGTTGAAAGAGGCGGCTGGGTCGCCGCAAGTCCTTAAGGCGATGCTCGCCCAGGTCCTGCAACTGGACGTCGTCGGGAAGACTCTGCTCCACCAGCGCGCTCGTCGCCTGCGAGAGCAGGATCTGCCCGCCATGTCCAGCACTCATGATACGCGCCGCATAGTGGACATCCAGCCCCACGTAGCCCTCGGCGGAGCGCTGCGGTTCGCCGGTATGCAGTCCGATGCGCACCCGCACGATCGCGTCCTGGGGCCAGGAGTGAGCGGCAAGTGCCCGCTGGATGTCCACCGCGGCGCACACCGCATCGGTGGCGCGGGCAAAGACGACGAAAAAGGCATCGCCCTGCGTGTCCACCTCCTGCCCGTGCCATTGCCCGAAGGCCGTTCGCAGCAAGCGGCGACACTCTTGCAGAATATCGGCGTAGCGTTCGCCCACCTGCTGCAACAGGCGCGTGGACCTTTCTATATCCGTGAAGAGCAGGGTGAGGGTTCCCGTCGGCAACTCAGGCACAGTTGGCCTCCTTGTGTGATGACAGCAGAGGACATGTCACATCTCAGGAACGGACATGCTCCAATTGTACACCGGTATGAATACCTGACGCAATTGTTCACGGCATTGACGCATTTATTCGCCCGAAATAGGCTCTTCAAGGGATTTTTTGAGAAAAGCACCTCAATTTTGTGCTGGCATGTATTTTGTGCAAGATTATGGGTCAATTTTGAGTTTGGGCGAAGTTTTGTGTCAAGAAAAACATTCTTGACTCAACCGTTCAAGCTCAAATAGGTGGCGGTTCATGCGTCAGAAGTGGCGGATTTATGGTAATTCCAACAGCAGGGTTCAGCACTGCTCGGCACGAAGCCGTCGGCGGCGATCAAGAAACCCAGCCACGACGCACGGAGGCACCCTGGGCACCACCCGGATGGGCGGAGCCCAGGAGCTTGGCGCTAGATCGCCGTGCGACCGCCGTCGACGGCGAAGATCGCCCCGGTTACATAGCTCGCGCGCGGCGAGGCGAGGAATCCCACGACCTCGGCGATCTCCTCGGCATTCGCGGCACGCTTGAGCAGTGTAGTGGACCCCAGCCCTGCAGTGCGCTCAGGGACCGCACCCTCGGTGTACACGGGGCCGGGGGCGATGGCGTTCACCCGCACGCCGCTGGGGCTGAACTCCGCAGCCCAGGCGCGCGTCAGCGACGAGAGGGCGGCCTTCGTCGCCCCGTAGGCCGCACCACCCGCGAGCCCGATCTGGCCAGCCATGCTGCTGACATTGATGATGCTGCCCTTGCCCCTGGCTACCATTCCCGGCGCAAACGCGGCGACGAGGAAGAACGGTGCGCGGACATTGCTGGCGAACAAGGCGTCAAACGTGTCGATTTCGAGGTCCGCAGTCGCGCCGAACACGGAGAACCCGGCGTTGTTGACCAGGATGTCAATGTCGCCGATGTCTTCGACCAGGCGTCGGAGGTCGGCTGGATTGCTGAGGTCGGCTGCGACGAAGCGCGCCCGACCGCCCGCAGCGATGATCGCTTCGACGGTCTCGGTGCCGCGTGCAACATCGCGGCCGTGGACGATGACCTCGGCTCCGTCAAGGGCCAGTTGGAAGGCCATCGCGCGACCGATGCCGGACGTTGCTCCGGTCACGAGCGCCTTCTGGTCCTGGAGGTTGCGGCGTTGAGTGGTAGACATTTTTGCTCCCCTAGTGGTATTGAACAGCTAGGTCTATCTGTTGTGTTTGCTAATCAGAAACGTATTCACTACTTCCTCTGAAAGGTGACCATCAGAGAAAAAGGTTATCGCATTCTTACTCAAAAACGGTAACAATTCTTCATCACTCCACATTCCGCAGTTTGCCATTGCCGTTTTTACGAAATAGCTTGTAGAGGGGAGTGTCAAAGAAACGCTACTACTCTCCCTTACCTCTAAAATCCCTTTAGAAGCAACCTCACTTACTCCTCTCGCTCCATTTACAGTACATTTGACAGGAACGCCCTTTCCATCATGTGATGAGCTTCTGCTACCGAAAAAGGGGGTCCCACCCCTATCTGTATGCTCAAGAAAAGCACACGTACGTCTTGTGAAGTCAACTCACCATCTATGGGCGGAAGCTCTTGCCAAAATACACCGCCTCTACTTGGCCGCTTTTGGCCCACGGGATGCGCAACGAGTTTTATCTCAGAAGTCGAACTGGGGATATTAGTTCGGATTAGGGTGTCACAATACTTTTTCGGGAGAAACCTACGCTAAGGCCATTGCAGCGCCTTTTAATAGAGCATTTTGTTCCTTAAAAAGCAAAAGATGCACACAAAAGACCTTCCTCAGCACAACTCTCTCTTCATTCCATAGTGATAGAGCACCCTGAGAAGCCATTTCGTTGCTTAGTGTAGGTTTCTCCCCGGATAATACGGTGACCCCGTGAAGAACTGGGGTTGTAGCACTGGCCACAGCCCCAGGAACACGCCATAGAACAGCGCATGTGCGATGATTAACCAGAACGACCACCCGCCCAGCAACCGCAAGAGGGAGGAGGCGCCCACACTGGGTAACACGACGAAGAACATGACCAGCATGACCAGCACGCCGTAGACTAACCCGCCGATGATAGCCCTGCCGGCGGTCAGATGCAGCCTACGTACAAGCAAACCAAAGATCAGACCCCACAGCGCCGACCACAGCAGGTGGACCACTAGCCCCAGCAGCGCGGGGCCAGGGGCCAGGTAGAAGACGCCATCCGTCATGGAAGTCAGCAACGGGTGCTGTCCGATGAGCGGTACCGCGATGGCGTACAGCGGTGTGAAGAAACCCATACGCAGGTAAGTGGCGCTGGCGATCATGGTAAACATCGCCATCAGGGCCCCACCGATCATGCCGACGATGACTCCACGAAGGAGAATTTGGACCAATTGATCAGTATTTCTTGTTGTGGGCGTAGCGTGCCTCCTTCTGCATATCGTCCTCTCTGGTGCTAGTATGACGAGGGCCCGTCATGAAAGCGCCATGAGCGGCGTCATGAACGGGAAGTCCTTCCCCATCAGGCTACCTATCTGCCACTGGAAGCTGGTTCGTACGGCTATGGTTGCGTTTGCCCTGGCGATTGCTGTCCCAAACAGTGCTGTGCAACTGGACACGGCGTGGGAGGAGAGCCGAAAATGTATTCCGTTCCCAGCAAATAACCCACAAAGCAGATGGTGATAAGCAGCGCCATTCCAAGCAGCCAGAAGGCCTGACCCCATGTTAGCTGTGATAACCGACCATCCTACTGCATGATTTAGAGCTACCCCAGGGGAATATTTTTGACAGATTTTACGTTATATATGATGAACTGGATTAAGCCAGCTTCTGGCTCGATCCCTGGTTTCAGTTCAGGTTGCTTTCAGATTCAGAATATGATATAATACCCTCAGAATAGAGGAAACCTTTGAAGAAAAGTGGGTGACCCCCACTTTTCTGCTTGCCAGGGGCTTTTTGCACTCGAAAAAATGATGTTTTGTTAGTGTCTACCTGGGCGACCAGCGGGAGGAGTAAGGCAAATGAGGAGCGAATTTCAGGCTGCTATCGCGCAATTAATTGCCGAGAAAGGACTACCTCGCGAAGTGGTAATGGAAACAGTTGCCACCGCTCTCCTGGCAGCCTATCGCAAGAGTTTCGGCGGCGGAGAGAACATTCGCATCGAGGTAGATAAAAATGGCGAGGTGCGTGTCTGGGCAGCTAAACATGTCGTGGCACAGGTGACCAGCCCCAATGATGAGATTTCCCTGGCAGAGGCGCAGCGCCTGATTCCTCGGGCGGCGCTTGGTCAAACTATAGATGTTGATTCTTCGTTTATCTTCGCGCGTATCCCGGCGCAAACCGCCAAGCAGGTCATCCTGCAGCGCATTCGCGAGGCCGAGCACGAGCACCTCTACGAACAGCTCAAAGATTGGGTCGGCGAGATTCGCCTCGGCACACTCACCCGCAAGGACCCGGTCCGTGGCTGGCTACTCGACTTCGACAAAGCCGAACGCGTAGAAGGCGTCATGCCTCTGGGCGAGGAAGTTCCCACCGAACATTATCGTGTCGGCCAGCGCATACGGGTCTACGTCTATGACGTGCGCCGTATCCAGGGACGCATGCTCCAGATCATGGTTTCGCGTACCCATCGTGACCTCGTGCGCCGCCTGTTTGAGTCCGAAGTACCCGAAATCTACGAAGGTACCGTCGAAGTCAAGGCCATCGCGCGCGAACCCGGCAGCCGCTCCAAGGTTGCGGTTGTCGCACGCCAGGAAGGCCTGGACCCTATCGGCTCATGCGTCGGGGTGCGTGGTTCGCGTATCAATAACATCGTGCATGAACTCAACGAAGAAAAGATAGATATTATCCAGTGGAGCGCCGATCCTGCTAACTTTGTAGCAAATGCGCTCAGCCCGGTGAAGCCGCTGCGCGTCGAACTGCGCGAATCGGATCATACCGCGGTGGTGACCGTTCCTGAGAGACAACTCTCCCTTGCCATCGGCAAGGACGGACAAAACGCCAGGCTCGCGGCCAAACTCACAAGCTGGCGCGTCGACGTCACCAAACCCGTTGAGGGAGAAGTGTACGAAGAGCAATTTGAAGAGCGGCGGGAGCCTGCACCAACCTACAGCGGCGGGCGCCGCGAACGCGGCGACCGTGACCGTTCTCGTTATGACCGCGCCGAGCGCGGCGAACGCGAGGGTGGGCCAAGGCGCTCGCACCAGCAGCGCGGCGGCAGGCATAACTCACAGCCGCTCAATTATGACGACGAGTAAGGAACACGACTATGGCCAGAACTGCAAAGGCCCAAACGAAACGGCCCAAGCATGTTCCTTTGCGCACCTGCGTTTCCTGCCGGGAAACGAAGCCTAAGCGCGAACTGCTGCGTGTCGTTCGTACACCGGACGGACACGTCCTGGTCGATGCCACGGGTAAGAAATCTGGACGCGGCGCCTATCTCTGCGCAAGGCTCTCATGCTGGGAGACCGCCATCAAGAAAAAGCGCCTCGAACAGGAATTCGAAATGACCCTGTCCGATGAAGACCGGGCCGGGTTGGACAGCTTTATCACAACACTCCCCAGGGATTAGGGGCTTTTCAAAGCTCGAACAGGAATTCGAAATGACCCTGTCCGATGAAGACCGGGCCGGGTTGGACAGCTTTATCACAACACTCCCCAGGGATTAGGGGCTTTTCAAAGCCCCCCCTGGGTTTCAGGGCTATTTAAAAGTTGAGCAAAGCAGGGATCCAAGGGGCGGCCGCCCCTTGGCGGGGTATGGGGTGTCCCCACCTTTTCCCCTTTTCCAGGGGTGGGGTGGGGAAGAAGACGACTTTTAATTAACCCTGCCTGGGATTACCCATTGTTGCAATTATCTATAATGTAGGCTATACTAAAGTAAGTATCCATAAGGAAGAGGGCGCATCAATCAACGCCCCGATCCAACGTTTAAAGTTCGGAGTTATTCAATTCAATCACAGTATCAATAGCATCCAACCCGGAAAGTTGGATGAGGATTGAACAAAATGAGTCATTTTTTCTCTACTCTTGATAGAGGCACAGCCCACCGTTTGGAGGGCAGTTTTGGCAATGTTTGCGGAGCGACAGCTATGATCTATTAACCATAGCAACTACGCCGGTGAGCGCAGACGAGTATAATGCCTGGCACTGCACCAACGAGAGGGTCTGTCTCTTCCCATAGGGGAAGATGGCAGTCCTTTTTTGTGGCTGTGAAGAGAGATTTCCGCCGCGGCTTGCAACCAATGCACACAACGCCTCACGTTGCGCATTACAACAGGCTCCGTGGCGTATCGTTAGATAGAAGGGGGTCTTCTTCATGAGAAACACATCTGATACCCCAGATGCAAACGAGCAGGTACAGCCAGCTACACCACGCAGCCGCGCAAACGCCCGCTCAAAGCCAGAGAGTGCCACACCGGGTAGCCAGGCACAGGGAGCGAAACCCACGGCACAGCGCCGCACAGCATCAACTACAAATGCAGCGCCTGCCGCACGCACTCAGCACGCACCAACAACGACACCGTCCACCCCTGAGGCTCGTCCTGCCCCTGCCCAGCGCCCGGCTTATACTCAACGCCCGGCTCCTGCGCAGCGCAACAGCGGCGCAGCTTCACCCGCTCAACGCAACGGCGGCACAACTTCACCCGCTCAACGTCCTGCGCGGCCTGGTACTGGTAGTGCGCCTGGTCGTCCGACTTATACGCCTGCACGGCCTGGCAGCCGCCAGGGCGGCACAACAGCCGGTGGCAACCGTCCAGCGGGACAGTCGCACCCGGCCCCCACTCGTCCTGGAAATCGCCCTGCCACACGCGGACCGAGGCCACAGGAGCGGCGCGTCACCGTAGTCAAGGAGAAACCGACGGGGCCAATCTCGATTCCGCCCCAGATTGTCGTAAAAGACCTGGCCGAATTGTTGCAGACAACATCGAATGAAGTTATTCGTGGCCTTATCAAACACAGTATCTTCGCCAGCATCAACCAGGTCGTTGAGTACGAAAAGGCTGCCCTGGTAGCGAAAGAGCTCGGCTTCGAGCCAACTCAGGGCGCGCTCACAGTGACGCGCGTTAGTGGCGCACTCTCAGCCAACGAGGCCATGATGGCTTCACGCAATGAAGACAACATGGTAGTCATCCCGCCGGTCGTCACCATCATGGGACATGTTGAC
>WNFM01092445.1_pt1 | contig 18906 bp, 17 predicted proteins | sample 5400271 | NCBI WGS metagenome assembly WNFM01 (sample SAMN13153352, study PRJNA577476) | soil metagenome | isolation source: 60 cm saprolite on Douglas fir-dominated hillslope | place: USA:California | collected 2013-09-17 | reverse complement strand
GACATCGACGCCGGGCATATCAAGTCGCCGTTCGACCTCGCCGACGTCTGGCCGTCCTCGTACAGCGCCAACACGAACGAGATCCTGTGGGCCGCCAAGTTCGCCGCGCGCATGCCCTGGGTTGCCTGCGTGGTGCGCCTGTCGAGCTACGAGTGCGGTATGGATCAACCCACATACTCGCCGGTGCAGCAGATCGTCGAGCGCTCGGGAACGCTCTTTTTCTCGTTTCAGGACCTCGACTCCACTAAGCCCGCGGGCTCGGTGAAGATCCGGGTCGAGACGATCGCGCACTACCTGCAGAAATACAGTGCCGACACCATCGCGAAAAAGAAGGCGGCGGCTCCGCTAGGCTGTCCCTTGCTCGATCGTTGAGGGTCTGCTTCCGAGCAATGCGAGTGGCTGGAGTGGGTCGCAAGCAGTCATCTGCGATTTGGTGTGGAAGAAAAGGGGGCCGAACATCAAGTCCGGCCCCGGTGTGACATCAGTTGGACGAACTAACCGCTGAAGGCGCGGCGACAGCGCTCTTCGCGACGACAGCCTTGTCCGTCGACGCAATCGCCTTCGTTGCAGGTTGAGCCTGCCTCTGCCAGAACGCCGATTCGGACGTCAAAGCCTCGTAATCGCCGAACGATAGACCGTGCGGATTGGTCTGGCGGAAGGTCGATGGTGCGTAGCTGATAACCGGCTGTTGGAGTTGATACACCTGACTCTCGTCCGACAAAGCCTGCTCCTGACGGAACGTCAGCCCATGTGGATTGGTCTCGCGAAACGCTGAAGGTGCCTGGTCGACGATGGGCTTGTTTTCATGGAAGTAGGCATACCCGTCGCCGCCAAAGCGGGTCATGTCATTGTCGTCCGCCTGCGCCACGCCTGAAACACCGGCCGCCAGCGCGGCGGCTACCGCTATGCTTTTCAGCATCGAGAATTTCTGGTTCATGATTGCTCCTTTGCGTAATGGAAAATGAATGCTTGCCTAGGCGCGGCCCATCTAAGGATTAGCCTGGCGCCTGTGACCATTAGGCTCCGGCCATGCTTCCGCTGCGTTTCGCATCGGCCGCGCCGCATTGCAGCTGTAACGGCCGGAGTTGCGGCAATGAACGTAAGCGGGAACGGCTACTTACTAGCCGAATTTCGCCCTCAGTCGTTCGGCAAACTTGGCGCGATCGACGATCATGCGTTCGTGGATTCCGGTGCCAATCTGCTCGGCGCGGTCGGGATCGTGCGCATGGAAAGACCCCTCTGATCAGGGGGCGGAATGCCACGAGCTTGCGCCTAATTTTCCTGTCTCGAGAAGCTTCCATGGCGATGGGCTCGGCGAGCCGACGGGCCCGATATCTTCGGCGGGACGCGGTGTGTCGCCAGTATGCTCGATCCATCCACCGCCCAAGTACTGGTACAGATTTACCAGGCTTGTGAGGCGCGCCAGGCGCGCCGACACGAGCGTCAGCTGGGCGTTGTACAAGCCGGTTTGCGCCGCGAGCACGGCGAGATAGTTGTCCACGCCGTTTTTGAAGCGCAGCTCGGATAGGTCGAGCGAGCGCTGCTGGGCGTCGGTGTAGCGTTCGATCGACGCAACCTCGTCGTCGTACGTTCCCCGCGCTGCGAGGCCATCGGCCACTTCGCGGAATGCGCTCTGGATCGCCTTTTCATACTGTGCGACGTTGATGTCCTTTTGCAGTGTCGCCACGTCGAGGCTCGCTTGCAGCTGGCCTCCCTCGAAGATCGGCATGGTGATCGAGGGCAGGAAGCTCCACGCCAGTGAACCGGCCTTGAACAGCCCCCCGAGCGCCGAGCTCGCCGTGCCCGAGGTGCCGGTCAGGCTGATCGTTGGGAAGAACGCCGCGCGCGCAGCGCCGATGTTCGCGTTCGCGCCTCGCAATGTCGCCTCGGCCTGCATGATATCGGGTCGGCGAGCGAGGAGATCGGACGGCAGCCCCGCCGGAATGTCCGCGAGAATCGACTGGGAACTCAGCGCAACCGGAGGCGGAAGATCCGCGGGAAGAGGCTGACCGACCAAAAGCACCAACGCATTCTCCGCTTGCGCACGCCCGCGCACCTGCGCCGAATAGTTGGCCTGCGCCTGCTCGACAACGGTTTCCGCCTGGGCGACCGAAAGCTCGGTGCCGGTCCCGGTCTGGAATTGCAGCAACGCAATCTTGTACGAGGCCTGCGCGGTTTCGAGCGTTTGTTGCGTAACGGCGAGCAATTCGTCGAAGGCGAGCAGCGTCAGGTACTGGTCCGCGACCTCGGAGACGAGCAGGATCTCGAACGCCTTGTGCGCTTGCGCCGTGGCGAGGTATTGCTGCATCGCCTGGTCGCTCTGGCTCTGCAAGCGGCCGAAGAAGTCGATCTCCCAGGAGGCCGACAGGCCGACGGAATAGTCGTGCAGCACGGTCGCGTTGCCCGTGGACGAAAGGCTCGCGGGCACGCGCGCCGCCGACGAATTGGCGAATGCGCCTACTTGGGGAAACAGCGTGGAACGGGTAATCCGGTATTGCGCCTGCGTCTGTGCAACATTCAGCGCGGCGACCCGCAAGTCTCGATTGTTCGCGAGTGCGAGTTCGACTAAGCGTTGCAGCCGCGGATCGGTCAGGAAGTCGCGCCACCCGATGTCGACGGCCGGCAATGAACCCGATCCGTCAGATGGCGACCGGTAAGCATCACCAGAAGGGTACGTCGCGGAAACCGGTGCAGCGGGCCGCTCGTACACCGGCTGCAGCGAACAACCTGCGATGAGCGCGGTCAAGACGGTGAGCGCAACGCGTTTCATTCCGCCGCTCCCGCGCCGCTCGGCTGGAGCGGCGCCGGACCCGGTGATTCCGGTGCCGCGGAATCCTTCGGCTTGAACAGCATGCCGAACATCCCGCCGATTACGCCACGGCCGACCGCATTCTGGCTTCCCGAGCCGGCGCCGCTGGAGATAGCCAGCGGCAGCACGCCAAGGACGAACGCGAGCGACGTCATCAGGATCGGCCGCAACCGCAAGCGGGCGGCTTCGATGGCGGCGTCGATGACCGACTTGCCATGACCTTCGAGGTCGCGCGCGAACTCGACGATCAGAATCGCGTTCTTCGACGACAGGCCGATCGTAGTCAGCAGGCCGACCTGGAAGTAAACGTCGTTTTCGAGGTGAAGCGCCGCCGCGGCGGCAAGGGCCCCGAGGACTCCCAGCGGCACTACCATGATCACCGAAATCGGAATCGACCAACTCTCGTACAGCGCGGCCAGGGCCAACAGCACGACGAGCAGCGAAAGTCCGTACAACAACGGTGCCTGGGAGCTCGATTGCTGTTGTTGCAACGAGATGCCGGTCCACTCGTAACCCACGCCGGCCGGCAACTGCTTGGCGAGGTTTTGCATCACCGACATCGCCTGGCCCGTGCTCTGGCCGGCCGCGGCCTGGCCCTGGATCTCGAACGAGGACACACCGTTGTAGCGCTCGAGCTTCGGCGAGCCGTAGCTCCACGCGCCGGTCGCGAACGACGTGAAAGGCACCATGCTTCCCTTGGTGTTGCGCACGTAGAGGCCCTTGAGGTCGTCGGGGTTCATCCGAAACGGGGCATCGGCCTGCACGTACACCCGCTTGATGCGGCCATCGGTATCGAGGAAGTTGTTGACGTATCGCGAGCCCCAGGCAGTCGAAAACGTCTGGTCGACGTCGCTCAGATTGATGCCGAATGCGCTCGCCTTCTCGCGGTCGATGTCGATCCTGTACGTGGGATTGTCGGGAAGTCCATTGGCGCGCACCAGGGTTAGATTCGGGTCCTGCCTTGCCAGGGTCAGAAGCTGATCCCGCGCCTGCGAGAGCGCGTCGTGGCCAATGCCACCGCGGTCCTCGAGCTCCAAATCGAAGCCCGCCGCCGTTCCCAGCGCGGGAATCGACGGCGGATTGACCGGCACGATGACTGCCTGCTGGTAGGACGCGAAGTGCCTGGCGGTACGGGCGAGCACGGCTTGCGCCTTCAGATCGGCGTGCGATCGCACCGACCAATCCTTGAACCGCACGAAGACCATGCCCAGCGACTGTGCACGCCCCGCGAAATTGAAGCCATTGATTTCGAAGGTAGCGTCAACCGCGGCTGCTTCGTCCTTCAGCAGGTAGTTCGAAACGTCATCGAGCGCGTCTTGCGTCTGGCCCTGCGTAGAGCCGACGGGGGTCTGCACCTGGACGAACGCGATCCCCTGGTCCTCGTCGGGAAGGAAGCCGGTCGGCAACCGCACGAACAGCAAACCGACGGCAACGATCACTACGGCATAGACGAGGAGCCAGCGGCCGAAGCGTTCGATCACGTGGCGTACGCCCCCCAGGTATTTCTCGCGTCCACGGTCGAACCCGCGATTGAAGACACCGAAGAAGCCATTTTTCGGCGCCTCGCCGCCTTTCGCCACGGGCTTCAGCATCGTTGCGCACAGCGCGGGCGTGAGCGACAACGCAACGAATACGGAAAGCAGCATCGCGGAGACGATCGTCAGCGAGAATTGCCGGTAGATCGCTCCCACCGATCCACTTGAGAAGGCCACCGGAACGAACACGGCGCTGAGCACCACGGCGACGCCGACCAGTGCGCCGGTGATCTGCCCCATGGCCTTGCGGGTAGCGTCGGCCGGCGACAAACCTTCGTCGGCCATCACGCGCTCGACATTCTCGACGACGATGATCGCGTCGTCGACGAGAAGACCAATGGCAAGCACCATCCCGAACATCGACAGCGTGTTGATCGTGAATCCGAAGGCTCTGAGGATCGCGAAGGTTCCCAGCAGCACGACCGGAACGGCAATCGTCGGGATCAGCGTCGCCCGGAAGTTCTGCAGAAAGAGGTACATCACCAGGAACACGAGGGCAATGCCCTCGAACAGGGTCTTCACGACCTCGGTGATCGAGATCGTCACGAACGGTGTCGTGTCGTAGGGATACACGACCTTGAGGCCCGGCGGAAAATATGGCGAGAGCTCGTCGATGCGCGCTTTGACGAGTTTGGCCGTGTCCAGCGCGTTTGCACCTGGCGCCAGCTGAATGCCGATCCCCGAGGCCGGTTGCCCGTTGTAGCGCGAGTCGATGACGTAGGTTTCGGAACCCAGCTCGACTCTCGCGACGTCACGGATTCGAACTTGCGATCCGTCGGGGTTGACCTTCAGCAGGATGTTGCCGAACTCCGTGGGCGTGCGCAGCAGCGTTGCCTCCGTGATCGTCGCGGTCAGGCGCTGCGTAGGCGGGGCGGGAGTCCCGCCGAGCTGGCCGCCGGCAACCTGGACGTTCTGGCTCGTGATCGCGGTGGTGACGTCGACCGGCGTCAACGCGAAACTGTTCAGCTTATCCGTGTCGAGCCAGATGCGCATCGCGTACTGCGTGCCGAAGACGTTGAAGTTGCCCACACCGTTGACGCGGCTCAACGGATCCTGCAAGTGCGAAACGACGTAGTTGGCGATGTCGTAGCGCGACATGCTGTTGTCGCTCGACACGAACCCCGCGACCAGCAGGTAGCTGCTGCTCGATTGGGTGACCCGGATCCCCGCCTGCTGCACCTGCGCGGGCAAGAGCGGTGTGGCGAGCTGCAGCTTGTTCTGCACCTGCACCTGCGCGATGTCGGGGTTGGTCCCGGGCGCGAAAGTCAGCGTCGTGGTTGCCTGGCCGGAATCGTCCGACGTGGACGCGAGATACATCAGGTTGTTGAGCCCGTTCATCTGCTGCTCGATCACCTGCACGACGGTATTTTCGACCGTCTGCGCGGAAGCGCCCGGATACTGCGCCGTGATCTGGATCGACGGCGGCGCGATCGTCGGATACTGCTCGATTGGCATCGAGACGATCGACAATCCTCCCGCGAGCATGGCGAGGAGTGCGATGACGATCGCGAAGATCGGGCGGTCGATGAAGAACTTGGCCATGGCGGATCTCTGGCTTATTTCGCGTAGGAGGCGACCCCATTCGCAGTGGGCGGAGCCGATGTTGCGGCCACGGTTGCCGGCGTCTCCACCGCCTGCACGAACGCGCCGGGTTTCACCTTCTGAACGCCGGCGACGATAACGCGATCGCCGTCGTTGAGACCGCCTTCGACGATCCAATTACTGCCACGTGTGCCCGCGAGCATCAACGTCCGTATGGCGACCTTGTTGTCCGGGCCCACGACCATCGCGGTTGCCTGTCCCTTTGGGTCGTGCGTAACACCGACCTGCGGCACGAGAAACGCATGATCGTTCACGGCCTCTTCGATGCGCGCGCGCACGAACATTCCGGGAAGCAGAATGAAGCGCGGATTGGGAAAGATCGCGCGGAGAGTCACCGAGCCCGTCCCCTGGTCGACAGTGATGTCGGTGAACTGCAGGGAACCAGGCATGGAATATTCGGTTCCGTCTTCCAGTAGGAGCGTGACCTTTGCTTGATTCGGCCCAGTCATCTTGTCAGGTCCACGTAAACCGGATCGATTTGCTGGACGGTCGTCATGAGCGTCGCGGCGCTCGCCTGCACGTAGGCACCTTGGGTGACCTGCGACACGCCGCTCCTGCCGGAAATCGGCGACGTAACGTTCGTGTAGCCAAGGTTGATCTGCGCCATTGCCACCGCCGCCTTGCCCGTCGCAACGTCGGCGGTCGCTTGCCCCTGCGCCGCTACGGCATTGTCGTAGTCCTGCTTGCTGACTGCGTTGGCAGCGACGAGTATCTTGTAGCGCTCAGCCTGCGCGGTGGTCGACGTGAGGTTGGCTTCCGCCTTCTGCAGCGAAGCTGTCGCGCTGCTCAGCGCGGCAATATACGGCGCGGGGTCGATCTGGTACAGGCGCTGTCCTGACTTGACATCGCCGCCTTCGTTGAACTCGCGCTTCAGCACAATGCCGTCGACGCGGGCACGCACCTGGGCCACGGTATACGCAGAGGTGCGACCCGGCAGTTCGGTAAGGATCGGCACGCTGCCCTGATGGACCGTCACGACCGAAACTTGCGGGGGTTGGGACGTCGTCGCGGGCTTGGCCGAGCCGCAGCCCGCCAAAACCATGGCGGCCAGGGCCGGAGCGGCAGCTACGCGACATAGGGTTATTAGGTCGTTTGTCATGGGGCGCACGGTTCGATGTCGGTGGTTAGGCGCTCTCATGATTGCGATTCCTTGCTGCTCGTCCATTTCACTTCGGCGAAGCCACATTTCATTTGCAACCCGCGCCTTGCCCTGCGGGGCGGCCACGAGGATTTCAAACGAAACACAAGCCACGCAATTCGAAACGGTACGAACATCGGGCCGCGCCAATCTTGCTACACGCAGTCGATTGACCTGCGTCCATCAAGGAGTTCATTCATGGAACAGAACAGCAGCAACGCGCTCACGACCATGGAAACGATTGCGATCGGAGCATCCGGGCTCACCGCCTCGCGCATCGGGCTGGGCACGTGGGCCATCGGCGGCTGGATGTGGGGCGGCACCAGCGTCGACGAATCCATCCAGACCATCCGCTCAGCTGTCGAGCGCGGCATCACTCTCATTGATACGGCGCCGGTCTACGGATTTGGGCGCTCGGAAGAGATCGTTGGTGCGGCGCTCGCGGGACGCCTGCGCGAGCGCACAGTCATTGCGACCAAGGTTGGTCTCGAGTGGCGCGACGGAACGGTGTGGCGAAACTCTTCGCCTACCCGGATCCGAGCGGAGGTCGAGGACTCGCTGCGGCGCCTGCGTACGGATTACATCGACCTCTACCAGGTGCATTGGCCCGATCCGCTCGTTCCGATCCACGAGACCGCCAAAGCGCTCGCACGTCTGCTGAAAGAGGGAAAGATCCGCGCGATCGGTGTGTCCAACTATTCCTCGGCACAGATGGAGGAATTCCTGGAGGCCGCGCCCATACATTCGGTGCAGCCACCCTACAACCTCTTCGAGCGCGAGGCCGAGAGCGGCGTCCTTCCGTACGCGGCGAAGCACAATATGGCGGTGCTGTGCTACGGCGCGCTATGTCGCGGGCTCCTCACGGGCACGATCACCGGCGCCACCCAGTTCAAGGGTGACGACCTCCGGCGCAACGATCCCAAATTCCAGGAGCCCCGGTTCTCTCAGTACCGGGCCGCAGTGGAGTCGCTCGACCGTTACGCGCAGCAGCGCTATGGCTTGGGCGTGCTCGCGCTCGCGGTGCGATGGGTACTCGACCAGGGCAACGCGATCGCCCTGTGGGGCGCACGTCGGCCGGCGCAACTTGACCCGGTAGCGGACGCGATGGGATGGAAGCTCGACGACCAAGCGAAGAAGCACATCGACGAGATTCTCTTGCAGACCGTGAAAGATCCTGTTGGTCCCGAGTTCATGGCACCGCCTTCGCGGGGCGACTCGGCGCTGGCGGCCTAGGAGATCGACATGAAAATCGGAATTGTGGGGACTGGACGGATGGGGACCGCGATCGCCCAACGGCTGCTCGACGTCGGCCACGAGGTTCGCGTATGGAATCGGACCGTCGACAACGCGTGCGAGGCACGTGAGGCGGGGGCGAAATGGATTCCGACACTAGGTGAACTGGTGAACGAATCGGAGGCCGTGATTTCCTTCCTGCTCGACAACGCAGCGGTGGAGCGCGTTTACCTTGGTACCCAAGGGCTGATCACCGGCCGCGTGGAAGGACGTCTTTTCATCGATATGAGCACGGTAAGCCCGGACACTCATTCGGGGATCGCGCTGGTCATGGCATCCCGCCATGCCGACTTCATCGAGTGTCCCGTGAGCGGGTCGATTCCCCTTGCGCGGTCCGGGGCGCTGGTCGGTTTCGCGGGCGGCGAAGCCGGCCCGTTTACACGCGCGCGGCCCTTGCTCGGGCAACTTTGCCGCCGTGTCGAGCACGCCGGGCGGCTCGGTGCCGGAGCACGGATGAAGCTTGCCGCGAATCTGCTGTTGGCCGTCTTTTGGCAAGCGCTTGGTGAGTCTTTGCTATTGATCGACCCCTCCACGAATGCTGCACTTGCTGTTGACCTTCTTGCGGACTCGAATATCGGCGCGGCGGTCCTTCGCGCAAGAGCTCCACAAGTCATCGCCGCCATGAAGGGAGACGCTCCGGGCGCCGCCGCATTCGACGTCGACACGATGCGTAAGGATCTGCGCTACATGGACCAGGAAGCAGCCGCTCATGGAAGCTCGCTCCCGCTCGCGAACCGTACGCTCGAGTGTTTCGACCGTGCGTCGCGGGAGGGTGGAGGCGGTGTGGACAGCGTGGCCTATCCGGCGTATTGGATCTCCCGGCAGCGGGCTGTCGCCAACGGTCGCCTGGCGCGAGTGGAAGCTGAACCTCGGCTCGTTGGGTCGTAGCAACCCGCCCGGATGCGGCCCATCAATTTAATGAAAACCGCCGACCGGATTGACTGCTAATGGTCGACCTAATCACACAGTATGGCCTCGCGCTGATATTCGCGAACGTGCTCATCCAGCAGATAGGCCTCCCGATTCCCGCGCTTCCGACGCTCATCGTGGCGGGTGCGTTGGCTGCGGATGGAAAGATCTCTGCCTCGACGCTGTTTGGGGCAGCGTTCATCGCGTGCGCCATTAGCGACGCATTTTGGTACACCGCGGGCCGGCTGCGCGGCCCTCGGGTGTTGCGATTCCTTTGCGGGATGTCGCTATCCCCCGATTCCTGCGTGCGTCGGTCCGAATATCGATTCGACCGTTGGGGCAGGGTTACTTTGATATTGGCGAAATTCATTCCCGGCGGATCGATGATCGTGCCGCCGTTGGCCGGCACGATGCGACTCAGCTGGTGGTCCTTCGCGCTCCTCGACGGCCTGGGGGCGGCGATCTGGGTCGGTGTCGCCATTGGCGCGGGGATGCTGTTTCATAACCAAATTGGTCATCTCATCGGGAACCTGAGAGAGTTCGAAACGATTGCCGTCGGGGTCATCGGCGTGTTGCTTGCCGGATACGTTGCGACGAGGTGGTGGCTGCTACGTCGGTTCTACAAGAGGCTGCGCATGGCACGGATAACGGTCGGTGAGTTGAATCGGCTGATGAACGAGGGCCAGCGCCCTGTGGTCGTTGACCTGCGCACACCGCTTGCTCGCGATCAGGACAGCCGCTTCGTTCCTGGCGCCCTGGTCATGAACTCTGCGGATAGGGATGGATGGCTCCGCCAATTGCCGAACGATCGCGAAATCATTTTCTACTGTACCTGTCCCAATGAAGCTGCGGCGGCATACGCCGCCAGGGAATTGATGGGTCTAGGCCACACTCGGGTACGCCCTCTGCTTGGCGGATTGGACGCATGGGTTGCGGCCGGCTACCAGGTCGAGAAAAGGGCTGTCGCATCGGCCACCGGTGCGTCGATTCATGCCGTTTCGCCAATCATTCTTCGTTCCGCATGACGGCATGCGTGCACACGGGGCCGCAATGATGGCCGATACGAACAATTGAGGGGAGCCACTCATGCCCGCCTTTCTCGCCCAGATGCGACCCGCTCTTGCGTCCATCCTGTTACTAACCGGTTCCAATGTATTTATGACCTTCGCCTGGTATGGGCACTTGCGTTACAAAAGCTCGCCGTTAACATTCGCCATCCTAGTCTCATGGGGCATCGCTTTCTTCGAGTACTGCTTGCAGGTGCCCGCTAATCGTATCGGCAGCAATGCGTTTTCGACCGCGCAGTTAAAGATCGTCCAAGAGGTCATCACGCTGGTCGTGTTCGTGGTGTTCTCAATGAGTTTCCTTGGCGAGCAGCTTCGCTGGAACTACCTCGCCGCTGCGGTCTGTGTGCTCGCCGCAGTAGCGTTTATTTTCCTTGGCTAAATTTGTAAGTTGCATCGCGTCAGACTGAACCTGTACTGGAAATTGCCAGTCTCGAGCGTTGGCGTCCGTATCCCTGACGCCGTTCGTTACAAACGTAACACGACATGCTCGCAGTGCAATTTGCCGGTTATCGCCGCCGCGCTCAATGTAAGCAGGCGCCGCCGGTGCACTTGCCGGATCGGGGACCGGACGAGTAAACTTTCTGATCGTTTACCCAAATCATGACGACCACGGCAACCTTGCCGCCGCATGTACTCGCGATCGACGACGACGCGGCGATGCGCCAGCTGATCGCCGACTACCTCGGCGAAAACGATCTGCGCGTCACCACCGTCGCGACCGGGGCGGAAATGGAGAAGGTCCTCGCAGAACACGCGATCGACGTGGTCGTTCTCGATTTGCGCCTGGCCGGCGAAGACGGAATGCAGCTTGCGAAAAAGCTGCGCGAAACCTCCGAGGTCCCGATCATTATAGTGAGCGGGCGCAAGGACGAGGCCGACCGCGTAATGGGACTCGAGCTTGGCGCCGACGACTACATCACCAAGCCATTTGGCCCGCGCGAGTTGCTAGCGCGGGTGCGCGCAGTCCTCCGTCGTTACAAAACCGCGAGCGAGGTCCTGCCGGCGCGCAACGAAAAGAGGCGTGCCTATCGCTTTGCCGGCTGGGAATTGAACCTGCGCACGCGCAGGCTGACCGGGCTGGCGGGCAAGCGCATCGACCTCACCAATGGCGAATTCAGCTTGCTGGAGGCGTTCTGTGCCGCGCCGCAGCGAGTGCTGTCGCGCGAACAGCTCCTCGACCTTTCGCGTTTGCACAACGCCGAAGTCTACGATCGATCGATCGATGTCCAGATCCTACGGCTGCGCCGCAAGATCGAGACGGATCCGTCGCAGCCCGAATACATCAAGACCGAACGCGGCGTCGGGTACATCTTCGATGCGCCCGTCGAGGTCCTTCACTAACGACGCCGTAACGCATTCGCGGCGCTCGACTACAGTTGTAATGCGAGCGCACCGCTTGGAAACGACCTCGCAGTCCCGGAGCGATGTAATGTGCGGAAGAGATCAACCGTCACCAACAATCGCGTACCGGATCGAGCCATGTCGGGCATCGTTATCATCGAGGAAGACAATCTCATACGAGGACTCCTCGTGGAGTGGCTGAGTGCTGCGGGATATACCGTGAGCGCGGCGGCACCGCATGCTGGGGGGGCACCGGCTAAGGCGGATCTAGTGATTGTCGACGTATATATGCCGCGCAATGAAGGCGCGAAGACGCTGCGCGCTGTCGAGGCCGCACACCCGGGAGTGCCCTTGATCGCGATGTCAAGCCAGTTTCGACCGGGGCTCTTCGGATCGTCCACAGCGGCCGAGGCGCTTGGTGTTCGCCAAGTGATCGCCAAGCCGTTTTCGCGACGCGACCTGCTGGCTGCAGTCCGTTCCGTGATTGCTCCGGCAGGCCGGATGACGGGGACTTGAGAACGGCGATGGCGTGGGCGTCCGCCCCCGGCTCACTGCTCGCGGACGCGTCGCGCGCCGCCCGGCTGCGATTCTGGATCGTCACCATCGGCGTGCTGGCGATTACGGCTTTTGCGGGCTCGACTGCCTACGATTCCTGGCTGTCGTACAACTACGCCGTATCCAGGAACAACCGCGAGCTCGACAATTTGGCCAAGGCGCTGGCGGAGGGGGCTGAAGACACCTTGCAGACCTCCGATTTCCTGCTGCGCGATACGGTCACATGGTACGAAACCGAGCGCCCCGCGCCCGGGAATGCCGCCGATGACAAGCTGGCGGCTAAAGCGGCGGGGTTGCGGCAGGTGCGTGAGGTCAGGATTGTCGATGAGCACGGACTGCCGCGGTATCGATCGCGACAACTTGCGGCCGATGTTTCCCCGCTTTCGGATCGGCCGTACTTCATCGCTCACCGGGACCATCCACATTTAGGCGTGGTGTTGAGCGATCCGTTGATCACGCAAATCGAGCGTCGGCCCGCGGTCATCATGTCGCGGCGCCTCGAGAAGAGAGACGGAAGCTTCGACGGCATCGTGCAGGCTGTCGTCGACCTCGACGCGTTCCAGCGTGTGTATCAGGCGATCGACCTCGGTGAAGGCAGCGCCATCAACCTGTTGCGCGAAGACGGAACGCTGGTGGTCCGCCAGCCGCAGGCGCCGCGGGCCATAGGGGGCAAGTTTCCCCAGCTGACCGCGATGGCTTCCGCTCCCGCCGGACTTGAGCCGAGCCCCATCGACGATAAGCCACGTTTCATAGGCGTCGCGCATGTTGCGCAATTTCCCTTGGTAGTCGCGGTGACACGCGAAAAAGGCGTCGCGCTCGAGGGCTGGCGCGACGTCGCGTACCACGGCGCCGCGCGCACGCTGATTTTCACGCTGCTCGGTGCTGCTGCGATCGCCGCGCTTGTGTACCAGGTCCGACGAATCGAGCTTGGTGAGCGAGCATTGCGCAAGAGCGAGGAGCGCTACGCCCTCGCGATGGAGGGTGCGAACGAGGGCCATTTCGACTGGAATTTGGAGCAGGTAGACGCTTCGTTCCTGTCTCCGAAAGCGAAAGAGTTGAGTGGCCGCCCCGCCGATGCTCCCGTGACCACCCGAGAGGCATGGATGGCTTCGTTGGACATTCATCCTGAGGACGTGGCGCGGATCGATGCAGCCTTTCGCGATCATCTCGATGGACGAAGCGATCGTTACGAGGTCGAATACCGTATCCGGCACCCCGACGGCCAATGGCACTGGGTGCAGGTGCGCGGACGCAGCATCCGCGATGTGTCGGGCAACGTCCGTCGCATCGTGGGGTCGTCGATGGACATCAGCGCACGCAAGAACGCGGAAGCGGAGAAGGAGCGGCTGGAAGCCCAGCTTCGCCAGTCACAGAAAATGGAGGCGATGGGCACGCTCGCCGGCGGGATCGCACACGACTTCAACAATATCCTCGGCGCAATACTGGGTTACGGCGAGCTCGCCCAAAAGGCAGCGCCTGAAGGTGGCGCGGTGCGGCGCTACCTCGACAACGTGATGCACGCCGGCGGCCGTGCCAAGGCACTTGTCGAGCGCATTCTCGCTTTCAGTCGCAGCGGCATGGGCGAACGTGGCCCAATCAACGTGCAAGCGGTGATCCAGGAAACACTCGAGCTGCTTGCGGCTTCCCTCCCAACTAGCGTGCGTCTCGAGAAACGCCTCGAGGTGGGCGACGCGGCGGTCGTCGGCGATGCCATCCAGCTGCACCAGGTGGCGATGAATCTCTGCACAAACGCCTTGCAGGCCATGGAGAACGGCGGCGTGCTCGAGGTGACACTCGCACTCGAGGAAGTGGCGCAGGAGCGCAGGCTCGCGCACGGCAACCTGGCCCCGGGCGACTACGTCCGGCTCTGCGTGGGCGACACCGGCAGTGGGATTCCACGGCACGTGCTCGATCGGATGTTCGACCCGTTCTTCACGACCAAGGGCGTCGGCGGGGGCACCGGCCTGGGTCTGTCGCTGGTCCATGGCATCGTGGCCGACTTGGGCGGCGCGATCGATGTTCACACGATCGTAGGTCGCGGGACAACGTTCATGATCTGGCTGCCGCGGGCAGGCGAAGCCAAAGCTCCTTCGGCGGCGGACGCTAGCAGGTTGCCGCGGGGCGATGGCCAATCGGTGATGATCGTCGACGACGAGAAGGCATTGGTTGCCCTCGCCGAAGAAACGCTGGCGGAGCTCGGCTATGAGCCCGTCGGATTTAGTTCGAGCGTGGCAGCGCTGGAAGCATTCCGCGACGCACCGCAGCGCTTCGACATCGTCCTGACCGACGAGACGATGCCCGAGCTCGTCGGCACCGATTTAGCCCGTGAGATTCGCCGACTGCGGCCCGACATCCCGATTGTGCTGATGAGCGGGTACAGCGGCGCGCAATTGCACGAGCGAGCGAGCACGATCGGAATTCGGGAAGTCCTGCGCAAGCCGCTACAGAGCAAGGATATCGCCGAGTGTTTCGGGCGCGTCTTGGGTTCATAGGGGAAATATGCCATGAAGATCGTCCTGATTCTTGTAGCGTGCGTCGTCCTCGGCGCGACCGGGGGCCTCATTTTCATCTATTCCGGTATCTACAATGTTTCCGCGATGGGACCGGACAATCCGTTGGTGGCCTGGGCCGTGCACAAGACGTTTCTTGAATCCGTCGCGTACCATTCGAAGGGGCTTGTACCACCGCCGGATCTGGAGAACCCGGTGAACTTGCGGTCGGGCGCGACCTTCTTCCGCGACAATTGCGCTGTCTGCCATGGTGCGCCGGGAATGACGCGATCCAATATTTCCCAAGGGTTGCTGCCATCGCCGCCCGATTTGCTCGCAGCAAAACGGCAAAACGATCCGGTAGAGGTATTCTGGATTGCCAAGAACGGCGTCAACATGACCGGGATGCCCGCTTTCGGAAAGACCCAGCCGGACGAGCAAATCTGGGCCATTGCCGCATTCCTTCACAAGGCGAGAGGCATTTCGGCGCAGGAGTTTCAGAAGCTAGCCGGTGGGCCGGCGTCATAGCCCATTCCGGAGGCACTCCCTGAACTGTCTGGATTTTCCGGATCGTCTTGACAATTGGCTTTCAGCGTTCGGCGCGCATGGTTAGTGCGAATTCGCTAAGGGGTCCGCGAGACGTATTCCTGGTGCGTCCGCCTTTCGCATGTCCCCGATTTCATCTGTAACGCCACCGTCAGTCCTTGAAATCGTATGGCGTCCAGGGCTTCTTAGGATTGGACAACTGTTGAAGGAGACCGATATGGCGCACGTCAACGTTGGTGCCCCCTGTTGCCGGACGGCTTGCAGAAGTCTGCCGGAGAACCGTGTCGTGAAGGACTTCCGATGATCGGGTCGATACATGCTTGGTCGACCGTCGCAAGCGCTTTCCTCGCTTCCTCGGTGGAAGCGGTCGAGGCCCTGACCGTCGTCCTTGCGGTAGGCGTCGTCCGGGGGTGGCGTTCCGCATTGCTTGGCACCGTGGCCGCACTCGGCCTGCTTGCCGCCCTGGTGGCAGTTTTTGGGTCGGCGCTAGGGTCAGTACCCATCACTCTCCTGCAGATCGTCGTGGGAACCTTGTTGCTGCTCTTCGGGATTCGCTGGCTGCGCAAGGCAATGCTGCGCTCGGCGGGGATGATCGACCTTCACGACGAAGACGCGACTTACCACAAGGAAGTCCTCGCATTGGGTGGCGACAGCGCGAGCGTGGTGCTCGACGCGCGTGCCAAATGGGACCCGATCGCAATCGTGACTGCGTTCAAAGCGGTGACGCTGGAAGGTATTGAGGTCATCGTCATTGTCATCGGCCTCGGAGCCGTCGGTGGCTTGCTCGTCCCCGCCAGCCTGGGTGCTCTTTTCGCGTGTCTGGTCGTGGTGGCCGCGGGACTGATGTTGCGCGGCCCCCTCGCGCGCGTGCCCGAAAACTCGCTCAAGCTCGTGGTTGGGATTCTAATGTCGGCATTCGGCTTGTTCTGGTTTGGAGAAGGCGTTGGTCTGCAGTGGCCGTACGCTGATGCCGCCATCCTGGGACTGATGGCGATCCTCGCGGTAGCATCGTGGCTTGGCATCAGGATCGCCAGGCCATTTGGGGGAACAGGCAAGCGCGTCGCAATCCGAGGAGGAAGCGCATGAACTTCCTGACCCGCGCTATACGGGGCTTGATCGGTCTGTTCATCGACGACGGTAAACTGGCGCTGACCGTAATCGCAGTGCTCGTCCTGGTAGGGTTCCTTACCCATTTCGGTTCGCTCGACGGATCGCTCGCGACGGCGGTGCTTGTCGCCGGGACCATCGGCGCACTGCTCGCGAACGTCATTCGCACCGCCTCGACGACTAAACGCTAGCCCGAATCTGGGCGAGCCATAGTGTTATGGTTGACGCACCTCAATGAGCTCTCGTGGTCGTGGCGTGGCTTGTCGAAAGGGACCCCGGTGGCGACCATACTTCCGGTGCTTTGCGGCGCAACGTTGCTCGGAATTGTGCTCTGCGGCCCGGCAATCGCCGACGAAACCTCGACAGCGGCCGAGGCTGACGCCCCAAGCGCATTCAAGCCGGGGCTGGTATACGACGGCGCGGCGTTCGCGAATCTGGGGGGCGGTGTGCGCCCCGGCAGCACCTACACCAGCAACCTGAATCTCCAACTCAATGTAGATGGGGCTGCCCTGTTCGGTTGGCGCGACACAATCGCTTACCTCGACGTGCTCTGGCTCCAGGGCGGTCTACCTAGCAGCTTCATCGGAGATGCCCAAGGCGTGAGCAGCATCTCCGCGCCGAACGCGCTGAAGCTCTACGAGGCCTGGGTCCAGAAGAACTTCCTGGGAAACCACGTTTCTGTGCTTGCGGGTCTGTACGATCTCAACAGCGAGTTTTATCGCCTGCAGTCCGCCGGATTGTTCCTCAACAGCTCGTTCGGCATTGGGCCAGAGTTCGCCCAGAGCGGCGTGGAGGGGCCGTCGATCTTTCCGTACACCTCTGTCGGGACGCGCGTCGCCTTCAAGCCCGCGGAAGGCGTGGTTGTCCGCACCGCAGTGCTCGACGGCGTTCCGGTCGACCGGCCCAACGGCAGCCGTGGCGTCTTCGAGCCCGGTGATGGCGTGCTGATCGTCGGCGAAGTTGCCTTCCTGGATCGCCCCCAGCTCAGCACGCGTCCGGCGAGTGGCCGGTTGCACATCGGAAGACAGGCCATGCTCGGTGATTACGATTCAAAAATCGCCATCGGCGGCTGGCACTACACCGCGACTTTCAACGACCTTTCGGAAACGCAACCCAATGGACAACCGGTGCAGCATCGCGGAAGCAGCGGATTCTACGTGCTCACCGATCAGTTGCTCTACAGGAATCCAGATCAACCGAACCGCAAGCTCACCGGTTTCGTGCAGGCTGGCTATGGCGACTACCGCGTCGACCGCTTAGGTGAGTATCTTGGTACGGGGCTGACCGCGATGGGCGTATTCGAGGGCCGCGTCGCCGACGAGCTCGGACTCGGTCTCGCTTATGCGCGCAACGGGTCGCACTACATGAGCTCACAGCGCATGCAAGGACTGCCAGTGACGAACGCCGAAACGACGCTCGAACTCACGTACCTGATCCAGGTCAACTCCTGGCTCGCGTTGCAGCCCGATTTGCAATACGTGATCACGCCCAACACGACGACTGCAATACCTAACGCGTGGGCGTTCCAGCTGCGTATCGAGATGTCGTTCTAGCTGCATCGCCGCCCATCAAGCGTCCCGCGCCGCCGATGATCTTGTCGGGCTCCGGCACGACATCGCAAACGACGATCGCGCGTCAAGACTAACCTGCGGATTAACAGTCCGTCGATCTTGTAGGTAATTTCATTGCATCATCAACCGCTTATGGTGTCCGCGCACGTTCGCCATCGCAGTCGAATGCAGTGCAACACCAGGGTATGCAAAACGGCGCTGGCACATTCTTGGACACAGTGGATTAATGGCCCTCTACCGGTGGCAGATGACTGATCGTCGGGATTTCTGAGCGCTCGTCGGATGTCGCAATGTGACCCTAAGCGGGCGTCCACTACACGAGAAACCGGACATCGATACAGGCTTTCCAGGACGTGGGACCGCGGTCCCGACGCTATCGGACCCACCAGGCGGCTTGATTCCGGCGTCACCGATAGCAATTGAGCCAATTCTTCAGGCAGGGTCCATGTTCCAGATGTCCACGCGTCGGCGCCAGGCACCGTCCTCCTGCTTCCAGACTACGACGTACCTCGGCGACACTCGCTGGCCGCCGGCAAGCGTTAGCGTGGCGCGTCCGATCTCGTATGCCCCATCGCCCAGCGGCTGCAACTCGAGCGTGGACAGCTCGACCCGCCAGACGCCCACCTGCGGCGCGGCCGCAGCCGTGGCCCAGTACTCGGCGATCCTGTCCCGGCCACGCACCATCTCGGCCCCGGGCGGCACGATGCAGGCATTCCGCGCGTAGAGCTGCCGCGCAGCGCCCGCGGCGTCGCCGCGGTTGAATGCGTCCTCGAAGCGACGGTGCGTCTCGTCGATCCCGCGCCGCATGGCGGTAACGTCCTGGACGACTGCAGTCGACATGTTGTCTCCTTGATTCGGCCCGGAAGGATTCTGCCTGGCAGACGGATGCGCGTCCGCCTTCACCGCTTCGGGTAGGCCGTGAACACGTAATCTTCCATCGGTAG